>Ga0208015_1000505_pt1 | contig 20219 bp, 18 predicted proteins | sample 26BtaG_FD_184101 | JGI IMG/M metagenome (GOLD analysis project Ga0208015, IMG submission 184101) | Marine viral communities from Cariaco Basin, Caribbean Sea - 26B_WHOI_OMZ_CsCl (SPAdes) (version 2) | ecosystem: Environmental > Aquatic > Marine > Oceanic | place: Caribbean Sea: Cariaco Basin...
ATGAAATTAGCAAAGACATACGCCAAACAAGGTGTTCTATTGGCCATCCAAACAAATGACAACGTGTGGCAACCCCAGTTTTACGAAATGCAGGGAAGGATGCACGCCAATCTCTTGGAATTGGATTCGGCATCCAGCAATTTCGACAAGGCCTTAAAAGGTTATACAGCAATAGACAATAAAAAAGGCCAAGCCACTACACTTTTTAAAATTGGATGGGTCCATAAACGCAGAGGCGAAATAGAACTCGCGCTCAAAGCAGATCTTGATGCATTAAAGCTCATGGAATCCATAGACGATAAATTGGGGATTGCCGGAGCCTACTCGAGAATTTCAGAGGATTTAAACAAACAGGGAAGGCATAACGAAGCTCTTGCATACGCACTCAGAACAATTGAGCTCTCTAAGAAGAATAAATTTAATGAAGAATTGGTTTACGCCTATACCTCAGCTGGAGACACTTATATGGCCATGGGCAATTTCAAAGCCTCCTATGATTATTTTGACCAAGCACTTACCCTGGCAAAATCACTTGGCTTTTCAATTTATGACATCATCAATTTCACCAATAATCGCGCGAATGCCCTGAAGCGAATGGGCAACTATGAAGAAGCTTTAAAGGAGTATAAAAGTGCATATGCCAAGGCAGAAGAAGTCAATTACGAAAATGCCATGTATGTGATAATAGCGAATTTGGGCGAAGTGAATCTGCTTTTGGGCAATTACGAAGACGCCTTAACATATCAGTTAAAAACCGTAGCCTTACAAGAAGCCGAAGGTGACGTCTCCAATTTGACCGAAAACTATGGACACGTGAGCAGTATTTATGAAAAACTGGGCAATTATCCGCGAGCATTGGAATTTGAGAGAAAAGCACGTGCCATGAGAGATAGCACTGCTAAAATGGAAAGTGACAAAACTATGTCAACCCTACTCACCCAGTTTGAAACGGAAAAAAAAGACGCCACCATCAAACTGCAGAACGCTACTATCAACCAACAGAAAAAAACCAAAGTTTTATATATTATTCTTTCCTCATTACTGACTTTTATTCTTTTTGGGTTATTCTATTACTACAAAAAACGCCAAAAAAAGAATCAAAAGTTGCAGCAATTAAATTTGGAATTGGACACTAAAAACAAACAAAACGAACTTTTGATCAAAGAAATCCACCATCGGGTCAAAAACAACCTCGAACTTGTCAAAAGTCTATTGGCCCTTCAATCGGAACAGCTTGAAGATTCAAAAACCAAGGAAGCAATGATCGCCAGTCAAAACCGTGTTCAGTCTATGGGAATCATCCATCAGAAATTATATCAAGGTGAAAATTTGAAGAGCATTGAAATGAAAGATTATTTTTTGAATCTCAGTGAAGGTATTTTAGACTCTTTTAACGCTGAAGATAAAGTGAAAATAGAATGTGCGATGGATCGTTTAAAATTGGATGTCGACACCGCCGTCCCCATTGGATTGATCGTAAACGAATTGCTCACAAATGCTCTGAAATACGCCTTTCCAGAGAATGGTAAAGGAAACATACTAATTAGTCTATCGCAATCATCTCCAGAGACATTGACCTTAAAGGTAGCAGATAATGGCATTGGTAAACGTGTAGCATCATCTGCAAAAGGAACCGGTTTTGGAACCCAACTGATTCAGTTGCTGACCCAACAATTGGAAGGAAATATGATCGAAGAATATGATAATGGCACCTCAATTTTGTTTCAATTTAAAACTAAACCCGCCGCATAATGGGACAACAAGTAAAGATATTGATTGTAGAAGATGAAATGGTCATTGCCTCCAATATCTCAATTCAACTTAACGCGTTGGGCTATGAAGTTACTGGAATTATTCCCAGAGGAGATGAAGCATTAAAGAGTATCAAACACAACCAACCAGATATCGTGCTGATGGATATCTCACTTAAGGGAGATATCGATGGTATCGACACGGTAAAGATGATGCAAAACGATTACGACATTCCAGTCATTTATCTCACGGCGAATGCAGATGACGTAAACTTTAATCGAGCAAAGACTACCCATCCCTATGCCTTTATCTCAAAACCTTTCAAAAAATTAGATCTTCAAAGAGCAATTGAATTAACCATTAGCCAAGTTCACTGTCGAGAGGACACCGAAAGCAATGCCACGATGGCCAATACCGCCCCGTTTATTTTAAGTGACTGTATTTTTGTACGACATCATGAGAAAATGGTCAAAGTCGATATTAAAGACATCTTATATATTGAGGCCGAACGCAATTATTGTCGCATTTATTCAAAAGACAAGGAATATCTTTTGGTCATGACGCTTAAAGACATGGATGAAAAATTGCCGCAACGTCATTTCATAAGAGTCCATCGCTCCTTCATCGTCAATCTTTCCCAAATTGATGAAGTGGCCACCAGCCATATCGTGATTGCCAGAAAAGCCATTCCCGTAAGCAAAGCCTTAAAAGAGGAATTGCTGAACAGATTGCACACCATATAGTAACATCCTTCTTCTTTTCTCTTTATATCTCCGATAAACCAATTAATTCCTTCGGACATAAATTAGGACGTTTCGTCCTACATCGGTTTGTTTTCACTGTGATTATCAATTATTTAGTTACCATATAATTTAGGATAACAACAATTAACCAAATAAATACAGTTACAATGAAAACTTTTAAAACCACCATCGCATTGGCAATCCTGCTAATACTTTCTTCAACAATTTCGAATTCTCAAAACCAATCCTTCTGGATCCATGCTGACCAAGTAAAACCCTCTAAACAAGCTATGTACGAACAAGTCACCAAAGACTTTATTGAAGCTTGTAAAAAACACGACCTGAAAGATTCTAATTGGTCAACAGCTCGCGTGGACGATGGCACCTATTTGAGCATTACACCAATTGCCAATATGGCCGATCTTGATAAAAACCCTTTAGCACCTCTCATGGAAAAAATGGGAGAAGAAAAATTTAGGGATATCTTCAAACGATTTAATGAGTGTTATGACCAACATGGTGACTATATAGTCCATTTGATTTCAGATCTATCCTATATGCCCAATGGATTGACACCTGATACACCCGGGCAGAACTACCGTAAATGGCATTTTCTTTATGTTACACCTAGTAATGTAGCAGCGCTTAGATCAAAAATAAAGGAGATAAAAAACCTGTACGAAAAGAAAGGCTCAAAGGAATATTTTAGAATTTATCGGAGTGGATTTGGGACCATGGGAGATTATTTTCTTGCCACTGTTTCCGCAAAAGATGAACAATCGTATTCAATGACATCCGATCAAAACGATGTACTTCTGGGTGAAGAAGGTAAAAAATTATTCACAGAAATGTCAATGCTTTTAGACAGATACGAATTAAAAACTGGTGAAATGAAACCAGAGCTGAGTTATACCAACAATTAAAAAGCCGATCTCTAAATTTTGCCGAATTGTTATAGTACAAAGCTTTATAACCACATCAATGAATTTTTCAAATAATCATCAACAAAGTAAAAACAAAAAACGTCATGGGTAAAAAACTAATAGTAATAGGACTTGCAATAGCCCTCTTCACGGCTTGCAACGAACAGGCCACACGCTATACACAAAACTCGCCAGAGATTGAAACGGTTAAAACAGCCATTAATAACTACAATAATAAAATGTACGATGCCAGTATTTATGCAGATACGTCCAAAACCTATTTCAATACGCGGGATGGATTTATGTCTCCATCTGAAACTATGGCATATCACAAAGCAAATGATGCCAATTATTCCAGTAGAGGATTTAGGAACGAAGATCAGGAATATGAAATGGTAGTCACCGATGACGGAGAAACTTGGGTAAACTGTTGGTTGGATTGGGAAGCTATCATGGCTGGGAACGGCGAAGAAGTAAAGATGCCTATTCATTTAACCTATAGGTTTGTAGAGGGTAAAATTGTCAGGGAATATGGGTACTGGGACCCAACAGCAGTAGTCATGAACCTTCAGGAAATAGAGGCAGCCAAGAATATACCAGCTGAATAAAAGCCCTGACTACCAACATTTAAAGAGACCCCTCAAAAATCTGTAAGCTCAAAATATAAAGAGCTTCAAGAAGTTAAGAGTCCTTAAAGCAGGCAGAGCGGAATTGTGGAGATAGTTTATTGCAATTGTGTTTTTTAGGTTATTCGTTTTAGCGTTTTAATAGTTAGTCAACCTGACATAATTGCACCTGCCTGTATTTATTGGCTTAGCCTCACCGATTTCATTCCCATCGGAACGGGAATGCGAGTTTTTTTTATAAACAATCAACCAAAATTCCAGAGTCCTTCTTGATAGTTATTCGGACTCTAACAAAGTAAAGTATAACTAAAAGGAGACACCCGTTATCTCGGGTTATAAATATGAAAAAAGTAGGCATAATTGGCGGATCTGGATTTATAGGGAGCCATATCACAAAACAGTTTTTGGAAAATGGTTTTCAGGCGATAGTTTCTGCAAGAGACATATCCAAACAAGAAAAGTATCAACACTTGATGGAACTGCCAGAATCCGACCATTTATACATCAGTGAGCTCCATGTAGAAAATAAAAAACAATTAAAGGAATTCGTCAAAGATTGTGATATTGTCATCCATGGGGGCACTCCGTTTCAACTGGACGTTGAGGACCCAAAGAAAGAGCTTTTTGATCCAACTATAGAGGGTACCGAAAATTTCTTAGAAGTTGTTTCTGAATCACCATCCATCAAAAAAGTAGTGTTGATTGCTTCGGTTGCAGCATGGAATACCAACTTTCCTTTGCCAGCAGGCGGGAAATCAGCATCAGACCCCTTCAGTGAAAGTGACGCCCCATTTTTGAGTAAAGAAAGCCATCCTTATGCCCAAGCTAAATTCATAGCCAATCAACGAGTAAATGATTTTATTGCAGAGCATCCAAATCTCGATATTGAAATTACAAGTGTATCGCCTGTAGCCGTGTTTGGGAAGTCGATGTCACAAAGAGATGATTCTACTTCAACAGGACTTCAGTTTCTAATCAAAAACCATCTTGCACCAAATCCGTTTGTACAAATGCTTTACGACACCAATGCAGAATTTGCGATTGTGGATGTTAGGGATGTAGCCGAAAGCATTTATAAAGCCGCTACCATTTCAGGATTACACGGTAAAAATTATTTGCTCTCCAGTGAAACCTATTCAGTATCTGATGTGGCCTTGATGCTCAACGGTCTGTCCCCAAACAAACAACCAAAAATAATTTATCAAAACAACATGGCACAACGCGATCTGGGGATGACTTTCAAGCCCGTCAAGAGGACATTGGCAGAATTTTAAAAAATCAACGAAAACCTGTTCGGTTGAAACAAATGGATCTAAAAAATCAAATATTAAAATGCAATACTAACCCGTTCGTCAATGCCGAACACAAAAATCAAAAATCATGAAAAAAATAGTCCTTATAGTAATGATGCTATCAGTGTTTATTAACTACGCGCAAAAAAAGAATGGAACCGTTTATATTGAACATCCTGCCATCGATGTTGTACATGAATTTGTAAAAGCCTCGGTTGCTGGTGACCGATCAAAAATGGCGAGCTATTTAACTAATGACTTTAAAGCTTACAACGGAACTTCCACCAATCAAAATGACAAGGGAATGGACAAAGAAGCATTCCTTAACAATCAAATGGTGTATCACAACCAATTGGATTATTATGCCATAGAAGATTTTCCAGGATCTTATGCAGATGCCATTGAATACAAAAAAGATAACCCAGATGGCGAGGTTTGGGTACAGACCTGGAATTTGCTAAAGGGGGTCCAAAAAAATACCGGTGTAAAAATTGACGCGGCAGCCCATAGGCTATATACACTTACCAAAGACAATAAGATCAAAATGATCATTAGCTACGGAAATGGAAGGGTCATTGACGAAATACAGTCCAGTTTTGCTGACAGAACCAACGGAACCATCTACAACCATCATGAAAACATCAATACCATTCGGAAAATGATGTATGCTTTTGAGAAGAAGGATTATGACAAGGCCTATAGTTTTTATGATGAAAAAGCAAGATTTTTGGACTCAAGCTCCCCCACTCTTGAAGGTAAATCTTTAGCTGAACAAAAAGTCATTGATAAACAAATTTTTGACAACTATGAAATTACAAGTGTAGATGTAGTGGGCTATCCCGATTATTTACATTATGAAATGGGAGATGCCCGGGTAGTCCAGTCCTGGTGGAACATTAACATTGTCCGCAAATCGGACAAAAAAGCAATCGTCATGCCTATCCATTATATCCACGATTTTAACAAGGAAGGAAAAATAATTTCGGAATTGGCCTATTATAACCCAAAGTTGTTGGATTGATCAACCAAGGACTTCGCGTTAAACTTCAGATTTAATCAAGAACCTTGGGGTCCGTCCGACCGGCAAGAGCGGGAAAACCAACGAAGTATGAATGAGGAATTGTTCTTTCAATGGAGTTCAGCCTCAGGGTGTTAAAACCCACCGGTAGGAATAAAATATAACAATGCAATTTTAATCAGTTTGTCATTGGCAAACACAAATTTAAACATTATGAAATTTTTGAATAAGAAATACCGATCGTCCCGACTTTTAGGGAACCAGCAAAACAACACTATTTGGGCGGTGAGTAAAAAATCAATCTTTACCATGCTTTTAATTCCCTTTTTGGCACTATCACAAAACAGCACGGAATACGGCGTTTTCGAAAATGCAATATTAACGCCCAATCCCGCTCAGGTAACACAGTTTGAAAAAGGCCTTGCGGCGCACAACAAAAAATACCATGGTGATGGTCCTTATGGCGTACGTGTGTATTGGATTAACAACGGACCAAAAACTGGAAGTTATGTTTGGGTTATGGGTCCTTTTCCTTGGAGCTCTTTAGATAATAGACCTGCTCAAAAAGAAGGCCACGATGCCGATTGGAATATGAATGTAGCGCAGTACACAACAACTGAAAGTGGCACCCAGAGTTACTGGCGTTTTCAGGCTGAAATGTCAAGATTCCCCAAAAACTTCACCATTAAAAACATGGAAGTAGATTACTGGGATGTTAAGCGTGGCAAAATGGCTGAAGCCAAAAAATTGGTTGAAAAAGTACATCAAGTATATGTTGACAAAAGTCCCGATGAGACCTATGGTATTTATACCAATGAATTTCCAAGCACCAAGGAAGGGCGCGATTTGACGGTAATTTCATTCTATGATAAATCGGCTTGGTTGGGTGAGGACCATGGCTTTGTCACCAAATATGAAAGCGTATATGGAAAAGACAGTTGGGGGCAATTTTTAAACGATTGGATGGCTGTTACCGATGGTGTTGAAACTGAACTTTGGATTTTCCTTCCTGAGCTTAGTGGCATTAGTGGCGTAGTTGATGTCTCAACACGAAACTGATTGTTGAATTTCTAAAATGTACTTGATCTACATTTTACCAAAAACTAAAATCATGAAATCGGATCATACTCAATGGAGCAAGGAAGAACTGAAAATTTATATCCTTCTATGTTGCGCAAAGGGAGATCAAATTGAAACAAAGGAAGAAATCGACTTGATAAAATCCAAAACTGACCCAGAAACATTTGAAAGGCTGGACAATGAATTTTGTGGTGAAGACGAGGATAGGTGCTTTGAGAAAATTGACGATGTCATTGGAAAATATCCTTTCTCTCCATATGAAATTTCAGAAATCAAAAAATAAGTAATGGAAGTTTTAATTCAGATAAGAAATTTGAAATGAAAGAACGGAATCTGTGCAAAGTGTTTGACAATATGTTGTATTAAAAAACAATTCCCATAGCTATCCAAATCGAAAAATTTCATATAAACCGTCTGTTGCTATGCCTTGTTCTCTGCTTGATGATGCAAAGTGAATGTATGACGCAAAATTCTGAAGATATGAACGAAAAAAGAACCTCGAAACCCATACGACCGACACGGGTAGGCATGCCCACGAGGTATGAATAACGAATTGTCTTTTCGATCGAAGCAAGCTTCGGGGTATTAAGACCCACTGGTGGGAATAAACTGTTGGGAATAAATTAATCTTTAAATAAAAAAAAATGGAAACGATCACCAATCAACCAACACCTGCAGCAATCCTTCAAACAGGCACAGGGTTTATGGCATCAAAAACGCTGCTTACTGCGGTGAACATGAACTTATTCACATTTTTGGCAAAAGGAGAAAAAACCGGACAAGACATTCAAAACAAATTAAAGCTGCACAACAGAAACCTTTATGACTTTCTGGACGCTTTAGTCGCTTTAGGGTTTTTAAATCGAACTGGATTCAAAGAAACTGCGGTTTACAAAAATACTGTAGAGACCAACCTGTTTCTCGACAAAAACAAATCCTCCTATGTTGGTGGTATTTTGGAAATGGCAAATAATCGTTTATATCCTTTTTGGAACAATTTGGAAGCTGGACTAAAAACTGGATTACCACAAAACGAAACCAAAAACAATGGCCAATCTACTTTTGATGTCCTTTATTCAGATCCAAAAAAGCTTAGTGAATTTATTAATGCCATGGCTGGTGTGCAAACAGGCAATTTCATGATGTTCTCGAAAAAATTTAATTTTTCAAGCTACAATTCTCTTTGTGATATTGGCGGTTGTGGTGGCCATTTTTCAGTACATATTGTTAGTAACAATCCACATATAAACTGTGTTTCTTTTGATTTGCCACAGGTGGAACCCATTGCCAAGGAAGTTATAAAAGCTATGAACCTAAATGATAGTATTACAATTGCAGCTGGCGATTTTTTTACAGATGATTTTCCAAAAGCCGATATCATTACCATGGGAAATGTTTTGCACGATTGGGGAGAACAAGACAAACTCATACTAATTGAAAAAGCGTACAAGGCTTTACCAGAAGGTGGCGCTTTGGTAGTCATAGAAAACATTATCGATGATGCGCGAAGTAAAAATGCCTTTGGATTGTTAATGTCCTTAAACATGCTGATTGAAACCGAAAACGGTTTTGATTTCACCTTTGACGATTTCAACAGGTGGACCAAAAAAGTGGGCTTTACTTCCACCACATTAATGCCGTTGGTTGGACCTTCGAGTGCTGCGATTGCTTACAAATAATTAACTTAAAATATCTGTAAAATGAAAGCTTCTAATTTTTTAATTGCATTATCCATTTTGGTTTCTATGCATCTGAACTGCTTTAGTCAGGAAAAAATGGAAAGTCAATCCATAGTCTACAAAACAGGTAATCCTGCAGATTGGCCTGCCGAGTTGGATGCCATTATTGCTGCACCCAACAACCAAAAAATTTTACTGGAAAATGATAAGGTCAGGGTATTGGAAGTAACCCTTCAACCAGGGGAAGTTGAAGAGTTACATCACCATCGATGGCCAAGTGTGCTTTATATTCAAGAAGCTGGTGATTTTACCGATTCTGATGGCGAAGGTCATATCATTTTTGATTCAAGAACATTGCCAGAACCTTTAAAATTTCCAATGACAATGTATAAAGACCCAGAAGCGCCACATACAGTAACAAATTTGAGCAAATCAAAAATCGTGAGGCTGATTCGTGTAGAGATGAAACAACAATAGTAGAACCGAAATAATTAGAAAGAAATGAACATACAACAATTAGCTGAGAGGCTCGTCTCACTCTGTCGAGAGGAAAAATTAGTACTCGCTTTTACCGCAGTAATATTATTCATGAGTTGCAATGAAAAAACAAAATCAGAAACAATTGACCACCAAGAACAAATTGAACATAAAGACAGCAATGTCGAACATGCTGCGCCAGAATACTTCCTACTCCGTCCAGAAGTAGAAAAAGCCTATGGCTATTCGCATGCCGTGAAAATTGGAAATTCAATCAAAATCTCTGGAGCCGTGAGTATGGACGACGAAGGCAACCCAACCGCAATCGGCGATATAGAACAGCAAATGAAAAACTGTTATTCAGATTTGGAAAAAGTTCTGAAACATTATGGATGCACCTTTGACGATGTTGTTATGGAAAATGTCTTTACCACCAACATGCCCAAGTTTTTGGAAGTTTCAGGCTACCGAGCAGAAATCTACAAAAAACAATTTCCAACTGGCTCTTGGATTGGTGTCAAAGAACTGGCGATTCCAGAATTTATGATTGAAATAGAACTGGAAGTACATCAACAAAATAATTGAGGATTGAGGATTGAGGAGTAAACTATAGTCTTTTATTGATGACAATTAAAACAGATAAAAATCATGAAAGTAAATGCTTATGCGGCTTTCGAGCCTAACGAAAAATTAGAATCCTATTCTTATGACTTAGGTGAATTAGGATCAGAACAGGTAGACATTAAAGTGGCCTTCTGTGGTATATGCCATTCTGATTTAAGTATGATCAACAATGAATGGGGAATGACACAATATCCAATGGTCCCCGGTCATGAAATAATTGGTGAAGTCATAGCAATTGGCAAGGCTGTTAAAAACGTGAAGGTTGGCGACAAGGTAGGACTTGGGTGGATGTCATCCTCCTGCATGAGTTGCGAGCAATGCATGGATGGACACCACCATCTCTGCGCTCAAAGTGAAGCCACTATTGTAGGTCGAAACGGTGGATTTGCCGATTATGTTCGCGGACATTGGTCGTGGGCCATTCCGCTTCCAGAAGCTATTGATATGAGTAAAGCAGGCCCCTTACTATGCGGAGGGATCACCGTTTTCAGCCCAATAGTATTAGCCGGAGTAAAACCTACCGATAGGGTCGGTGTCATAGGCATTGGAGGATTGGGCCATTTAGCCATCAAATTCTTAAAACACTGGGGTTGCGACGTAATCGCGTTTAGCTCAAATCCGAATAAGAAAAAGGAGATTTTGAAGATGGGAGTTAGTCAAGTGATCAATTCAACATCTCCCGAAGAATTAGAAAGTATTGCGGGAAAACTCAACTTTATTTTAAATACGACCAATGTGTCATTGGATTGGAATTCTTATCTGACAGCTTTAGCACCGAAAGGAAAATTTCACACCGTAGGGGCTGTTTTGGAGCCCATGGCAATTCCTGCATTCAGTTTAATTATAGGAGAGAAAACGGTAGGCGGAAGTCCAATCGGCAGTCCTGCGTTAACTAAAACCATGCTCGATTTTTGTGTAAGACACGCTATTTATCCAGATGTTGAGGAATTTCCGATGGCAAGGGTAAATGAAGCCATTGAACACCTAAAGGCAGGAAAGGCAAGGTTTAGGGTGGTTCTGAAAAATCCATAACTGTCACCATACACAGTGAATTTCGACTTGATTTGAAGTTAATACAGATGAAAGATTATAAATGAAATAGCATTGGAAGCAAACAAACAAAACGATAGAAGATTAACATCCCGATAGCTATCGGGAGGCGATTGAGAAAAACAAATAGAAACACCAACCATGGGTTCAACTAAAACCACGTTACCAGCACTTTCTGAAAATACAATTTTAAGGTATTTTAATTTTATCGCCCTTTATTTTGCACAAGGAATACCCGAAGGCATGTTATTCTTTGGAATTCCGGCTTGGATGGCAATGAATGGAAAATCTGCTGGAGAAATTGCCAGTTTTGCCATTGCTTGCGGATTGCCATGGAGTTTCAAATTTATAGTTGCGCCCTTAATGGATCGCTATACCATTTTATCTATGGGAAGAAAAAGACCTTGGGTAATTTTCGGGCAATTGGGGTTAATGACCAGTTTCATCCTCATGGCATTTATTCCTGATCCATTAAATAATTTGGACACCTTCATGTTGGCCGGTTTTATAGTCTCATTTTTTGGCGCATTTCAGGATGTAGCTACTGATGGGATGGCAGTAGATATTATACCTCCTGATGAACAAGCCCGTGCCAATGGATTTATGTGGGGTTCAAAAATTATTGGAACTTCGGCGTCCTTAGCATTAGGAAGTTGGCTTTTAAATCAATATAGCTATACTGTCTCCATTGCATCGCTTTCAGGTTTGGTTGGAACAATAATGCTTGTTCCCATTTTTTTAAGAGAAAGACCTGGTGAAAAAACAATGCCTTGGACGGCAGGGACAGCGTCTTTAGAAAACAAACAACTACAATTAACCAACTGGAAAGCAATTTTCAAATCGTTATATAGTGTATTCAAATTAAAGAACTCATTACTACTTGCCATTATTGGCTTCCTTATTGCCGGAAGCATCAATTACATGGATATCCTCCTGCCCATTTTCACGGTTAAGGAATTAGGGTGGACAGACCTAACCTACTCGCAGGTATTCGCAACCACTTCTGTAGTAGGTGGCATTGGCGGAATGCTCATTGGGGGTCTTTTGGTAGATAAATTTGGCAAAAAACGAATGTTGAATATATACTTCTTCGTTTGGATAGCTTCAACTGTTGCATTAGTCTTTATGAAATCTTTTTGGGCTAATACCATTTTCATCAATGGTTACATGTTTGCCTATTCCACTTTAAGTGTTTTTTGTAATATCGGCCTTTTTGCCATTGCCATGCAATGTTGTTGGAAAAAAGTTTCTGCTAGTCAATTTACATTATATATGACTATTTCTAATATCGGTCGTATTGCATTTGCAGCATTAATACCTCCAATGAAGGCCAATTTTAGCTGGGAGATTACCTTGCTGGGCTTCGCAGGCATTGTATTAGTAAGCTGGGTTTTATTGCAATTTTTGAACATCAAACTTTTTGTCAAAAATGTCGAAAAATTAGAGAATAAGGACATTGAAAGACGTGGTATGTTAAGGCCAATAATTGAAGTCTAAAAAAAATCAATTGAGAATTAAGAATTAACGATTGAGGATTAACGAAAATCAAAATGAAACGAAACGGCTTTTTAACTTTTCAATTGGGAGTTCCTTTAGCTTTTCTATGCTTTTTCTCTTGTCAGAACAACACCTCCGAATGGACGACTCAAGAAAAAGAGCAAGCCAAAAAAGAAATCTCTTTACGCATCGATGACATTGTCCAAGGTGCAAAACATCTCGATATCGAGGAAGCAATGAAAGCTTATTCAAATTCAGATGATTTTATGATTATCAATCCTGATGGTTCTTCCAATAACTATCAGGAAATGAAAACGGTGAACTCTGAAGTATTCAAACAACTTTGTTCCCTCGAATTTTCAACCATCAAAAAAGAATTTCGGTTTTTAGCCAAAGACCTTGTGCTCTGCACATGGTTTGGAAAAAACAACATGGAATTCAAAACTGGAGATAAACTGACCATTGCATCATATGTGGGAAGCATGCTTTTCAAAAAAGAAAAAGGTATTTGGTCAATTATTTATGCCCATGAATCAAACTCAACATCAATTATAATCTGAACAGACATGAAAACAACACACAAAATCATTTTAGCAACCCTTGCTTTTTTAAGCTTTACATCATCGTTTGCCCAAAAAAGCAATCTCGAAAAAAACCTAAAAATGTACGAACAAGTTTGGGACGACATTGTTAATCAAGGTCAGTTAGACCTCATCAACGATAAAAACTTCGACCCAAATGTTGTCCAAATCAATCCTGCCGGAAATATTGTCGGCATCGCAGATTTCAAGACTTACTATCAAAATTTTATCACGGGTTTCTCTGACATCAAATTTACCGTTATGAAGGTCTTTGGACAAGATGATAACATCGTTAAACATTGGAAGTTTGAAGGAAAACACACAGGCGATTTTTTTGGCATAACTGCCACGAACAAATTGGTCAATGTTGAAGGCGTTACACTCGTAAAAATGAAAGATGGACGCATAGCCCAAGAGCAGGATTTTATGGACAATTCCGTATTGATGCAACAGTTGGGATTGACTTCAAACCCAGAAAACGTCAACATTGTTGATGGCTTATACAAATCATTTGCCATAGGTGATATTCCTACCGTCTTGGCCGGTATGGATGCCAACATCGTGTGGAACGAAGCCGAAGGCAACTCCTATGCAGATGGCAACCCATATGTAGGACCGGACGCTGTGTTAAATGGTGTTTTTGCCCGTCTTGGGGCCGATCATGAGTATTTTAAACTTCAGGACATTGAACTTCACGAGATGAGCAACAATAAAGTATTGGCAACCTTACGCTATGACGGGAAATTTAAAGACGGAAAAGCATACAATGCCCAGGCGGCCCACTTATGGACCTTGAAGGATGGAAAAGTGGTGGGGTTTCAACAATATGTGGATACCAAGAAATTGGCTGATGCGGAAAAGAGATAAAATGAAAAACGGAGAAGCCGACCTGCCTGCCGGTTTACCCTCCGTAGGAGGGCAGGCAGGAAACCAATTAGAGTAGGCATCAAAAATTAAATATAAAAATCATGACACAAACAATCGTAACCAGACACAAAGTAGGAAATATTGACACCTGGCTGAAAGGCCATCAAGACAGACTTGATGTATTTGGACCTGCTATATCTGGCCTTAGAACATTTCAGGATGCCAACAATAAAAATTCAGTGGTATTGGTAATTGAAGTTACGGATATGGAAAAATTTAAAGCAATTTTAAATGATCCGTCTCTAAAAGCATTGAAAGACAAGCACACGGTTTTAGAACCGATAACGGTCTCCATGCCAATAGAAGTGTAATGATTGGTTCTATCACTAATAACGATATACTAACGTGAAGAATATTCGAGCACATTTAAAATTTTAATTATTGCTGGAACATATTATGTAAAAAATAAATATCAAAACACATGAAAACAGTACTCATCACAGGAACAAGCAAAGGCATAGGCCTTGAAACAGCCTTAACATTTGGTCGTGCAGGCTACAAAGTATTTGCCACCATGCGTAATCCCGAAAACGCTTCCGATTTTAAGCAAAAAATCAAAAATGAATCTTTAGACATCACGATTTCCAAAATGGATGTCGACTCCGATGCTTCCGTAAAGAAAGGTATGGATGAGATTATTCAAAAGAATGGCTCGGTGGATGTTCTTGTCAATAATGCCGGAATTGAACGCCATGGCTCCATTGAAGAGATGTCGATGGACGATTTTCAATCCGTTATGAATACCAATTATTTGGGAGTGCTTCGGTGTACAAAAGCGGTGTTGCCTCAAATGCGAAAAGCCAAAAATGGTTGCATTATTAATATCGCTTCAGTTTCAGGTCATATTGCCAATAGTCCGTTGGGTGCCTATGCCGCAAGTAAATTTGCACTTGAAGCCATAAGCGAGGCCCTTGCCCAAGAAATGAAACCATTTAATGTTAAGGTAGCCATCGTAGAACCTGGCATCATTAATACGCAAATGGCAAAGGATATTTCAGTGAATGCAGAATCCTTATATCCGCATTCAAAACGCCTTGCCGGCCTTTTTTCAGCATCACTTCAAACGCCAACACCTCCAACACTCGTGGCAGACAAAATCTTAGAAATTTCAGAAAGCAACACTTGGAAACTAAGACATCCCGTTGGCCCAGATGCAGCACCTTTTATTGAATGGCGCGGGTCAATGAACGATGAACAATGGATAAATTGGAATGCCACCAGTGATGAAGATTGGTATAAATCGGTTGAGCAGGATTTCGGGTTGAATGCGAGGTAGATACTAATATGTGATGGAACTTTAAACTATTCAATCAAGAACCTCAGGGTATTAAAATCCACTAATGAGAATAAAATTAGTCGCTCACATTCAACAACTTAGATATATGTAAAAATTATGATTTACTGTTGGCTACATCTAATTTATATTTTCATCGGCTCTAAATTCTTTTGGAAACCACATGACTTCGAATCTCACCAGAAAACGGCGTGTCAATATTTTGGATTGTGAAACCTTACGGTATATGAACAATTCCAGACACCTCAATTATATGGATTTTATTCGGTTTGAAATGATGTTTAGAACACCACTGTTCGACAATACGGTCAAGAAAAGCTTATATGGCATTCTGGGTTCACAAAAAATCATCTATAAAAAACCCCTAAAAATGTGGTCGGTATTTACCATTACTCTGGTTTTGGAAGGATGGGACGATAAATGGGTCTACCACAAACAAGCTTTTAAACAGCAAAACGAGATTCGTGCTGTTGGCTATACAAAAGCAGCGTTTTGGAAAGGCAGAAACGCGCAGAATATACCCGGAATTCTTAAACATTGTGGTGTTACTATTTTCGAAATGCCCCCTACACAACAAGTACTAAACATGTTTAAAACAGATTATGAGCTTTTAAATTAAAAACAATTGAGTGTTTTTATTGTGATTTAGGAACTGCGGGAAAATACAAAACAGGAAATGGGAAGTAAATTTGATTTGAGAGAATTTTACAACGTCGTTCATAAAAATGGCTCGATGCCCCTGGACATATTGGAAACCGTCGTACTCAGATATATCACGGATACCAAATATAGTTAAGGTTCAGGGTTTTTGAATTGAGCTTAACCGCAAAGGTCGTCAAGGACGGTGCAAAGATCGCAATTCTTAAGGAACATACTTTTTAAAACTTTGATTTCCTTGCGGTAAAATAGAGCATAATATCTTTTAGACATTTAAATTATAATTGATGAGGAGGAGTTACGAAAAACTATCTTAAAAATAATTAACTTACATCCTCTAAATTATTATTCTCTAAAACTTATGAAAACGCACTATCTCCTTTCAATTTTAATTTCCTTTTTATATATCGGAACACCTCATGCACAAGAAGCTTATTTTCAAATAGACCCCACCTTAACTCCAGACGGACAGACCATAGTTTTTAGTTATGATGGCGATTTATGGAAAGTGCCTTCAAGTGGTGGCGATGCATTTAGGCTCACAGCAATGGAAGGAGAAGAAACCTTGCCGCGTATTTCGCCAGACGGAAAATGGTTGGCCTTTAGCGCCACACAATATGGTAATAAGGATGTTTATGTCATGCCGATTGATGGCGGTGAGATTAAACAGCTCACCTTTCATGATGCCGCAGATGATGTAGATAGTTGGTCGTGGGATTCCAAAGAAATTTATTTTACCTCATCGCGGTACAATCGTTACAGTGGTTATAAGGTCCCTGTTTCTGGTGGCACACCAATACGGTTGTTTGAAAATTATTTCAACAATGTCCATAATGTTGTTTCCCATCCTAAAACAGACGAAATTTTCTTTAATGAAAGCTGGGAAAGCAAAAATTTCACCAATCGTAAACGCTATAAAGGCGCTTACAATCCTGATATTAAATCCTACAATCCAAAAACCAAGGCATTCAAAGAATACACCGATTATATCGGAAAAGATATGTGGGCCACCATAGATGAAAATGGGGTTATTTATTTTGTTTCCGATGAAATCAACGGGGAATATAATCTATATACTTTTAAAGATGGAGCTACTAAAACAGCCTTGACAAAATTTGAAACTTCAATCGGTTGGCCCCAAGTTAGTGCCAACGGAAATAAGATCGTGTTTACCAAAGACTATCAGATTTTCTTATACGACGTAGCTTCAAATAAAACTCAAAAGGTCAAGATTCTAATTAACACAAACAATACGCTCGTTAAAGAGCAGGATTTTGAAACAAAGGGTAAAATCAGTACTATGTCCATATCGCCAGATAATAAGAAGATGGCATTCATTTCTCGTGGCGAACTGTTTGTATCGGACATAAAAGGTAAGTTTATCAAAAAATTAAACACCAATCCCAATGAGCGTGTTAAGGAAGTAAAATGGCTAAAGGATAATCGTACACTATTATATAATCAGACCGCTTCTGGATACACCAATCTCTTTACTATTGCTGCCGATGGAACAGGTGAAGAAAAAAGACTTACCAACGAGGCAAAAAACAACGCCAGTATTGCTATAGACCATAAAATGGAACATGCGGCTTATATAAGTGGCCGTGATGAGTTGAGACTATTGGATTTAAAAACCTTAAAAAGTACGACTATTGTAACCGATGAATTTTGGGCTCTTCGTCCGCCAGTCCCTCAATTTTCACCGGACGATTCCTATGTTTTATACTCTGCCTTTCGCAATTTTGAACTCGATATGTTTACCTATCATATCGCAACCAAAGAAATTATAAACTTAACCCAAACTGGGGTTTCAGAAAGTAATCCCACATGGTCTCCAGATGGAAAATACATCTACTTTCAGTCTAACTTAACGCAACCTTCGTTCCCAAGAGGTATTGGAGATACACATATTTACAGAATGGCTTTAGACACCTATGACGCACCTTTTAAATCAAATAAGTTTGACGAACTTTTTAAAGAAGACGAAAAAAAGGACAAGGATAGCTCTGACAAGAAAAATAAAGACAAAAAAGAAAAAGATAGCATCAATGAGCCTATTTCAATCACCATCAATAAAAAAGGACTGATGGATCGTATCGAACGTATTAGTCCAGCATTCGGGTCTCAAAACGATCCTTATATCATTACAAAGGATGAAACTACTTATGTGTATTATGTTTCTAATCACGACCAAGGAAAATATAAATTTTGGAGAACCATTATTAAACCTTTTGAAGAAAACAAAACTGAAAAAGTAGATGACCAAGTGATTAGGGACGGTCAACTGGAGTCCACTAAAGACGGATATTATGCCTTGTTGAATGGCACTATCCATACCATGGACTTAAAAAGCAACAAGCTTGAAAAAATTGAAACAGAAGCCACATTTCGAAAAAATCTGGCAAATGAATTTAATCAGATGTTTTTTGAAGCCTGGGCAGGTTTTGAGAGTAATTATTACGATGAAAATTTCCACGGAGAAAACTGGCAACAACTTAGAGATAAGTACGCTCACTTTCTCCCCTACCTTACAAAACGCTCACAATTGAGTATGTTATTTAACGATATGCTTGGTGAGTTAAATACCTCCCATGTTGGATTTAATACCTCAGGGAAAGAAGATGAGACCTATTACGGCACTTCCACTTCAGAATCGGGAATCATTTTCTCTCAAGACAACCCTTATAAAGTAGCACATATTGTTAGTAAAAGTCCTGCGGATATCACTGGAAAAGACATTAAACCAGGTGATATTTTAACCAAAGTCAATGGGAAGTCGGTAGATTTCAAAACAAATAGAGAAGCCTATTTTTCTGGACCATCCTTGGATAACGAAATGCAGTTAACCTTTAAAAGAAGCGGCAAGGACATTACTGTAAACCTGCATCCAATTGCTACCAGAGAGTTTAAAGATTTGCTGTATGATGAATGGGTTGAAGACAATCAGAAGTATGTAGATGAAAAAAGCAATGATAAAATAGCTTATGTCCACATGAAAAATATGAGCGGTAGTGAACTCGATAATTTTATGAAGGAGATGGTTTCTGAAGCCTATAGAAAGGACGCTTTAATATTGGACTTAAGAAATAATACAGGTGGAAACGTGCACGACGCCGTTTTACAGTTCTTATCCCAAAAACCTTACGCCCAATGGAAATATAGAAATGGAAAATTGGCACCACAACCCAATTTTGGACCTGCAGCAAAACCGATCGTTTTACTGATCAATGAGCAATCATTAAGTGATGCCGAAGTTACAGCTGCCGGTTTTAAAGAATTGGGCTTAGGAAAAATCATCGGAACAGAAACCTACCGTTGGATTATTTTTACTTCAGCCGGCCGTTTGGTAGATGGTTCATCCTATCGTTTGCCATCTTGGGGTTGCTACACGTTGAGCGGCGATAATTTAGAACACACAGGTGTAGCACCAGACATTTATGTAAAAGAAGACTTTAAAGACCGACTCACGGGCAAGCAACCACAATTAGACGAAGCCATCGCCGAAATTCTAAAGGATTTAAAACCTTAATTGATGCAACTAAAAGCCTTAGGATATTAAAACTCATCCTGTGGGCATAAATAGAATTGAAAAAGAAATAACCATTTAATCAAAATTTTAATATCATAAGGAATCTTTCCCCAGTTTCAAAATGCAACCTACATTTTTATAATCAATCCGATAAATCATGAAAAGCTTTTATTTTCTTATTATTTCCTTATTTATTTGTGCAAATAGCATTGCTCAAAAAACCCAAAACCTGGAACTTCTGGATGTTTTTAATTTGGAATATATTTCTGATCCTCAAATTTCTCCTGATGGCAACCGTATTATTTACGTCAGAAATTTCAAAGACGTGATGACCGACCGGAATTTATCAAATCTTTGGATGGTAAACACCGACGGTAGCCAAAACAGACCCCTTACCACTGGAAATCAAAACGATTCTCAACCGAGATGGTCGCATGACGGTACTAAAATAGTGTTCAAATCGAACATGA
>Ga0208015_1000506_pt1 | contig 20207 bp, 14 predicted proteins | sample 26BtaG_FD_184101 | JGI IMG/M metagenome (GOLD analysis project Ga0208015, IMG submission 184101) | Marine viral communities from Cariaco Basin, Caribbean Sea - 26B_WHOI_OMZ_CsCl (SPAdes) (version 2) | ecosystem: Environmental > Aquatic > Marine > Oceanic | place: Caribbean Sea: Cariaco Basin...
AAACGACACAGTCACCTTACAGAGCGAAAAGGAGGTGTGCGTTTTACCAGTCTTTGTTTTTCATCGCGCTGGAAGTAGCCTTAAACCCACGATGTTTTTTTATCATAGCAAGTGGTCTTTATTTTGTCAAAAGTGCAATTAAACTATGCTAAATCAATTAGACAAAAAAAAGCCTCAAAACTCGTAAAGAGTAATGAGGCTTTTTCGGTTGCTTGTATTTCAAAGCATATTTGGAGCGGGATAAGAGATTCGAACTCTCGACCCCAACCTTGGCAATGTTAACTGATCGATTTTCATTGGAATGTGTAATTCTACATTAACCTGTATATATTGATATATAAGGGCTTCGAGATGGTTAGTGAATTATAGCTTTAAGGGTGGATTAAGTAAACGTATTTTTTAGTCTGAATATGGTCACCCTAATATTAGGGTCTTTTGACCACTTACCCCCTACTCGAGGGGTAAGCGAAATCCACTGCAATATTAGTTATATCTTATAACCTGTTTAGTATTTTCCCTAAAAAGCAGTGAGTCTTTCGTTTTTTACCTGCCGTTTCTGATATTGAGTGCATCGAACTATTTTTAATATATAACGGTTATGCAAATATATTCCTTTCTAACTTAGTATCATATGGTTGTATACCTATCGTATTTTCTCATGGGATGTTTATCAGATCTCATCATCTATTATCATAAAAAGGTGTACTAAAAACCTCAGCAAGCCAGAAAATGCTTTACCATTTGATGTCTGTTCGTCAGTAATACAAATGCCAAATCTGATAGTGCGAGAGTTGGAAGGTTTGAATATGATTTTTGAGGTCTCTGATTTTTTATCAGTAGTTCTATAGATATCATGGACAGTAGCTTTTATACCTTCATTACCTGAAATCATCCACGACTGTGCAGGTAAAAGTCTCACGCTAATCTGTACAAACCTTAGAAACTCCTCTATATCTTTTACTGGAAATGAAAGATAGGCATTATCAATAGTGATTTTTTGTCTAACTATCTGTAGAAACCATAGGTAGTCCGCATGTTGTTGATCACGTAAGATCCAGACTGATTTTAGTATGACGGGTAGAAGCTCATAGTTTTCTCTACTTTTCATATTTTTTGGTTGTCGTTGATCCGTTGTTTCAATGAAGCGACATTTTCCCTGGCTAGTAGTAATCTGGGTTATTTGATCAGCGCGTTTAGCGAATACTCGCCCATCCTCGAACTTTATAAATGAATGGTTTGCCGATAGTCTGATATCGCCGCTTTGCTCTAGCAGCTGTAAGAATTTGATGAGTTGATTAATGCCATAGCGTTGAACCCTATCGTCTGCCATATTAGTAGTGAATACATCACTTTCCTTGAATCGATTAGCAGTATCAATAGTAAGGTTTACTGGAATATCTCGACTTTGATTTAAGGTCAGTTTCTTTGCCAATTTGCGAGTATCGGAGATGGATATCTTATCATCGATAATTGAGACACTATTCGACTTGAGTCTATCTTTACTAATACCAGTAATATTTTTAAAGATAGCGTAATCTAATTGCATTTCTGTATTGGCGATAGCGTATGTAGTCATGAGCATTGCCGAATGAATGTAATACTCAAAGCTACGATTGGGAGATACATGTCCGACTAATCCTGAAATTGCATACCATTTATCTTGAGCATCATGATTAACTCCTAATAGCCCGGTCTTCACCTTGGCAATATATTGATTATCGTAACCAGTTAACGTTTTCACAAGTTTATGGTCAGCATTCAAGATAAGAGAAAAATTGGTAATTGCTGTATGCCTAAAAGCATGAAATGTATGATCTTTAGCTTCTTCGAATAAGCTCAATATTCTTCTCAGTACTACAAGAGGTTCTGCATCATCAATTGGGTATTTATCGTATGAAGGACTAAATATATAATCTGTTTTATTAAGCTCATTCAGTTGTATATATTGATTAAAAAACTTCAATTCCTCATCAGATAGTAATGAAAAAACAGCTACTCGGCGGATACTACCTTGAGTTTTTGTGCTGCGGTAGATATTTGGACGAATAACTAAAGAGGGTTCACCAAGGGTAAATCCTTCAATATCTTCATACCTCAATCCAAGCAACTCTTTCTTCCGCATGCCTGTACGGTATGCTAAAACAAACAACAGTTTGTACATATCCACTTCGAGAGGATCAACAACTTTTGGCATGTTCAATAGAATTGCTTGATACTCTAGTGGTGAAATCCATTCGCTACGTACCACTCTTTGTGTCTGGGCCTCTTTAATACTTACTTTAGGGAAGTGATAGTGTTCAACCCCTATATCATGTAACCGCTGCAGTAGCTTTGCTGAATATTGGATGTCTTTATTATCACGATAGACAGCTTTGTGCTCTAAAATCTCTTCGTAGCATTCTTCAAAATCCTCACTACTGTAAGTGTTTAGAGGCTGTCCTGATAAGAAATAAAGCCACTCATAAGCTACCGAACTTAAATAGCCCTGAATGGTCTCTTTTTTAGGGCGTGGCTTTGTGTTACATCTAGACAGCACAAACTGAATTAAAATATTTTCAGCAATGTCACGCTCTTCATTTAACATCTTTGTTAAATGATAGTTAATATCATATTCATTATTTTTGAGTTTTTCTTTTTGTTGACGAGTATTGTAGTGACTGTCTAACTGTTTATAAATACGTTTCACGATATCTATCTTACGTACTTCCGCCAACTCAGAATACCTAACGGTATTTTTGCTGACTTTAGATAAAGGTACCTCGATTGATAAAGAGGGTTTGTTAGTTTTATACTCTTTATTTAGTAAGTTGGAAAAATCATCTGTGAGTAGACCTGTGGTTTTACGCTTGCCTTGTGCAACTCCGATTAGAGCTTGATCAACAAAGACATTAGGCATCATTTCCCAGTGATAACTCGCATAACTTAGCAACCATGGTAGAGAAGGGACCTTATTTTTAGGTACTTGTAAGACAATACTGAGGTGGTTTCTAAGCAGTTTTTCAATATCTGTGTTCGTCCTAAACTGATAAGGATCATTAAACTTTCTACATCGGTACAACCAGCATTGGCTGATGACGTCTAGAGAAACTTGCTGAGTAATGTATAAAGGGCTCTTTCTTACATTAGGAGACTCCACCCTTTCATTACCATAATTTTTTGTAGGGTAACGTACAGAAACAATGACATGATGATCATTGAAAGCAGTTAAGACTGGTTGATCTAACAGAGTATTGACTAAAGCAGCCAGTAATTCTTTATCATTAATCCCGCCAAAAGCTATTAGTGAGAATACAAGCGACGCTAAGGACTGATTTTGATCTTTACTTGCCGCCACCCAATCTGCCATCATCGCTTTAGTTATTTTATTAAAAAGCTTGCCATTTTTTACCCAGTTTTCATCAATTGATAGTGGGTTTTCCTTTACTAAAACAGGCTCACTGGGTAAAGGGTAGGCATACTCTGACTGCATATAAAACGTGTTGTAGTAGCTGACAAATTTAGTCAAAACCTCCCAAGCATAGCGAAACTGAGCCATTGAAGTATAAATTTTAGAACAGACTTGATGTATCAGTTTTTTTGCTTGTTTTAAAAAAGCTTCGAAGTGCTGTTCATCAAGTGGGTGTGTCATTAATGCTAACTGAACTAAATAATCAGCATAAGTTACTTCCCATTGCTTTAGTTTGATATCGTCAGTTGGCTTGGGATTCTTTTCTAGGTAGATCTTTTTATATCTCTCTGTTGAAAGGATCTTATAGTCGTAAAAGCTTTTATCTACCTTTTTTTGATTGATTAGGTTTTGAAAGTCTTGGAATGCTTGTTTTTGGATATCGTCCCATAGAGTTTGGAAGATACTTAGTAATTCATATTTTTGATAGGTACGTTTTGATACGTCATCTTGGTTTACGCTCAATATGTTTTTATCGCCTTTTCGTTTGGTAAACCCAGCAATAATTTTAGGTGGAAAAACATGTTTATTTACGATTGAAGGGTTAATAGGCTGTTTTGTTACCTCACGAGCCTTACTTTTTTTCTTGTGTTTAGATTTCTGAGTTTGATGCGGATTTGCTAGTTCTTTAAGCGACTTGTTGCTATCGTCATTTGATTTATTTTTTAATGATTTCATTTGCTATCACATTCTTAAATTCATTTGTTGTGCGATTTCCTCAAAGGTATCACGCACTTGCCAAATTTGTTGCTTGTTTACTGATGAGAATTGTCCCAATGCTTCTTGTCGGTTTTTTTCATGACCAATCACTGTGTTGATCAATATCATTGAGACGTTAAGTTTTTCAAGTTGGGTACGTAAGAAGTGCCGTGTCCAATAAGAGTCCTCAAAAGGCATGTAGTCTGCTAATAATTTTGAGATATGGCTTCGCTTGATTTTAATAAGTTTATCGTAATTATCTGATAGCATATTTAGTAAGGTTAACTCATCTTGTTCTTGTTTGATCTGATGAATCATTTTATCGACCTTGGCAGTCGCATAAGGCTGATAATCGACAAGAAATAATTGGTACTTTTTTAAAATTGCCAAAAGAGTAGGGCACAACGGGATTAGTCGATGGTTCTTGACAGCCTTATTAGGTTTATCTGCAACTTCATACCAACCCACCTCTAAGTCAATATCTTTAACATTAGTCAGTCCATTATTTGGACGAGTACCAGTCAACAAACAAAACTGGATCCAAACAAGAGCGCTATACCTATTAAAGTGCTCCTCTTTATTAACGCTATCATCAACCCATACCCATAGGTTCTGTAAAAAAGTATTAACGTATTCTAATGTCAGGGCAAATCCAGAGCCTGTAGTAAAATCTGTTCTGGTGCTCGGCTGGCTAATAAAACTATCGTCTAATTGATTATCATAGTTAAGCAGCTCTATCGCTTGACGATAACGATTAATAAGAAAATCGTTACTATGGCTGCTGTAGTAGGTAGAGGGCGCAAGAGATGCTGGTATTCGACAAATCAGATCGGCAATATGTTGATTACTACCCTGAATGTATCTGTGTAAGATGATATGTAAAGCGGTTTCAATCCGTACTATTGATAGATAGGGTAAGTCTACCTCTTCCTTTATAGCCCGAATATAGTCTGAGATATCCTCCTTGCTTGGTAAGTTTCTTTTATCAGAAAGGAGTTTTATTAATCCCGATGGCATAGGTAGACGGATGATACTTTCTTGGTTTTCGTGGATACTTGCATCATACTCCTGCTTACGATCAGTGATTTGTAGCTGATACTGCAAATATGCAGTATCTTCGAAAACGGTGAATAACCCGGAATCCGCAATGAAACCAGTTGTTATCAAAAACTCTACAGGAACCGCTGTCATCATTGATAGGAGTAAGATTAAAGAGGCTTTATTATATTTATAGTCGTATCGATGTGAATCTATCGCTAATCTGCCAAAAACCTGTTTTAAGCCTGCAACAGAAAGCGTTCGGACATTAGAGTTAAGCTCTAACTCTCGCTGACTGATATAGCTGTGATGAACGTTTTTCTCTATTCTTTGTAAGGGTTGCATGTAACGAACTTTTTTATCAGGCAAATCTAAACTGACAATTAGTGGACGTTCTAAAGTATCAATATATTCTTCAATATTTCTAGGTTTTCTTGAGTTTGGTGAGTATAGTTCATCATCAAAATTTGGTATTGAAGGATATTGATAGTATAAATGTGGAGCTTCGTTTTCAATATCGTATCTACTCAGATTCCAGTAACTATTCTCTACCCAGGTTGAACCGTCCACAAAACTAGCTAACTGTTCGGTGGCTACGCTTTTAAAAGGATCCAAATATTTATCTTTCTTTTTGCGCTGGCGAGTGATTTTCTTATTAGGATAGTAGGCTTGCTCAAAGCATTTAACAATTGCGTCAAGCTGCTTAAATTTTTTACTGCGCAATTTGATGGTTGCGTCACTTTCCTCAGTGTTTGTTAGCAGCTCTTTTCGTACTTCTTGTTCATACGCTACTATTCTCAATTGTTCTACAAAGAATAAATAGATGAAGTCTACTGTATTTGATAACTCTTCTAACTCGTCAAGTTTTGGTAATATCCTCCAAATCCATCGGTTATTCTTAGCCTTAGAAAATACGGGTAATTTGAATCTGTTAATTATATTCGTTAAATGCGTCCTTGCTTTTTTGTGATGTGATAATAACAAGTACGTATGAATAGATATGCACAACCATATGATTTCTTTGTGCTCATCATCGCTTAAGTTAGCTAGCAAGAAAAGCGGTTGTAGAATCGGAGGTAATGCATTAAGTGTCTTTTTACTGACTTCTTCTTGAAAAAGCAAACCGTTTTTTATAGCTATCAACCGCTCTATTAAAGGTGGCGATCGTTGTTGAATGCTTGAATTAATTGAAGTGGCAATTTCCTTTAATGAAGCTATCCAGTTCTCAGTGTAGTTATATTCATCTTCAACACTTAAAAAATCAACTTGTTCAATAAGCTGGTTATCCGTCAACAGAACAATTTGATTACCATCATCAGGCATTATATTTCTCGCTATTTTTTGACTCGTTCCGTGCGTTATCATATGTCTTTTCATGGATATTCATGTGTCTGCAAAATAGAAAGATAGAGTAGCTATTGAGATTAAACAAATACTGACATTGTTCTGTGGTTAAAATCTTGATCAAATCTTTATGTACTTCATAGTAATTTAAATTTTCTTGGCTACGAATGGCTCTATTTATAAAGTTAATAAGTTCATAAAAAATAGTTTCCAGCCTATGAAGTCCAGGGGATTCGTTGTTGTTAAGGTAGATACAATGTACTTGCTTATCTGTAGCTTGCTGTATGTATCTCTTACAAAAGATTGCTAAGATATAGTTATTTAAGAAGATGAAGTTTTTGTCTATGATTGTCACAAATGTAGTAGCTGCTAGTGCTCTTTCAATCTCCATCTCAAGAAAACCATCTTCTAGTTTTGATAAGATCTCATAAGTTAGAATGTAAAGTTGCTTAAACTCGTCATGGTAAGCAATAAACTGCTCTGAGATATAGCTGAGTGAGTATTGTTTTAATTTCACTTTATAATCCATTATCTGATAATGTTGCAGGATGCATGCTCAGTAATTAGGGTAATGGTACAGTCGAAGTAAGGTTTTATATTAGAAGCTATCAAGGATTTAACGGTTAATGTATCTAATTTAAAAAAGCTCCCAGCATAAACGTGGTAACTTCATAGAGGCTGGAGCAGATAAAGTTAAATAGTGACTAGAATAAGTAGATAACACATTTCTCATATGTTTAAGTTGAGATTCGTAATGCTGCTCTGCATGAATTTCAGCTTCATATTGACTGCGTAATGTTACATTATAAAAAACTGAGGTATCTTTGTATTGGCGAAAACATAATGCATAGATACTATCTTGAAACAGAAGTTTGTTTTGAATTTCATGGTCGATTTGTGCGTGTAGCATTGGATCTTTGAGCAATTCTTTTACACTTTCCTCAAAATCATCTATGTAATAATTTATAGATATTACCCCATTCTCAACTTATTTTTCTAAGGTATTGGTTTACTTAGTTTTTAAAATTACAGTTAAAACAATTAGGATTTTAAATTCTATAAAAATCAAAAACCTACGATAAGTTGAGATTGGCGTAGATATTTTAAATAAGGTTTTGCGTTTAGGTGCCAGATATTCACCAATATACAGGGCTTGAACCGATACTCTATATGTGTGAGAGTTTGTAGTTAGTGTGACATGCTTAACTGATTGAAAGTTTTTCTCCCGTAATGTGTAATGCCGCTCTGCTACATTCTTTTTAGATTGTGATGCTGCAATAGCTTCATTATATGACTCGTAATACTTTCTTGCCATCTGGCATTGCTCAGTACTAATCTTCCAAGCTAAGTTCCTATGATAGGCTGGGGGTAACACGGTGATGATCTCACCATTACGTTCGTCTTGGATAGCCACATAGTAGAAACTGTCCTTAGGGCTAAAGAATAGTAGATGGCGACGATATGAACCTGCATGCTGCCCGATGTTCACACATGCTCCATTATCAATCAAGCTCATTAATTCCATACTATCCATAGATGTACGCTGAGCGATGCGTTTGGCGGCATGAGAAGATGGGTAGGCAAAACGTTGTTGACGGAAAATAAAGACTTTCTGTTCTTTGTTGCTCATAAGCTCACCCGCATAATTAAAATTAGCTGTTATCAAGCTTGGTCTGACGAAAGGAGATAAATATTTAATTATGCTTAATTAATATGTAGCTCAAGGCTATCCTATGTTTTATATGCACAAGAGCGTCTCTGAGTATGATATCTTATGGTTATACAGCGATAGGTAAACCTTGTGTCGATAACTATAATTGGTAAGCAAAAAAATGTACTAATGTGATTGATCGTTATACAAAACAAGCTATTTATACTTAATTAATTTGAGAAAAACATTAACGGCAATATATTCTATGACTAGCTTAAGTACACGCTAATTCCAATTTTTAAGACCAAGTGCGTGATCCTGATGGACAATGAAATTTTTCACAAACGCGCGTAAAGACTACTTAATAGGTATGGTGATCGTTTATTATTTCTACCACCCTATAGCCTTGAGCTAAATTCAGTCGAAAAAATGGGCATAGTATAAATTTCTATGCCAAGCCTAGATAGAGAATAATCTGCCTAAAATAATTTTATCATATAGGATGTTCTAGTTTTATAGTGGGCTGACTACATATATTTCTTTATCTATTACTGGATAGAAAGGTTTGCCCCAATCCATCTTGCTATGATGCGCCATCATAATCTCTAGCATCAATGGCAAAATAGAGGATAAAATAGCGCCACTATCCTTGATTTGAGCCCGATTTACTTTGCCATTATGCGTAGCGCCGCCATGAATAATTTGATTACGTAACGTATATAAGCGGTCGAACACTACAGCAAGTACTGTATCGGTATCCTTATTGCTCAATGCACGATGTACCTTATCTTTTGCGCGTTTAAAGTCCTCCTCCCAAGCCTGTTGACTGATCTGCCCGTTATGGTAGTCCCAAAATGGCTGAAAAGTATACTGGTTTTCTAACAGTATGCGAATGCTGCCAGAATAGGTTTCCCACACTAGTTTATAAATTTTCTGGTCAGTATCTAATCTGCATATTAATTGTAAAAATCGCCTAAATTCACTACGCTCAGAGCTACTCGCAAATAACGCTACTTCACGAGCGTAAGCAGCATTAAAGGCTATCCATAGGGTAATAAAACGAATATCATCATCATTAACGCTGACCGCTTTAGCCAGCCAGCTCAGAGAACGGTGCATACGCAAGCGGAAAGAGTCGGAGAATTCAGACTTTTGGGATTGGTAACGGTTCAACACAATATCAGACATTTAATTAGTACCATATATAGTTTTTAATGATTAAAAACCGATTTATAGAAAGTCGTCTTGCATAGTCACTTTCTGCTGAGGATGAAGAATAACTGCTATACCATGTTCCTCATCCCAAGAACAATTACATAGTAAAGCAAACTCTCCATCACGGTTAAACTGTAATGCAGTAGGTTGGACCACCGAATTAGTAATATTGTTTGTCTCTGTATAATCGTTTAACAGTTCTAAAACTTTTAACTCAAAGTCTGAATGATTATTATCAAAAAGTTTGTAGGATTGCTCTTGCTCATTAGTAACTTGCTCTCCTTGAAACGCACTGAAAACGCAATCTATTACAAAATCCTGTTCATTAAGCTTAAATGTAATAGGTTTTCGCCAGCCATAGTTGAATGATAGATTTGAAATATCCATTTTGTAATCCTTAGTTATTTGTAGTTAGCAGCTGTTTTTTGGCAACAGATATACCGCCTTCATGAGGAATGTTATTGTGAACTTCAGAAGGAACAAGTTGCATAGTTTGACAGTCTTTGCATTCATGCCAAGTATAACCATTTTCTTTACGCCAATTAGCAACCTCTCTAGGTGTGCATTCCCACTTTTCAGCAAGTTTTTCATCAGCTTGAGGAAAGTTCATATTTCTTTCAGTTGTGAAATTATCTATTTTCACTTCATCCTTCGTTATTTCTGAAAAATCCGGTTCACCATCTTTAAAAGATATTCCATCAATACCATGTTTTTCTTTGAGCTCACCCCAAGTTAAATTATCCGGATTAGCTTTTAAAGGTATAAAGTCATCATCAGGATTCCATGTTGAGTTGCCTACTTCACCTACCCAATCACCATTACTCACTGGTAGATAGGCATTAGATGGACTGATTTCGAGAGACTGTGGATAATGAGCTGTAGACCAAGGCTGATCACTAGCAAAGATGTTACCTTCCTTATTATGAGGAAAGGTATCCCAACATGCATCTTTAGAAAGTAGTTTTTCATCAATAATAGGCTTATCAAGTGTTTTCAAAACCTCACTTTGTTTAATAAACTCAATCATAAAATCATATCCTTAGAAATATTTTGCCAGGCAGTGCTTAAATCATTATGAATACTACGTGTCATATTGTCTGATAGTTGAGTTAAATGATTTTTCAACAAGGTATCAGCTAATGCGTTCAGCTCCACCTCACTTGACATACGAGTTAACTGAGAACTAATCTTTTCTCGTATACCTAATACAGAAAGTAACAAGTTTATTGCATTATTGTGATCAGACCAAATTGCTGTATGACCAGTTTTTTCAACTTGCTGTATCGAATGAAGCAACCCAATCTTATAGTTAGTAGCTATGTTATATTTTTTAGCACCATCTTTGAGTAGCTGTAAGTCGAACGGCTCTGTCTCATCCATTCGTTTATGTAGTAGCAACCTTGCTAAGTGAAGATTAAACTCTTTACGCTCATTACACACAGTAACTTGTGTAGTAGCAGGGCACTCATATGCTTTTTCTACCCCACTAAAACGATTAATCTTACAAAGGACAGGCTCTAACCAGTTATTTTGATAAATAACAGCAACGCCTCTAGGTAGCCTTGCAATCTCCTCAAGTTGGTCATCGCTGACTGCTGCTGCTTTGCCGATTAAGCGACGATCTTGTTCGTCAGGCAGCCTCAAAATAATTTTAGTATTGGTGTTACGTATAGCTGAACTGTCCACTGCACTTGGTGATTGGTCAGCAATAATAAAGCCTTCGCCGTAAGTACGCATCTCAGCGATAGAGTTTGAAAGCATCTCAACGGCTTTACCAGCAACATTGGACCCTTCAGAGCTTTGTTCAGTAGAGGTTCTCTTTAAAAGATGATGAGCTTCTTCAAGGATAGTGACGTGTTTAAGAGGTTGGTTCATGCCAGAGAATGCCATACGGCGCTCGTTAAGGCGCATGATCAATATACCCATAATAAGAGATTTTGTCTCTTGTGAACCGACGCGACTTAAGTCAATGATAACGTTAGAGTCAAAAAGTATATCATTATCAATTTCATCAGAAGCAAAAATCTGACCATTTAAACCATTGGTCAAACTTTTAACTCGTGTTGCAAGCGAACCAATATAATTACTCTTAACCTCGTCTGAATATGCGGACGTATTGATAACGTTGTTAATTGATTCTAACAAGTCATTGAAGTTTGGGAAAATATCTTCGGAATAATAGTTATATGAATTATCTATATCCCAACCGCTCGCTTCATAAGCTTGAAGAATGGCATCTTTTAGTACAGCAGGCATCGCAGCATACATCGACCAACACACGTTAAATATTTCAACCAGTCTGTCGATATGTTCTAAAACATGAATACTTTTCGGGAATTTAAAAGGATTAATTTTTAATAGGGGAGCTTGAGAAGGGTTGGTTGAAAAAACATGAACATTCTCTAGGTGACCAAAGACATGTTTATATTCACCCTTAGTAGGTTCAATAACCAAAAATGGAATATTCTGTTTCTGTAGTTGATACATTAACTCGTATACAGTATTACTTTTACCTGACCCTGTTGAACCTGAAATAAATACATGGCTAGCTAAGTTATTAATATCCAAGTTAACTTTTTGTGGTAAATCGTTCCATAAGTGTCGAATGACGCCTAACTCAATACTCTTATTAATAGTAATCTTCTGACCATCTAACGATTTAACTTGTCTACCAAATGCCTGAGTCTCGACCACAGCGGTGCTCGAAGTAGAGCGGCGTGGCATACTGAGCTGAATAGCCATTTCTTTGCCAGAGACTAATGTTGCTGGAGTTAAATATTTAAGCGGTAGAGTGTTGAAAAAATTAGCGTTAAGCCTAGGGTGGTTGAGAGCCTTCAACCATTCAAGCACACTTTGCATTTTACTATTGTTAGATTTATCCCACGTAGTTAAAGCAAAATCCTCAGTATCTGAATTACCGCCACGCATCAAACCTAAAAATATGCTTGCTAGAGTTTCAGATGAAGCTGTGCTATTGCCAATAAAGTAGGCAGCGGTTTGCCAGCCACCATAGCGAGAGGCTTCATCAACACGCTCTAGCTGCTTATCGATTTTATTAAGCATTTGCTCAATACTTTTATCAGTCATATCAAGAGTTAATTGACGACTTGAACCAGTGGTTTTGGTATCTGATTGAGAGTTAGTTTCACTATTGGTGCTTGTTTCGCCGGTTGTTCGACCTGCTGCACTGCTAAAGCTAGTACCTTTATTAATTCCTTGCGACTCTGTATAGCTAGTACCAGCTGTTTTATTTTCAGTGAATGGATCACTTAGCATTCTACCTACATTACTACCTACCATTGAGCCGATAGCAGCGCCTGCTACGTTACCCATTGCGCCACCTAGAATTGTAGCTCCTAATGTAATAGCAGTTCCACCAAAAGACGCTGCTTTAGATTTATTGGTTTGTTCAGAAAGTGATTCTGAAGTCCCATAAGCTTTAGAGGTGTTTGTTCCTTCGGTAATTCCAGAGGTTTCGGTTTGGCTCAAGCTATCACTTAATGATTTACTAAGCCCATGACTGATAGATAAGCTCATAGCTTCACTATCATTTTCGCCATAAGATACTTGCTGTTTTAGTAATGGTGAGAGTTGAGTGGCGACACTTTCGTAACCAGACCGAATATGAGAAAGCTGAGTAGGGGTAACAGGCTCAGCTAGGATGATTGCAGAGTAATTATGTCCTTCGGCAGCATCAATGAAGCGCTCGAGCCCTTGCATAAAGTGCTCTCTTTCTTCTACAGACAGAGAAGGTACACCGGTAACTGCAGTTACGGACTGGACTGTAGACGTACCATCATGGTTTTCGCAGTATAGACTATCCATTAGGGTTTGAGTTGCTGAACCATTTAATAGCGTAAGCTCACTACCAGAAAAGTGACCTTTAAAGGTTTCCTGCAATAGCTGACCTGCGGTGCCACCTTGAGTGCCACCAGATTGACCGCGAGTACCTAAGTATAAGTGAGTTTCAGAACCGTCACAGTCTAAAAATATAAACACCGAAAACCCAGCAGCACCTAATGCATTATAGGCTGCAGTCATGCTCTCTAAAACTGATTGCTTATTTTCAAGGACAATGCGCTCGACTTTAAATATTCTAACGTCAGAGTTTAAGTTAATCTTGTGATTAAATCGTGGTGCAATATCACAATTACTCAGCTGTGATAGGTAGCTTTTGTTTATCAGATCGCTAGCATCTTGAAGGGCACTAAATGCCTGTTGTCGTATAAGTTCAGCTTCTGTTTTAGTGGCCAGTGCTATCTGGTTAGTCATATTTTATCCTATATTTATAGTTATCTTAACTTTGCTATCAAAGCCAGTATGCCTGCTAGAACAGCGCCACCAATTATAACGGCAGTCTTCATAAAGCTATTTTCTTGTTTAACCTGGTTCGACCGCTTACTGCTTGAACTGCTACTGGAGGTATTGTTAAACTGAAGTTTCGGCTTAGGCTGAACTTTTATATGCTCAAAACCTTCTACACCTTTTTGCGCTAAGTAATCGCGAACATTGATAAGATGCATTAATCTTTCCATAGCGAAGTTATGGTTAAGATAGCTTTGCTGTAAAAGGAAATAATCCTTATTCCAACTATTATTGTTTTCGACTATGGCAAGACAAAACTTATCTTCTTCATATTCAACAAAGGCCTCTGGTAAATTTTGATTTACAAACATAACCTCTTTAATAATATCTTCTATTAGTAAACGATTATTTTTTAAATCAAACTTAATAATATTTTGTACAGCTCTAATATCTTTTTTTTCGATTGCTAGATGTAGACTTTCTTTAGGTTCATATCCTTTGAGAATATCCTTTGAGACATCAGTATCAGGATTTTCAGATATTAGACTCATATCAATTTCTTGAGCTTCATTACTATTTTCTAGTGTCGACTCGGAGGTTTCGGTTACTCCAGAGGTATGTTGCTCATCAGCAATAGTGAAGCCTACTACTTTAATATCTTGTAGATGTTTTTTTACAGCTATGAGATGTTCACAACGCTCTTTGGAGAATTCCTTACGCTGTATTAGGCTCAGCTCTCCTCGGAAATAGTCTTCATTCCACATACTTTCATTTTTTTTAATTGGGTATGTTTCATCATCGAATTCTACGAAACTAATAGATGGAATACTGTCAAGTATAACCTGAGATGTTTTAGCTGGTATTGAACCATCAGCAGATAGTTCGATAAATTCACTTTTACTATTACTTGTGTTCATAACATTCCTTAGGATATATGGGCTTAGATAAATAGAGTTTTACAGTATGTCGGGCTTAATTGTAATATGGCATATAATTCTATTTAAAGCTTATAAAATATAACCGCCTATAGAGCTAAAATATTGGTAATTTTAGTATTAAATGTATTAATGTGATTAAGTTCTGCTTTAGCCGTATTAATAGCTTTCTCACGTTCATCTTTATCATTAATCTTATTTTCTAAATCTGTCATTAGATTATTAAAGCGTTCGCCAAACTCTTCATTCATAAAATCAATATATATATCTATAGTTTTATTGCTATTGTCCTTAACTTTCTTTACTGCTTCTGCAAAAAGATTTTCGAACACAGCGTCTATTTCTGGGCCTCGTGTCGCCCATAAATCATCAAGGCTAACAAACTCTTCTTCTTGAGTTTCATAAATAGCTTCTTCTGTTGTACTAAACCAACTAAAAGGGTTGTACCATTTTGAAGCGCTAATAGTTTTTGTTCCTGTTTGAACTCTATAACGTTTAACCTGTACTTCATCCTGCCCTAAAGACATATTAAAAGATGCTATTTGGTTCTTTAAACCCTCTAACATTGGTAGCTCTAACTCTGATACATCATTAAATAAGCTAGTTATATATTTATTATAATCTGCTGCTAATTCTGACTGTATATCTAATTGGTCAGATTCAATAATCTTTTCTAACTTGATAATGAGTAAGTTAAACTCACTTTGTAAATCATGAGTTAGTTTTTTGATTTTATCTTGAGCCTGTCTCTTAGCTGCTTCTCCTTGAAATTTGTTCCCAAAGTCAAAAGTAGTCTCTCTCAGGCTTTTTTCTTCCTGCATAAATGCTTGAGCTGTTTCTTTCCTTAGTCCTTTTTGCTGCTTCTTTAATTTAGTGATATAACCATCTGTTTTGAACGCTTGTTTTTCTTTTTCCCGCAGTATATTAATAGTCTCTTGCAGATTATTAAGTGCCTGCTGATCAGTTTCAAGTGATTTCTGTAGTTCAGCAGCATTAGTACATTGTTGTATGATTTGACTGAGTGCTTGATTGGCTCGTGTTACACGGTTAGGAAGACTGTATTTTTCGATATAGTCGTCTATCATCATCTCAACTGCGGGTAGACCACTACGATATAATGCTGTTGAGTATTTTTTATTATTAATTTTTTCCTGAGTTTTTTTAGATAAGGGCATATACTGAACCAAGTCCATCAGTGGTTCTTCATTGAATAAGTCTTCCATTGCTACGAGTTGATTACGCTCTGTACGTGTTAATAAGTCGATACTTAACTCACGCTTGCGAAGCAAAGAGGTCAAGCTAGCAGATACTGGATATACCAAAGGATTGGTAATACCGTTGTTTTCTAAATATTGTTTGGCACGTGTAACTACATCTTCAACATATTCGCGTTTTTCTGGGTCAAATACATCTGCTTTATTAATGACAAAGATAAAGCGATCTTTGCTTTGTTTACCACCTTCACTCATAACCTTAGCAATTTGATGTAGTAAGCTTTGGTCGTCGTTGATACCTAGCTGTTGTCCATTTAGAATGTATAGAACTAACGGGTTACGATCAGAATCACCAATATATCGCATAGTTGTTAGGTTGTGTTCGCTATCTTGACTGTTATTAGGTCCTGGAGTGTCTGTTAAAACTAAGCGAACACTCTCTCGTTCTTCTATTGCAGGTATTTTCCCCTCTATATTAATTCGGAATACATCAGGTGATTTATTCCACTCGCTCATCAGCTGAGATGCCGAGTCAGTGCCTGTTTTTGTCGTAAGATCTAATCTTTGTTTCTCATTGACTATACAGTCTTCATTATCCGTACAGCTTACCGTAAAGTGACCTTGTGGCATATCATCGTTATCAGTAATTTTAGCAATCGTAGCTGTGGTTGCTTCGTTTAACGCTGGCAATAAGTCACAACCTAACATAGCATTGATCAGGGTAGACTTACCAGATGACATAGTTGCCACTACATAGACATCAAAGTTTTTATCAAACGCCGCATCAAACTTCTTTAGTATATCGTCGGTATTAACATATTGTTTAAACAATGGATCTTGCTTTGCTTCTAATACAAGCTGTTGAATGTTTTCTAGACGCTCTTCTGAACCTGGTACTACGTCACACCACATCTTGACATTTAGTCCGTCTCTGTTGGCTTGTTTAACTGCCTCTTCCATATCAGTACAGTCTGCTTCGACCCCTTTAAAGTGAACTCTGTATTCTTTTTCACCATTAAATATGTCATATAACTTCTGAAAGAAACCTTCAATCCATAGCTGTAGACGTTGATTTTCATATTCAGCGAACTGAGAATTACTCTCAGGTCTTTGGTCATCGATGAGAAAGAAAGTCTCAACTGTAAAAGGATTGTGTGTGATAGCTACGTTAATCATGAAATACTCCGTTAATGTTATAAAATGGTTTCTTGAAATTTATGATTGATGATGTTTTCTAATAGTGGTATACCGCTAAAATAAATTAGTTGATCTATTTTATTTTTTGATATTTCTAACCCGTCTTTGATTGTAATGGACATATCCTTTTTTTCTGTATTCGGTAACGACATGATTTTTACTTCATCAGATATATTATAAGAGGCTCTTATAAGTCTATTGTCGTCAAGGTTATGTATGTTTTGTTGTAGCAAATTACGTTCAAATCGAGTAAGAGGTTCTTTATTTAATGCTTTTCTAGCATTTAATGCAGAAAGTGCAGATACTGGTATAATAGTAGGGTTTATGAAACCAATATTTTTTAAATAGGAAGCTATGTTTCTTACAAAAATCTCAATATCCTCACCTTTTTCTTCATCTAAAACATCTGCTTTATTAAGTATAAAAATAATATTTTTATGCTTATCATTTTTTAAAACTTGGCTTATCTGTGATAAAAATAGCTTATCATCATTAATGCCAATTTGAGTAGCGTTTAATACATAGATAATCATTCCATAACGACCATCGCTTACTAAGTTTAAGGTTAAGTCTTGATGTGTATTATCTTGGCTATTATTAGGACCTGGTGAGTCATACAATACAATGTGCTTACTAGAGTTTTTTATAGAAGGGATATTACCGGTTAGACTAATATAGTTGATATTGTTATCCGCATTCCATTTTTTCAATGTTTCACTATCAATAACACTCTTATAGTCTAGAAACTTCAATCTTGCTTTTTCATTTGATTTAATAGGTTCAAAATTATATGCGGAACCATTAAAGTTATTCTGCTGGTCCTTATTGTGTATTCTCGTTATAGTCGCTGTTGTCGCTTCGTTAGCACAATGGAGCAGCTCTTTTCCTAACATTGAATTAATAAGTGTGGATTTTCCTGAACTCATTGTCGCTACAACAATAATTTCGAAAAAACTCACCACTGACTTACTTCTCTTGTTTTTTGCCACAATCTAGTTTCCTATTAAATACTTACTTATAGTGATTTCTAAATCTTTCTGAATTTCGCTCGGGCTAATGATACGTATATAAGGTATCCAGTACTGAACAATAGGAACTACTTCTCTCGGATGTATGTTTTTACATGCTAGTAGCAAATCCCCACTGTCAAGTCTTTGTACTAGATTTTGATTGGGCAATAAGTCACGCCGCTCAAAATATCCAGCGACCTTTGCATCGACCTGCAAGATAATCTCACTGATTTGATTGCCAAAGAATAAGCTATCCGTATCAAGAGTTTCTTTTTTGATATCCTCAGAGCATTGGAAGGTCTCAGTATTTATATGTAACTGGGTCATTTGCGTAAAGCAAAATGTTCTTGTTTGTCCATGAAGGCGACCTACTACATACCAAATACCATTTTTATTTAGCAGGTGATAAGGTTCTAATAAGTAATGTTTACTATTATTGGAAGCATAGTCACTGACCTTGCGATAATAAAACTCAATATATTGGTGATTAGTAATGGCTTGGTTAATAGTTCTAAAGTCGTCTGTACGTTCGCTTATATTTTCATAAGCGAAACCTTTAACGAAAATGCTTTGGTTAAGTTTTTCTTGGAAAAACTGACGGTCAATTTTCGGTAGTAAGTCTTGTACGCTAGCAAAACTAGCAAAACGCTGAATATCTGCTATATCTAGATATCCAATATTACTAGGGTGCAAGCGATAAAACTGTGGACCTTCTTCATAGAGCTCTAGTAAGGTCAAACGATCCTGAAAATCTCTCTTTAAGGTACGGATAGAGACCTTATAGGTGTCTGCTAATTCAAAAATATTCAAACGCTCACCATCGTTGAGTCTAACGATAATGTCAGATAGTCGATACGCAAGCCTCTCATGTTTTCCCAATTTCATAATCACTCAACTTGCAAGGTAACTCTGCTTTCAGTTGCATTAAGTTACTAAAAAATAACAAAAATGCAATTATGCACTATAATCGTTAATTATCAATTGCTTTCAGACTTTCTTTTACTATATTTTTAGCAAGTGTTTGATAATGTTATTAATATATTATTCAGAATGAAAAATTATTTGCTAAAGAGTAGGCATGGTTTAAAAATTTTAGTAGCTTGATATAATTAATGTTATAGCTTTATTGCTACAATCCATATTGTTTGTTTCTTAGTTATATCCTACTAAAGACCAGTGTAGTCAAAGAAGGTGACAGGTTGTGTCATAGAAACTAATAATTTTTAGCTATAAAATAAATTTAGATAGTAGAGTTTGGCCAAGTTAGATAGGTATTATGATGACCTACGCTGTTAAGTTCGTAGACATTAATTGAGAGGGAAGGTAAGGATGTGTTGAACATTGGGATCAAATTGATTGTAAAAAATAGCGAACGGATAATCTTTAAGTTCTTACACAAAAAAATATCGTTCGCTATGACTTGCACCATACTCAAAGATGAACACTGGATTAGACTAAGACCCATACTGAGTCATGCTGAAAAAATTGTAGAACTAGACTTTGTAAACTAAGCGTATTAACAGGAGTTTATCATGACTAAGAAAATCAGAACCTATAGTGCAGCTTTCAAAGCTGAAGCCGTCAAAAAATTAGCAGGTAATAATAGCAATGTTTAAGCGACTGCAAAGCAGCTTGGCATAGCCATGCAAACGCTATCTAACTGGCAGAACAAAGCCACTCAAGGCAAGCTTGCAGGGACTGAGCAATATGACCCACAGCTAATGGCCGTGCTAGAAGAGAATAAGCGCCTCAAGCGACAGCTGAAAGTCGCTGAGGAGGAGCGCGAAATTCTAAAAAAGGCGACGGCGTACTGCGCCAAACACAGCTAGTAAAGTACGCCTTTGTTTGTTAAAGACAACCAGCAACTCTTTCGTATCAGTAGCATGTGCCGTGTACTACAGATTAGACCCTCAAGTTACTACGACTGGCTGGTTCGTGACATCAGCGCTCAGCAGATACATCGTAACCAGTCTGAGCTGCTAATCAAAGCGGCACACAGTGAAACAAAGGAGCGCTACGGCTTTGAGCGTCTGCATGCGCATCTAAATAAGCAAGGATATGATATAGTCAATCCACTTAATAATTAGTACAATTGATCCAATCTACCAGTAACCCATTTAAGATTATGACTTATCCAATTATTCTTCGTAAAAA
>Ga0208015_1000509_pt1 | contig 20068 bp, 20 predicted proteins | sample 26BtaG_FD_184101 | JGI IMG/M metagenome (GOLD analysis project Ga0208015, IMG submission 184101) | Marine viral communities from Cariaco Basin, Caribbean Sea - 26B_WHOI_OMZ_CsCl (SPAdes) (version 2) | ecosystem: Environmental > Aquatic > Marine > Oceanic | place: Caribbean Sea: Cariaco Basin...
CATAACAACGCATATAATTTATGGCTGGGTCCGTCCCCACTCCCAAAAATACTATCGTATTTTCGCTTCGGTTTTTATTTACTAACTTCCGTGCTTACATACGCCACAAATCATATGCAAGACAGTTGCCACCAATTTAAAAAATGCCATTACTACTATATTCAGCTTCACTTTTACTTATAATCTTATTGACAAAATATTTTGTTGATAAAGGACGTAATTGCGGTTTTAAAATACTTGTCATTTTTGGAATTTTAATTGGAATTACTTCTATAGGATTAAATCATTTGTTTGATAACGCATTTGGTGCTTCAACCCCAGTTAATATTCGAACTAAAAATCTAACCGACAAAAATTTAAAAATTTATTCAATCAAATTCTGGGATAATAGCTGGAGCGGCAAAGGCAATTTTGTCCGATACGACACAGAATTAAAACCGAATGAAAAATCAAATGACTTTTGGTTTGAGAATGACGGTACGACTGAATTCTGGATTGTAGCAAAAAACAATAATGATGAGATTGAATACTTAAATGTGGTTACGGAAAATGATGGGGAATTTGATTTCAAAATAACAGAGAATCCAAATATTGATTCCAAGAAAAAGCAAATAGCCCGACACTTAACAATGAAAACCGACAAAGATGAACGAATTAAAAACTATGCAATATGGGCCAATATTACACTAATGGGCCTTCTGATCTTAAGTCTCGTGGATATGAAAACTGGAGGCAACAAGGCATAAACACAATAGCGGCTAAGAGCAAAAACCGAAAATAATTTTATAAATTTAAAGTCTATTATAAACCGAAAAATAGGTGTGCAAATCTCGCTACTGCGTTTATACTTGACGTTGTGGGCTATGTAGAAAAAAACCGAGAATGAGAATACAAATAATTCTAATATTGACCTTTTTGATTTCAAGTTGTTCCGGAACAAAAAATCTGACTGAACTTTCAGAATTGACTATTGAAAACAAAAGCTCAAATAAATTAATTATTGACAGAAAACCAGATTACGGAATTAGCGGACGTGACGGTTGTGTTGTAATGGGAGAAATCTCAATGAGCATAACCGAATTGAAAAACGGAGAATCAGTACGCGGAAAAGTATTTGATTCGAAAACAAAAGAACCACTGATAAATGCAAAACTTAAATTAACAATTGACCAAAACGGTTCGCCGAGAACATCCAACATTTACTCGGATAATAATGGAATTTACAAATCAGACTTAATTGGCGAACTGAAAAATATTGAAGTGGAATATATCGCATATCGGACTTTGAAAATTGACTTCGAAAAATGATAAAAGCACTACAGATAAAAAGAAAAAAAATTCCAATAATTGCTTCGGAATTTTATCACCAGAACACAAGCAACGGCGGAAAAGAAAGTTTGTTTGCGAAATCTATGTTTTAATCATCGAAAGCAATTGAATTTCTGCGATGGCCAGTTAAAGAAAAAAAAAGCAAAAACGGGAGCAGAACGCAATCGGAGTGAGCAAACACAGCCCACAACACAAGCTATAAGCAATGCGGGATAAGTGCCAAACCGAAAAGCAGTTGTATATTTACAAAGTCGCCAAAACTTTTTGGCGATTTGAACAATAAGAAATTAAAGAACAAAAGTTTTGGCTTATCGCTGATTCGAAAATTATTGCATTTTTGCCCCGCACTGCTCATAGCCGAGACGTTGTGCAACAGTTAAAAAAAAATCGAAATATAATTATCTAATAGAACTAAATGAAAAAAATTACATTGACCCTTATCTTCTGCGTCTTAACCTTAATAGCAAAATCTCAAACAGCAAGTGTCGAAAACTCAACGTATGGAATCCAAACGGGTTTTTTAGGAATTTGGGCACATAATGAAGCGAAATTATCAAATCAAATTGCTCTGCGAAGCGAACTTGGATTTGATTCAGGAATTTGGGGCGGAAGTTTTTATGATAAAACTGGATATGTATTTGCACCAGTAATTACATTGGAACCTCGTTGGTATTATAATTTAAACAAACGTGTAAAAAAAGATAGAAGGATTGACGGGAACAGTGGAAATTTCATCTCTTTGAAAACAAGCTATCATCCCGACTGGTTCGTGATTTCAAATTATGACAACATTAGTATTGTAAGCGATATTGCAATCATTCCAACTTGGGGAATTAGACGAAACATCGGAAGCCATTTTAACTATGAAACTGGAATTGGAATCGGATATGTGTATTACTTTGCAAAATCAGCGGGTTACTTAGAAAATAAGAGTGACGTTGCTGTGAATTTGCACTTGCGTATTGGATATAGATTTTAATAAAAAGAGGACTTTAAATAAAATTACAACGAATTGGGTTAAATTCTGAGTACAAAACTAACATAGGATAATAAAAAAGATGCTGACGCGAATGCAGACCAAATACACTCACAGCGCGCAAAACCGTTGCACAACATTGCATAAACGCAATAGCGGATAAGTGCAAAACCCGAAAGTAATTTTATAAATTTAAGGTCTGGTATAAATTGAAAAGTCAGCGCGTGTATCCCGCTACTGCGTTTATACGAGACCGTTATGTTTCATGCCTCCGATCTATTTAAAACTATTCCGAAACACTTACTATTATTTCTTTAAGATCAATTTCAATCCGGCTTTGAACTGGTTTTCACGAAAAATTTGATGGATATGTAATTGATAAATCTGGAATGTCCAAATAAAGCAATTAAGGGGAAACAGAAATTCCGATCAGTTATCAAATATTGCAAAACCGAATCTTCACAACTCAAATCCAGCACTTCGTTATAAAACCTTCTTCAAAATTTACCCAGGTCATCCACTCAGACCTTCCCCACTAGTGAGTCGGCACGACAACATAACAACGCATATAATTTATGGCTGGGTCCGTCCCCACTCCCAAAAATACTATCGTATTTTCGCTTCGGTTTTTATTTACTAACTTCCGTGCTTACATACGCCACAAATCATATGCAAGACCGTTATGTTTCATGCCTCCGATCTATTTAAAACTATTTCGAAACACTTACTATTATTTCTTTAAGATCAATTTCAATCCGGCTTTGAATTGGTTATCACAAAAAATTTGATGGATATGTAATTGATAAAGCTGGAATGTCCAAATAGAGCAATTAAGGGAGATAGAAATTCCGATCAGTTATCAAATATTGCAAAACCGAATCTTCACAACTTAAATCCAGCACTTCGTTATAAAACCGTCTTCAAAATTTACCAAGGTCATCCACTTAGACCTTCCCGACTAGTGAGTCGGCACGACAACATAACAACGCATATAATTCATGGCTGGGTCCGTCCCCACTCCCGAAAATACTATCGTATTTTCGCTTCGGTTTTTATTTACTAACTTCCGTGCTTGCATACGCCACAAATCATATGCAAGACCGTTATGTTTCATGCCTCCGATCTATTTAAAACTATTCCGAAACACTTACTATTATTTCTTTAAGTTCAATTTCAATCCGGCTTTGAACTGGTTATCACAAAAAAATTGATGGATATGTAATTGATAAATCTGGAATGTCCAAATAAAGCAATTAAGGGGAAACAGAAATTCCAGTCAGTTATCAAATATTAGAAAACCAAATCTTCACAACTCAAATCCAGCACTTCGTTATAAAACCGTCTTCAAAATTTACCAAGGTCATCCACTCAGACCTTCCCGACTAGTGAGTCGGCACGACAACATAACAACGCATATAATTTATGGCTGGGTCCGTCCCCACTCCCAAAAATACTATCGTATTTTCGCTTCGGTTTTTATTTACTAACTTCCGTGCCTGCATACGCCACAAATCATATGCAAGACCGTTCTACGCAATTTGAAAAACTTACTCAAAATATTAATTCTGACTTTCATTTTAGTTTCTTGCAAAAAAGAAACTGAAAGCAAAACGAAATTTCCTAAATCTGACTTTAATCTCAAAACGGACTTAACTGATTTTAAGAAAAAAATGACTGAATTAGATACTATTAAGGTTTTCTTTGACCATTCAGTTTGTACTTACGAAGGTTATGAGAGAATTGAAATAACAAAAAAATCTGACTCAATAAAAGTTCGGACTGAATTTAAAGAATTGACTTTTAATGAAAATCAAAATCCCAATTGGAATTTTGTTTACGAGAAAAAAATATCGGAAACGGACACAGTTTGGCAATTTGATAAGTTTATTGAGCGAAATTCTAACCGCAAAACTTCGGACGAAAAAAAACGCGGAATTTTAATTGTGGAAAATAAAAAAGATACTATTCAGTTTTTTACAAACGGACTTGTGGACTTGAACCATTTTTTGGAGGATTATTACCTGACTATGAGAAAAATATATCCAGAAAACAAAAATGGAATTTATGGATACGAACTTGTGGAGGAATAAAAAACTGCGTAGAACACTGTATAACCGCAATTACGGCGGATTCGACTGCGTCCGAATCCACGCGTAATTGCTACCGTAGTTGCTTATCCGAAAAACATTAAATTTATTCCCGTAACTGCGGTTATACTAAACGTTGTGCAACATTTAAAAAAAACCGTCAGCACTTAACAAACATCCAGCTAAAAATAATGAACATAGACTTTTTTCAATCGATTTATAACCATCCACTAATCAAAAAAGACGAACTAAACGAAATTATTGACGCACACGAAAAAGTCAATTTTACAAAAGGTTCATTCTTTTTAAAAAGTGGTAAAATGGCGAATGAATATAATTTGATTGAAAGTGGACTATTAAGAGCATACGTTCACGACTTCAATGGGAACGAAATCACAACCAATTTTTACAGCACAAACGAAATTTCGATTGAGGTATCTTCTTTATTTCAAAGAATACCTACGAAAGAAAACATAATCGCATTAACAGACGGAATAGTTTGGAAAATTGAATTCGACAAATTCCAAGAACTATTCCATAAAATTGAAGGTTTTAGAGAATGGGGACGAGCTTGGATGTCTGGACAACTTTTTATTTCAAAACAACGTAAAATACAAATGTTAACAAAAAATGCAACCGAAAGGTATAAAACATTAATACAGGAAAAACCAGAAATCGTACAACACGCACCAATTAAACATATCGCTTCTTATTTAGGAATTACGGACACATCATTGAGCCGAATAAGGAAAGAAATTCTTTTTGATTGATTTTACTGTCATATGGCAAGAATATTTACAAAGAACAATTTTAGATTTGTACAGTATAAACATTAAAACAAAGAAAAGATGAAAACAAAAAATCCAGTAGTTTGGTTCGAGATTTACGTTAACGACCTAAAAAGAGCAAAGAAATTTTATGAAAAAGTACTTGACCTTAAATTAAGTGAATTGCCAACACCAGATGGCGTAGATAATATGGAAATGTTAGCTTTTCCAATGGAAATGGAACAAGATGGAGCAAGTGGAACATTAGTGAAAATGGAAGGATTTGAGGCAGGCGGAAATTCTTCAATAGTTTATTTTAGAAGTGACGACTGTTCTATCGAGGAAAAGAAAATAGAAAATGCAGGTGGAAAGGTATTTAAATCAAAACAATCACTTGGCGAATACGGTTTTATGGTTTTAGCATCTGACACCGAAGGAAATATGTTTGGAGTTCATTCACAGAATTAAACTAAGTGAAAAAAAAACGTTGCACAACAACGTATATAGCTCATAGCTAAGTAGTTGCTTAAACGAAGTTAAGGTATATTTGCGAAATCGCCAAATTTTTAAATTTGGCTTTTTGCGTTAATAAGGAAAAAAGAAAAATTTAAAAATTCGGCTTGTGCTTAACCGAAAAACCACTACCTTTTTACACGCTACGAGCCATATACAAAACCGTTGTACCTCATTAAAACCAAAATTGTGAAAAAAAACATTATTCTAATAATCCTGACATTTTCAATCTCAATTTATGCACAAAAACCAAGAGCAAGAGATTTAGGAATTCAATTTGAAGGAAGTACCGGAAAATATAATGCAATAACAGATGTTACAGGTGTTTCAGTTGGACATTCAACCATTATTTCGGGAAACGGAATGAATGAATTAGGAAAAGGCCCAATCCGAACTGGAGTAACTGCAATATTTCCAAGTGGAAAAAAGAAAAAACCCTTGTATGCAAACTGGTATAGTCTAAATGGAAATGGAGAAATGACTGGAACGACTTGGATTACGGAATCCGGTTTTTTAGAAACACCAATAATGCTGACTAATACATTTAGCGTAGGAACCGTAAGACAAGCAACATTGAAATGGATGGTGGACACTTCTTGGAGTGATGAAGATTGGTGGTGGGCATTTCCAGTTGTTGCAGAAACTTATGATGGATTTTTGAATGATATTTACGGATTTCAAGTACAAGAAAAAAATGTTTTAGAAGCAATCGAAAATACTACTAACAAAGAAGTTAAAGAAGGTAATGTTGGTGGCGGAACTGGAATGATGAGCTTTGGATTTAAAGGAGGAATTGGGACTTCTTCTCGAATTTTAAAATTTCCAGATACAACTTATACAGTTGGAGTTTTAGTGCAGTCAAATTTTGGAGATAAAAAACGATTTAGAGTAGATGGAGTTCCTGTTGGAAAGGAATTAAAAGATACTCCGAATGTTGAATATAAAGCGCCACCAAAATCAAGAAGACAAAATGGAGATGGTTCTATTATTGTAATTGTTGCTACTGATACACCATTACTTCCTTATCAATTAAAAAGAATTTCACAACGAGTACCAATTGGAATTGGAAAATTAGGCGGAATTGGAGCAAATGGTTCAGGAGATATCTTTATTGCTTTTTCTACTGCAAACCAAGACGCTTACATTCGAGAAGGAAAAACTACTGTTGAGACAGTATCTAATGATTGGATGAATGATATATTTGAAGCTACAATTCAGGCTGTTGAAGAAGCAATTATAAATGCTATGGTTTCTGCTGAAACAATGGAAGGAATTAATGGAAATAAAGTTTACGCTCTACCACACGATAAGCTAATTGAGATAATGAAAAAATATAATCGAATAAAATAACGAGGTACAACACCGTATAAAATTAATTGCTAGTTCTAGCCTATTTACGGAAGTCCTCGCGGACTTTCAATCTGTGTTTTATTTGCTAACTTTAGTGCTTAAAACACGCAACAAATCTTATACAATCACGTTAGGGTGCATTTAAAATGAAAAGAACAACCTACATAATATTTTTAGCTTTTATCGCTATTAGTTGCAACAAATCAATTTCAGTTGCGGATGAGAAACGTGTGACGGAATTAAACAACAAAGCCGTAGAATATAAAATGAATAATGATTTAGAAAAAGCAAAAGATTATTATTCACAAGCCATCAAAATTGATAAATCAAATTCCTTTATCCGATATGAATTAATTGGAGTTTATATCCAACAAGATAGTTTAGATAAAGCTTTTGCGATACTCGATAAAGTTCCAGTTAAAGAAAAAGAAACGGCATACTATTATCAAGTTAAAGGTGGTTTATACGAATACAAAGGACAAAAAGCAAAAGCACTGGAGAATTATAAAAAAGCACTTAAATTGACCGATAACCCAAAAGTAAATGAAGAAATGGATTTAGGGCCGTTGGTAAATTATGCAATGCTCGAAACTGTAGCAGGGAAAAAAGAACAAGCTGTAAAAAGATTAAATGATGCTTTAAAGTTGAGCTGGCTAACCGAAAAAAATATAGAGTATTTGGAAACTTTCCGAAATGAATTTGAATATTACCAAGGAAACGCAAATTTTGAATTTGAGCCAAAAAGAGATATTATGATTAAAACAACAAACTCCGACAGCCTCGAATTAGTTTTGAAAGAGAACCATATCAATACAGCTGGAAGCAGTTCTAGTAGCGGAAGAGACACGACCGAATTATATGTTTCTGAAAAATATCGGAAAGGAATTGAAAAACTGAATATAAAAACGCACCCTAACAACGGCTATAAGTAATTGCTTTTTCCGGCTTCCTTCCGAAAATCCTATCGGATTTTCAAGAGGAGTTTTGTACTTGGAAAAGTCCGTATTAAACCTACGCAACTACTCATAGCCAAACCGTTGTGCAACATTTAAAAAAACTCAAATGAAAATATTAATAGTTATAATATTACTTTTTTCAATCAATACTTTTGCTCAAAATGGGAATTTTGAAAAATGGCAAGAGTTAGCAAATAATGATATTAATCTTCAACCCGAATTCGGTGGCGTAAAAAAAAACGAAAGCCAAATAAAAGCGGACAATGATTTTATTGAGGAAATTCTTAAACATTATGATAATAAAAAGGATGCGAGCGAGAAAACGACAGCATTAGGATTTCGATATTTATACGAACGTAGGGATTTGCAAACTGCAATGAAAAGATTTAATCAAGCTTATTTGCTTGAACCAAAAAATGCGGATATTTATTACGGATATGGAACGGTCTATTTTAATCTTGGCGCAATGGAAAAAGCCAGAGAACAATTCGACAAGGGATTATCAATAAATCCGAATCACCCTAAAATGTTAACTGATTATGGGACAACCTATTTAGGAGATTACTACAACACGGTTAATTCAAATCCCAAAAAAGCTAAAGAAAATCTAAAAAATTCAGTTAAATATCTTGAAAAATCATATTCGATTGACGAAAGAAATTCGGATACTATTTACAAACTTTCAATTATCAATATGTATTTGGGAAATTGTAAAAAAGCTAATAAATATTTAGATAAAGCGGATAAAATGAAAAACCCAAATATAACCGAGGAATTTAAAGCCGAACTAAAACAAAAATGCGGATAAAAAACGTTGCACAACAACGTATATAGCTCATAGCTAGCTAGTTGCTTAATCGAAGTTTAGACATATTTGGAAAGTCGCCAAATTTTTAAATTTGACGATTTCCAATAAAAAAGATAAATAGTAAAATTTAAAAATCTGGCTTGTGCTAAATCCGAAAATAATTCTCTAATTTGCACGCTACGAGCCATATACAAGACCGTTCTACGCAATTTGACCAAACCAATGAATGTATATTTTGATTTAAACATTTTTGACAGAATAGAAAAAAAAGAAACACTTTCTGAATCTGAAAATGAAATATATTCTGAATTGGAAAATCTAGTTCTGACTGAAAAAATTATAGTGCCATATTCGAATGCACATCTGAATGATTTATTTCGTGGATATCAAAAAAATCCGAACTACATAGATGGTCATCTTAATAACATTAAACGTTTAACAAACGATTTATGCATCTGTCAATATTGGAATAGAAAAGAAGCCACTTGGCACTTTAGAGATATTAACGAATTTTTCGAAGAAAAAAAAGACGAACGAGATTTTGAATCGAACTCTTTTGGCGAACTTTTCACAGATAATGGATTACCAAATTTACTATTGCCTATGAAATTTATTCCATTAGATGATAATTGGAAACTCGGCTACAAAGACCCAATGTTTGGTGTAATGTATCCAAAATCAAAAATTGAAAACACAGCTTATTCATTGATGGAAGATATCTATGATTTTCAATTAAGACTTAAATCTGATTATTCTCTTTACAAAAATTTTAAAGCTTATTTAATCAAGAGCATTTCAAAATTGAAAAACAACAGAGAATATATGAAGTCAATTCGTGAAAATTTTAAAGATTTACCAAAACATTTGGACATTTTTGAAATTTCGGAATTATATGCACCTAAAGAAAATTCATTGAAAAACAGAAACTATTCAAAGATTTTAGATGTATTCTATAAATACGACTTGAAAGGTTATAAGACTGATGGTAACTACAATAATATGTTCGATGATTCTTTACACACATTCTATTCAGCTCATTGTGATTTTTTTGTAACTAATGACGATAGATGTAAATACAAAGCGGAAAAAACTTTTGAAAGATTAAAAATAAAGACAGTCGTAATAAAAGCAAATGAATACAAACGAATAAAAACTGCGTAGAACACCGTGTATAATTAATGGCTAGTTTTAGCTTGCTTACGAAAATCCTCACGGATTTTCTATTCGGTTTTTATTTGCTAAATTAAGTGCTTAAACACGCCACTAATCATACACAAGACCGTTGTGCGCAAGCTAAAAATAATCGTAACTAATATTAAAAATTATGGAAATACCAGAATACAGCATAAATGATTTAAAAATGGCAGAACGTGATGGAGAATTCATCTTCGTAGAATTTGATGATTTCATAAACGGACTAATAGATAGAGAAATGATTGATGATGCTACCGAAAAAGGAATTTTAGCATTTGTAAAAGACAATGGAACTGCCAAACTATCTGAAAAACAGAGATATAGACTTGAGAAAATAGTTGAGGAATATGGAACCGAATCTTGCACCATCTGCTCTGAAGATATTCCGTTTAGCGAAGTTTTGGATTTTGATGAAAATGGAAGATTATGTAGTTATCATAAACATCAAATGGACAAAGATGATTAACAAGTTGATAATATGTCTAATTCTATCAAAACGATAATCAGTGAAATTGCGCAGGAATTAGATTGCGGAAAAGACTGTTACTACAATCCGAAAACAAACGAATTAATAACGATTCCAAATTTTGGGGAAATGTTAGACGAAGATGAATTTCGTGAATCTTTTGGAGAGGAATTGAAAAAAGTAACGAAAAACAAAGCGAATTTTATAAAAATCAAGGTTTTAGAAAGTTTTGAGTCTTTTAAGATTATGGAACGTTTTATTGCCCAAATTGCGGACAAACAATTTCAGGCGGAATTGGAAAATATTTTAGAACGAAAAAAACCATTTCATAATTTTAAGAACAGAATTGACAACTCGGATTATAGACAAAAATGGTTTGGTTTTAAACAAAATGAATTGGAAAAAATAGTAGAAACGCAATTAAACCGAGGAAAAGCCAGCGCACAACACAGTATATAAGCTATGGCTTGGTCTGTCCTCACTTGGAAAATCCTGCGGATTTTCCAAAGCCAGTTTTTATCTGGAAAGGTCTGTGCCGACACACGCCACAGCTCATATACATAAACGTTACCTGCAAGCTGAAAAAAAATTGCGAATATTAACAAAGAATGAAATTAACTAAAATAACTGAGAAGGGAAAATCTGGAAATTTCCACGTGGAAGAATCTGAGGTTTTAATTGTTAGTTGGAATAATGGAGCGAATCCTGACTTTTTTGCTTTTAACGAAACCAAAGAAGTCCGTAAAATTGATAAGGAATATTTCGCATTAAATATAGTTGGAAAAAACTATGAACTTATTGAAAGCCAATTACCAAGTTCAATTGAAAGTTATAGTATAACAAAAGATAAAAAAGACAATATCTACTTTTGTTTTTATCAGGACGGAATAATCTATGGCTTTGATAAAAACGGCGCCAAGTTTCTTGAATGGATTGCTGAAATTGGAGAAGGTCATCCGATTTATGATATAAAAAGTGAATCGTCAGAATTTTTGTGGCTTGCATTCCCAACAGGACAAACTGTTTCGCAAGTTTCAATATCTGATAAGAAAGAAACTTTTAAAATTGGAGAATATTCGTGGGAAGATGATTCCGAACATTTAAGCTATCCAGAGAGTATATTTCTAACGGAAAAGTCCTTGTACATCCCAAATATGGGAAACAACAGATTATACAAAGTAGATTTGACGACAAAGAAACTTAAGTTAATAAATACGTTTGAAGAAAAGATTTGGCAATATTCTGAAACTGACATCGGAACTTTTATAGTAACTGACTCTGGAATTTATGAAATGGAAGAATAATCGCGAAAAGCCAGCAGGTAACACTGCATAAAAAAAATAGGGCAAGTAAGTGCTAAACCCAATGTTTCAGGTGTATTTACGAGGTCGCCAAATCTTTTGATTTGGCTTTTAGAAATAATATAAAACAAAATGCAAAAGATTTGGCTTGTGAATAATCCGAAAAGCAATTGCTTATTTACAGCCCTACTTCTTTTATACTAAACGTTAGCACACATTTAAAAAAAATCACGAATAACAAGAAAATATGAAAAATATAATTTTACTACTCGGTTTTTTAGTTTTTACATTCCAAATCGGAATCTCTCAAACAATAAACAAGGAAAAATTAAATGAGTACTTCCAAATATTAGAAGACAATGATAAGTTTATGGGTAGTGTTGCCCTTTTACAAGATGGTAACATAATCTATCAAAAAGCTATCGGATTTTCTGACTTGGAAACGAATAAAAAAAATGACATTGAAACAAAGTACATAATTGGTTCACTTTCGAAGACATTTACAGCAACACTAATTTTAAAGGCAATTGAAGAAGGGAAGTTGGATCTTTCACAAAAAATAGACACATATTTCCCAACAATAAAAAATGCTGAAATCATAACCGTGGAAAATCTTTTGAACCACAGAAGCGGAATACACAATTTCACGAATGACCAAAATTATTTAGAATATAATACCAAAAAACAAAGTGAAGACCAAATGGTGGAAATGTTCAGTCAGACTGAAAGTGATTTTCAACCAAACAGTAAGGCTGATTACAGTAATTCCAATTATGTTTTATTATCCTATATTTTACAGAGAATATATAATAAACCATATAATCAAATTTTACAGGAAAAAATCGCAAAACCTCTCAACCTAAAAAATACTTATTTTGGAGGAATCATAAATTTACAGAAAAATGAAAGTAGTTCCTATCGATACAATGGCGATTGGGAGAAACAAAGTGAGACCCATTCTACCATTCCTATGGGAGCAGGCGGAATAGCTTCAAACCCAACTGATTTATTGATTTTTATAAATGCTCTCTTCAATGGTAAAATTATATCCGAACAAACCCTTAATACTATGAAAACGATAAACGAAGGATATGGCTTGGGTCTGTTCCAAATGCCATTCGACAAAAAGACCGCTTATGGTCATACGGGAGGAATTGATGGTTTTAATTCCGTATTCGGTTTTTTTCCGAATGAAAACGTAGGTTTTGCGATGACATCAAACGGTGCAAATTATGACACTAATAATATTTTGATAGCAATGTTGAGCAGTATATTCGACAAACCTTATGATATTCCTTCATTTAAAACGGTTATACTAACATCCGAAGATTTGGATAAATATTTAGGAACTTATTCCACTGAAGAATTGCCAATAAAATTCACTTTCGTAAAATCCGGTAATATTTTAATGGCTCAAGCAACTGGTCAACCAGAAGTTGCACTTGTCGCAACAGGAAACAATACCTTCAACTTTGAACAAGCTGGAGTAACATTTCAATTTTTCCCTAAAAAAAATGAAATGGAATTTAAACAAAGTGGAATGAAATTCACGTTGACCAAAGAATAAAACCATGAAAATCCTTAAATATTTAAAAGTAAATGATGGAAGGGAAAATTTGTTCAATATGTAAAATTCCCATTAAGGAAAACTTTTGTAGTAGGTGCGGTCAAAAATCATCTGAAAAGCCAACCTCTGTAATATCACTATTAACCGATTTTTTATCTAATTTCTTTTCATTGGAAAAATCTGGATTTGCTACAATTCTCAAAATCCTTAAAGACCCAAAAACAATTGTCAATAATTATTATTTTGGATTTAAAAATTATTACGCAAGTCCAGGAAAGCTATTATTGTACGGGATTGCAGTTATTGCCTTACATCTAACTTTTGTGAATGAGAAACTAATGGGACTATCTCTTAATGCAGAGAATATTAGTGCCCAATATTTATTTTGGCTTTTTATGTTTCCCATTTTATTGTTCAGTTCATTTGTGACTTTTATACGTGCAGAAAAACACTTATCAAAACATATAATTTCAATAATTTATGTTGCAAGTTCATTGTTTATAGCACTAACGATATTGAATGATACAATCATATTAATTTTTGGCGACAAAATTGGTCTTTGGGCTTTCATTGCATTCGTTTCTCTCTCATTTTTTTGGAACAGTAGAGTATTCACAACAAATAAAAATTATATTTATATCATTTTGAACACTATAATACAAATAGCTGTTTTTATAAGTATCATTGGTGTTTTTATGTGGATTACAAACCAATTGAAAAGCGGATAAAAACGTGTGCTAACAACGTATATAAAACATAGTGCGAGTCGTTGCTAAATCGAAGGTTCGGGCATTTTTGCAAGGTCGCCAAATTTTTAAATTTGGCTAATTGAGAAAAGAAAGATAATTAGAAAAATTTAAAAATTCGGCTTGTGCTTAACCGAAACGAAACTGCTTATTTTCTGCACTACGTTTCATATACAAGACCGTTGTGCGTAATCAAAAAAGATTGACCTTGAAAATTTCAACAATCATTATAAGTTTTTTCATCTTTTCAGTATCTCTGTATTCACAAGACGAGTATACAGATATAAAAGAATTTGGATTAAAGGGAAATGTAAAATCTATTGAATCAAAATATTATTCGACTAAAGAAAATCAGGGGAAATGGATCCTTGATACCTTAAATTCAAAATCAAGAATGGATTTTAATGAAAATGGAAATATCACAAGAATGTTCAATTTGAGTTTTCTTGAATTGGAAACTGAGACAACAGAAATTCAGCGTGATAAAAATGATAGAAAAATATCCTACCAGAAATCTAATCAAAATGGAGTTTTTGAAACGGGAAACTATAAATGGGTTGATGAAAAAGTTTATCAAATAAAAGCTATTGATAGTTTTGGAATGCGAATGGAATCAGAATTTACTCTGACAAAGGATTTTAGGGACAAAACTGGCACTACTGTGTATTATGACAATAAAAGTAATGAATATTTATTCACTCATCAATACGAAAATTTTTTTGATGAAAAACAGAACTTGTTAATATCTAAAATAACTTATGCACCTATTAAAAATTCCAGAACAATTATCTATAATGTTCAGGAAACAGATGATTTCGGAAACTGGACTAAGGTAATAGTATATGACAAAGAAAATGATTTCAGACAAATACTAATAAGAAAAATCGAATATTATAGATAGACTACGCACAACAAGGTATAAAAAAAATAGGGCAAGTAAGTGCTAAACCCAATGTTTCAGGCACATTTGCGAGGTCGCCAAATCTTTTGATTTGGCTTTTAGAAAAATAATATAAAACAAAATGCAAAAGTTTTGGCTTGTGGATAATCCGAAAAGTAATTGCTTATTTTCAGCCCTACTTCTTTTATACTAAACGTTAGCACACATTTAAAAAAAATCACGAATAACAAGAAAATATGAAAAATATAATTTTACTACTCGGTTTTTTAGTTTTTACATTCCAAATCGGAATCTCTCAAACAATAAACAAGGAAAAATTAAATGAGTACTTCCAAATATTAGAAGACAATGATAAGTTTATGGGTAGTGTTGCCCTTTTACAAGATGGTAACATAATCTATCAAAAAGCTATCGGATTTTCTGACTTGGAAACGAATAAAAAAAATGACATTGAAACAAAGTACATAATTGGTTCACTTTCGAAGACATTTACAGCAACACTAATTTTAAAGGCAATTGAAGAAGGGAAGTTGGATCTTTCACAAAAAATAGACACATATTTCCCAACAATAAAAAATGCTGAAATCATAACCGTGGAAAATCTTTTGAACCACAGAAGCGGAATACACAATTTCACGAATGACCAAAATTATTTAGAATATAATACCAAAAAACAAAGTGAAGACCAAATGGTGGAAATGTTCAGTCAGACTGAAAGTGATTTTCAACCAAACAGTAAGGCTGATTACAGTAATTCCAATTATGTTTTATTATCCTATATTTTACAGAGAATATATAATAAACCATATAATCAAATTTTACAGGAAAAAATCGCAAAACCTCTCAACCTAAAAAATACTTATTTTGGAGGAATCATAAATTTACAGAAAAATGAAAGTAGTTCCTATCGATACAATGGCGATTGGGAGAAACAAAGTGAGACCCATTCTACCATTCCTATGGGAGCAGGCGGAATAGCTTCAAACCCAACTGATTTATTGATTTTTATAAATGCTCTCTTCAATGGTAAAATTATATCCGAACAAACCCTTAATACTATGAAAACGATAAACGAAGGATATGGCTTGGGTCTGTTCCAAATGCCATTCGACAAAAAGACCGCTTATGGTCATACGGGAGGAATTGATGGTTTTAATTCCGTATTCGGTTTTTTTCCGAATGAAAACGTAGGTTTTGCGATGACATCAAACGGTGCAAATTATGACACTAATAATATTTTGATAGCAATGTTGAGCAGTATATTCGACAAACCTTATGATATTCCTTCATTTAAAACGGTTATACTAACATCCGAAGATTTGGATAAATATTTAGGAACTTATTCCACTGAAGAATTGCCAATAAAATTCACTTTCGTAAAATCCGGTAATATTTTAATGGCTCAAGCAACTGGTCAACCAGAAGTTGCACTTGTCGCAACAGGAAACAATACCTTCAACTTTGAACAAGCTGGAGTAACATTTCAATTTTTCCCTAAAAAAAATGAAATGGAATTTAAACAAAGTGGAATGAAATTCACGTTGACCAAAGAATAAAACCATGAAAATCCTTAAATATTTAAAAGTAAATGATGGAAGGGAAAATTTGTTCAATATGTAAAATTCCCATTAAGGAAAACTTTTGTAGTAGGTGCGGTCAAAAATCATCTGAAAAGCCAACCTCTGTAATATCACTATTAACCGATTTTTTATCTAATTTCTTTTCATTGGAAAAATCTGGATTTGCTACAATTCTCAAAATCCTTAAAGACCCAAAAACAATTGTCAATAATTATTATTTTGGATTTAAAAATTATTACGCAAGTCCAGGAAAGCTATTATTGTACGGGATTGCAGTTATTGCCTTACATCTAACTTTTGTGAATGAGAAACTAATGGGACTATCTCTTAATGCAGAGAATATTAGTGCCCAATATTTATTTTGGCTTTTTATGTTTCCCATTTTATTGTTCAGTTCATTTGTGACTTTTATACGTGCAGAAAAACACTTATCAAAACATATAATTTCAATAATTTATGTTGCAAGTTCATTGTTTATAGCACTAACGATATTGAATGATACAATCATATTAATTTTTGGCGACAAAATTGGTCTTTGGGCTTTCATTGCATTCGTTTCTCTCTCATTTTTTTGGAACAGTAGAGTATTCACAACAAATAAAAATTATATTTATATCATTTTGAACACTATAATACAAATAGCTGTTTTTATAAGTATCATTGGTGTTTTTATGTGGATTACAAACCAATTGAAAAGCGGATAAAAACGTGTGCTAACAACGTATATAAAACATAGTGCGAGTCGTTGCTAAATCGAAGGTTCGGGCATTTTTGCAAGGTCGCCAAATTTTTAAATTTGGCTAATTGAGAAAAGAAAGATAATTAGAAAAATTTAAAAATTCGGCTTGTGCTTAACCGAAACGAAACTGCTTATTTTCTGCACTACGTTTCATATACAAGACCGTTATGTGCAAGCTGAAAAAAAATCCGAACTATGATTAAACATTGTTTTATAACCTTAATATTTTTTTTCAACCTGAACATTATTTTAGGACAAACGGAAACGGAAATAAAAGTTCCTGAATTCGATGATAATTATAGCAAAAGCGTGAAAATTCTTGAAAACGGAAATACCGATATAGATTATAAATTATTCAGAGAAAGTTTCATAGAAAGCAAACAGTTTAAAATTGCGTCAGAAAAAAGTACAGAATTTAGCGAATTGACAAAAACTATGTATAAGCAAATGTCGGAATCTGAATTTGATAGCGTGATATCTACAACAAAAAAAATGTTGAGTATTGATTATACAAATATGACAGCACATAAAGTTTTAAGACAAACCTACAAAATTGTTGGAGACACAATAAACGCAGAAAAATATAAGACAATTCAATTCGGCCTTTTAAAATCAATAGTAAATAATGGCGACGGAAAATCCTGCGAAAATGGTTGGTCTGTAATACAAGTTTCGGAAGAGTATTTTATTTTAAATATGCTTGGAGTTAAATTAAGTAAACAGAACGTAGATAATAATGGTGGAATTTGTGACCGAATGGAAGTTACTGATGAAAATGGAGAAGAAAAGACTTATTTTTTTGAGATAAGTAATGTTTTTAAAGGTCGAGAAAATTTAAAGCGGAAATAAAGCCTGCACATAACACCGTGTATAATTAATGGCTTGGTTATCGCCTACTTACGAAAATCCTCGCGGATTTTCTATTCGGTTTTTATTTACTAAATTCCGTGCTTAAAACACGCCACTAATCATACACAAAACCGTTGTAAAAAATGGCCGAACATTCTCGAAAACCTCAAATTCGATTTTAATATCAAAGCCATCTTAAAGGAATAATTAAAAACTTACTGTCGCGGAATTTCTCACTCATGCGGGACTGAAAGCGTCCTAGTAAAAATTTGAGTTTAATAAGAACAATTCGTCAAGATGCTCACTCAAACGGAACAAAAAACATTGATCAATTAAAACACAATACAAAAAATCACTCTTGAGGAATCGATCTGGTATTGTGCACAACTAAAGATTAAAGATCTATCCTCCGAATCAACACTCACTGTTGCGGAATTTAGCCAGTTTGCGGAAAAGTTAAATAACAAAGATTTGAACTTTAATTTAACATGGAATTTCTAAGCAGAACGTACTTTATAAGAAAAAGTAAAAATAAACGAGAAACATTCGTGGCCACTTTTCACAACCACGTGTATAATTAATTGCTCGCTTCCCTCCTGCCATCGAAAATACTCGCTGAGTTTTTGTTTCGTTTTTATTTGCTAAATTAGCGCTCGAGACACGCAACTAATCATACACAGATCCGTTGTGCAACATTTGACCAAAATATCGCGAAATGAAAATTGAATATAACGAAACAGAAAAAACAATTGAAATAAAAGATGGATTGAAAAATCAATATCTGATTTTAAAAATCCTAATGATACTCAACCTGACCAATGCTCTAATACGAATATTTGGAAAAAATACAACCGAATATGGATTTATTGAATATTTCTGGATTGGATTAGGACTTATTTCATTGATTATACTTGTTATGTTTATATTCAAAATGTCAACAGCGGGAATAATTTCAATCGAAGAAATAAAGAGACTTGAAGAAAAAACTGTATTTGGACAGAAAAGGTTTGCGCTGGAATTAAAAAACGGAAAGAAAAGGAATTTGGGAAATTTTAAAGACCAATTTGAATTAGCTAAAGCTCGTGAATTATTTACAGAAATCGGAATTGCAAACTGAATATAAAAAACGTTGCACAACAATGTATAACCGCAATTACGGCGGATTCGACTACGTCCGAATCCACTCGGAATTGCTAACGCCTGTGCCAAACCGAAAATTAACGCATATTAACCCGTAACTGACGGTTATACGAGACCGTTGTAGCACATTTAAACGAACCAAATGGAGCAAAGAGATTTATTGAAAGATCAGATCGAACAGTTAGGAAAAGTTTTGGCTAACATTCTGTCTGACTTACTTGGACTGAAATCAAAAGGTCAGACTTCTCAAGGAATTGAGGCTACTAATCAACGTCTGCAAGGTGAACTTGACATTGACATTGAAAAAATAACCACTTTAACAAAAAAGGAACTCAAAGACTACTTAAAAAACCGACACTTGAGAGCTGAACATTTAGAAATTTTATCTGAATGCTTGAAGGAAATAGGAAAAGGAAAAATTGAGGAAAATAAAAAGGATGCAAAAATGAAGTTGGAAAAAGCCATTGAACTGTTAGATATTGCAGACGAAATTTCTAAAACAATGTCGTTTGATCGAATTAATAAGAAAAAAGAAATAGAAAACGTGCTTCAACAGCGTATATAACTTATGGCGGGGAAAGTGATAAATGTCAAGTTTTTTGCTTTTAAGTAAGTCTGTCGCAAGCCGACAAGAAAGTGCTTCGAAAACCGCCACAAGTTATATACGCGAAACGTTATGTTTCATGCCTCCGATCTATTTAAAACTATTCCGAAACACTTACTATTATTTCTTTAAGATCAATTTCAATCCGACTTTGAATTGGTTATTACAAAAAATTTGATGGATATGTAATTGATA
>Ga0208015_1000510_pt1 | contig 20064 bp, 12 predicted proteins | sample 26BtaG_FD_184101 | JGI IMG/M metagenome (GOLD analysis project Ga0208015, IMG submission 184101) | Marine viral communities from Cariaco Basin, Caribbean Sea - 26B_WHOI_OMZ_CsCl (SPAdes) (version 2) | ecosystem: Environmental > Aquatic > Marine > Oceanic | place: Caribbean Sea: Cariaco Basin...
GTCGGGGTGGCAGGATTCGAACCTGCGACCTCCGCGTCCCAAACGCGGCGCGATAACCGGGCTACGCTACACCCCGAATTGGTTATCTTCAATATATCTTTTGGCTCCTCGCTTTTTAATCTTCTTCTCTAAAATTAATGCCTCTGATCTGTTTTTTACATGTTGGGTAAAAACCAAATTCCATGGCGTTCCTGTTTTAGTCGATGCTACTAAGCCCTTGTTGTGTCGTATCAATCTACTTTCGATATTATCTGTTTGACCAACATAATATCTTGAACGTTTTTGGCTATACAATATGTAAATCGTATAATCCATAATTTACTGTTTGGGTGGTCACGCCTCAAGCGTGACGACCTTCACGCCATTGGCGTGACGCGATAACCTGGGTAGACCTGTCACGCCTTAGCGTGATACACCCCGAATTGGTTATCTAAATATTGCGGAGAGACAGGGACTCGAACCCTGGCGACAGTTTCCCGTCGACAGATTAGCAATCTGCTCCATTACCACTCTGGCACCTCTCCTATTTGTTAAAGAACATCTCCTAAATGCGGATGCAAATGTAGCCCTTCATTCCAAAGAAAGCAACTATTTTAAAGACTTTTTATTATGATTTTTTTATTCTGGATATTCTATCCTGAGATGGAAGATGTTAGCTAATTTATTTTTTAATATTTTCTTAATGGATTCAATCTCTTTGAAGGTAATATTGGCATTTAAAAACTGCCCGTCCTCCATTTGCTTATTGATAATATTTTCAACAAAGTGATTGATTTTTGTGGATGATGGGTCTTTTAAACTTTTAGAAGCCGCTTCTACACTATCACACATCATTAAAATTGCAGTTTCCTTGCTGAAGGGTTTTGGGCCTGGATATCTAAAATCGGCAATATCTGCATCAATATCCAGTTCCTTTTCCTTCATATAAAAATAATATACCACACTAGTACCATGATGTGTCCTAATAAAATCAATAACCCGATCAGGTAAATTATTCTTTTTGGCTATTTCAATGCCATCTAAAACGTGTGCAAAAATGATATTTGAACTTTCCTGTGGAGATAATTCGTCATGTGGATTGAGACCAGTGGATTGGTTTTCGGTAAAATACGTCGGGTTTTTCATTTTCCCGATATCGTGATAAAGCGCACCAACCCTAACCAACATGGCATTTGCACCAATTTCATTGGCAGAGGCTTCAGCTAAATTGGCCACATTTAAGCTATGATGAAAAGTTCCGGGTGCCTTATTTGACAATTCTTTCAAAAGCTTGGTATTGGTATCTGAAAGCTCCAATAACGAGACATCCGACACTAATCCAAACAGCTTTTCATAAATGTAAATTAAGGGCTGTACAAATAAGGTTGCCAATCCGCATAAAATGAACATTCCGAAAGCTTCAAAATTCAGGGTCGCAATACTTCCTTCATGAATAACGAAAAAAGCAAAATAGGTAATGATATAAATGAGCGTGATCTGGCCTACCGAAATAAATAAATTTGCACGTTTGTACAATTCAGAAACCGTCAGGATGGTCACAATACCAGCCGTGATCTGTAAAAACATATATTCGTAGCTATTTGGTACTATAAAACCCAGTAGAAGCACAGTCAGGACATGTGCAAACAATCCTAACCTTGCATCAAAAAAGGCTTTTAAGACCAGCGGAAGTACACATAGCGGTACCACATAAACGTATTTGGAATTGTAATTGACAATCAATGTTGTCAACAATACCATTAGGAGAATATTAAAAAATATAAAAGTCACCTTGGTATTGTCCAAAAACACTTCAATCCTATATTTTCGTAAAAACAAAAGCAGCATCAATAAGGTCAACGCCACAAGGATTGAATAGGAAATTACGACCCAAGTATAATTTGAGGAGCTCCAGACCTGAGATTCGTATTCAGATTCCAAAGATTTTAAAATGTCATATTTATGACCTTCAACGAGCTCCCCCTTCGAGATTATCAGGGTTTCTCTTTCAATATTCCCACGTGTTGAAGATATTTTATCCAATTCTTCATTAAGTGCATTTTGTGTAATGGATTTATTGATTTTGAGATTGGGTTCAATCAAATCAAAAAACATAGAGACGAAAACAGCCGTAAATTTTGAATCCCCGCGGTCTTCCAATTGCTTTTCCAATAATCGCCTAAAAGCATCTATTTTAGATAGTTCAGAATAGGTTGTAGAAGCTATTTGATTCTGACCATCCAACAAAATAACGTTCTTATCATTTGGATAGTTATATTCCTCTTCGAGTACACCATTTTTATAGATCTCGTTCAACACTCCTTTGCCTATCCTGAAAAGCTCGGTCTTTTTTCTGCCCAATGAGTCATGAAAGGTGGCGTTGAACTTCTTGTTGTAATCTTCGAAAACAAAATCCTTAATTTCGTCTATAACATCAAAATATACCGCACTTTCCTTAATAATGGCCGATTTTTCCTTTTGTAGTTCTTCTGGCGATTTTTGAATGGCAAAATCAAATGGCGCATAGAGGTTTTCCGACTGCCACGGCTTATTTTTATCAAAATTATATTTGAATTTGCCACTTTTGGGAAAGAGATAAACAATTAAAAAAGTAGTCCCAATAAAAAGGAGGATTTTGTAAATAAGTGAATGATTCTTATACCACTTGTTTATAATGTTTTTCATCAAAGTTGCATCAATTGTCTTTCAAAAGTAATAAAATATAAAAGGATTTGAAGGTTTAACGTCAGGTTTCATTCCAAAATCAAATTAAAAATGTTTAATTTTGCATCATTCAAATCAAAACCCATTAAAAATGAGCAAAGAAGTCGTCATTGTATCTGCAGCCAGAACGCCAATAGGTAGTTTTTTAGGTGCCTTATCTACAGTTCCGGCACCAAGATTAGGTGCCATAGCTATAAAAGGTGCCTTGGATAAAATCAACTTAAACCCTGAATTGGTTCAGGAAGTGATCATGGGCAATGTAGTACAGGCGGGTACAGGACAGGCACCTGCACGTCAGGCGGCTATTTATGCTGGATTACCAGACACTGTACCGTGTACAACGGTCAATAAAGTTTGCGCCTCTGGAATGAAAGCAGTGATGCAAGCAGCCCAAGCCATTGCGTTAGGTGATGCAGATATCATTGTTGCCGGTGGAATGGAAAACATGAGCTTGATTCCTCATTATTTACACGCTAGAACAGGTACAAAATTTGGACCAGCTACCTTAATTGACGGCATGCAAAAAGACGGTTTGGTAGATGCCTATGATGAAAATGCCATGGGCGTTTGTGCTGATGAATGTGCCATTGAATATAAGTTCAGTAGAGAAGATCAAGATGCGTTTGCAATTCAGTCTTATAAGCGATCGGCGGCAGCATGGGATGCCGGTAAATTTGATAATGAAGTGGTACCTGTAGAAGTCCCTCAACGTCGCGGAGACGCCATTGTAGTTTCCAGAGATGAGGAATACACAAACGTAAAGATGGATAAAATTCCATCATTAAGACCTGCTTTTACAAAAGATGGTACGGTTACCGCCGCGAATGCTTCCACTATTAATGATGGAGCAGCTGCGGTTGTTTTAATGAGTAGAGATAAAGCCGATGAACTTGGACTAAAGCCTTTGGCTACCATAAAAAGTTATGCTGATGCGGCACAAGAACCTAAGTGGTTTACTACCGCTCCCGCCAAGGCATTGCCAAAAGCACTTGATAAAGCAGGGATTTCAATAGATGATGTCGATTATTTTGAATTCAATGAGGCCTTTTCGATAGTTGGTTTGGCCAATATGAAAATTTTAGGCCTGAATGATAGCAATGTCAACGTGAATGGAGGCGCAGTATCCTTAGGACATCCGTTAGGTTGCTCAGGGGTCAGGATCATCATTACACTGTTGAACGTATTAGAGCAAAACAATGCTAAAATTGGTGCAGCAGCCATTTGCAACGGTGGCGGAGGTGCCTCGGCAATGGTTATTGAACGCTCCTAACAAACATTGTATTGTAGATTCTATTCTTAGTATTTATTGATGGAATTATTTTCAAATACAACATTTTTTCATTTCATATTATTAGGCAATCACGGCCTAACAATCAATCAAAATAGTCAATAGACCATTTCACCTCTATGACCTACGGAATTGCCAATTTAAGCATCGTACCTTTAAGAATAGAACCGTCAGATACTACCGAACTTGTGTCCCAAGTACTATATGGTGAAATCTTCAAGGTGACTGAACGTCGAAAAAAATGGAGTAAAGTCCGTTTGACCTATGATCAATTTGAAGGATGGATTGACAACAACCAGTATCGTGAACTATCCGAATCTGAATATAGTTTCTTGGCAGAATGCCCTCAGAAGCTTTCTGGCGATTTAATAGAGTTCGTTCAAGACAGTAACCATCAATTACTCACAATTCCATTAGGATCTTCATTGACCGCTTTGAATATCCTCAAACATGCCTTTGACGGAAATTGTATTAAAGGCACTCATCCAAAATCAAAATTAATAGAGACTGCTTTCTTATATCGCAACTCGCCTTATTTATATGGAGGAAAAACACCTTTTGGTATTGATGCTCCAGGCCTGACACAAATGGTCTATAAACTCAACGGTTATAACTTATACCGTGGCGTAGAGCAACAAGCAAAACAAGGTGAAGCCTTAAGTTTTATAGAGGAAAGCGAAGCAGGAGACTTGGCCTTTTTTGACAATAACGAAGGTCAAATTGTGCATGTTGGCATCATAATGCCTGATAACTACATCATTCATGCCCATGGGAAAGTACGGGTTGATAGATTGGACCATTCAGGAATTTACAATACGGACGTGAAAATGCATACCCACAAACTCCGGGTCATTAAAAAAATTATATAATAAAAAAATGCTACCTCAAGGAGATAGCATCTTTATAATGTTCAACAGTCAGTTTTAATTTTGACCACTTTCTATAGCTTCAACTTTAGCTTTCATTTCTTTCTGCTTAGCGGTATCACCCAAGGCACTAAAAATATTCAGCAAGGTTTTTGCGGTTTGCAAATCTGTAGGTCTTAGCTTAAGCGTGGTTTCCAAATAAGGAATGGCCTCTCTATAAAGTTGGGATCGTTCCTCTTTCAGCTCATCATACTTTTTGTTATCGGCAGCAGAACTTCCGAGTGCATTCATTTTTTCAATAATGGCTTGTTCTTGACTCAAGATCAATACAGCCATGTTGTTATGAACGTCTGTATAATCTGGCTTAATTTTTAAAGCTTTCTCGTAATATCCTTTTGCGGCATCAGTTTCTCCCGCTTCTGCAGCAACAATTCCCAAGTTGAATAACAATTCCGGATTATTAGGATCTTTTACCAACGCTTCCTGAATAAGTCTCTTGAACTCATCTCTATTGCCCATTTTCAATTGCATATTGGCTTCAGAAATAATTAAACTAGCATCGTCGGGATTTGCCACTCTAGCATCTTTCATAGCTTCGAGAGCTTTTTCATTATTACCTTGGTTCATATAAATCAAGGCAACGTTTCTAACAATTTCTCCCTGCTTTGATTCTGATTTCTTAATCGTTGGTTTAATATGGGTACCAGCCTTTACAGAAATATCCATCATTGCCTTTGAAGGAAACGCTTCCTCTTCATTTGTCTCTTTATTGACAGCAAGATACTCAGTTTCAACACCTACATAACCCAAGTTTTTAAGCTCTTCGTAATGCTTTAATGCTGTGTCATAATCTTCACCGTTTACAGCTGTAGCTGCTGCATAATAAAGGAACAAGGTATCCGATTTTGACATTTTGTAGGCCTTTTCAAATCCAGCAGAAGACGCTGCATAATTCTTTTTCTCTAAGGCGGCGTTTGCTTTGGTCAAAAAGGTATTGAGCATGCCTTGCTTAATTTCATCAACATTTTTGGAATATTTTCCGTTTTTACCTTCCACTTTTTCTACCATGTTCAGACTTTCAATGGCAATGTCCATATCTGCATCTGTTCCTGTACCATTGGCGTAAAATGCCTGGCCTTTTACAAAGTAGAATTGGGCTTTCAATTTATCGTCTGCGCTTCCAATTAAGGATTCTGCAGTGTTAATAGCAGATTTAGCCTCTGCAAAATTATTCTTCTTTATAGCCTTTTCAGCATCTCTTATTTCGCTTTTTTGTGCGAACGAAAAAGTACCTACTAAAAGTGCCAAAGCGATTATTATTTGTTTTTTCATTTTTAGTTGTTTTAAATTTAAGTGTTAATTATTGTTTTCGTCGTCTAAATTATCAAGAGTTGTGCCATTATCTTCCTCGGACTGGTTTTCAACGGCCTCATCTGATCCGTCTTCTAAGAGTAAATCTTCTTCCTCCTTCATCACTTTAGCGACAGCTGCAATAGAATCACTTCCTTTCAAATTTATCAATTTGACACCTTGGGTAGCCCTTCCCATAACACGTAAATCGTTAACCGCCATACGAATGGCAATTCCAGATTTGTTAATAATCATTAAATCGTCTTCATCGCTCACCGACTTTATGGCAACCAAATCGCCGGTCTTTTCAGTAATAGAAATGGTTTTAACACCTTTTCCTCCCCTGTTGGTAATTCTATATACGGCTTCTCCATCCTCCGGATCATCAATATATGTACGTTTACCATAGCCGTTTTCAGAAACCACTAAAACAGATTCTTCCATTGGATTTTCAATGGTGACCATACCAATGACTTCATCATTGGCATGTGCCAGAGTAATTCCGCGCACTCCCGAGGCATTTCTACCCATCGGACGCGTTTTAGCTTCTTCAAAACGAATGGCCTTACCAGATTTAAGGGCCAACATGATCTGACTATTACCTGTGGTTAATTTTGCTTCCAATAGCATATCATCCTCCTTAATGGTAATGGCATTGATACCATTGGTCCTTGGACGGGAATATTGCTCTAAAGAGGTTTTTTTAACCTGGCCCATCTTGGTTGCCATAATAACATAATGGCTGTTAATATAGTCTTCATCTTTAAGGTCTTGAGTACAAATAAAAGCTCTCACCTTATCATCCTGCTCAATATTGATGAGATTTTGGATGGCTCTACCCTTAGATGTTTTGCTGCCTTCAGGTATTTCATAAACTCGCATCCAGAAACATTTTCCCTTTTGAGTGAAGAATAACATGTATTGATGATTGGTACCCACAAATAAATGCTCTAAGAAATCTTCATTACGCGTTGTGGATGCCTTTTGGCCCACTCCTCCTCTATGTTGGGTTTTGTACTCTGTCAACGATGTCCGTTTGATATAGCCTGCATGAGAAATGGTAATGACTACTTGCTCATCAGGAATCATATCTTCAATGCTCAAATCGCCACCGGCATATTCAATAACAGAGCGACGCTCATCACCATACTTTTCTTTAACTACAATCAATTCGTCCTTGATGATCTGCATACGACGTTCTTTCTTGTCAAGAATATCCTTCAAATCCTCAATGGTTTTCATCAACTCTTCATATTCCGAACGTAATTTATCCTGCTCAAGACCGGTTAATTGACGCAAACGCATCTCAACAATGGCTTTCGCTTGAATTTCTGAAAGCTGAAAACGTTCAATCAATTTCTCGCGTGCTTCGTCAGCATTGGATGATGCACGGATTAATGCAATAACTTCATCAATATTATCTGAAGCAATGATTAAACCTTCTAATATATGGGCGCGTTCTTCTGCCTTACGAAGTTCATAAGTGGTTCTTCTTACAACTACATCGTGTCTATGCTCAACAAAATGATGGATCATATCCTTCAAGTTCAACAATTGAGGTCGACCATTAACGAGTGCAATATTGTTTACACTAAACGACGATTGCAGCGCAGTGTACTTATATAAGGTGTTTAAAACTATATTTGGAATAGCATCACGTTTTAAAACATAAACGATACGCATTCCATTTCGGTCAGATTCATCGCGAATCATTGAAATACCGTCAATTTTCTTTTCATTGACCAGATCAGCCGTTTTCTTGATCATGTCCGCTTTATTGACTAAGTAAGGTATTTCAGTTACGACAATCGATTCTCTGCCCTGGACCTCTTCAACAGTAGCTTTAGCTCTTATCACAATCCGTCCACGACCTGTTTTAAACGCTTCAATAACGCCGTCATAACCATAAATTGTTCCTCCAGTAGGAAAGTCCGGTGCTTTGATATGTGTAATCAACTCATCGATATCAATATCATGGTTATCAATATAGGCAACAATACCATCAACCACCTCACTAATATTATGAGGCGGCATATTTGTTGCCATACCTACCGCAATACCAGAAGCACCATTGACTAAAAGTCCTGGGATTCGGGTTGGCAACACGGTTGGTTCTTGTAAGGTATCGTCAAAATTCAGTTTGTGATCTACGGTTTCCTTCTCAATATCTGCCAACATGTCTTCAGATATTTTACGCATCCTAGCTTCTGTATAACGCATTGCTGCTGGACTGTCGCCATCAACGGAACCAAAATTCCCTTGACCATCCACCAACATATAACGCAAACTCCATTCTTGGGCCATACGCACCATAGTGTCATAAACCGATGTATCACCGTGTGGGTGGTACTTTCCCAAAACTTCCCCAACAATTCTAGCCGATTTCTTATGAGCGGTATTGGATCTAATACCAAGCTCATGCATGCCAAAAAGCACTCGTCGGTGTACGGGCTTAAGACCATCTCTAACATCTGGCAACGCACGTGACACAATGACCGACATTGAATAATCAATGTAAGCCGATTTCATTTCATCTTCAATGTTGATAGGGATCAATTTTTCTCCTTCTGTCATATATAAGTTAATTAGATTTTTTGTAGATTTTCAAATCGTGCTAAGATAACCATTTTACGAGTTTTAACGCCACTTTATTGAGGTTTTTTGGTATATTTTATTAACAATAAATAAGGGATTCCATTTGATAAGTATCTCGTTAAATGTTTTGAAATTGTGAAGTTTTTTTCGTCACTTAGCACATACGAAAACATTTAAGGTATAGTTTTTGCCGTATTCAAGTTGTTTTCATTATTTTTATGCAGAAAGGATTTTACTATGGATGATAATTTTTCCCCAAGAGTCAAAGATGTTATAGCCTATAGCAAGGAAGAAGCTTTAAGGTTAGGACATGATTTTATTGGGACAGAACATTTAATGCTGGGGTTGCTGAGAGACGGCAATGGCAAGGCTATTGATATTTTAAGCGCACTGGAAATCGACTTAAACCATTTACGACGTAAAGTAGAAATTTTAAGCCCGGCCAACCCAAGCAGTGCAACAATGTCAAATGAAAAGAAGAATTTGCATTTGACAAGACAAGCGGAGCGTGCGCTCAAAACAACGTTTTTAGAAGCAAAGTTGTTTCAAAGCAGCTCAATTAATACGGCACATTTATTATTGTGCATCTTAAGAAATGAAAATGATCCTACGACAAAGCTATTGAATAAGCTCAAAGTGGATTATGATAACGTTAAAGAACAATTCAAATCTATGATAACTAACAATGATGACTACACAGAAGCTCCAAAGGCGGAGTCATTTTCTGATGATGACATAAATGAAGGGGATGAGGCAAAGCATAACCCTTTCAGTCAATCGGCTGCAAAAGGCGCCAAAAAATCGAAAACACCTGTTTTAGATAATTTTGGTCGTGATTTAACGGTTTTGGCTGAAGAAGGCAAGCTCGATCCTGTTGTTGGAAGAGAAAAGGAAATAGAACGTGTCTCCCAAATTTTGAGCAGACGTAAAAAGAACAATCCACTGCTGATTGGTGAACCTGGCGTTGGCAAATCGGCCATTGCAGAAGGTTTGGCGCTGCGAATCATCAAGCGGAAAGTGTCTAGAATACTTTTCAATAAACGCGTGGTCACCTTAGACTTGGCGAGCTTAGTTGCTGGGACCAAATACCGGGGCCAGTTTGAAGAGCGAATGAAAGCCGTTATGAACGAATTGGAAAAGAATGATGATATTATTCTTTTTATTGATGAAATCCATACGATTGTTGGCGCAGGAGGCGCCACGGGTAGTTTGGATGCATCCAATATGTTTAAGCCAGCTTTGGCAAGAGGTGAAATTCAATGTATTGGCGCGACCACTTTGGACGAATACAGACAGTATATTGAAAAAGACGGCGCCTTGGAACGACGCTTCCAAAAAGTAATCGTCGAACCGACAACCGTCGAGGAAACGATTCAGATTTTGGAAAACATCAAAGACAAATATGAAGAACATCACAATGTGCAATATACACAAGAGGCTATTGAAGCTTGTGTAAGTTTGACCAATAGATATATGACCGAGCGTTTCTTGCCAGACAAAGCTATTGATGCAATGGATGAAGCGGGCTCAAGAGTCCATATCACCAACATCAACGTTCCGAAGCAAGTCTTAGAACTTGAAAAACAATTGGAAGCGGTTAAAGAAACCAAAAACACGGTAGTCAAAAAGCAAAAATATGAGGAGGCCGCTAAATTGCGGGATGATGAAAAGCGATTGGAAAAAGAATTGGCTATAGCTCAAGAAAAATGGGAAGAAGAAACCAAACTTCATAAAGAAATCGTAACGGAGGATAATGTTGCCGATGTGGTTTCAATGATGACCGGTATTCCAGTAAACAGAATTGCTCAGACCGAAAGCAACAAACTTGCCAAACTACCAGAACTTATCAAAGGAAAGGTAATTGGTCAAGACGAAGCCGTTGCAAAAGTGGTGAAGGCCATTCAGCGGAATCGCGCTGGCCTCAAGGATCCTAATAAGCCTATTGGATCATTTATATTTTTGGGTCAAACAGGCGTCGGTAAAACGCAGTTAGCCAAAGTGTTGGCCAAAGAGCTTTTTGACAGTGAAGATGCCCTCGTAAGAATTGATATGAGTGAGTATATGGAAAAATTCGCTATTTCAAGACTTGTTGGTGCACCTCCTGGATATGTAGGGTACGAAGAAGGCGGACAACTCACTGAGAAAATCAGACGTAAGCCTTATGCCGTAGTTTTATTGGACGAAATTGAAAAGGCACATCCTGATGTGTTCAATATGTTACTACAGGTTTTGGATGATGGTTATCTAACCGATAGTCTCGGACGAAAAATTGATTTTAGAAATACGATCATTATTATGACCTCCAATATTGGAGCACGTAAACTGAAGGATTTTGGACAAGGTGTTGGTTTTGGTACAGCAGCTAAAGCTGCGCAGGCAAGTGATAATACAAGAAGTGTTATTGAAAACGCCCTCAAAAAAGCATTCGCACCAGAATTTTTGAACCGTATTGACGATGTCATGGTATTCAATACTTTAGAAAAGGAACATATCAACAAAATTATTGATATTGAACTTGAGAAATTGATTCTCCGAATTAAGGATTTAGGTTATGAACTCATACTTACTCCTAAAGCTAAAGATTATATTGCCGAGAAAGGATTTGACCAACAATATGGCGCGCGGCCTTTAAAACGTGCGATTCAAAAATATGTGGAAGATACATTGGCAGAGGAAATAATCTCTTCTAAAATTCACGAAGGGGATACCATTACTATGGATTTAGACAGTAAATCAAATGAATTGGTTATAAAAATTGAGAAACCTGAAACACAGACTGAATCCTAACTAGTTCATATTAAAAAAATTAAGCATCCTATAATTTAACGGATGCTTTTTTGATTTGATCTATAGATTAATTAAATTTAGAAATGACAGATTTGCTAAAATTCGATTTTTGTGAGATGCACATTTATGATGATTACGTCATTGTTATCATTGACGAAGGAATTATTGTATCGCCAAAGCATAATATCGAACTTAATAATGTAGTGGATACGTATTTTAGAAACAAAAAATTTGTTTATATATCACATCGAAAAAATTCCTATACAGTTGATCCTACAACATATATAGAAACTTCAAAAATTAAAAATCTTGTAGCATTTGCTATAGTTTCCAAAGATTTCAAGGCAAGGTCTAACGCCGAAGTTGAAAAGTTGTTTCTCAACAAACCATTGGAAATTTTCGACGATATTCAAAAGGCTGTCTCGTGGAAGGACTCGGTTTTAAACAAAGAAACCACCTAGTTCATTTTGATCACTCAAAAAGCAATTCATTATCTATACTGAAATCACTAACAAACTGTATTGATTTTTTTATAAGCTCATGAAAAACCTCATCCTGAGTTACAAATTTGATCTCGTTGCTATAACTCTTCAAAAAAGACTCAATAAAGGGAGAGGATGATTTTGGTTTTCTAAATTCGATGGCTTGAGCTGCATTCAATAACTCAATGGCCAAAATACGCTCAACATTATAAATTAAGGTATGGGCTTGGGTTGCTGAATTTGCCCCCATACTCACATGATCTTCCTGACCATTGGAAGAAACTATAGAGTCTATACTCGCTGGTGTGGCCAATTGTTTATTTGCGCTTACTATACTTGCAGCCGTATATTGCGGAATCATAAATCCGGAATTAAGTCCGGGGTTATCCACCAAAAATGTTGGAAGACCTCTTTGTCCGGAAATTAACTGGTAAATACGTCGCTCAGATATATTACCCAACTCAGCCATCGCAATCTTTAAATAGTCCAAAGCCAATGCTAACGGCTGCCCATGAAAGTTGCCTCCAGATATAATTTCATTTTCTTCAATAAATATATTTGGATTGTCGGTAACAGAATTGATTTCTGTTTTTATGGTTTTATGTACAAATTCCAAGGTGTCTTTGGTCGCGCCATGTACCTGTGGGATACATCTAAATGAATAAGGATCCTGTACATGTTGCTTTTGTTGCGCAATTAGTTCACTATGTTCCAAAAACTCTCTAATGCGTCGGGCTGTTTTTAATTGGCCGTTATGCGGTCTTACCAAATGTACCAATTCATTGAACGGTTCAATTCTACCATCGAATGCATCTAAAGAAATACTACCAATAAGATCCGCCAAATAGGACAGTTTATAAGATTTCAACAATAAGTGCACGCCATAGGCACTCATAAATTGAGTCCCGTTTAAGAGAGCCAATCCTTCCTTAGACAATAGCCTAATTGGTTTCCAATTGAAATGGTCCATGACCTCTTGGGCAGGCTTTATCTGGCCATTGTAAAAGACTTCCCCTTTCCCTATTAAAGGCAATGCTAAATGAGCCAATGGCGCCAAATCTCCAGATGCCCCTAGCGAGCCTAAAGTATAAATGACAGGTAGAACATCGTGATTATAAAAATCGACCAAACGCAAAACCGTATCCAACTGAATCCCACTATGGCCGTAGCTCAGCGACTGAATTTTTAGCAAGAGCATCAATTTAACTATAGAATTTGGAACTTGATCGCCGATACCGCAGGCATGCGACATGACTAAATTCTCTTGAAGTTGAGTTAGTCTATCCTTAGATATTTTCACATTGTACAACGAACCAAAACCAGTATTGATACCATAAATAGGCTCATCTTGCTCAAGCATTCTATCATCCAAATAGGTTCTGCAATTATTAATTTTGGCTATAACTTCTTCCGAAAGTTCTAATTTTTTATTAAAAAATAGAATATCGCTAATAGTTGTTAGTTCTAAGGTTTTTGAGGATATGGAATGTGTCAATTTCATTAATAGGGTTTCTGTGTTCAAAAATCAACATAACCTTTACATTTTGCAAGAAATGTTAATAATTAATAAAAATTCATACAATGTGTCCACAAACTATTACTTTTGAAAAATTGTAAAAACTAAAATATAAAAATGAAGAAATTACTGATTTTCTTATGTGTATTAACTATTGTGTCATGTAAGGAAGAACCTAAAGATTATGTTACTTTTTCTGGAAAGATTTCCAATAAAGCTAGCGATTCCATTTTATTGAGAAGCCGAATGATCACCAAAACCATTTTAGTGGATCAGGATGGTACATTTTCTGACACACTCAAAATTGGTCAACCTGAAGTATTTGGTTTTTTCAACGGCAATATTGCTGCGCCAATCTTTTTGAAAAATGGATTCGATATAGAAATGACTGCAGATATTGATAATTTAGAAGAGACCGTAAAGTTTTCCGGACCTGGATCTGAACATAATAATTATTTGACAGAACAGATGACTTTGGAGAAAAAATTATTGGATCAGGATAAGCTGAGCAGTTTGAGTTCTGAAGGCCTACGAAATGAAATTGAGAGCATTAGAAAAGAATTGACTGCGTTTTATAACCATGACAAAAGCATTGACAGTACACTAACCAGCATGGCTAAAGCAAATTTAGACCCTATGCTGAATATGTACCAGAATTTCTTTGCCGAATCTATTGCCATAAGAGAACAGTTTCCGGCCGGCTCTCCTTCCCCTACTTTTGAAAACTATGAAAATTTTAAAGGAGGAACGACATCTTTGTCAGATCTAAAAGGGAAATATGTTTATATTGATGTTTGGGCCACATGGTGTGGACCTTGTATTGCAGAAATACCTTCATTAAAAGAATTGGACGCCAAATATGCCGATAAAAACATTCAGTTTGTGAGCATTTCAATTGATGACGCCATGAGAAGTGGCGGCGGCGACTTAGAAGCAGCTAAAACAAAATGGAAAACGATGGTTGAAGAAGAGAATTTAATTGGAATTCAGTTGTTCTCTGACAAAAACTGGCAATCGGATTTTGTAAAAGACTATAAAATCAACGGCATTCCACGTTTTATCCTAATTGATCCAAATGGTAATGTTGTAGATGCCAACGCACCAAGACCATCAAGCAAAAGACTCATAGAATTATTTGATAGTTTAGATATCTAAACTTATAAAAACCTGTTATTTGAACCGCACCTTAATAATCCTATTAATGTGCGGTTTTTTATTTACAAATTGTCATCTTTATTTTCGGATTCGGACTGCAAAGGTGGTTTCGCAAACAAATCGAGATAGGCTTGCCCTAAATAATCGATAATATGGCTTGCTGTCAAACTCTGATAACTATAGTCATTTACAGCAATGTCTGCAGACTTTCCATGTAAATAGACTCCGAACAAACTAGCGGTTAAAGGCTCATATCCTTGACCAATAAGCCCAGTTATTATACCGGTCAATACATCTCCGGTCCCTCCAGTTGCTAAACCTGGATTGCCCGTTGAATTGATATAAAGTTTATCTTGAAATACCGTGATGGTATGGGCGCCTTTGATTACGAGAATACATTTGTATTTCTTTGAAAAAGCTTTTGCCTTTTTCAACTTATCAAAATCATCCTTCCATTTGCCTAAGAGACGCTCCAGTTCTTTTGGATGCGGAGTGAATACAGTTTGAGGCTTTATTAGTCCTAAATCTCCTTCATGTTTGGATAGTAGATTAATTCCGTCCGCATCTATGATCAAAGGAAGGTTGTTGGTTTTCAGGAACATCTGAAACGCCACATGCGTTTTTTCATTCGTCCCCATTCCCATGCCAATACCAATGGCTGTTGGCTCAATATCATATTTGATTGCTGTAAGAATGTCATCGTCAATATCGGTGATGACCATAGCTTCCGGAAGAGCTGTTTGCATAGGCATATAACCACATTTAGGAACATAAACGGTGACCAATCCTGCACCCGATGCCAACATTCCCCTACCGGAAAGGAGCATTGCCCCAATTTTGCCATAACTGCCTCCAATGAGCAAACCGTGGCCGTAAGTGCCTTTATGCGAAAACTTTTCTCTTGGCTTATAGATAGGCAACATTTCATTTTTCCCAATCAATTCCACTTCGGTTTCGGTCTGTTGTAGAAATTCAAGGTCAATTCCTATATCAAGCACTTCCCACTGACGGGTATATTTTGAAGTATCGGGAAGAAAGAACACCAATTTAGGCGATTGAAAACTCAAGGTGTAATCAGCCCAAACGACTCCATTTTCATCTTTCGGTACTTTATCTGCATATAGTCCCGATGGCAGATCAATTGCTAAGGTAAAAGCTTTTGATTCTTTAAAATGCTGAAACAAGCTTTTAACCCAATCGTTTGGAGGCCTATTTAAGCCTATTCCAAAGACAGCATCTACAATGATATCATCGGGGCCAATTGGCGGAAAATCGGCCTTACAATTGAGCATTATTGGCCATTTCTTAGTGGTTTGTTTGATACGATCGTAATTTATCAGAAAATCCTGAGTACGCTTATCACTACAATTTACTACATAAGTATGCACGTTATAGCCATAGTTGACCAATTGCCTTGCCAGTACCAATCCGTCACCACCATTATTACCAATCCCACAAAATACGTGAATGGGTACTTGGGCACCTTGCATTCGTTGATGAATCCAGTTGAAGATTTGCGTGCCCGCACGTTCCATTAATTCGGTAGAACTTATATTTTGCTTTTTGGCTGTTAGCAAATCGCCTTCATAGATTTGTTCTTTTGAGAATATCTTCATTTTAATCGTATTTTTTTATGATATTTCTAATAATTGGTTTTTTAGTCCTAAAAGTGTGCTGGAAATTTTTTTATAACAGTAAAAATAATACTTTTGAAAAGTATAGAACAAGATATGCATACTTTACAATACATAAAAAATGTTTTCCTGACCTTTATCTCTTCAGAAGGCAACATTACTTTTAACATTATTACCCTTTGGGGTTAATTGTTATATTTTATCTCGTCCTATATTTTCCTGTTTTACTATATTTTTACATTTATTACTTCTAATCCATCATATCACCAACTATGAACGTATTAAAATTTGGAGGAACATCAGTCGGTTCCGCAGAAAACATCAAAAAAGTCATTGCTATTCTCGATAATTACTCACAAAAGGAATCCGTTATTTGCGTGGTCTCTGCTGTAGGTGGCATCACCGACAAATTATTGAGGGCAGGCGAATTTGCTCAACAGAAAAACGAAAGCTATCTATCTGAATTTAAATCCATTAAAGACACTCATCTCAATCTTTTATCGGAGTTAATCCCCAATCAAACTGAGGCTGTAAAAGAGTATGTTGAAAGCAAATTAACAAGTTTAAAAAGTTTTCTGGACGGCATATATCTTATCAATGAACTGTCTCCAAAAACCTCAGATAAACTGGTGAGTTTTGGAGAGCTTCTCTCCTCATACATTGTTGCAGAAGCCATGAAAAGTCAAGGTTTAAATGCTGTTAGGAAAAACAGCCAGGATCTTATTGTGACCAATTCGAAATTCACGAAAGCAGAAGTTAACTACGGTATAACCAACATGAATATTCGCGAATATTTCAAGAATGCCAATCAAAAAATCACCATTCTTCCTGGGTTCATTTCAAAATCCAATACAGGAGAAATCACTACTTTAGGTCGTGGTGGATCTGACTTTACCGCGGCTATTATTGCAGCAGCTTTAAAAGTCAATCGTTTAGAGATCTGGACCGATGTAAACGGGATGTACACGGCAAATCCAAAGCTTGTAAAGCAGGCCTACCCGATCGAAAGGCTATCTTATCAAGAGGCTATGGAACTCTCACATTTTGGAGCAAAAGTACTTTATCCACCATCTCTGCAGCCCGTTCTTGTATTAGATATCCCTATTCACATTAAAAACACAACCCAACCAGATGCTCATGGAACCATTATTACCAGTGACAAAAGCAATGGTTTCTCAAAGGCCGCAAAAGGCATCAGCAATATCAGTAATATCGCTTTACTGACCTTACAGGGAAATGGGATGATAGGAATCCCTGGATTTTCTAAGCGACTTTTTGAAACCTTGGCTCAGGAAAAAATAAACGTCATTTTTATTACACAAGCTTCTTCTGAGCACTCCATTTGTTTTGGAATTGATGAAAGTGATGCATCCCTTGCGGCTGAAAGCATCAACCTAGCTTTTGAAAATGAAATTTCCCTACTGAAAATTGATCCTATAATTGTGGAAAAAGAATTGTCGATCGTTGCGTTGGTTGGAGATAACATGAAAAATCACCAAGGTATAAGCGGCAGGATGTTCAGTGCCTTGGGAAAAAACAATATTAATATAAGAGCCATTGCTCAAGGGGCATCTGAAAAGAACATTTCCGCGGTCATTGCTGAAAAAGATGTGAAAAAAGCGTTAAACACCCTTCATGAACGCTTTTTTGAAGACCAGACCAAGCAGTTAAATGTATTTATCACGGGAGTTGGAAATGTAGGTGAACGTCTTGTAGAACAAATTCATCAACAAAAAAAGTATGTAAAGGAACACTTAAAAATCAATATGAGAGTTATTGGTCTGTCCAATTCCAGAACGATGATTTTCGATGAATCCGGACTTTCCCTCAAATCTTGGAAAGAACAATTGGTATCTGGTGAAAAGGCAACATTGGAAGGATTTTTGGAACGTGTAAAAAGTTTAAACTTACGCAATAGTATATTTGTAGATGTAACGGCCAACGAGGATGTTTCCAAGATATATGCCGATTACCTCAGAGAGAGTATTGCCGTAGTCGCCTGTAACAAAATTGCGTGTTCAAGTAGCTTCGAAAACTACAGCAATCTCAAAAAATTATCTGTAAAATACAATGCACCGTTCTTATTTGAAACCAATGTTGGCGCAGGTCTTCCAATTATCGATACCTTGAATCATCTCATTGCCTCAGGCGATAAAATCACCTCTATTCAAGCGGTATTGTCTGGAAGTTTAAACTTTGTGTTCAATAATTTTGATGATACCACAAACTTTCACGATGTCGTGAAACAAGCTCAAAAAGAAGGTTATACCGAACCTGATCCACGTATCGATTTGAGCGGTGTGGACGTTGCCCGTAAAATCTTGATTTTAGCACGTGAAAGCGGTACAAAAATGAATTTGGAAGATATTGAAAATGATTCGTTTTTGACTGAAAGCAACTTAAAAAGTGATTCTGTTGACGATTTTTATCAGACCTTAATTGCAGATGAAGCCCACTTCCAAAAGTTGTATGCCTCTGCCAAAAAGAACGATTGTCAATTGAAATATGTGGCAGAATTTGATGGCCAAAACGCTAAAGTTGGTCTCAAGGAAATTCCTAAGGATCATCCATTTTATAACTTAAAAGGAAAAGATAATATCGTCATGTTTTTCACACAACGTTATCCGGAGCAGCCGTTAATTATTAAAGGCGCCGGTGCTGGTGCTGATGTGACCGCATCAGGATTGTTTGCGGATATCATTCGAATTGGGAATTAGGATATAAATATTAAGTACATAGAATTAAGTATTAAGAGTTCCGGCAACCGCAAATACTTCAATTAACGAAATGAAAAATAATTGTAATCCCGATAGCTATCGGAGCGTGGCAAAATATAAAAACTTGTGAATAAGAACGAAATCAAAATATTCTCACCGGCAACGGTGGCCAATGTGTCCTGTGGATATGACGTCCTCGGATTTTGTTTGGATACGATCGGTGATGAGATGGTCATCCGTAAGACAGTAAGAAAGGGAATTTACATCACCAAAATTGAAGGATATGATTTACCTCTTGACGCCACAAAAAACGTCGCAGGTGTTTCGGCATTGGCGATGATTGCCGACGCAAAACCCGACTTCGGATTTGAAATTGAAATCTATAAAAACATTAAGCCAGGTAGCGGTATTGGGAGCAGTAGCGCCAGTGCTTCAGGTAGTGTTTTTGCCATCAATGAACTTTTAGGTAAACCATATACTAAGACACAAGTGACGGATTTTGCCATGAAAGGTGAATCCTTGGCAAGTGGTAGCGAACATGCTGATAATTTGGCACCTGGAATTTTTGGTGGATTTACTTTAGTTAAAAGTATATCGCCTTTGGAGATTTTACAGTTACCAACTCCTAAGGATGTTTATGCCACCATTATCCATCCGCAAATAGAAATAAAAACCTCCGATGCCAGAGCTATTTTACCCAAGACCTTTCCTTTAAAGGATGCCATTACCCAATGGGCAAATCTTGGTAGTTTTGTTCATGCATTACATACCAGTGATTATGAGTTGTTAAAAAGAAGTTTACAAGATGTTATTGTTGAACCTCATAGAAGTCAATTGATTCCGCATTTTGCAGAGGTCAAGTTGGCAGCATTGCAGCATGGTGCTTTGGGAGCAAGTATTTCTGGAGCGGGCCCTGCGATATTTGCGCTTTCAAAAGGGATTGAGAATGCAAAGAATGTGGAAAAAGCAAT
>Ga0208015_1000511_pt1 | contig 20047 bp, 21 predicted proteins | sample 26BtaG_FD_184101 | JGI IMG/M metagenome (GOLD analysis project Ga0208015, IMG submission 184101) | Marine viral communities from Cariaco Basin, Caribbean Sea - 26B_WHOI_OMZ_CsCl (SPAdes) (version 2) | ecosystem: Environmental > Aquatic > Marine > Oceanic | place: Caribbean Sea: Cariaco Basin...
TATCAGGTAGATTTAAAAATCGCCAATGATCGCGTATCAGGAAAAGTAAAAGCAAAGTATATGGGTTATGATGCCTTGGACAAAAAGAAGGCATTTTTCAAAAATGAGAGCACATATATAGATCATATTGCAGATCTTCAATCTGATATCAATATGAGCAACCATGAAGTTCAAGTCACAGCAAAAAACTCAGAAGTAATTTCTGAGACCTTTCATATTGAAAGAAAAAACAATGGTGCTGTCAATGACATGGTTTATTTGAACCCATTTATATATAAGTTTTTCGAGGAAAATCCCTTTAAATTGCAACAGCGCACCTATCCCATTGATTTTGGTTATAAAAAATCATATCTCTACAGTGTTCAATTAGATCTTGGAGATACTTATGAAATTGTAGAAATACCGGAAGAAATCCTTCAAAGATTACCAAACGACGGTGGGGATTTCATTTTAAAAACCACTGTTAATGATCAGAAATTGATGCTGTTCTTCAGGTTGAATTTCAAAGAAAGCTTTTATGGCCCAGAATTCTATCCAATATTAAAAGCTTATGTGGATAAAGTGTTGGACGTACAAGCAAATTCATTAGTGGTGTTAAAGAAAAAATAAGCAATCTTTTTAGTACTTTTGGACTTATGCACGATAAACATCCCAATACCAATTGGAAAGCCAAACTTCATAGAATTATCTATGAAGCCGACACCCCAAACGGGAGGCTGTTTGATGTTGTTCTTCTTATTGCCATTATTGCAAGTATTGTTTTTGTCATGCTGGAGAGCATTAAAAGTTTTGATGCCCGCTATCACACTTTTTTAAATGTTGCCGAATGGATCATTACCATCATTTTCACAATAGAGTATATTTTAAGAATTATATCTGTAAAGAAGCCTTTTAAATACATTTTTAGTTTCTATGGCATAGTTGATTTTTTATCAACGATTCCAAAATACATCTCATTAATCTTTTTTGGAACGCAAGTGTTTATTGCTCTTAGAGCCTTGAGACTTTTACGTGTATTCAGAATTCTAAAACTTGCCAGATATCTTGGGGCTTCCAATATGCTGGCCAATTCCATAAAGGCCAGTCGACCAAAAATTTTAGTGTTTTTATTTGTAGTATTTATAGTAAGTATCCTCTTTGGGACCTTGATGTACCTTGTTGAAGGAGAGACCAGTGGTTTCACAAGTATTCCCGTAAGCGTCTATTGGTGTATCGTAACCTTGACCACGGTTGGATTTGGGGACATTACACCGGTGACACCCTTAGGACAATTTATAGCTTCCTTTATCATGATCTTAGGTTATGGTATTATTGCTGTGCCTACGGGAATTGTATCGGCCGAATATGTCTATCAAAACAAGGGTAAACACACAGGAATACCGACACCACCGGCAATTGATCTCAACACAGAAGCATGCCCAAATTGCTCAGCAGAAAGACATAAAGACAACGCAAAATACTGTTATAATTGTGGGCATTCATTGAGCGATTATTCTTAAACACCACCGTTAATCAAAACACATTTGCCTTGAATCAAAAATATATCATAAATATTGTTGGACCAACAGCGATAGGTAAAACCACCTTAAGCATCGCCATTGCCCAACATTTTAAAACTGAAATCCTATCTGCAGATTCAAGACAGTTTTATAAAGAAATGCAAATTGGTACGGCTGCCCCAACAAAAGATGAACTCAAAGCCGTACCCCATCATTTTATCCATCACAAATCGGTTTTAGATGATTATAACGTTGGAGCTTTTGAAAAGGAGGCCCTTTATACTTTGGGTAAACTTTTCGAGAGTCACGACGTCGTCGTTATGGTTGGTGGTTCAGGGCTTTATATTGACGCCATTATAAGAGGACTGGATGATTTCCCAGCAGTAGATCCTTCAATCAGGAGCACACTTAACGAAACCTTTGAGAAGTATGGATTGGAACCTCTGCAAATCAAGCTCAAAGCTTTGGACCTACAAGCATTTGAAACCATGGCTATCGATAATCCGCATCGGGTGATAAGAGCCTTGGAAGTTTGCATTGGTAGTGGTAAAGCCTACTCCTCCTTTTTAAAAAAATCAAAAATCAAAAGAGATTTTAAGACCATAACCATTGGTTTGACCGCAGAAAGAGCCATAATTTACGAACGAATCAATACACGGGTTGATAAAATGATGGAGGAAGGCCTGTTGGAAGAAGTAAAATCATTGCAGCATTTACAGCATTTAAATGCACTTAACACGGTTGGATATAGCGAATTGTTTAAATTTTTGAACGGGGAATGGCCACTTGATTTTGCCGTTTCTGAAATCAAGAAAAATTCAAGAAGATACGCAAAAAGACAGATGACCTGGTTTAGAAAAAAAGAAGATATTACTTGGTTCGACTATCAAGCACCCGTACAAAAAATGTTGGAATCCATTGATAACGCCATGAGTTAAACGGCTCAACACCAATGCTAAAATTTAAAAATAAAAAAAATAAAAAATTAAATACCCTATTTATCAATAAATTAACTATACCTTTGCGGCTTAAATAACATTAATAAGTATTATGAATAAAGGTACCGTAAAATTCTTCAATGATGCCAAAGGTTTTGGTTTCATCACTGAAGACGACAACAACAAAGAGCATTTTGTACACATTTCTGGATTGATCGACGAAGTTCGTGAAGGTGATGCCGTAGAATTTGATTTAACAGAAGGAAAAAAAGGTTTGAACGCAGTAAACGTAAGAGTTATATAATTATCGTTTCAATTTTTTAAAGCAAAAGCCCATCATTATGACGGGCTTTTTTTATTTCTATTACTGAACAAAATCCAAGAGTTAATCATCTTGATTGACGACCAGTCTAAAACCTTCACCATGTATGTTCAAGATCTCAACAGTTTCATCAGGTCTTAAATACTTTCTCAATTTAGCGATATAGACATCCATGCTTCTTGATGTAAAATAGTTGTCATCTCTCCATATTTTGGTCAATGCCAATTCACGCGGCATCAAATCATTTTCATGTAATGCCAACAGTCGCAACAATTCATTTTCTTTTGGGGAAAGCTTAATAGAAGGCTCGTCTTTAAACTTCAGGAATCTCAATTTAGAATTTAACTCGAAATTACCTATCTTAAATTCGAACTGCTTACTATCCGCAACAGAATCAGTAGCTTTACGCTGAATAATGGCCTTGATCTTCATTAGTAGCACCTCACTGTCAAATGGCTTGTTCAAATAGTCATCTGCTCCTACCTTATACCCTTTAAGTACGTCTTCCTTCATGGCCTTTGCCGTCAGAAAGATAATAGGCACATCACTGTTTTTTTCCCTAATTTCCTTGGCTAAGGTAAACCCATCTTTATAAGGCATCATGACATCCAAAATACAAAGGTCATAATCGTCCTTTTTAAATTTTTCAAAGCCTTCCATTCCATTTTTAGCATGAACAACGTCATAATCGTTCATGTTAAGATAATCTTTCAGGACGGTTCCAAAATTCGGATCGTCTTCTACTAATAAAATCTTTTTGTTCTGTTCTTCCATAATCTATGATATTAATGGTAGTTTAATTATAAAAGTGCTACCTTTTCCTTTTTCACTTTCCACGGATACATGTCCATGGTGGTCTTCAACCATTCTTTTAACATAGGCCAAGCCTAAGCCATGACCTTTAACATTGTGCACATTTCCTGTGTGCTCTCTATAAAACTTTTCAAATACTTTCTTTTGAACCTGTTTTGTCATTCCATTGCCTTGATCGGCAATTTTCAATATAATACTATTTCCTACATTTTCCGTAGTGACATCAATTCTTGGTGCGTCGTCAGAATACTTGATGGCATTGTCCAAAATATTGACCAAAACATTAGTTAAATGGGTGTCATTTGCCAATACTGACGATTTTTCAGCGTTCAAATGGGTTTTTATATAGCCCTGTCTATCTTCTATTATTAATTCAACATGCATTATGGCATCTTCAATTAAGTCGTGAAGTTTTACTCTATCCTTACTAATATTAAGTTCGTTTCTTTCCAGTTTAGATATTCGCAACACATTTTCAACCTGGGCGTGCATCCGTTTGTTTTCATCCTTTATCATCTTCAGGTAACGTGCTGTCTTCTCTTTATCCTCGATCATCTTAGGGTTTTTCATCGCATCCAATGCCAAATTGATCGTGGCGATAGGTGTTTTGAACTCATGGGTCATATTGTTGATGAAATCCGTTTTAATCTGCGATATCTGCCGTTGTCTTATTATTTGATAAATAGCATTTGTGTACGCTAAGATAATAATGATCGTAAAAATGATGGACAATACGGTCATTGTTAAAATGGACGACCATAAAAACTTTCTACGCTCCGGAAAGTTGACATACAGATTGAAATCACTTTCATTGTTATTGTCCAAAAACATCGGTATGCCATAAGTATTTGACGGGTCTAATTCAAAATTATCTGATTGCACTTTTGTAGCAAGATCTTTATCATAAATCGCAAATTCGAAATCAATATCTATCCCGTTCTCATTAAACTGATTCGTCAAAAATGTAGAGATATCCTCAGCAGAAGCCCTTTTATAAATTGGATAGTTTTTAAATAAATCCCGGTAGGTCGTTTCAAAGATTTTCTTGCCAATATCATCTAGTTCATTATACTGCATTACCGTTTTTTCCGGCGTGATATGGACTTTGTTTTCAATAGTACTCTCTTTAAATACTCTTATTTCCTTTTGGTTGCTGACGCGACTAATATTCAAACTATCTAAACCTCCGATGTCAAAGAACAAGGATGGCACTTTAAAGCTCTCTTCAAGTATTCCGTTTTGATATATTGTGGTTTCGTTGGAAATATCATCATAGCTATACAATAATATTCCTTTGATGTTAGTAGTATCGGGGTTCTTGCCACTACTTAGCATTTCCTGAAATTTACTACTATAAAGCTTGAACTCTCTATCTTCAATAAGATTACGAACATTACTCAAAGAACGTTTTACGTTCATAGTAAACTGCTTCTCTTCGTTATTTAGGGAGTTGTCAATAAAATATATTTGTACGAAAATTATTCCTATGAGCGATAAACTCATCAGAACAACCAACAAAATGAATAGCTTTCTGCCCATCATCCAAATTTAACATTTTAACATTTAGAAGTGACTTGCTTTAACCTTACCTTAACAAAATTTGAAGATTATTTTTCAGCAATGGTTTTCAGTAATTGCTGATGAATTGCAAGCACTTGACGCTTGGTTTCTTCCAAATCATGATTTGTAATCACAAAATCTGATCGTTTCGCTTTTTCGTCATCCGATAATTGGTTGTTGACAATAGCCAAAACCTTGGCCTCTGTTGTACTATCCCTATGGATGACTCTTTGGATCCTCTGATCCAAATCGGCCACCACGGTTATAATAAAATCGTATTGTGAGTCTAAATTGTTCTCAAAAATTATGGCAGCTTCCTTTAACACATAGGCCGAAGTCTGCTTTTCTTTCCACTGCTCAAAGTCAGCGCCGACTTCAGGATGTACAATGGCGTTCATTTGTTTTAAGAGATCGGCGTTTTGGAATATTTTCGAAGCCAAAAAAGGACGGTTTAGTTGCTGGTCTATATACGCCTCTTCTCCAAACAAGTGAATGAGTTTTCTTCTGATTGCTTTAGAAGTGTTCATCAAGGCTTTTGCCCTTTCGTCTGCTATATATAAAGGAACACCCAACTCTTGAAACATTTTTGCAACAGTCGTCTTTCCGCTACCAATTCCTCCTGTCAAACCAACAATTTTCATAATCTACTGTATCAAAATAAACTCAACTTTATGCTGCTTTAAACGCGCACTTTTAACAATGTCCGGCACTTTTACTAATTTAGGTATCAAAAAGGTCTTCTGTGTATTATCAATATCTCTATAATTACACTCAACTCTAAAATCAGAAGGTCGCACCAGTTTGTAATTATTAAGACTGACATTATAAGCCACTGGAATGGTTTTTGGGAAGTAATTAATATTTGTGTCTGCTGGTAGATTTACTATGGTTACGGCCACATTAAACGTGCCTTCAGTAAATTTCTCTACATGCCCTTTAACAGTGACGCTCTTATTAGACAACTTTAAATGTTTAAGAGCCTCGTCCATTTCAATATCCAATACTTTATCAATATTTGAATTGATGTTTTTCAATTCCGTTTTCTTGGTGGTGACATAATCGATTCCCGAAACCAACTTTTCTGAACCGATTATCTTAATGGAATCGGGAGTCACTTTAAGTTTAGATGACATATCATAACCCGGAGTGAATTCTATGGAAACATCGGTTTTAACAGGAACTTTTTTTACTGCCAAAGTTTGATATGGAAAACTTAAGGTATCCGGTTGTATGGAAATCACGTCAACCGAATTTTTAAAGGAAGCACTAATTTTTGGAGCATTCTGCTGTGCAATCCAAATATAGGTTTTGTTCTTCAGGACCACGTCGGCTTCAAAATCAATTTGCAGTTTTGGTTTATAAAAATAATATTTGAGCAGGTTAAATCCATAGGCATTGACCGAGACATTCACTTTTTTGGTGCTATCAGTATCCACATGATGCTGTTCTGGAACGTTTTTGTAAACAATTTCAAAAGGTATGGTTTCCGTATAGGTTTTTGAGAGCTTGGTCAATGCCAAAAACAAAAATGAAAGCAAAAAGAACATGCTGAAAACTTTTAGTTTCCCGCTCTTTAGCGATTTAGAAAGTTTCGATTTTAACTTATTGAGCATTTTTGAAAAACAATTTTGGGAACCTTTTCTCAGGATCTGATTTTAAAAGTTTAATGGCCAATGTCGATTTTAAAAATCCGTAACCGTAGCCGAAAAATTGAACTCCAATGGCAATAACTGCAAGAAAAGCAATGATGACATTTTTTGTGCTGACCAAAGCTGTTACAAAAGCAACTAAGAAATAAATTATATAAATGTACAACAACCATTTCACCTGAAACAGAAACAGTATGATACTTAACGCAAAACCAATAGAAAATAATGTGGGCAACCAAAAGATTATTCTTTCAGAATTAGGGTGCCATGTGTTTAAAATTGGTCTGACCATTCCAAATTTATAAACTTGTTGGTAAAACTTAGTCCAAGAAATCCGTCGTTTATGATATACATATGCATCTTTTATCAATTGGCTCTTAAAGCCCAATTTGATGAGACGCAATGAAAGGTCTGGATCCTCACCTGGATGAATAGTCCCAAAACCTCCTGAGGCCTTAAAAGCACTTTTTGACAAACCCATATTAAAACTCCTGGGCTGAAATTTGTCGGAATCCTTCCCTCCTCTTATTCCCCCTGTGGTAATAAAAGAAGTCATGGCAAAATTGATTGCTTTTTGAAGATTGGAAAAAGATACATGCGCAGCATCTGGACCGCCAAAACAATCGGTGTAATTGTCAGACAAGCTTTTACTGACCACCTGTAAGTAATTTTTAGGCAACAGCACATCAGAATCCAGAATTATAAAATAATTTCCTAGTGCACGCGCCATGCCATAATTTCTTGAATCTCCAGGACCGGAATTCTCCTTGAAATAATAAGAAATGTTCAATTGACCTGCATATTGCTCAACAATTCCTTTCGAAGAAATTGACGAACCGTCCTCAACAATACAGATGGAATAGTCAAAATCACCCTCGAGCTTCGTAAAGCTCTCCAATAGCTCATGAACCTCTTCGGGCCTGTTATAAACAGGTATTATAAATGAAAAATGCAATGGCTTCATAAAGAACAAAGGTAAGGAATCCAATCACAAAAGCCACCGATTGGTGGCCTTTGAAACTTTGTGAATACTATTTTTTAACGATCTATTTTCTAATGAATGCCTCCATAACCTCATTACTCACACCCATATTGCTAAAACCTCCGTCATTGAAGAGGTTTTGAAGCGTGACACGTCTGGTCAGATCACTGAATAATGTTACGGTATAATTGGCACAATCTAAGGCAGTAGCATTGCCTAAAGGCGACATTTTATCGGCATAGGCAATAAAACCATCAAAGCCCTTGACCCCTTGACCTGCAGTTGTTGGTGTTGGCGACTGCGAAATGGTATTGACCCTTACCTTCTTATCTTTTCCGAAGAAATATCCGAAACTACGGGCAATACTTTCCAAGTAAGCCTTATTATCTGCCATATCATTATAATCAGGAAATACACGCTGTGCTGCCATATAGGTTAACGCTACAATACTACCCCATTCATTCATGGCATCCGCCTTGTATAAGGTTTGCATCACCTTATGGAAAGACATTGCAGAAACATCTGTTCCTTTTTGGGTCCACTCATAGTTTTGATCTGTATAATGCTTGCCCTTTCTGACATTGATCGACATTCCGATGGAATGGAGCACAAAGTCCAGTTTTCCTCCCAAAATTTCTACTGATTTAGCCACGAGATTTTCTAAATCTTCAACTGAAGTCGCATCTGCGGGAATAATTTGAGAACCCGTTTTTTTGGCCAATTCATCAATTTGACCCATTCGCATTGCTATTGGTGCATTGGTCAAGACAAATGTACCACCCTCTTCGTGAACACGTTCTGCGGTTTTCCAAGCAATTGAATTCTCATCCAAAGCTCCAAAAATAATTCCTCGTTTCCCTTTTAATAAGTTGTATGCCATCTTTTTTCTGTTTTTTGTTTAATGCTACTCCATTTAAAATCCAAAGTTAATAAAACTTTGAACTTATTGCTTCGTTTTAATTTCAAAATCTTCAATAACGTGCTCAGTTGTGTCAAACCAATCACTGTTTATATAAACCATGACCCCGTATTTTTGATGGAAGTATTTATCACCATTTTTATAATTTCTGTTAGCAGGAAAAATATAATCTGGTACACATTCACCATTGATTATAACATGTTGGACATCACAAGGATCAGTTTCAGATTCAGCACAACCTATAACCATAATTATAAAATGCAAACTCCACTAAAATGGATTCATCCTTCAAAGCATATCAAATCAATTCAGTAATTGTTTAGCGTGCTCTATCGCAGAGTCGGACATGTTGATGCCGCCCAACATTTGTGCGATTTCCACAATCCGTTCATCTTGATTCAACCGTTTTAATTGGGTTAGGGTAATCTCATCCACATCTTCTTTATAAACTTTAAAATGCGTGTCTCCTTTGGCAGCAATTTGTGGTAGATGTGTAATGGTAAACACCTGCATGGTCTTGCTCATTTGTTGCATGATAGAGGCCATCTTATTGGAAATTTCTCCTGACACGCCTGTATCAATCTCATCAAACATAATGGTAGGTAGCTGAGTATAATTTGTCAGTATCGATTTTATGGCCAGCATAATGCGTGACAATTCACCTCCTGAGGCCGCTTTTTTCAGCTCATTGAATTGTCCTCCTTTATTGGCTGAAAACAGAAACTTCAAATCATCTTTACCATTACTTAAAAAAGTATCTGATGGGATCAATTCCACATTAAATCGTGCATTTGGCATTCCCAATATGGCTAAGATATCCTCCAGCTGTTTGATGAGTCCCGGGATTGCTTTTATTCTATTCTTGCTAAGTTTTAATGCAATCTCATTAAGCTTATGTTCAAGACTAGAAAGTTCGGATTCCTTATCAGCGATCACACTATCCAAATTTTCTGTAATTGATACTTTCTCTCTCAACGATTCCCTTATCTGAATAAGTTCAGATACATCCGTTGCCGTATGTTTTTGCATCAAATTATGCAAGACTTGCAACTTAAGGTTAACTGCATTTAATCGTGCCGGGTCGGCTTCCAAGGACTCTTGCAGTTCTTCAATAACTGCAAATATATCATCAAGCTCTATTAAACTGCTTGTAACCCTTTCGAATACAGCATTATAAATGGTCGAAAAACCAGCCAATTTTGAAAGTTGATTTTTTGCTTCGGTCAGATGTACCATCACGCCGATTTCTTGACTGCTTAACAATTCATGAGACGCAGCGAGCCGTTCACTTATTTCTTCTATATTGTTAAGTGTCTCGTATTCTTCCTCAAGCAATTCCATTTCACCCGCAACCAAGTTGGCCTCTTCCAATTCCTTCAAAAGAAACAAATTGTAATCGAGCTCCTTAGCAGCTTCAATTTTTTGGTTTTGAAGTTTTTTGAACTCAGATTTTAAAGATTTGAATTTACTCAATTGTAGCGTATAATCCTGGAGCAAACCCCCGTTTTCAGCCAAGGCATCAATGACCTGGAACTGGAAATCATCATTGGTCAACTGTAAAGTTTGGTGCTGCGAATGAATATCCAAAAGTCGTTCGCCCAAGGCTTGCAAACTATCCAGATTGACAGGAGTGTCATTAATAAAAGCTCGAGATTTTCCTGATGGTAGAATTTCTCTACGAATGATGGTTTGGGGCTCATAATCCAAATCTTCTTCTTTGAAAAGAGACTTTAAATTATATTTGGCAATATCAAACGTGGCTTCAATGATGCACTTTTCTGAAGGATCCTTGACACTGCTCAAATCTGCTCTTTTACCAAGAATAAGGGACAAACCGCCCAATAAAATAGATTTACCAGCCCCTGTTTCTCCAGTAATAATAGTCAATCCACTACCAAAATCAACCTGAAGGCTATCTATTAAGGCGTAATTTTTTATTGAAAGTGTGGTGAGCATTTTTTGGGTATAGAGTTAAGGTTTTGGATTCAAAATTCAAGGTTTCGGATTTGATGTTGAACTTCAGTTTTACTTCAATCATCGCGCTTCCAACTTCGAGCTTTTTACATCAAAAGCTGATTTCACGCCATTTTGAAGCATGGGTTGGCGCAACTCTGTTAAGAATATCTTTTATTTCGGTAATATTCACTTTTGGTCCCCCACTAAAAATGTCAAGGATTTCATTGGCTTTGGCATCAAAGAAAACCCGCATTAGAAAAGAATTTGGCCTACGGTTGTTCATGGTTCTCAAATCTTCAAAAACATTTGCAATGGCTTGCTTTCCTTGTTTTTCGTTATTTGCCATAACATCCAAACCGTCGCGATGGTAGTGGTACATGACCGTCCTGAATTCTTTAAACGTTTGTGATAGGATATTGTCTATTAGCACAAATCGGGATTGCTGACCATCTTCCAGTTTCCATCCTTTAAAGTTACCTTGTTGGGAATAGTTGGTGATGGTCTGTGCTTGTTGGAAATATGGATCGCCACCATTCAATTCAAAAGTATCAGCGTCCAAACCTAAGATCATGAACACATGATAGGCCAATACTGAAACCAAATTAGATTCAAATTGATTAGGATTATAAACTAAATTCTCAAACTCAAGATATCTAAAAGTAAAATGTTTGTCATTAAAATTATATACCGGTGTACTGTATGTTGAATTAAAAACAGGCCTTGAAGACTGTACCTGAATGGTGGCTTGAAACACATCGCTGTTATAGTTGCTGACATTAATAACCATACTACAATCAATACGCTCCTGAGGTTTATAGCTTTTATTGGTCCATTGCGTATTATTTACAAATTCATTAAGCTGCCTCTCTAAGGTCTTAAAAACCTGTACGTTTTCTTGTCCTGTTTGTTGTGCATTGACCACCAAGTTACAATTCAACTCTTGAGAAAGTCCAACTGTAGTAAAGGATATAAGAAATATGAGAATAATATTACGCATGGATTTGTTTTATAATTTGGTTCATTAAATCGACCGCCACTTCTTCTTTTGATTTTAAATCATGCTCTATGATGTCTTGTTCTTCAGTTATAAACGTAACTTTATTAGTTGAGCCTCCAAAACCAGCTCCTTTGTCATTTAACGAATTTAATACAATTAAATTTAAATTCTTCGAATTTAATTTTCCTTTTGCATTTTCCAATTCGTTGTTGGTTTCCAATGCAAAACCTACCAAAAACTGATTGGTCTTAATTTTTCCAAGAGAAGCCAAGATGTCTTTTGTTTTCTCAAGTTCAATTGTAAATGTAGAATCCTTCTTTTTTATTTTAGTATCTGAAACAATTTTCGGTTTGTAATCGGCAACTGCCGCTGAAAGAATGGCAATATCAACGGATTCAAAATATTGATGCACGGCATCATACATTTCTAATGCACTTACGACATTGACCACTTTAATCCTACCATTCGATATCGTTTGATGTGTTGGCCCGGAAATCAAGATTGTTTCAGCACCAAGTTTGGCGGCCGCCTTAGCGATTTCGTAACCCATCTTGCCACTGGAATGATTCCCTATAAAACGGACGGGATCAATAGCCTCATAAGTTGGTCCCGCAGTAATTAAAATTCTCTTACCGTATAATGGCATCTGACCAAGAATGTCCTCTTCAATAAAAGTGACAATATCTTCTGGCTCGGCCATTCTACCTTCACCTACCAATCCACTTGCCAATTCACCACTGGTTGCAGGAATCATAATATTGCCAAAGCCCTTTAAAATATTAAAAGAATTAAAAGTGCTTTGATGTTTGTACATATCCAAGTCCATAGCGGGTGCAAAATAAACAGGACATTTCGCTGAAAGATAGGTGGCCATCAACAAATTATCACAAACACCATTGGCCATTTTTGCCAAAGTATTTGCTGTTGCGGGGGCGATAACAAAAAAATCTGCCCAAAGCCCAAGTTCTACGTGATTGTTCCACACTGGATTTTCATGGTTTCCAATAGGCACGTCATTGCCATCATTGACAAATGACGAATAAACTGGGTTTTTAGATAAGGTGGAAAGGGTTAAGGGGGTAATGAAGTCTTTAGAAGCAGGCGTCATCACGACCTTTACGTGCGCGCCTGCTTTTATAAATAACCTTACAAGGTTTGCTGTTTTATAAGCAGCAATACCAGCAGTTATGCCTACAAGTATATTTTTGCCGCTTAAAATTGACATATTAATTATGCTTCTTTAATATCGTCTTCAGTATTTCTGAAATAGATTTTATCATCTATCCACTCCTGAACTGCAAGCGCATGCGGCTTTGGTAGTCTTTCGTAAAACTTAGATACTTCAATTTGCTCTTTGTTTTCAAAGATTTCTTCAAGACTGTCATTATAAGTCGCAAATTCTTCAAGTTTATCTACGAGCTCTCTACGGATATCCGTATTGATCTGTTCTGCCCTTCTCGCAATAACTGAGATGGCCTCATAGATATTGCCAGTTGGCCCATCAATCTCATCACGGTTGTAAGTTATAGTACTCACCGGAGCATCGGTCTTTTTCAAATTCATCATTTCTATATAATTAACTTTTTTTAGTATATTGTTGAACTGCTGTTTGCAATTCGGAATTCATTTTTGCTGCCTCAGAACTAAACTTAGATTCTGGATAGGCCTTATGAAAGGAATTGTAAAATTTAATTGCCGTATTTAAACGGTCCTCTCGTTTATATTCAACACTGTTGATTCCCAATTTATACGCAGAATCAAATCTGTAATACATGGCTTCCTCCCTAAAGCTTGTCCCTGGATAATCCAATAGGAAATTATCAAAGGCCTTAATTGAAGCCTCATAATCGGCGGATTCAAAATTTGCGATACTGTTATACAGCTTTGCTATTTCAAAAGCTTTCCTTTCCAATTTATAATCCAATTCCTGAATTAATTTATTTGCTTGCGGCAAATACTCTGACTCAGGATATTTGTTGATAAACATTTGAAGCTTTTCAATGGCTGTCACAGTTTCCTTTTGTTCCTTACTGTACACTGGCGACAACATATAAAAACTTTTTGCACTTAAAAACAATGCCTCTTCAGCTTTTTCACTTTTCGGATATTGACTTTCAAAACGCTCAAATTGATAGCCTGCCAAATAGTAATCCCTCATATTATAAAATGAATTGGAATACATGAACATCAATTTCTCTGCCTGTGGCTTCCCTCTGTACTGTGGGACAATTTGGGCAAACAACTTATTGGCCTTGCTGTATTTACCCGCATCATAAAGCTCTGTACCCAATTTGAATTTTGTAGCAATATCTTCAGACTTTAAAGCCTTTTGATATTCGCTACAAGAAGACAACAATATGGTGATCAATAAGGTATAACCAATGTTTTTCATCCAAGAAATGTTCTTCTTTGTATTGTTTAAGTGTAATGCCTGATTAAGTATGGTCATAAATTAAGTTATGTTTTTAATGGTACATCGACATTTTTAAACAGAATGCAAAAATACACATTTATAACGTATTATAAAATAAAAAATTTTAGCTAAAATAAGTGTTGAAATTAGGCTGTGGAGACGTTTAAGTAAAGTTTAACGTTTATTATTTATTTGAGAAGCCCCACACTTCTTTTAATTTTTTCTTTTAACGCATCTGATGCCACGACCAAAGGGAGTCTCACAGTGTCCTTTGCCATACCAAGAGCTTCGAAAACAGCCTTGATTCCCGCTGGATTGTTCTCTTCAAAAATCTGAGCGGTGACATCCATTAATTTGAAGTGAAGCTTATAGGCCTCTTTTGCCTTCCCTTCCAATCCAAGACGAATCATATTGGAAAAATCTTTGGGCACGGCTTGCCCAAGTACAGAAATGACCCCTGCACCACCAGCCAAAACAACACCTAGTGCCAAATCATCATCTCCTGAAATGATCAAGAAATCGTCTGGTTTGTTTTTTAATAACTGTAAATATTGTGCAACGTTATTTCCCGCTTCCTTTATAGCTATGATATTCTTAAAATCATTGGCAAGTCGCAATGTGGTTGCCGGCAACATATTTGATGACGTCCTTCCCGGAACATTATAAAGTATGATAGGTTTTGGAGACACTTCAGAGATGGCTTTAAAGTGTTGATAAATTCCTTCTTGAGTTGGCTTTGTATAGTATGGTGAAACCGACAGGATAGCGTCTAAATCCGATAAATCTGTAGTCTTGATCTCTTCAATAATTTCAGCGGTATTATTACCCCCAATGCCCAAAACCAATGGCAATCTGCCATCATTTGCTTTCTTTATGGTAGCAATGACATCCTTCTTCTCCTGTTTCGTAAGTGTCACACTTTCTGCTGTGGTTCCACAAATAACCAAATACTCCGTGCCATTATCAATATTGAAATTGACAATGTTTGCAAGAGCGTGATGATCAATACTCAAATCAGATTTGAACGGAGTGATCAGTGCCACACCGGTTCCAAGAAATTTAGTCATTATATTTTTTTTAATATGGTTAAATACTTTTTAAGTTCAGTTTTAAATATGTCGAAATCTTTAATGCCAACGTCCAAGATAAAATCAAACAAACGGTCATCAATACCCGATAATCCTATTTTAAAATTGGCCTTTGAGAGTGCAGTGACCATTTTCAACTCAATCGCATCGTTTTTATAAAATCCCAGAAGGGCATCAAATTCGGTATCCAAAAACATTTGGAGCTCTGAGTGTTTTACTTTTCCTCTCCAGCCGAAGTCATTTTTACTGAAATAATTACCCCATAAACGTTCAGTTTTCTTTACGTCATCGACAAAAACTATGACTTTGATTTTAGGCAATTGGATTCCCAATTCGTGAAAGAAATTTTTAAATACTTCAGCATCAGAAAACTCACTTGAGTCAATAATAACGCCAACAGATTCTATTTTCTTATCACTAACACTAGTGTTTTTAGAACTTAACAGCTTATCGATGAATTTTTGATCGGATTTTTCTCTAAATGCCTTTAAAATCATTTACTTTTGTTTTCGCAAAGGTAGTAAACACAATAGATTTAACTATTAACATTTTAGAAGTTATTCAATGAATTTTAAAAATCTTTTTCTGGTATTAGGGTTGCTTTTGGCCATGTCATGCAAAACACCAACCGACGTTTACAAAATTGAAGGAAAAAACATCAATATTAATGATAGCCTGCCAACCATAACAAGCATTGAAAACTTCATTAAGCCCTACAGAGAAAACATCAATAAGGACCTGGACAGTGTTTTAGCCTATTCGGTGGACACCTATTCCAAAGCTGATGGATATCTTAACACGGCCATAGGCAATTTAATGGCAGACGTGATTTACGATGAAGCCGATCCTATATTTTTTAAACGGACAGGAGAGCATATCGACTTTGTACTCATGAATCATGGCGGCATTAGGTCCATCATCTCAAAAGGTTCCATCAGCAAAAGAACTGCTTTTGAACTAATGCCTTTTGAAAACTCAATCGTTGTTTCAAAACTACCTGGAGCCAACGTTAAAGAGCTTTTAGATTACTTAGCAAGAGCCAAGCGCGCCCATCCCATTTCCAAATTAAAAATAGTCTTGGACAAAGATGGTCAAGTCATCGAAAGTTTGGTACATGAAATTCCAATCGATTTTAACAAAACCTATTATGTTGCCACTAACGATTATCTTATAAATGGTGGTGATGGAATGGACTTTTTTAAAGATAGCGAGGATATATTCGTATTGGATTATAAAATAAGAAATGCACTCATTGATTATTTTATGAAAACAGATACCATCAACCCGGTAGCCGATGACCGTTTTATTCAGTTAAAGGAATAAAATTTTTAAAGTTATGAAACGAGCATGCAAAAGATTTTATCATTTATGGGAATTATTAATGGCGAACAGCATGTGACCATTGAAAAACAATAAACATCAACACATGAAAAGAAGAGAGTTCATTCAACAAACAACAGCTGCCACTGCATTGGTGGGATTGGGAGGATTTGGTTTACAATCATTTTCAAGCAATCTAAAAAAGATTACCATTTTGCATACCAACGACGTGCATAGCCATATTGATCCGTTCGGGCCTCAGGACGGCAGAAATCCCAACCAGGGAGGCGTTGCCAGAAGAGCCAGTTTAATTGAAGGCATTAGAGCTGAAAACCCAAATACTCTATTACTTGATGCAGGAGACATTTTCCAAGGCACGCCCTATTTCAATTATTACGGCGGCGAACTGGAATTCAAGCTCATGAGCATGCTTAAATACGACGCTGCCACCATCGGGAACCACGATTTTGATAATGGTCTTGAAGGTTTGTATGCCCAACTGCCACATGCAAAATTCGATTTTATAAGTGCCAACTACGATTTTTCAAACACCATTATGGACACTCACACCAAACCTTATAAGGTCTTTGTAAAAAACGGAATAAAAATCGGCGTTTTTGGTTTGGGAATTCAACTCGAAGGATTGGTAGACAAAAACATGTATAAAGAAACCGTTTATCTTGACCCTGTTGAGATTGCACAGGACATGTCGCGCATATTAAAAGAAAATGAAAAATGCGATTTGATTATCTGCCTGTCACATTTAGGATATAACTATCGCAATAATACTGATAAACCAAGTGATCTGTCGTTGGCCGCGGCTACAAAGGATATTGATTTGATAATTGGCGGACATACACATACATTCCTTAAAAAACCTACGATTGTGAAAAATAGTATAGACCAGAATGTATTGGTCAATCAGGTAGGCTGCTTTGGGATTAATCTTGGTAAAATCGATTTCTATTTTGATAGTGCCAAAAATAAAACATCTGAAGGAGTGTCTATTCTGGTTTAAGATTGAACAGACACCTGATTATTAGACCGCGCAATTGATTTGGATTCTTTAAGTCCATCAACACTATTTGCGGCCTCCTGATAGTTATAAACGTAAACACAATAAAGGATAAGCCCAACACCTTGAAGTATGTATTGCACTCCTTCATACAACCAGAAATGGATATACGATGCGGTAATCAAACTTAATACATCAGAAAAAGCAAAGGAACATACCACCATTAAAAATATGATGGACTGTGTCGTGTCCTTACTCAAATAAATGGCAAATGATAATATTGCCATTACCAACAAAATCACGCCTTTACTTACCGTTAAGGTTAGGATTACACTATCTTGGAAACTATCCTTTAATGCAACAAACAGTAAAAACATAAGGTAGGTATTGATCAGAAAAACAATCACAAAATACCAAGTGACGAGACCTTCAAGCTTTACGTCTTTCAATTTTCCCATCATTAATAGCACCATTAATAGATAGGCTCCCAGAAAACATGATTCTGACAATTTTGAGGAGAGTTTAAAATGATCGAAGACATTAAATATTATTCCTAAAAAATACAGCATAAAAATGATGAAGAATATATTTGCCATTATTTTTTGCTTGTTAAAATAAAGGGTTAGCAATATGGGAATTAAAGCTAAGGTCATGGTTTTGTTTACCAGAGAAAACCCAAAATAAGAGCAAATAGGATTGAGCGAAACAATAAAAACCAACAATAAGGTTATTGCCCAATTAGGCGATAAGGCATGCCATCTTTTCATGATAGATTAGTATAAGTAGGTCTAGCAAAGATACACAAAAAATCGACTTTAATCCTTTTTTTAGAACGCTTCATCGATTATTTTGTTAAAGTTTAATCGATTTATTTTTAAATGTTAAGCCTTTTATTCAAGCACATCTTATCAAATTATAAAAAACGCCCCTATGACAATCAATGTGACAGATTGTGTTTATATTCAAAAGGTTTGATTGGAAGACAAGTGTATGTAAACGTCAGTATACTCGCCATTAAGATAAAGAGATCGAGATTCCTAACTCAGTGCATGGTTTCAAAGGACCCTCACTAAATAATAGCATAAATAATCCTATCTATTGAGGCGGCTCTAATCTTTCACTAATTTCTGATATCAAAAAGCCAATCGTGTATTGGTCAACCTTAAACCAAAAGGTCACCATATAAAGAATCTTCTTGAGGTTCGTACGAAAGTCTCGATTGGAGGTAGAAAAACACAAAGGCAAGAACAAGAAAGAGAGAACAAAAGACGTTGAGTAAATTAATATTTGAAACATAAAAGTACGCCAACTGTATGATTTCAGAAAAAAAGATAAATATAGATCCAATTAATAAATTGATGGCTTTTTTGTCATTTTTAAGAATATAGTTGATCAATGCTACTGTCAATAAAATCATGATGACAGAGTTATACACAAGTTCTACTAAATATTCATAATAATTTAATCGATCCATTGCTGTATTTGTAACCACTATAACACAAAACACATCAAGTACAATTAAAATAAGAAGATGAAATGGCAGTTTTCTAACAATCTCAAGCAAATTCATAGAGGATAAAATCCGTACAATTAAGAACGAGTAAGACAAAATGTACAACGAATTTCCAATAAAGTACATATAGTCTAAATCATCGATTGGAACAATAGGAACTAACCAACCTATAAAATTTAAAATTTCGGCAATGGCAAAAGTGATCAAAAATAAAAAAAAGAAAAGGCGCCTATTTTTAACTCTTATATAATACAATGCTGTCAATAAGATTAACATCAAGGCTCTTATTCCTGCCGCTTCAACCTCCAGTTCATAAATCTGAAAGCCCATGAACACCACTGAAAGAGCAATCAAAACAGCAATTAAAATTTTTTGTATACTCATATTAACGATTCAAATAATAAGACAAACATAGCAAAATAACGTTAATAAACGAGAAAAAATGCGTTTAATCGATGAATTAAGTTATTTCGTAGGAATTCTACTCCAAAAACTCTTGAAATTCATATTCTGAAATTATTGGAATTCCAAGCTGATCGGCCTTGGACCTTTTGCTTGGCCCCATATTATTTCCTGCAATAACATAACTCGTTTTTTTAGATATGGAACCTGAAACCTTCCCGCCATTATCTTCTATCATTTTTTTCAATTCATCCCTTGAAACCGATTCAAACACTCCAGATACTACAAAGGTCTGACCTTCCAGTTTGTTGGTTTGATTTGCAAGTTTCTCAGCACAAATCTCCATTTGCACTCCAAAACTTTTTAAGCGTCCAATGATTTCTTGATTCTGTTCTGATTTAAAAAAGGCAACGACACTTTCAGCAATACGCGTCCCTATTTCATCTACAGTGACCAAATCTGAGGTTGTAGCCAAGGCTAAATTATCAATACTCTTATAATGTGTGGCCAGTTTTTTGGCTACAGTTTCACCTACAAACCTGATCCCAAGAGCATATAATACGCGTTCAAAAGGTATATTTTTAGAATCTTCAATCCCTTTTATCAAATTATCTGTGCTTTTTTCTGCCATACGTTCCAAATGGATCACTTCTTCTTTTTT
>Ga0208015_1000513_pt1 | contig 19814 bp, 15 predicted proteins | sample 26BtaG_FD_184101 | JGI IMG/M metagenome (GOLD analysis project Ga0208015, IMG submission 184101) | Marine viral communities from Cariaco Basin, Caribbean Sea - 26B_WHOI_OMZ_CsCl (SPAdes) (version 2) | ecosystem: Environmental > Aquatic > Marine > Oceanic | place: Caribbean Sea: Cariaco Basin...
AAAGCTTCGCTTTGAAAATCATTAAAACAAAAAAACGCTCAAGTAAACTTGGCGTTTTTTCTTATTTAATGATTTATTCGTGACCTCGACAGGATTCAAACCTGTAACCTCTTGAGCCGTAATCAAGAATAACACTATTTGTTAAGTATCCAATTATTACTTTAAAACTCATTAAACCTAATGGTGCAGGCAAATATACTATTTGTCTGTTTATATCTATTATCTGTTTATTAATGTTTTTTTGTGGGCAAATCGTGGGCAAATTACAACAGATTATTATATTTGCTCAAAACAATCACATATGGATTACAGCATCTCTATAGTATTAGACAAACGTCGTGAAAAAGAAAATGGCAAATTTCCTGTTAAACTAAGAGTTTTTAGCAAGTCATTAAAAAAAGACAAACGCTACACATTGGATATTGATTTAACAGCTGAAGAATTCGAGAAGATCTGGAAAAATAATGGTGGAAAATCCTTAAGGGGGAAAAACAATGATATTCGATTAAAACTGCAATCTATTGAAACCAGAGCAAACGATGAAGCAAAACAAATGTCTGTGTTTAACTTCAATAATTTTGAAACCAAATTTTTCCGTAAATCCTCTGACAAGAATAATGTTAAGCATCATTTTGATTTAGCTATTGCAGACAATATCAAAAACAATAAAATTGGAACTGCTGAAAGCTATAAATACACTTTCAACTCCTTAGTTGATTTTAGTATCACAGTAAAGAAATGCAGCGAAGAAAAATTAACCTTTAACGCTATTACAGTTGAGTGGTTAAAAGAATATCAAAATTTCATGTTGTCTAAAGGTAAAAGCTTAACAACAATTGGAATTTACACCAGGACTTTAAGAGTAGTTTTTAATAATGCTATTGAAAGCAATGACATTAGTATAGATATTTATCCATTTGGTAAAAACAAGTATAAAATACCACGAACAAAAAAAGTAAAAAAAGCTTTAAATTCTAAAGAACTTAAAACCTTGTTTGATGCTGAAACTTTTAATGAGAACGAACAACAGGCAAAAGATTTTTGGTTTTTTAGCTATGCCTGTAATGGAATGAATTTTAAAGATATTGCACTTTTAAAATATTCGGATATTAAGCAAGATAGGTTTACATATTACAGAGCCAAAACATTTGACAAATCTGCAGAAAAAACAGTTATTACCATACATTTGACAGACTTTACTAATAGTATTATCTCAAAGTACGGAACGAAGGATAAAGATGGCTTTGTTTTTAGTATTATCACTTCAAACGATACAAGTGAAACCCAATATAAGAAAATTAAAAATTTCACTCGTTTAATCAATGATCATATAAAGAGAATAGCCAAAAGAAATAATCTACCGAATGACATTAGTACATATTGGGCAAGACATTCATTTGCTACTAACTCATTGCGTAAAGGCGTTAGTATGGAGTTTATAAGCGAAGCATTAAACCATAGCGACCTTAGTGTAACAAAGAATTATTTTGCGGGTTTTGAGGATGAAGCAAAAAAGAAGTTTGCTAATTCTTTATTAGATTTTTGATACGAATTAATATAAATATATATAATTTATAACATTACTTATATGATTTTATATTTAATTAATTCTATTTACAAAACAAACTATATAGAAACATATACTTATAATGAATAGAAAAAATAAACTAACTATTGATGTAGATGATGATTTTATCAATATGATTGTAGATCTCGTAATAGAAAAGATGAAAGCTTTAAATTATGAATCAGAAAAAAAAGAAGAGCTGGAATTTTTCACTGTCAAACAGGTTGTCCAAATCTCAAAAAAATCTAATTTAACCATTCGCAACCACATCCATGCAGGATTGTTAAAGGCTAAAAAAGTAGGAAAATCATTCCTAATTAAACAAGAAGATTTACATTCTTATTTAGAAAACCGATAATTGAAGTATTAATTACTACACCCAACAATAGATAATGAACACTAAGGATACTATATTAAAAAAGTTAGGTACAATCGAGTACTTAGATCCAAAATATGTAATCAAAGAACTTTCCAAATTAAATACAATAAAAGAAAGAGTAGCTCAAATTAAAGAAATGAACAAAAAACATTATGATAAATTCGTTCAGAACCTTAAGACTTTAAGTGAAGAAGAACAGTATTATTATTATGAGAACAAGGAGTATTTTCAAGAACATTTTTTCGGCTCAACTCTAACAGAAGGGATGTTAGTATTACAAGAACCAGTATTTGAAAAATTTTTTAAATCTATTAAAGATTCTGCAGAATATAAGTATGAGATGAATCTTTATTATGCTGAAGTACAGTTTCAAAAATTAATTACTAGCTCAGAATTTGTTGATGATTTAAACTCTAATCTTAAGAATGTTCATCTTGAAAAAAGATTGAATAAATTAAAAGAAGAAAGTGACAAGAGTTTAATGCTATATAATGATGGGATATTAGACAAGAATAAATTCACATGGACTGACTCTGAACTTTATAAATATAAAGAGATATTTAGAGTTCTAAATGGCGATTACTCCAGAAAAGACATACAACCATTAAGTATAAGCTCTCTTTGGCAGGCTATGCGAGACCATTTATTTCTCAGACCTTATTTAGAGAACTTATTAAAGGAGAATGTTACAGTTTCGCCTGGAAATCTATTAATAAAACACGAATTAAATATGTTCTGCAGGTCTATGCCTCTCAGTATACCTAAAGAACATTTTCGAGTATTTACCCTTAATAATAGCTCAAACGGTAAACCTTTTCTTACCGAAGAACAATTTTCATGTTTTATTGATAGAGCATTCTGCTATAATATGGAAATACCCAAGCAGAAGTTTAATCAATCGCCAAAAGGAGAAAAGCTAAAAATTCAGTATGTATTTCGTCAATTTTATGAAAATTATTGTTTTGAATATTTTGATAGTGGCAATACTCAAGATTTGTTTATTAAACTTTTAACTGAAAATTTCATTGGGTGGGATTTTCATAACGTTAAAAATAACTTCAAAACAAAACCAAAAATAAGAATCTGATTACTCGTGTTACCTTTTTTATTACCACACTTACCTTTTTCATTACCTCAACTACCTAATTACTAAACAAGGGTTAACAAACCACTAATGTTGTACTTATATTAATTATAAATAGTACAACCATGTTAACATTTGAACAAACTCAAAAAGACGTAGCCGAAGTAAAAAGAGACCTAAAAGAATTAAAAGCGTTTTTGTTTCAAAAGTCAGAAACACAATCACAGATTGAGACACCATTAAACATAAAAGATGTAGCTAAGCTCACTGAATTAAGTGTTCCCACTTTGTATGGTTACGTTCAACGTAACGAGATTCCTTATTATAAAATGGGTAATCGCTTAAAATTCTTTAAATCCGAAATTATTGATTGGATCAAGACTGGACGTCAGAAAACTTTAACAGAGTTAAATGCTGATGTAGATTTATTTTTGTCTAATAAAAAAAGGCTGAAATAATGGAAAACCAAAACAACAGCCTAAATGGACAAAGGCAAGATACGAACTTTAAAGCAGTTTTAATAAAGGTTTTTGATATTTCAGTGTCAAAAGTTTTAATAATTGCAATACCAGATGAGCTTACAAATGCGGATTGTGAAAGTAGTTTTAAACAAATTAAAGTTTTATTGTGTTATGTAAAATTGCAACTGTTTAAAGTAGCAAATATTCATTCCCTACCAACTCTTATGGAAATGAGTACACACCCAATAACTCTGCATTTATTACACTTTAATCCCTTAAACCTTTATTAAGCTATGGAAACTCAAACAATCAGTATTAGTTCCAACGAATTATCTAAACACGCAGAAGGACTTGTGAATACTATTAAATTAAGCAAAAAAAACAATCCAATGCACATAATGGATATTCTAAAAGAATTAGAGGTTAAGGCGACAGATACAATTCTACCTCCTCAAAGTGCTTGGGAGCAAATCCAAGAAAACAAAACAGCTATTTTAGGCACTTTAGGCAATTTTTCTTTGATTATTGGTAAAGCTAAAAGTAAAAAGTCATTTTTTATAAACATTGCAGTTTCAGCAGTGTTAAAAAAAGGAATACTTCTAAACCAATTTAAAGGTTGCTTACCAGAGACTCAAGGTAAAGTAATTTATTTTGATACCGAACAAGGAAAGCATCATGTGCAGTTAGCTTTAAAGCGCATTTGCAGACAGATTAACGAAAAGATTCCAAAAGACCTATCTGTTTACTCTCTTAGAAGTAAGAAGCCATCTGAACGCCTTGAGATAATTGAACATGCAATTTACAATACTCCCAATATAGGATTCGTAGTAATTGACGGCATTAAAGATTTAGTTACTTCAATAAATGATGAAGCAGAAGCCACCATGATTGCAACAAAATTATTGAAATGGACAGAAGAAAAAAATATTCACATCGTTACCGTATTGCATCAAAATAAGAGCGATAATAATGCAAGAGGTCACATTGGAACAGAACTAATTAATAAAGCTGAAACCGTCTTATCAGTTACTAAATACGAAAAGAATAAAGATATCTCCATTGTAGAACCACAGATGTGTAGGAACATTGAACCAGAACCCTTCGCATTTGAAATTAATGAAGAAGGCTTACCTGTTTTGGTTGAAAACTTTGAAAAAAGAGCAGAAACTAAATTCAATAAGTATGATCTGTCTCAATTGGATGATTATAAAATATTCGGACTGCTAAATGAGGTTTACAGTAAAGGCGAAAGTTTCGGTTATACTGAATTATTAATGCAGTTAAAACTCGCTTATAAAAAAGAGTTTAAAATTAATATAGGAGATAACAGATGTAAGGAATTAATTACCTTTTGTAAAAACCGTGATTGGTTAATCCAAGAAAAACCTAAAGCACCATATTCACTTGGGCAGTTTAATAAAAATTTAGAATAATAAACTTTAACTGTTTACACGGTTTAGGTTAAAGCGTAATATACGCTTTTAAACTGTTAAACCGATACCATTGATAGTTTAGTAAACCAGTTTAAACCCTAAACCGATGCAAGAAAAACACAGATACACTTTAGAACCTTATAAGGGAATGAACACACGTTATCGATGTCCTAATTGTAATAAGAAAGGAGTATTTACCAAATACATTGATACAGAAACCAGCAAGCATTTAAACGATGCTGTTGGTTATTGTAATAGAATAGTAAAATGCGCTTACCATTATACACCTAAAGATTATTTTCAAGACAATAATGTTTTATTTGATACTACTAATTTAGTTACCTGCGTAAAATCTCAGCCAAAACCAAAACCCAATACCAGCTTTATTGATGTTGAGGTCATGCGTAAAAGCATCGACATTAAAGGAACAAATTACTTTATTGATTATTTAGCCAACTTGTGGGATTATGAAGTAGCATTTTATTTAGCACAGAGATACAATATCGGTGCCTCTAAACATTGGCATGGTGCCACAGTGTTTTGGCAAGTTGATCAAAACAATAAAGTAAGAACAGGCAAAATAATGCTTTACAACCCTGAGAATGGCAAAAGAATAAAAAAGCCGTTTAATCATATCAATTGGGCGCATTCCGTATTAAAACTTGACAACTTCAACTTAGATCAATGTTATTTTGGAACCCACTTATTAAATGAAGATACTGCCAAACCTGTAGCCATAGTAGAAAGCGAAAAAACTGCCGTTATCGCAAGTGTATATTTACCTGAATTTATTTGGTTGGCTTGCGGGAGTGTCAATAACCTCAACAAAGAAAAAACGAAAGTATTAGAAGGACGTGATGTGGTGCTCTTTCCCGATCTTAACTGTTATGAGTTGTGGAATAATAAGATACCAAAACTAACAAAATCTGCTACATTCATAACTTCAACGCTTCTTAGAGATAAAGCATCAAAAGCCGAAAAAAGGCAAGGTTTAGACATTGCCGATTTTCTTGTTAAAATCAAGACTTAAGAGATAGTAGGATACAGCATATTTTAAAGAAATCTAAATCTCAAAATAATATGCTGTAATCCTTTATAATATTTGGTTTGAACAAGTGCTTTACCACTCACTGAACGCCTGTAGGTGCTGCAATACAAAGGCCTATGGGTTTTATAATATATTAATGGGTGTAGTAAATTTACAGGAACTTTATAAACTATATTATTTTAAATTCGGTGTGTTTTTGTACACCATTACAGAGTTTTTTTTACGTTACAATGGTTTTACCAATAATGGTAAGATTGCATGGATTTGGACATTTTAATTATCTTGTGTTTTTTTTATCAGCTGTTGGTTTAAGCTATCATATTTATAGTTTACAATTTCACCCGTAGTAATTAGGATTATCGTTTTTTGAATTATGGGTAAAGGCACAACAAACCATTCTCTCGGTGTTATTCTTCTTCCTTTATCATCAAAAATATCAACATTTAAACATACTTCCGCAAAGAAACGATGTATCAACGCTTCAAACTTCTGAGCATTCATGTTATAGCATTTGTAACCATCGACAATTGCTACATCAGCCATTAAATAAGTTGATTCTTTTGACGCGTTCTTTACTCGTTCTTGAATTGGCACAGTTGAATAACCAATTTTATACAAATCCGCTATTGACGAAATCTCTTTATTTGTGGATTTGGACTTTAGGACATAAATCCAACCTGATTCTGAATCTTCTTCATTTACAGAATTCACATTATTAAATAGTTCCTTTTGAATTTCAGATTCGGTATGAGAAACAATTTTACCATCATTTTCTTTATGTAAAAGGGCTTTGTCTAATGAACGATAAAGCATATTACTCATAGTACCGTTTTCAAAAATTATACGTGTACGGCCATCCTTACGAACTCGATTGCCTGACGGAAGAGAAACCAAACCTGTATCAATATTTGTCTCCTTTAAAAATAAGAGCACACCATTTAGAACATAGAAAGAGCCTGCTTTTAAGTTCTTATCAGCATTTTCATACGTGAACAACTTTCTTTTACCTTCTCTTAAATCTTTGTGTATTTTTTTAAACATTGATTCATAAGGCAGAAACTCCTTCTCTTTAATCGCTTTTCTTTGTGCCACAAAGTCAGATTCTGCTCTCTCTTTTGAACTTGATACATGCTTTAATTTAAAAATTGATAAGGAGTCATCTGTATCTAAAATTCCTAAATCATCATCCTCTAAAATATCAGCGACAGACTTAATATCTTCTTTTGTATCCAATAAGTTATAGACATCATGAGATTTCAAAATTTCAATTTTTTTGGCATCTTGTCGTAATGCATTTAGCCTTGACAAAAGTTTAAATTCCGTTACACTTGTCGCTTCTGGCTCTCTATTGTACTTTTCAAAAAAAGTATTAATCTCTTCGAACGATTCTATTAATCGTTCGTCTTCCGTTTTTATATTTGAGCCTGTTGGCTTTGAATCTAAAATTCCAAACTCATCATCATTAAAAATATCCTCTAATGTTATTTTTTTACTCATTTGCTGCTTTTGCTTTTCTCTTTTGTTCCTTCAGAAATATAATTGCTTCTGCTAAACGTCGTTCCTGTGGGTCAAAAGATTGAATACTTGGTTGCTCTCCTGTTTTGGCTATCCAGATCTTAATTTTAGGCCACAATATGATAGCTTCCTCATCGGTCATCTGTATTCTTGTCGCATCAATGGTTTCTTGAATAGCTTTAAAAACTGATGCCGTTACTGATTTAGAAAGTATTTCAAAGGCTTTTTGGAAAGGATTGATGGTATCTATTAGGTCGATATCTATATCATCAATGTTCACAAAACTATCTGCCATCCTTATAAATCGTTTGTCACCAACTTCCTCAATAGTTCCGTTCTTTACAACAGAATCAACTACCACGTGTTGACGAACCGCCTCTACTTCCTCATCAGACAAGTCTGGATAGGTTTCTCTAATAATTTTAGGGATTAGCACCTTATTAATAACTTCAGGGTCCACGTTTCCAGGCATTGCCTTTAGCATAGAATCATCTTGCATAATTTTAGCCTTCAGGTCGTTGAGGTCACTCTCAATAATATCTTTAGCTCTTTGAGAACTTGGCAATTTAAACCCTCTAATTTTGATAGTATTTTGGTCATCTTCTTCTACTTCTTCTTCCTCTTCATCGTTCTCTGGAAACTTAGGCTTAAACTTGAAGTTTGGAGCCAACACTTGTTCCATTAATAACGATGCTGTAATAGCCTTTAGCATATTATTGACGGACAATTTAACCAGATCATCTTCCGCATCAGGTTGTGCAATTAAGTTGGTAAACTGTGAGTGGGATTTATTTTCACTATCTCTTGTAGCCCTGCCAATAATTTGAATGATTTCAGTTAATGAGCCTCTATAGCCAACTGTTAAAGCGTGTTCGCAATATGGCCAGTCAAACCCCTCTTTGGCCATTCCTAATGCTATGATGATATCAATATCATCAACACTCGTTATCTTACGTAAATAGTCCTGTATCTTATCTCTATCCTTTTGATTGTCGTGTACTAAATCTGCTATTTTTAAGGTTCTACCTGACTTTTTGCTTATTACATACAACACTCCTGTATCGGGATCTTGATAGTCCAATTCGCCTAAACTATCAATAATCTTATTGACTTCTTCGTATTTATCTTTTGTAGATTCACCGGCATTTACACTCGGGATATGAACTATTGTTTTTTTATTTTCATCTAAAACCTCATGGATCGCAGAGGTATATTTACCTTGATAGAAATGATAACCTATACCCAATGACTTTAAATGATTATAACCATTTAATTGTTGGTAATAATCGTATTTAACCTTAGTGAACTTAGCTTCATCTTCAGGCAATAAAATAGGAACGCTGTCACCACGAAAGAAAGATCCTGTCATGGCCACCACATGTGCGGTAGACTTTTCCATAATACTACTTAAAACCATACCCAACCTATTATCTCCATCAACTGAGACATGATGAAACTCATCTATAGCCAATAAACAATCATCTAACTGCTTTTCTTCTATTGCATCAAAAGTGTTCCTTAAAGTTGCATGAGTACATATCAATATATTTTCTTCACTTTCTAAAAATTCTAAAAAGGTATTCAGCTTACTTTCTTCCCCTCCAGGCGTACATAAATTATATCTCGGATTGGGTTCCCAGTTTGCAAAAAAACCATACTTCATAAGGTCTGTTTTAGCAAATGAGCTACCGATGGATCTTTCAGGAACCGCTACGATTACTTTTTTAATGTCCTGATTTATTAATTTATCTAAACCAATAAACATTAAGGCGCGCGACTTACCAGATGCTGGTGGTGCTTTTATAAGTATGTATTGAGCAGTACGAGCTTCAAAAGCTTTTTGTTGCATTTCGCGCATTCCATATGTATTGGTGCTTTTACTTTTCCCTGTTTGTTGATAGGTTACATGTACGATATCTGGCATATTTTAAACTTTCTTTTTACGGGTTGCTTTTGGTTTTTCCGATAGAGTGTTTTTTTTAATCATTTTTTCATATTCTTTAAAAAGATATTCCAAACGCTCTGTGTCGCTCTCAAACGGTTTTAAACGATAACAACGTTCGATAGCTAAATCCAATTGATGATGTGCTTCTTTAAGACCTTTTGGCATTTTGTCTGGATCGTAAAGCTCTGCTATGGTTTTGCTAGAATATTTTTCTCTTTCTTCTAATACTTCAAAAACATGCAGATTGATCAACTCTTTTTGTTTATGTGAGATTTCTGGAAAAGGAAAAGTATTATAACATAAAACCGCTGAATAACGAATTCGAGTTTCTAATTGACCGCCTACGGCTTTAACCCAAACTAAATGAATTTTTGAGCTTATTAAACCAAATATCCATGGCTGTGCTTCATAAACTACTTGTGCTGAATTTTTTATTATTACGCCCTTATTTAAAAAACCAATCGGCAAGTAATCTCTATTTTCTGATGAAGTTGCAGGAACTATAATTGATTCCGTTTCTTTATGTCGTACTTCTCCAAATCTATAAGGAACAGACGCCAATTTATTTGTAGCTTTTCTATTACTGTTCAACCTATACTCTTTAACTTTTAATATTCTATTTCTAATAAAATCAATTTTAACTGCTTCATCTAAGGCACTCTCGTTTATCCATAAGCAATAAGCATCAATACCTCTTATAAATTCATTACCCCCCACAAGAGGTCTAATAAACCTTGCATTTTGTTCATCATTCAAAGCTGTATCTAAATCGCTCGTTAAAAATCCGCCATCATTTGGCATACTTCCAAAAGACATTTCTGGAACTTGGGAAATGGGCTTAGTTCTCTTAAATACAATAACATTATCAGAATCTACCAAATAAGAATTAATATTATTAACCCTCTTCTTATGATCTTTAATATATATAAACTTTTCTTTACTCGATTTATTTCTTAGTCCTACTATTATAACTGTAACTCCAGCAGCTCCTTTAGCATTATTTGTCCATTTAAAAGATTCATAAGCAAACCCTATTTCGATTTTGTCTGAAATGAGATGTGGCCAGATTAAGGCAACCTGCTCCCCTTGGGAAATGGAATTTGTTGAAACAAAAGCAAACTCAGAATTAAACCCTATGATATATTGTTTTGCTTTGTAAAACCAACAAGATATATAATCCATATTATTATATCCTCTAATGTTCCGAAACACAACACTCATGTCCATTTTTTGATTTTCATCTTGTAATCTCGCACCCAGATAAGGCGGATTTCCTAATATATAAATTTCATCATTATCATTTTTAGGACAAGTATCTTCCCAATTTAAACGTGCCGCATTACCTTGGGTTATATGGCCTGCCTCTTTTAATGGTAAAATAGGTTTTGCTTTTCCAAAATCAAACAACTCATCAACAAAATACTTATTCATTTGGTGTTCTGCCAACCATAAAGAAAGAATTGCCATTTCGTGGGCGAAATCATCTAACTCTATTCCGTAAAATTGAGATAGTTTTACTTCTGTAAACACAAAAGAGTATTGTGGTTCTAACTCATTTATTCGTTGCCAAATTTTTACTTCTAATTTTCGCAATTCTTTATAAGCAATAATTAAAAAGTTGCCACTACCACAAGCAGGATCAAAAATTTTAAGTTTTGAAATTCGATATATAAGTTTGCGTAGTTTTTTTGGTTTGTCTTTAGCCTTCTTAAACTCTTCATAAAGCTCGTTTAAGAATAATGGCTCTATCACTTTCATAATGTTAGGCACAGATGTGTAATGCATCCCTAAACCACTGCGATACGCGGGGTTGACGACGGCCTGTATCATGGAACCAAAGATGTCTGGATTGATTTCGCTCCAATCCAAATCACCACATTCTAAGATGATTTTACGAGCTTCTTTAGTGAACCTTGGTGAAACTATCGTATCTCTAAACAACCCGCCATTTACGAAGGGAAACTCCTTGAAGTGTGATGCTTCCTTACTATTGTCCTCGTTATTTAGAACTTTAAAAAGTCGATCTAAAAACACATTAACGTCGGAACCATCTTTCTTGGAATGCTGTGCCAAGGTATCCGTAAACATACCTTCAACAGGGAAAATGTCGGTGTCTTCTGCAAAAAAACAAAAGAGTAAGCGGGACAGAAAAATATTAAGATTATGCCCACCATCATCATAGATATTAGGATTCTCGTTAACCAAAATATCATAGAGTTTCGCCATTTGATAGGAGGCTTTCCTGTCAGCAAAATTCTCATTAGTCTGTGAATACTTTTCTTGCCCTGCCCAGGGCAAAAAGAAACCGTAGTGCTTATGAATTTCGAGAATAGGCGTGTCTAAAGCTAAACCTGTTCTTATATCCTTTGCAAGTAAAGTTTGGTAATCCGTTACTATTACAAACCGTGGATTGTGTTTTAAGGATTCTGGCTCTTTGGTTAATTCATCAATAGTATTAAGCAAATCTCCAGACTTAACTTCTTTAAAGAGCATCTTACTTTTATAAAGCACTTCGCCTTCAATCTTAGAAAGATTAAAATCTCCTTTCTTTAATCGGGTAATGGATGTTTTAGAAATACCATAGGCTTGCAATAAATCAAATACAAATTCCTCCTTATTAAAGTTTTTAACTAAGGATGTTACGTTTTTTTCAATCTGGCTTGCGTTCATCTACAATTTGATAGTTAGGGTAAGAACTTATAAAAATAGCAATATATATTGATTTGCAATTATATGGTGGAGCAATTACCTATCATTCAGAGCTAAATTTTATTAATTTTATAGAAAGGCTATAATTCTGCTGAGGTTTTGGATGGTGTTTTGAATGTTGGAATTATAAAATTTAAAACCTATGTTTATACCTTGCTAAATACCAATTCGTTATGATTAACAAAAGAACAAAGGGAATTAAAATAGACCCAAGTAGACTGCATCCAAAAACCACAAAGTCTAAACCTAAAAGTATATTTGCTAAGCAGCCGAGGGATAAGAATTAAGATGATCAACAGGGTTATTCAAGACCCATTATTTTCAAGTATTGATACTATGTGCATAAAAGCTAATAAAACAGGTTTGCTATGGTAAAATTAGGACTAAGCTTTGATAAAGCTCATAGAAGCATTATGGTTGAATGTTAATGGGTTTTTGCCTGGATATTTAACACTGTACTTTGTTGTGTTTTGTTTTTTTTTAAAAACTAATATCTTCTATCATTTTCAACTCAATATTATCCTCTAGTTGACCGATGAAAAAAGAAACTTTATTTAGTACATCCTCAACTATTTCCTCTGAGATTTCAATTATTTTCCCATTTTTGTCTTTCCCATTTCTATGAACGATATCATGTCTTTTAGTTATAATAGACATTAGGTCTCTAATTTCAGGAAATTTGATTTTTAAAGAATCTTGGTAAATACCTCTTACTTTCCTTAAATCATGATATATGATATCTAAAAGCTCTTTTTTAATAGTATCTTCCAGTAAGTTTAGTTCTGAATATATTTCATTGAGCTCAAACTTTCTTTTTTTAAAATTTTCATAAGTGTAAACAAAGTTTTTAAAGTTGTTTTCGTTACTTAAAACTTCTTTAATTAGAGTACTTGATAAGTAATCTTCTAAACATGTTATTGAACCAGAAAATATTTGTTTTTGTAAAATTTTTTGTAAATCTATATTATCGAGTTTAACGGAATTTAATTTTCTTAAATTTTCAATTTCCTTTTTAAATTGCTTAATGTAATCGACGTTATTAACAATAGCATCAATCTGTTCATCCATATAGTCCTTAAAAACATTCTCATCTAATATTTGCTCATAAGAAATTGTGCTTTCGTCAACACCATGTATTTTAATTTCTCCGTCATTAAGTCTTACGTAAACATCTATATCATAATCCTTAAAACATCTTTTGCATACTGCTAAGCCATCACTCTTTTCTTCATCTTTATAATTAAGTAATGGTATGCGAATTTCATCGCTTTCTACTTTGTAACCACATTTATTGCAAGTAAAACTCACAATAATAAACTTTACATCTTGTGCAAAACATGTCGAATAACTCATATCTTAAAGAAATTTTTTCGGTTTAAATGAAGTGCAACATTACGTGTCGAGTAGGAAAAGGGAGTTTCACCCTTCCCCTCTCACAGAACCGTACGTGATAGTCTCCCATCATACGGCTCTTCTAATTTAATCCACAAATATAAGCTCATCCTCTCTCAAGTTGGCAAATTGTATTTTAAATTAGCTAACCCCTTTGCTCCACTCCCATTACAGGAGCTTCTTCACTACTACGAGTTAGTCCGCCACCTCACACTACATTGGTAATGGTCTTGCAGTTGCTCTGCTTGATTTTTCCCTTTTGCATTAATGTGAGGCTTCCTGTGTTCCATCCATAAGCCCAGATAAAAGTCATGCCCCCTATACGACGGTTGCCGAATAGCCAGTAAATAGGTTTCCGCTATCCTTGTCCCTGAGAACTCGACTTTTCTCGGTTTTGGCAACATGTTTTGTCTTCTCGACGCATCATCGGAAGGTTCGCTTTCGCTCATCTCTTTTATCAATACCTGACAGATCAAGTCTGCCTTTTCTTCTCTCGCTTCACACAAACAAATTACTCTGGATGCATTAGAAAAGTGGTTTAGAACCAGCTCCTATAAGCAGATTCTGGTGGGTCGGTTCCACCATCTTATAAACAGTTACGTAACGAATTTCAGCCGTTCGTTACTCTCGGCACACGCATGAATCGTAGCGTTTAAATTTACAATAACTTTTGGATTGGCACTTAGCCAAATCAAAGATTTGACGGACTTCGCAAATACGCACAAACCTTTCGAAAAGCACTAATTAGCTATGTTTTATACACATCCTTTTTAGGCACAGGTTTTTTTACAGAGTTTCATCGATTGCAATAACCATAAGCCCTTCTAATGTGTATCTTCGGTAAAATTTCATAAAAGCCATAAACGATAGATACGAAATTGCTGACAACAGGAAAATTATTAAAATATTTTTAAAATCAAATTGGAGATATAGATAAACTCGTGTGAAAGTATAAATTGATAAAATATTAAAAATTAAGCATAAAGTTCGTAAAAATCCGTATAAAGCCACGTAGTTACTCATTTTAGCTTGATGCTTTTTGCTATTCTCAAATGCGTAATGAGTGGCTATTCGATGGAAATCTGTATCATTTCCTGATCCATTTTTAAATTGACTATGACATTTGATTTTTTGAATACCGAGTTTTATAAGGAGCTGATTTAATTTATGTATAATTAGTTCTTGTAATAATTGGTCTAATTCTTTCGTGTAAAATCCTTTAAACCCGAGAAACTGACCAAATATTAAATCTAATAATATACAAGGAAGAAGGATTACAATTATAATAACTCTCCAAACAAAGTCTTTCCAGTTCTTAATTGATTTCCAGAATGGTTCAAAACTTATTCCTAACAAATATTTAGAAGGATAATTGTATGTCCAATTAGCATATTTCTCAACAGTCACAGAAGAGGCAAAACTTAATAAATGACCTAATGTATATGATAAAATGACAAAGAAAAAAAATCCTTCAAATTTGATCTCAAGGAATTCGTTAGTAAAATCTTTAAGGCCAAATTCAGAGTGTTTTTTCGCGAAGTCAATTATTAGATAAGAATATATAAGTATTGAACCAGGTACTAAATATCCTAAAAAGTCGTAAACTGAAAATGGGTTTTGTTTTATCATAATTTTTTTTCAACTTGTGCCTAACACTACATGTATAAAACGTAGCGCTGAAAATAGGCTGTTACATTTCGGATTAAACAAAGACCGAATTTTTAAATTTCACTATTTATATTTTTGTTTGGAAATTGTCAAATTAAAAAAATTCGCGACTTTCCGAAAAAACGACTAACCATAGTGTTAGCTATGACTTGCGTTATTTTTTAACTCAGTTCTTTGTTAGTCAAAGTATTTATTCTACATATGAAATCTTTCAGGTAAATACTTAATACTTTCGCCTTTTCCAAAATGATAAGACCTTGTTTCTCTTCTTGTCATAAAATCTTTAAGGTTTAAGTAGTTGAACTCCTCTTGGTCTGTATAATTTAAATATTCAGTTCTAACAGTTTTCCAGCTTAAATCCATAGTTGGACCAAATTCTATTATTAAAACACCTTCTTCATTTCTAAAAGTACTAAACAGGTTTTTCCTAACAGCTCTAATAATTCTATTGCCTGCTCTGGTCAACTCAAAAATTAAGTCTTGAATTAAATCTACGTGATAATTAAATTCATTCAAAAGTCTGTCATATACATCCTGTTCGTGATATGTTGTCTTGTAAAAACTTTCAGTTTCATACCAATCTTCATCTTTTATTCTATATTTTTCAAATACAACAAAGAAATCATTAAGTACATTATTAAAGTTTTTTAGAGAATATTCAATTTCCTTAATTTCTCCACTCCAATGTCTTGTGAAAATATATTCTTGAAGTTCTCTTAATTTCGTATATACTTCTTTTCTAACTGATGGTTGTCCAGATGATAGTAGATTTGAAGTCCATATTTTCCATTCGTTCACTTGACCAAGATCAATCCATTTATCAATAATACTCGCATATTCTAATTCGAATTTTTGCTTTTGCTTATCAATCGTTAGATTTTCAGATACCCAGTCTAAATGATTTTTTTTATAGTCAATCAACTTTTTTACTGTATATGTTTTTGGTTGGTCATCAATTAGTTTATGATGTATGCTGCATAATAATATCAAATTGTCATACTTATCTCTTTCTTCAATAGGTGTTTTAGAATTACCTCTTGGTCCATTTATTTTTTTACCAACTATATGAGCTTCTTGTCCAATAACACTTGGATTATCCGTTTCTGATTCATCCATTACTAATTCGACTTTACAGTTAGGAAAAGAACAGCGATTCCCTGATTTTCCCCAGAGTATTTTATGTGTTTTTAAGGTTATTCCCATAGCTTTTTCAAATTAAGGCTAATGTGTTCGTATATGGTTAATTGAGATGGCCAAAACTAAATTAGTAAAAGAAAACAACCAAAGGTTAAATCTTAAATCTTCCATAGTAAGTATTTGATTAGAAATTAATTATACACGGCGTTGCACAACATTATTTTATTTGTTCTTTAGACTTGAATATTTCGATGACAAAATAATTGCTTTCTTCGTTTATTAAGTAGTCATCTATTATATTCATTTTATCCATTAAAGTTAAATGTCCAAGTACAGCTTTTAATTTTTCATCTTCTTTTGTCAATCCCTTCCATTTCTTAATTTTCAATATTGTTCTTTCCTTTTTAATCGTTGTGATTTGAAAAAATACACCAATATTTAAGTACTCTTCTTTTTCGATTAATATCTCGTTTTTAGAGTTATCTTCTTTAATAGTAACAATTTTTAAAAAATCATTTTCGATGATATTAATAAATTTTTTGACTGAATGTAGGTACTCCATTAAATCCCTTGAAGCTATAAAATCAAATATTTTGGAATAGTACATCGAACTTTCCTTGTCTTTAGATTTTAAATGAACGATTTCATCTCTAATTTTTGCAATCTCCAGAATACGTCCAATTATTTTTCCATTTTTGGTTGGGTCAAAATTGATTTTTGGTATTTGAGGAAGAACTTCATCAATTTTTTCTTTAATTGAAATCCAACGTTCAATATGGTCTTTGTTATAATCAGTTTTTTGAGTTTGAAATTTATTCGATCTACTAACCTCTGTTTTTGTATAGATAAAATCTTCAGGTATTATATAATTTATAAAGGCTTCTACTGACAAGTGAAGAAAAATAATAGAACTGATTCTATATTGAATAAACCTATGGAAAATATTGTGGTCAACTAATTTTATTTCATCAAATTTTATCTCAGATATGTAATGAAAGGTGTCAGCGTATTTATCAGTATATTGAATTTGTTCAAACGCTAAATCAAAATATGCTTGAACTAAATTTGGTGCAATTCCAGCATAAATATTCTTTTTGTGTATAAATGTAGTAGCTTGATATGCTTGTCCTTCGTCGTTCATCAAGACTAAATTAGCTTTCTGTTTTTTTAGTTCGTTTTTCCAAGTTTTTAAAGGCCTGTGCTTAAGTGCTTCTTTTGCTGACTCTTGAATTTCTTCGCTATTCATAACATTTTTCTTAACTCGAAAAATTTCCATTCCATTAATAATCGTTTTCTTGAGTTTCATAATGTTGTACAACGTTTGGCGTGGGTTAAGCACTTAAAATAACAAAATAAACCGAGCCTGTGGAAATTCCAGCGGAATATCCAAGTAGGCGAGTACTAGCAATTAGTTTTACAAGGTATTGGCAGCTGTTTTTATATCCTCACAAAAGGCATTAATTTGTATGTGATTTTTGCAGGCACTGAATAATCGTAACGTTTTCTTCTTACTTTTTCCCATTTTAAATCAGAATATTCACCAATATGTATTCTGTCAATTCTTTTCATTAATATCATTGCTTTTGCGATTCCTTTGAGAATAATGCAATAAGAAATTCGATATTCTGCTCGACCGTCTTGTAATGTCGGAGGTTGTTTCTTGTGGCTTATAAATTCATCCCTTTTTGCTTTAAATTTATTCACAACTATAAATTTTTCAAATTCGTAAAAATCTAATTCTAAAGCTTTCATTTTTTTAATTGCGAAATAAAAATTTACTTTTCCGAAACTTTTATGAGCTAATTCGGCTAGTCTTGAAATAATATCGTCTTGAAATTTTTTTTTAATCAAATTCATTTTTAGAAAATCAGGATTTTTAAAGTCCTTTAATGTATCGCCACAACTTAATTGATTTGAAAGAACAGAAAAGTCTCTCATTAAAGTCCACAGCTCAATAATTTCACCAACTTCGCTTCTTAAATTAGAAATCAGTATATCTAAATCGATATTTTTCAGATTTGATTTTATTATTTTCCTTAATTGCTAACAACAATTATATAATGAACAATATATTCTTTATACTGCCAATTTAAAATTTATGTTCAATATAGCCCTTATTTTTTATTGTATATCAAGTGGATTATTTGTTTTAATTTCAAAGTTATATTCTAAGAATAGAAAAACTAATTTTCCATGGGCAAGTTACAACCATTCATACACACTTATAGATACTAACCCTCACCAACTTAAAAAACTAACTTAATCTGTAGTAATCTCATTAATTATTAACAGCTATGCAGTAACAACTGTAAAGAAACCTCATACTATAGTCTCTGGGTTGATATACAATATATTTGAAGGTAGTCGGCAAAGGAAAACTTGAAATATTTAGGGCATGGGGTGTAAGTTGTGTTTCTTCTTCTGAATTTTTTAGCTTTTCTTATTTACTATTTATTCCTTTAAATTTTAGGATACAATTCTGTTAATACAGAGAATAAATAAGATAAAAAATATTCAAAAGCATATTAATGAGAGTGACATGATGAAATAGAACAAGTTTAACTGGTAATTGAGATTGATTTACCACAAATAGTCTAAAAACCCCAAGCCTCTAACTGAAATTATCAAGCAAAACTAAAGAAGCCAAACCAACTCATTTATTAACAAAGTCGATTGATGATTTTAATCTATTAGAATTTAATAATCATCTTTATAATATGAGATATTTAAGAAAACAGATAGCCGTTACAACGGACGGCTGGAGAAATACCCTGTTATGTATGAAGGTACTTTTAAAGTGAAATTTGCAAAAGAAATTCTAAACGATTGGAGTAAGAGCGATATCCAACATTTAGATTGAGGTAATAAGAAAATAAAAGCATTAAATAAACTTACAATCCACTAACTTACCAAGACCTTTTTTCAAACTAAAGATTGGGCTAATTCGCAATACGCGGGCAAATTGCGGGCAAATGAAAAATAAAAAAGGGTCTCAATCTCTTGAAACCCTTATAAACACTGGTGACCTCGACAGGATTCAAACCTGTAACCTCTTGAGCCGTAATCAAGTGCGCTATTCAGTTGCGCCACGAGGCCTTTGCTTACTTTAATCTACGGCCGTGCTAATCATCTTTTTGAAATTGCTTCAGATTACCGCAAGGCCTTATAAAGTGGGTGCAAATATAACACTTTTATTAAATTAGTACCAAACAATTTATTTCAAATTTAAAAATGTTTACTTTCTAATTATTATAGACGAATAAATTTCATTCAGTTCCTCCTTCAATTTGACCAAACAGTCTCCAAAACCTTCTTTCAGGAAACCATTAAAGACATTTTAAAAAATGGCATTTTGATGGATGTTGATTTAGCCAGGAGATATCTAATATTTTTTGAGGTACAATCCTTACAAATCTGAAGAAGTACACTTACATTTGCAAAAAAATTAATTTAATGGAATATATATTACAACCTTG
>Ga0208015_1000518_pt1 | contig 19597 bp, 30 predicted proteins | sample 26BtaG_FD_184101 | JGI IMG/M metagenome (GOLD analysis project Ga0208015, IMG submission 184101) | Marine viral communities from Cariaco Basin, Caribbean Sea - 26B_WHOI_OMZ_CsCl (SPAdes) (version 2) | ecosystem: Environmental > Aquatic > Marine > Oceanic | place: Caribbean Sea: Cariaco Basin...
CTCTACAGCGTTGATTGATAACGCTACTGCTGGGACAACCACTGTAACTGTGGACACGAACTTATCTTACGATTGGTTCTGTAACGCTGCAGACGACCAAGGTTACCATAGTGCTAACACTTCAACATGGTACGTTAATGTGAATACTACTACGGTTGTAGCAGTAACGGAAAGCCATACTTCCGACGTCCCATCAGGTACTACTTCAACATTATACTTTAACGTCACTACAAGCAATTTAACAATATCTAACCTTACCGCTTACTTAAACTATAACGGTACTGAATACGCTGGAGTGCTTAACCAGGTTGACGCAGAGAACTTTGCTTTCTCTGCCGACGTTTACATACCTTTCGGTTTAGATGAATATTCATTCTTCTGGAACATTAGCTTGAACCACTCGTTCCCAACAGGGGATACGTCAACGCAGCAATACAACTATACTCAAACTGCAACTGATGTATCCTTGTACGTGTGTGATGGGTTTAACGGTACTAGCGTAGTCGTAGCTAACCTCACCATGATGGATGAAGTTAATGAGACGTTAATACATAACGGTTCACTTAAAGCTACGTTTGAAGTGTGGCTGAACGATTCAACAGATACTCAGACGTTTACTATTGACCTTAACAGTACAAACTCTACAACTCAGGTGTGCATGAACCCTAACAACACATTGTTTAGGACTAACACCATCATAGAATACGCTGCGTCAGGGTATGACACGCGTAGGCATTATTACATTAACGATACACTTAACACTACTGCTGGCGGGCATAAGAATACTAACCTGAGCTTACTCCTTATCAGTTTAGGTACTGGAGTTAAGTTTACTGTCCAGGATGAAGCTGAGAATGCTTTAGAAGATGCTTACATTATCTTAGAGAAGTATGATGTTGGTAAAGATGTATACAGAACTGTTGCTATGGGTCAGGGAGACTCTAACGGTGAAGATTACATTTACTTACGCCTTTATGATACACTGTACAGGATTAGGGTGCAGGTTGGGGATGAAACTGTCTTTGTAGGTGAACGTGGAGTTATTTCAACATCCACAGTAGTATTAACTGTTACTGAGGGTGGGTGGGCTAGTGAGGTAGAGTATCTTGACCTTCCAGAAGTTGAACTTACGTTTGACAACGATACTGGTGTATTCACAATGACTTGGGAAATACCTGATGGTACATTACGTACAATGTGTTTAAGCGTGTACGCAAAGAACTTAACCTTCTCTGGTCGGATAGCAGACTCTTGCACTACTGCAATTAGCGGTACGATAGAAGTAAACGTGTCTGACATGAACGGTGTTGAGTTCCTTGCTTTAGGATATACTAAGAATACTTACAGAGCGTTAAAGATGCTTACTGCAAGCAGGTTGATTGACCAAGTACAGAAAGATGCACCGCAGTTAGCTATTGGGTTTTTAATCTTGATAACTGTAATCATGGTAGCTTTATGGAGTGAATCTGCAAGCATAATTATACTGCTTGCAAGCTTGATATTACTGATACCTTTGGGACTGTTTAGTATGACTACCGCGATGTTCATAACCTTAGCAATAGTGGGAATAATAATTATGGTGAAACTTAAAAGATGACATTACTATTACGAAACGTATTGATAGGACTTGTCCTAGTCCTCATGGTAGGTACTGGGCTAACTTCGTTCATGGGAGACTTTGTTAATGAGTACGGTGTTAGTTCTAACAGTAACGTTACTGACACTCTTGGAGGGTTTAACGAGTCCTCACTTAACACTATGTACACTTGGTCTAAAGGCTTCCAGAACGATACACAGACTGAGGAAGGTATAGGTGAATCTGGTGGCGAGATTGTAATGACCTCCAATTCGTTTAAGATACTAAAACAAGCGTTCAACTTGTTCCCTACAGTATGGAACATGGTTAACAGGGTAGCTAAAGATTTAGAGATACCAATATGGGCACTGACTGGCTTTTTCATTGTGTCAATGGTAATCATAGTCTTGGTAGTTACAAGCCCAATATTCAGGAAGGATACTTAAAATGCCGCAAAACTTTATGGAACTAATGCAGGACGTGAACACCGACTCTCTGGGTTGGTTTGGTCCGCTATTATTGTTAGCTATAGCTATACTTGTCTTCATGGGCTTGAAGTGGGGAACTACCCCAGCTAAGGCAGCGTCAGTAGCTTGTTTTATATCATTCGTGTGTGCTTTAGTCATGTTAACACTTGGATTAGTAACATGGTACATAGTAGTGGTTTGTTTTGTGCTAACTGGAGCTACAACAGCTGCTAGTTTCTTTGAAGGTTAGTGTAACAAGTGTTGACATAACTTTATAAATTAAAATTCAGTTTTAATCCCTATAACGGGGTGAGTTTCAAAGAACTGCCTTGGGGAGAAAGATAAAATGGAATTAAGAGATTTACTACCAGCAGCACTGGTGATTGTTGTAGCTGGTATCGGTATATCAGTAGGAGCAGACATAACAGGAGATATTTCAGCAGACCAAACAGGAACTGCACAAGCTGTATCACAGAACGCAACTGAAGGTCTAGCAGAGCTAGGTAGCTGGTTTGACACACTTGGACTAGTAATTGCTGCTGCTGTCGTACTAGGCGTATTAATGACTGCGTTCTACTTTAGGAGATAAGTAGAAAATGGAACTAAGAGACTTACTTCCTGCAGCAATGCTTGTCGTTGTAGCAGGTGTAGGGATTTCCATAGGTGCTGAGGTCACCACAGACACTGCAGCCCAGTTCAACTCCAACTGTACAGAAGATTACGGTGGGTGTAGGGCTAACGCTGCTTCTGCTAACGCTACAGACGGTTTGGCAGAGTTGGGTGACTGGTTTGACACTTTAGGGCTAGTAATTGCCGCTGCTGTCGTACTAGGCGTATTAATGACTGCGTTTTACTTCAGGAACAGATAAACATGCCTTGTCGTAGAAGGAAAACCAAGAGAAAGACATCTAAGCGAAGGAAGCGTAGGAAAAGGAGATAGTCTTACTTTTTTCTTTTTTTTATTTAACCAAAACACTTTTAAATTCTTGTACCGTTAAAATAGGTATGTATAAAAAGAAAATTAAGAACCTTAATTCTAAATTATGGCTTGCTGTTTTAGTTTGCAATAGTATGCTTATGGTATTGTTAGCCCGCATGCCTAAAGGGATAGGTTTAGCTTTACTGCTATGGTTTGCTGAACTGTGGATATTTAAACAGGTTCTTAACAAAAATGGAGAGTGATAAGAAATGATAGACATGGTCTCTATAATGGCCCAGTTAAACCTCCTACTGAAAGGTTTATTCTTTTTTGGTATTGTTGGGGTGGTTGGTTGGTGGTTAATTGATAAGATAATGTGGCGGTATAACGCTATCATTATCGACAGGAGGGACACGACAGGGAAAGTCGTTACCTTTGACAAAGCTAGTATCAAGATGGATAAGGATGGTAAGATGTTCGCTAAGCTTGCCAAGAATAAAGGGTACATTGAAGCGTACCCTAACAAGTTCATCTACCACTCAGCTGGTATGATGAAGAAAGGTCTTATTGTGGTAAACAAGATCGGTGAGGGCCAGTACATCCAGGGGAGCTTAAACGATGCTAGGAAAGCTAAGATTAAAGTTCCACAGTTTGATGAAGACGGTAACCCTGTTCTTAAAAACAATAAGCCTGTAATGGTGGACAGTGAAGTGGACGTTGTAGAGAATGCAATCAAGTCATACCAGCCCACAGTAGAATTCTTAACTTCTCAGGCTAAGCGTAACATAGAACGTCACAAAAAGCTAGCATGGTGGAAGGAAAACGCTAATTTAATCCTTAGCATTGCTATGATAGCTCTTATAGCCTTTATGTTCTTAATGAACGTTAAATACGGGAACAACATAGCTAGCGCTAACCAGCAGGCCGTATCTAAGATGGCTGAAGCTAACGAAAACCTGTACAAGGCCATGATAGCCTTTAGGGATAGGGATTGTAAGCTCAGTATGGTAGCACCCGAAGATTTAGTAAGCCAGATACGGCAAAAACGTGCAGAGAACGCAACGAAGGCGCAAGGCACGGCAATCAGTGCCGTAGATAAGTGGCTTAAGAAGTAATAGTCAACAATGACGCCCTTTTTTATACGAGTTTTGGTCAGGGGTATGCTCTAGTACCCCCAGACCTTTTTATTCTATTAGAATGTAAATTCAGGCTTCTCAGAGGTACTGTTAATTTCTTTAGGGGTGGGGTGAGCTAAGGCAGGAAGAAACCAACAGAGAATGAAGAAACCCTGTTGGAAAGACCTGCCAGTGACAGCTCTTCAGCTAAACTTATAGTAGTTTCTAGATTTATAAAGGTAATGAATGATAAAATTTTTACCCACTAATTGTGATTTAATGGTCAAAAGATTAATAAAGTTAACTTTATAAAAGATCAAGAATTCTTAATATTGAAAATAGAAAAATAAGGGTTAAAATACAAAATACCCTAAAAAATCTCTATTGGAGGAAATAAAATGAATGAAGAAATTTTAAGACAGACCTATATAAGTATACAGAAAGAAATAAAAAAAGATGACATAGATGCAGGCCTTTTTGAAGTGCTTGAGAATAGAAGGAATATATCCGCACACCAAGTTAATTCCATACTCCGTAGTTTGGAAGAAGGAAAACACTTTGATGCCCCATTTGTAGTAAATGAAGTGAAAGGCTGTAATAGACTTTTAGATGGGAATCATAGGTATGAAGCTATGAAGATATATCTGGAGAAGAATCCTGCAAATAAAATAGAAATAACAATTCATAGCTACGACAATTTAGAGGAAAGTGACGAAAGACTTCTATACACGAGATATAATCAAGGTAAGAAACAATCTACTAATGATTTTGTCCAACAGTATAAAAGTACGATAAAAATATGGAAGATAATCCAAAAAGATAAATTGCCAATTGATGTAACAGTTTACCCTTCTAAGAACAGTTTAGGGTTCTATAAGCTTATTGGAAGTTATTTAGCAGCAATTAAGCCTGGATCTTTTGTAGGAGACTTTGGTGGTAAACCTTTAGATTTTATTAGTGAAGTTCAAAATCTAAAAAAATCGGATGTAGTTCAAATAAGAGAATTTCTAAAAGAGTTTCTTTTAGCTTTTGGACCGTTTAGGAATAATCCGTGGTATTCAACAACACCTTTTAAGGCCGTATTTAGAATTTGGATGTCAAACAAACATAACATGACTCCAGAAAGAATGGTATATTTCTTCAAACAAAAACTTGAAAAAGATTATGAAGCAAGAGAGATGAGCAAAATAACTGGCTTATCAGCAACACGGTTTGCAAGAGACAAGTACTTGATCAAGTTAAATGATGGGAGAAGTAGAAACCTTTTTATTGGAGATAAACCTCTTTAACACTATTCTTTTTCTTTTTTTTATTTCTAAAAAGGTATGATGATATCATATGTATATCCAAATTGGATATCTTGATCTAGAACTCATAGAGAGGTATATTAACTTGGAGGATAGGATATCCTATCCTATCCAAAAGATAGATAGATAGATAGATAGATATATAATTAAGATATCCAATTTGGATATACAAACGTAGAAAGTATGCGATATACTATCGAAATGTTTATTAAGGAGTTAGTATTCTACTATCTTACAATGGAAAACAACAACTACGAAACCTTTTACTCCTTAGTAAGAGGATCAGGACACGGAAGCTTTGAGCTTACAATTGACAAACGTTTAGCCAAAATTATGGGCTTAGAAATCGGAGACACAGTGAAAGTAATGATAAAAAAACATAAGATGAATGAAGACAAGTATATAGAAATCTAATTGAGATGTAAGAAATGGTAAAAGAAGGATATAAGGGAGTTTTTATTCAGCTTCCAGAAAGTTTGGCAAATAAAGCTCCTAAATTGCTTAAAGGGAAAATGAGTGCTATTTGCCAGAAAGCTATAGAATTAGCTCTTGGGGTAAATGGGGAGATAGCAAGAACTCGTGCAGAATTGTTAGAAACTCAACGTAAATCCGCTTTCTTAGAATCATACTTGAATGAACTATTAGAAAAGAAAAAGAATAGACCAGTGAGGTATAAAACAATATGTTAAAGAGAGAAGCAGTTATGATTAACTGCCAAAATGGATGTTTAATGCTTAGACCAGGAATGGGCTGGATATTAAGGATAGACGACGTTAAAGATAAAGACAGATACTTTAAGTGTTGCCTTTGCAAAGCAGATATACTACAAGAGAAGAAATATTACTGTAAGACTCACGATTTAATGTTCTGTGAGAAGTGTGATAAGGGTGGAGCACATTTCAGACATCCATTATGCTTTACTACAAAGAAACCTTACCATGAGCACTTTAATGTTATCAGTATACAAATAGTAGACAAGGAGGAAGAAAATGAAACTTAAAGATCTAAAGAAAGAGGTTGAATTATTACTTAAGAATAATCCGAGGTGTAGGGACGATGATATTTTCCTTTTATATAAATATTGGACAGAAGTACAAGGTGTTAAGATATTCATCCCTTTTGAGAAATTTAAGGAATTAGTACCTTTTGAAAGTATCAGCAGGTGTAGGCGTAAGATACAGAATGATGAGCATAAGTTTCCCCCTTCATTAGAAGTATGGAAAGCTAGGAAACAACAAGAAGAGAAGTATTATGAATACTTTGGTAAACAATCATAGTCACTTATGACAGGAGAAAATAAAATGGCAACGTTAAAAGAACAAGCGCAGGCGTACGAATCGCCAAAGACACTAAACATAGCCGAATTAGAAAGTGTTTCGGTAGACGTAGAGATTAAAGAAGAAACCCGTACTCGGACAGATGGTGAAGAGTTTACCATTATGTTTATTGAAGTTGATGGGAAAAAGTATAGAGTTCCTAAAAGCGTAATATCAGGTTTAAACGCAATCTTAGACAAAATGCCTGATGTTTTGACTATTAGGGTCTTGAAGACTGGTGAGGGTAAAGACAATACTAGATATCAGGTTGTACCTCTAGACGTCAAAGAACAGACAATCCAAACTCTTAGGGAGAATAGCATCATTTAATCCCTGGAGAGGATATTGTGTAAGGTGTCCTTCGGGACATGGTGGGCTAGCAATTCTAACGCTGAATACACCTCGCTAGCTTTTCCCTTCATAACCTTACACGCACCTTAAATTCAGGGATAACATAAAATGGAAAGACAACATTACTTCGGCAAAAGAAAGCGTTGCGATAACTGTGGTGGTAAACATAAAGAACTGTGGCGGTTTAAGTGGTACTGGCTTTGCAACGAATGTTATGAGCTTATAGGGGGCGGACGATGATTGAGAAAGAACCTTTTGTACGGTACAAGACGGACGAAGAGAAAGCTAAGGAAAAGGATGTTCGGTTTACTGTACGTCTTAACGCTAAGGAAATAGAAGCCGTTAAACTGTTCCAGAGAGCTCTAGACATTAAATCTAGGGGTACAGCACTAAAGACAATGGCCCTTATTGGCCATAACGTGATGACATCGCTTCTGGGAAGGCACCTTTTTATTAAGTTATTTAAAAAGGAACGTGTGAGGTTGAGTGACTATGAAAGCTTCTAAACCCCAAAATGTCACAGTAGATACAGTAAAAAGTAACACAAGTATCTGGCATGGGCTAGATTCCACCATATTGGTTGTTGGTTTCATTATAGTGACTCTAGCTGCAGGCTACGAGTTTGGCACTGGTGACTACGGTTGGGGTGTGGCGTATAGCTTTCTAGTATTTGTATCAGGGGTTATCATGGTAGAATTTTTACAGGAGGGAAAGAAATGAACTTAAAATATATAATTACTATAGGCGTATGGATGCTGATACTGTTTGCATTTGCAGAGTTTGGGTATAAGGCATATAAAAAGATAAGGGGAAAATCTGTACTTATCAAAGCATTGGGTAAAAAGAAACCTAAGGTTAGGGTGAGGAAAGGTGCTTAAGTACATCTGGAAAGCTTTACTTTTCATTAACAAGATGCTGAACAAGCTACCTTGGATGGCATTAAGGCTTGGCGGGATAGTGATAATCTTTTCCACCACTGGCTATTTCAAGTTTCAGGTTGGGGTGGGATGGTTATTATCCTTCCTGATATACTTAGTTTTGGCAGTAGCTTTCATCCTCTGGTGCACATACTGCACACCTCACGGTAGGAAATGGCTCAAAATGATTGAAACCCAAGCCAACCTGATGAGAATGAAAACTGACATGAAAAAGAAGGAGATGAAAAAATGAAATTAAAACCAATAGAAAAACTGTGTATAAACGGGTTAGTAGTATTTCATAAGAAAAAGTTTAACTCTAAGGAATTTATAGATAAGTATGGGGACGACCCTTACGATAGGTTTGACGCTTTGTTTAAAGACTTAGTAAAGACTTTAAACGATGCAAGGCCAGACGTCCCGTTACATTTAACTCAAGACAGGGATGCATATCTAAAGAAAAAGCTTAAGAGGAAGTTAAAACTATTATAAATGGGGTGATACCATGATATGTTACGATTACCCAAACTGGGTAACTATGCTAATGGATATTAGTCTATACGTATGGTATATTACACTGTTCAGTATAGGTTACTATCTGGGAAAGAAAAAGAATGGAAACAGAATTAGAAAAAAGAAAAAGTATTTTGGCTGATTGGTGGGCAGTAAGAAAGAACAGAGACCTGTGCATGATACTGGGGATGACCTTGCTAGGCATTGGCCTCATCCTTATTGTCTTGTACAAGAAAGCTGTGTTCCCTCACGCCTGCCAGATATGTCAAGAAGCAGGTAATATTATAGTTAGGAACATGTCTGCCTTTTTATCTTAGTCCAGCGGTTACGGCTAAGGTACATTATTACCGCCGTAGCTACCGCACTGCTCAATATAAACAGTGTTGACATACTCATATACCTCAATAAGAATATTAATTCTATAGGAAAGCCGTTATTCAACCAAATATATAGGTAATGTAACCCAAATATGCCTCCAAATGTTGTTATTGTCATGGTTATGAGCTTCAGTTCTTCTTTCATTTCATCACATCCTTTACCCCTTATTTAAACTATTACCTTACCTGTCAGGCCTCATGTTGATATTGAGCCAATTTGCCGAATCTTCCTTGTACTTCTTCCAACGGTATCTTTTTTCTGGAGTGACTCCAAAATGCTCTCTTGCAAGTTTTTTATCTATACTGAACGTTGCTATCTTGTATAGATAGTGTCTAAGCTTGAGTACTTCTTTAGATACCGTTCCTGACTCCCCAATACTAGCGATTGCTTTATCTTTCATCTTATCGTACTCTTTCTCGTCTATTATCTTAGCCAGGGCGTTAGGGAAAGAACCACTACAGCTCTTATCCCTGAACTGGGCGTATAGCCGCTTCTTACTAGACTTCCATGCATAGTATAGTGCCATTAGGTTACGCTTCTTAAAGTACATAAATCTTCCTAGCTCTACTTGTCTCCTAGCGTACACATGAATTAACCCGATGGCTCTGTCAATAAAGTAATCCTTAAGCCTGTGAAAGTAAGGTATGTTGAAGATAATAAAGTGCCTTTTTTTCCTTACTGTCATCATGAGTTTGATAAGCTTAATTTGACTCTTGTTCCAAGTCTCCGTAGTCAGTCCCCCAAGAGCAGCCTCGTCCCATACGATAACTTGTCCTTCAGTAGTTGAAGCGAACTTGATTAGTTCGTCAATGTCAAAGAACATATTGTTATGGTCGAACGGCCTGCCAGTCTTGTGTGCAACATAGTAAGCTGCTTCTACCGAGAATGTAGTCTTACCGTACCCTTCATAACCGTCTATGAGCAATAAACAGTCAAGCTTATGCCTATTACTAGTACACCTATCTGCCATAAGGTCAAGCTTTTTAATCAACGGCGTTTCAAGGTAATACTTCTTATCTGTAACTATCATAACCCGTCCTCATACTCATCGTTGGATACTTTCTGATTTAACCCGTGACGTTGCTGTAATGTTCTCAGATAAATCTCTAAGTCCCACAATAACTGAAACGTATCCTTAGATTTAGATGCAACAGCCAAATTGCCATCCTTAATCATCTGGGCAGACTTTTCTATCTCTTCAGGTTCAAACATTGACACTAACTCTTTATAGTACGTCATGAGACATTTATGCCAGTTAATTACGTCACTTCTTTCGCTATATTCATTCATCTTTACAAGAATATAGTTTATCCTGTTAATCGAATCAAAACTACCATTAAAAACCGATTCAAGATATTCCTTATTAAAATCTTCATTTTTAGGTTTCATTTCTTATTGTTACTAAAAGGGGGAAAGTTTATATAGTTTTTTGTTCATTATAATGGGTAGGGTGAGTGTGACAGTTGTTACATTCTATTTTTTAGGGGTGATTTAGTGCCAGAACAATGGACAGAACACGGGGCAAGAGCTGCACGTATAGCTCGGGTACGTAGAGAGGGAAGAGCGCCACCAGCCCCAGAACCAGTTTCTCCTACCGCTAAAAGAGTTGCAGCCGAGAAGCGTGCTCCAACTCGCGAAGAATACCTCAGAATCGTCCAGGAAAAGTATGGGCGAGAACAAGTTAAGAAACAACTTCTACCTACAGAAACTTTTACTCCTGAAGGGAAACTTATTGTTAAAGAAGAAAAGAAAGTTACTGTACCATTAAAAGCTAAACCTCCAGTTAGGGAAGCTCCTAAGAGGGAAGTTTTCGGCCCTCCTGAACCTACCGCTAGACAAAGGATGGTTGCTAAGGCAAAAGCACTAGTTGATGTTGAAGCTAAGAAAGAAAGGTTAAAAGAGATTTGGCCAACAGCTAAACATAAAGTTGCTGCAGTTACTAAAGCAGTAGAGTATCCTGTAGTTAAAGCCGCTGAATTTGTAGGTAAAAGAAGGTTAAAAGCTATTGAATACGCTCCAAAAGCGCTTAAACCTTATGTTGGATTAACACCATCAGAATTTGTTTACAAAGCTGTAACTAGGAAAGAATTCCCAGTCAAGCCAGAAAAGGCTGTAGAAATTGTAGGTAAGGCTGCAATATACGGTTTAGGCCCTCAAAAGTTTGTTAAACCTATAGTGGCTGTGGCTGGAGCAGAACAGATAGAAATTGCAGTTAAACCAAGGAAGCCAATGCCGCTTTATGAAAGAGTTGGTAGAGGAGCTTTAGGCGCTGCAATGGTAGGATATTCATTCATTCCTGAAGTTAAAGCTGTAACTACGGCTGTCAAGACTAGGGGAGTAACTGTATCATGGCCTGTTGGTAAAAAGAAATTTGAATACAAAACTGTTCAGGAAGTTTTTGTAAAAAGAAAAATTACCAAAGAATTTTGGTGGGGCACTAAATATACTAAACCTGCTGTGGCAAGGGCTAAAATTTGGACTGAACAAAAAGCTCCAGGGGAAATTTTCCAAGTTACAAAGGAAGAAACAAGAGCAAGAGCATTATTTAAGGGATATGTGGAAGTTGGAAAGAAAAAAGAACCATTCACTACTTTTGGTATATCTAAGATAACTAAAGGACCACAACCTATAAGTCCTAAGAAACTTAAGATTTCTAGAGAGATAGATGTACTAGCATTGAGAAAAAAGTACTTATCTCCAGTTAAACCTGAAAAAGAAGCTTATGAAATAGTAAGATTGGTAGGAAAACCAGGTGAAAGGATTCAAAAGGTCTATGGTGTTGGTCGAGTAGATAAGAAGTATTATGCTCCTAAAAAACCTACTGAGGTAACTGTAGTTAAGAGTGAACTTATAAAAAAGACTCCTAAGTATGATGTGTACATGGCTAAGGATAAAAAAGGTATACAGTTCATTAAACAACTAAAAGAAAAACCTCCTGAACCTATCATTTATGATGTTCCTAAACCTGTGACTGCACCTAAAAGACCAGTAAAGGTTTTCAAAATAACAGAACCAGGGAAAGTTATTCAAATAACTAAACCCGAAAAGTTAGAAGTTATACCAGGAATCAGTCCACAATTACAACAGAAATTAATTTCAAAAACGCTTAAAGTTCTGCCTGTATCTAAAACCAAAATAAGGATGATGCCATTAAGGCCTGATAAACCAAAACCCGCTCCATTAATTCAAATTCAAAAACCCAAAGTTGAAGAGAGAGTTAGTGTAAGGCCAATAACTAAACCTATAGTTAAGCCTAAAGTAAAAGATAAAGAAAAGCTTAAACCTTTATTGAAGCCTGCTGTCAAAGTCAAATATGAACCTGCAGAAAGGCAATTTATCGCTCAAATGCCAAGAGTAATTCCTAAACCAAAGGTTGAGCCTAAGGTAAAGCCAAAACCTATAGTTAAATTAATTACAAGACCAATTTCACCTTACAAAGTAAGGTTAGCACCAACAGAAATGCCAGTTAAACCAACTGTTAAAAAAGTACCTAAAAAACCGTTTATACCTTGGCTCCCTAGACCAAAATACCTACCCCCTGAGAAGTATGAGAAGGGTTTTGAAGTGGAAGTTAAACGTCTTGGTAGGTTTGAGAAGATTACATTCGCACCAGTCACTAAAGCTAAAGCTTTACAGCTTGGAATGAAAGAAGTTGACATTACTGCAGCCGCAACATTCAGATTGGTACCTAAAGGTGCAGTTAAAGCAGCCAAAAAAACTTATGGAGTACAGGCTATTAAACTTAAACGTATGTTTTACGAACCTAAAAGAAAGAAAGCTAAGACTTACATTGAGAAACCTAAGTACAGAATTTCAACGTTAGGTGAGGTCAGGGGAATACCTTATAAGGGTTTAGCTGCAATACAAAGAAAGAAAAGGCGAGGTTTTGCCGCGATATAATGGAGATGATACAAAATGAGTGAACAAATAGATTACGGACATAATGCAGTTGATTATAACGCTTACAATCCTAGCAATGATAACTATGACGTTAAGTCGTTAGAGTTCTTATTCAAAACTGACGGGTTACTTGACGATTTAAGGAATTATTTGTCTGGTTTAAGGTTTGACAATAACCTTAACCAATATATACGTGAATGTGCTCCAAGAGTGAACTCTTACGGTTCAATGATAATCATTGGAGAGTTAAAGCTAAGGTTAAGTAAGATCTTTAGCCTAAGCTGGTACGATTTGGATACCATTAGGGAAAGGTTAGCTGAGTTCCATGAAAACATGTCTAAGATGTTCGCTGATAAGTATACACTGTTCGGTACTACCCTTGCTGATTCAGAGATTATCATAAGCAACATTATAGATTACGTTGAAGCTACGTTCATGCGTGCATTGAACGGTCGAAGTTACAATTTACTGATTAAAACTGCTAGGTTTGAGCAGGTGACTAAAGTTGAGAATAAGGAAACGTCTGACAGAGTGCCAAGTAATAATTTACTTGCCAACTTGTTCAGAAGAGATAAGCGAGGTGTTTTCTGATGGCCTGGGAGACTGCTATAGTCCTTGGCGGGCTGGGTGTTGCTGGCCTATTCTTATGGTTTGCCACTAAGCAATCTGAGAATTGGCACGGGCTATTAATGAAAGTGCTGTTTACATTCTTGGGACTATTTGCACTTCATTCGGCTGGTGCTTCAACGCTTGCTGTGATTAATGTGGCAAACTCTACTTCGTTAAATCTGACAACATCTTCGTTTAACTTATTAGAGGCAGGGTCATTATCATCTTATAAGATAATCTACTATGGTACTAGGGCTTTTATAGGTTTGTTTTTAGCATACTATATCTATGAAGCTTTAATGTGGACTGGTGAGTTCATACATCGTAGGAAGAGAAGGAAAAAATTCATGGAGGGCGAAGAACCGCAGGAATATGGCCAGTAGGACTATAAGAATCCCGCCAGAGTTTCATAAATCCATGCGAAAGTTCAAGATGCGGGTCGAACAGGAAACTAGTATTAAACCGTCAGACGCCGAGATATTCAGAGGTTTAGCGCCAAAACTGGAGAACATAATGATTAAGAAAAATAATAAGATTGGACGGAGGAAAGCTAAGCGAAAAGGCTTTATGGAATTCCTATGAAAGGTAAAATACGTAAGCAGAAGAAAGGCCAGTTAGAAATGATACCCTGGTTCTTGGTAGTTTTGCTAGGCTTTGGCTTTGTATCTTATTTTGCTTTCGTTATATTCGCTGACATTAACCCAGCATTAAAAGACCATCTTGGTGATGATAGTGACGGGATAGTTGACAGTACCAACGATTACGTGAACAGTTTGGGCGGGATATTCTACATCATGCTTGCAGGCTGTGTCCTGTTCGTTATAATTGCAGGAGTCATGCGGGAAAGTCACCCAGTCATGTTTGTTGCGTCTTTACTAGTGCTGGTAATTATGGTATCTGTTGGTGCAATCCTAGGCGATGCATTCGAGAAGTTCGATAGTAAAAGCCAGATGTCCGACGCCTCCAATCAGTATTCTGGCATGAGAGATATACTTAAGCAGATACCTATACTTGTACTAGTCTTAGTCATAGTCGGAGCTATAGTATTATACGTGAGGTTTAAAGGATGAAACATAAAAAGAAAATCATATTTGCAGTTATGCTAATAGCATTACTACTTTGCACTCCAGCTGTTGCAGCTTTCGATTTCAGTAAATGGTTTAATAACATTAAGAAATTCTTCATTGAACCTGTGTTCGAAGATAAGGACTTGTACGGTCAGACAGTTAATGGTAAACGTTCGTCTTGGGAACATAAAGACTTAGGTAAGATTGAATGTCCTACTACAGTTAGCGGGTTACAGACTGAGATATACTGTAACGTTACAAGTTATAGGACTAAAGATTTGGACGTGTGTATTGTCCTCCCTAATAGGCTTAACAGTATTAAGTCATACCAGTGGGAACAGTTCAACCAACCAAGGAAAGAAGTGCAAGACATTATGGCATTGAAGTCTTACACCTGTGAAGCTGACTACTTCCAGGACACTCCAGAGTTTAACGAGGCTATCTGTTATTACGAGAACAGTTCTGTCCAGTGGGTAAAGAATTACCAGACTATAAATACTAAAACTAAAACTGTTCAGGTGTTAGAACCTTCACGGCAAACTGTTACTGTTGACGATTACAGTTATGGGTGGAGTTATTATAATACTGAACATGATACTTTCATTAACCAGACAAAGTTCGGACAAAATTGGTACTGTGTTAAGGCACAGGATTTCTTGGCCGACGAAACTAAAGACTTTAAGTTTGTTACCATGCTTAAACCCTCCTTGAAAACTCAGAACGTAAAGTATTCCGTGTTCTTAAAGAAAAGTAATAAGAAAATAATTGATGTGTTCAAGACTAAAGATTATGTAGGTCTAGACCCATGGTTGAACTCTAGTTGTGCTAACATGATGGGCGTTAGTGTAGTGCCAACAATCACAGATACTAACCAACAGTTAGGCATTAACATATCAACAAACGGCGCTATCGATTGGAAGAAAGCTTATTTGATTGATAACCGAACAGACGCGGTTCTTTCGTTCTGGAATGAAACTCCAGAGTATGTATGGACGAACCTTAGTATTACTGCGGGAACTAATTTTGGTATTGAAATATATTATAACTGTACCACAGAAACGCAACAGTATAACTTAACTGACGTTATGCTTGAAGCCTACACGTTAGATACTCAGGTAGACATTAACGCTTTCGGTGATGACGCTTCAAAAGGGACGTGGACGTTAAACACCACAGAGGTTAAAGAAGGTGTAGGTAGTGCAACTTGTACTGCTTTAGATAGCAGTGAATGTTACAAGTATGAAGATTTAACTGAGTCATACCAAAATGCAAGTATAGTTATGTTCATGTATGATAACTATAGGGTAGACCAAGCACTTTTTAGGATGATGCCTTATAATGGTACTACTTGGATTGCAGGACCATTAAGGGATAATAGTACAAACACTACTTACTTGGGCGTGCAAAGTTACGGTATCGGAGCACCTTACAGGTACTGGTCACAGACTTTGTTAAACCAGAGTTGGTACAAAGGAAGAATTTACATTAATGATACCAGCAATTACGTTTACATCAATGATGAATATGTAGGAAACGATTCTACTAATACGAGCATAGATAATATTAAACTATACAGTACGTTTACTGGGGCAACAATGGACGCTATGTGGATATACCGTGACCATGGTGCAAACAATCCTACACTAACCGTAGGGGCTATTGAATCTTCTAGCACCCCGCCTACTCAGGATATCCCAGTGCTTAATGCAACGAGCATATATAATTTAACCACAGACAACTTAACCCTGTTTAACCAATCTACAGCTGACCTCGAGGGTGAGGCTGTTAAGAATATTTATAATTGGCAGCGTAACGGTTCATTTATTCAAGTATTAAATATGCCGTTCGAACTTGCAATAGATAGCAGTACAGTAATTGACTATTCAGGTTTAGGGAATGATGGTACAGTTACTGCTACAACTGAACCCGTATACAATTCTACTGGGGGTCATGACGGTTTTGGAGCTTACCAATTCGATGGTAGAAATGATACTATTGTAGTGCCTGACCACAACTCTCTAGACTTTGATGGGAACAGTTTTAGTTTTTCGTGGTGGTTTACTGTTAAGGGATGGGGAACTGGTGGAGAGCCAGCATTATCATTAATATTCAATAAGTTATCTGCTGACGGATATAGAGTTTATTTAAGACCGAACGTAAATAAAAGGTTATCTTTAATTCTTAATTCGGTTGATACAGGAACAAATTATTATCACAGTAACGTACTTAATTTGAACACTGACACTTGGTATCATGGGGCTGTTGTTGTAGATAGAACTAACCATAATGTAACGATGTACATTGACGGTGCACAAGTTGGTAAGTTTGATTCTTCAGCGAATGATGGTTCGTTGTCTAATGCGGCGGACTTCCATATTGGGAATGTTGGGGCTTCTCATAACGGTTCTTTAGATGAGGTTATCGTATTCAACCGTAGCTTATCCCCAGAGCAAGTTAAACACTTGTATGATAGTGGAAAGATGGACGTTATAGTATCTAACGAAACACAAAATAATGAGGTCTGGACTGGTTGCATAATACCGTTCGACAGGTCTGATAACGGGACTGAAAGGTGTAGCGATATAACTGTCTTACCTTCCAGAGCGCCAACCACGCCTGATATAAGAAGTCCTGCTAACGATACATTCACAGCTAATAGGACATTCATACTAAACTGTTCCAACTCTACAGACCCTGACGGTGACCCAATAACATATTACTTTTATAATTCCTCGGCTTTGATAGAGAACGCTACTTCAAGTGCTACCACTGTAACTGTAGATACTAACGTATCTTACGATTGGTTCTGTAACGCTGCAGACGACCAAGGTTACCATAGTGCTAACACTTCATCATGGTATGTTAATGTTAATAATACTGTAGTGGTAGCCGTCGCTGAAAGCCATACTTCCGACGTCCCATCAGGCACAACGTCAACGTTATACTTTAACGTTACCACAAATAACTTAACAGTATCCAACCTTACCGCTTACTTAAACTATAACGGTACTGAATATACTGGAGTGCTTAACCAGGTTGACGCAGAGAACTTTGCTTTCTCTGCCGACGTTTACATACCTTTCGGTTTAGATGAATATTCATTCTTCTGGAACTTTACGTTAGAACATTCATTCCCTGCAGGCACAACGTCAACACGGCAGTATAACTACACCCAAACTGCAACTGACGTATCCTTGTACGTGTGTGACGGGTTTAACGGTACTAGCGTAGTCGTAGCTAACCTAACAATGATGGATGAAGTTAATGAGACGTTAATTGTTAACGGTTCTTTGAAAGCTACGTTTGAAGTGTGGCTGAACGATTCAACAGATACTAAAACGTTCACTATAGATCTTAACAGTACAAACTCTACAACTCAAGTGTGTATGAACCCTAACAACACATTGTTCAGGACTAACACCATCATAGAATACGCTGCGTCAGGGTATGACACGCGTAGACATTATTACATTAACGATACGCTTAACACTACAGCTGGCGGGCATAAGAATACTAACCTTAGCTTACTCCTTATCAGTTTAGGTACTGGGGTTAAGTTTACTGTCCAGGATGAGGGAGAGAATGCTATTGAAGATGCTTACATTATCTTAGAGAAGTATGATGTAGGTAAAGATGTGTATAGAACAGTAGCTATGGGTCAGGGCGACTCTAACGGTGAAGATTACATTTACCTACGCTTGTACGATACACTGTACAGGATTAAAGTTCAAGTAGGAGATGATATAGTCTTTGTAGGTGAACGTGGAGTTATTTCTACATCCACTATAATTTTAACCGTTACTGAGGGTGGGTGGGCTAGCGAGGTCCAATACTTAGACATACCCGAAGTTACTCTAACTTTTGATAATGATACGAGTGTATTCACAATGACATACAATGTACCTGACGGTACGTTACGTACAATGTGTTTAAGCGTGTACGCTAAGAACTTAACTTTTAGTGGAAGGATAGCTGACACTTGTACTACTGGGATAAGTGGTTCGCTTGAAGTTAATGTATCAGGACTTTACGATGTTGAGTTCCTGGCTATGGCATATACCAAGAATACTTTCAGAGCATTAAAGATGCTAACTATAGGAAGGTTGATTGATAATATGCAAAGGGATGCACCACAATTAGCTATCGGGTTTTTAATCCTAATAACTGTAGTTATGGTAGCATTATGGAGCGAATCAGCAAGCATCATTATATTACTTGCTAGCTTGATACTTTTGATACCTTTAGGACTGTTCAGCATGACAACGTCAATGTTTATAACGTTGGCAATAGTAGGAATAATAATTATGGTGAAGATGAAAAGATGACGTTAATATTAAGAAATATAGTGATAGGCCTTATCCTAGTCTTTGCTCTAGGGACTGGATTAGTTTCATTCATTGGAGATTTTGCAGCAGAATATGGCGGGAGTTTAGATGCCAACACTTCTGACGTTTTCGGGGAATTCGATGAAAGTGTATTGAACGAAACTTATCAGTGGACAAAAGGTTTCCAAAACGCCACACAGACAGAAGAGGGAGTTAAAGAATCTGGCGGTGAGATTGTAATGACTGCCAACTCATACAAAATACTTAAACAGGTGTATAACCTACTTCCACACACATGGAATTTAATAACACGGTTTGCTAAGTCGTTAGAGATACCACTCTGGGCGTACACAACTGCACTAACTATAATAATGCTTATTGTTGTCTTTTCAATCATAAGCCCAATATTCAGGAAGGATACTTAAAATGCCGCAAAACTTTATGGAATTAATGCAACAGGTAAACACAGATACTTCAGGATGGTTCGGTGTACTTCTTATACTAGCTATAACTATCTTGGTCTTCATGGGCTTGAAGTGGGGTACAACACCTGCTAAGGCTGGATTAACTGCTAGCTTTATCGCTTTAGTTTGTACTATCATACTAAGCCCTTGGGGTGTTAATATAGTAAATTTCTACTTAATCATCCCTATAGTAGCCATGATTGCAGGGTTAGGCTGGGCAAGTTACTCTGAAGGCTCAATTTAGTCGTAACAAGTGTTGACATAACTTTATAAATTAAAATTCAGTTTTAATCCCTATAACGGGGTGAGTTTCAAAGAACTGCCTTGGGGAGAAAGATAAAATGGAATTAAGAGATTTACTACCAGCAGCACT
>Ga0208015_1000519_pt1 | contig 19574 bp, 8 predicted proteins | sample 26BtaG_FD_184101 | JGI IMG/M metagenome (GOLD analysis project Ga0208015, IMG submission 184101) | Marine viral communities from Cariaco Basin, Caribbean Sea - 26B_WHOI_OMZ_CsCl (SPAdes) (version 2) | ecosystem: Environmental > Aquatic > Marine > Oceanic | place: Caribbean Sea: Cariaco Basin...
ATTAGCGATACGGATTCCTTTAAACTGGAAGCTCTTGAAAATTCAGAAATACTTTTGATGGAAGTGCCGATGTCATTACCTCAATAAACTATTTAAATATAGTCACTTCCAGATCATGACATAACAAACAAAGAAGCAATCAACAGCATATCTATTGATTGCGTCTCTTATTTTGACCATCAACGGATCGTAGTCACCTTAAAGGATTGCTGAATACCTTGGGCTTAAACCAATAGAACAGAGTTCAGGTAAGCTTGGCCAAAGGGATTAGACATTCCTCATAACTCGTTCCGAACTCCGTCGGGATGAAGGTAGTTCAAACGAAAAAACGCTCAAGCAAGCTTGGCAAGGGATTGTAGATCCCAAAGCGTTCCGCTTTGAAAATAGTTCAAACGAAAAAACGCTCAAGCAAGCTTGGCAAAGGGATTGTAGATCCCAAAGCGTTCCGCTTTGAAAATAGTTCAAACGAAAAAACGCTCAAGCAAGCTTGGCAAAGGGATTGTAGATCCCAAAGCGTTCCGCTTTGAAAATAGTTCAAACGAAAAAACGCTCAAGCAAGCTTGGCGCTTTTTCTTATTGAACTATTTATTCGTGACCACGGAGGGATTCAAACCCATTCCGGCAAGCCGCATATTTGTTGAGTTTTTATGATTGGAAGACGTATTACTAACCGAATAACTACCTTTTTTATTAATAGCATTTGCTGTTATTTGACTTCAATCTTAAGGTAAAGATAACATTCGAACTACTAATAACAAAACCAATTCATAAAAACCTGATTCTAAACAGCTAGCTGAGAGGACATCTGTGAATATATAAAACAGACCTAGATCCGATAACTTATATCACAAGTGCCTCAATGGCATTTATGGTTCAAAAGTGGCGGATAAAGGACTACCTACTCATTTTAAAAACAATCAATTAGAATGATAAAGTATAATTTTATTTTTATTTTCTAAAATCGGGATCCATCTCTGGAGTGCGAAGGCCAGCTACTTCATTTGCCATTAGGATGAACACATTCCAACACAAGCCACGGGTGGACGGCCACCAAGAATCGGTGGTTTCCCATTTGGTCGGAATAAACTCTTTGCTATATGGCCATTTGGGATTGAGGTTGATTTCTGCCCAAGCACGGTTTTCCATAAGAGCTTTTGCTTTCTTCCAGCCGTGCCTATATCCAACGACATACCCACAATATTCGGGTCTCATCCAGCTTCCTCCGTTATAATAGAAGCCATCTCTTGTACCGTCCTTATAATTAGCCTCTCCAAATTCCCTAAAAGGCTGATAATCTGCAGTCATATATGAATACCCATTTTCGCTATTATCCAGGCGAACAGCCACGGGAGCTGTAGTTCCGAATTCTGGGTGCGGCGAATTTGGCACTTTGTTTAATATGGGGATTTGTTCCAAATGGTTGATCACCATTTCGTCCGTTAACATGGGTTCATTAAACAACCATAACGAAAAGAATTCTGGCTCTAAATCGGTCATCGTAATAATATCCGGATAACCTCGATCAAATACGATATGCTTTCTATCCACATCATAGAAATTGAGATAACCTGTTATGGCCTTCTGAATATATTCATCTGATATGTCATATCCAAGCTCCCTTATTGTTTTTAAGGCAATGGCAAATATTCCCTGATTTACAGCCAATTTATCCGTTTTAGGTTCATATTCATTCACATCGATTTGACTTAATGTAAAATGGGATTCACAGATACCATCACCATCAGAATCAAATTCATTAAGTACATAGGCAACCGCTTTATCCATTTTATCCTTGGGCAGGACAGCATTAAAACGTCTTTTATTCAGCATGGCCCAAATTAAAAACTGAATGGTCGCTTCGTTGTCCTTAGCTTCAATTGTTCCCATATAGGGCGTAATGATAGTAGCCACAGCACCTTTGGAATTTTGCGTTTTTGCCCATTGCCCCCAAATTTCCAGATTTAAGTCTTCATTGTAATTGGACACTACGGAGAAAAAGGAATCCCGATTATACATGTCTGGTGCATAATTCAAATTTGGTACATTCAAGGGCGTAAAATCGTCAACAGAGGTGATCCACGTGAGCATATTAAAGTTGGCATACAACATTTTTTCAATCAAAGTCCCTTTGAACCCTTTTCCCTCAGATAGACGGGATTGTGAGGCAATCACAAAATCATGATGGTCCACCCAAGGCTCAATAAACACATAGCTCGTTTTTGTGGCCTTCTCACCCATTCCCATTTTATTGTAGGCTTGTTTAAAAGGTTGATGCTCTACAATCTGTAAATCCTTAATTTGAATGGTCGCTTCTACCCCTGACTGTGTCCCCAAAAACATCGATACCCCGTCATTTTCTATATAGGGTACCATAATACTGCCTTTAAACAAGGTCCATTCATTTTCCTTTATAGGGAATTGATCAATATATTTAATGCCATGCTCCAATTCGACCGTCTTCTGACCATTTTTAGTTCTAAAAAGCTTAAGGGCTATGGGAGAATTCCCTTTGGCGAGGAACGAGATGGTATATGTTTTTTGATCTTCGAAGGGCACGGCAACTTCAAATCCTGAACGATTTCCAGGTTTGCAATGAAGTGTTATTGATTCAGATTGATGTTTAATCCCAGCACCTCCGATGCGTTGAAAATCAGAAGAGATCTTTAGGTTGATTTCTTTGCCCTGATCCAAATCATATAGTTCACCAAATTTCTGTTGGATATAATGTTTGCCCTTTGCTCTTTCGTCCAACGTAGCAACGGAAAGCAATTCGGGATCGGGCAATATTCGCATGCCTACAAAACCACCGCCATGACCATTAAACCGTCTGCGTGTAGATCGTGTATAGTGATTTTTATAACCTGCATCCATCAAGACACCGACCAACTGATTATCGGAGGTCACAAAACCAGCCGAAGGAAATATTTCGTGGGCAAATCCACCTGGAAAATCATCATATTCAAAAGTAACATATTTGGATGGAGGATTTGCGGGTATAAAATTCTCTTCCAGAGTATAGTACAATGAAGGCATGCCCGACTGCAACAAATCAATGCTCTTTTTGACCACATTGGAATTGATGACTTCATAAGTGACCGACATAGATAAGTTCAAATCAAAATCTGACAAATAGGTTTCTTTTGAGAGGATAATAAAATTATCGGTACCTGTCCATTGTGAACCCTTCCAATTACTAATTTCAGTGGTTTCACTAAAATCCAAATTGGTGACTTTAAGCTTAAATTCTTCGGAATTATGGAGGACTAATTGGTTGCCATTATAAATATCCACATTAAAACCATCTTCAGCATTTCCTACAACCTTGAGCTTGATATCTTGGCCCCATCCAATGGCTCCGTATAGACAGAACAATAACGACAACCATACAGTTCCAATTTTTATATAAAACTTAATCATTTTTAAACCGTTTAATTTTTTGAATATCTATAATCTATGACGACGCCATCAGCATATAATTTTCCGTTCTTTTCGGATATTCCTGCAGTTTGGGGAACCATCACCAAAAGCGCTGCATTTTCCCTTGAGATATCAAAAGTGAAGTCGCCTTTAACATTTTCCCTAATAAACCTTCTTTGTATGGCATCATAAATCTTTAACGATTTTTCACCCACAGAAATGGTCACAAATTTTGCTTCTTGGTTAGGGTTATAATATAGATATGATGGCCATGCCGAATTGCGATAAAAATCGGTCGCCAATAAATCCAATTGCAATATATTATCCACATTTGTTGCTGAAATAATTGCTCCCGCAATCCCCACGTGCCCACTTCCATAAACGCTAAATTGGGACACATCAGGATTTCCATCTACCCAATGTGGACCATCACCTATAGCGATGGGTGCCTTGATATGCTCATACTCCTCAAAATGCGATTGTTTGATCAGACCTTCATAGGCAATAACTCCTTTAGTATGATGTTTAAGTTCTGGGATGGATTGATGTTCATCAGGTATTTCATAAGGATAGAATAATTTTAATGCATTGCTGGCGTTCAACATCCATTTCCCAATTGCATTTGCATAACGTTGGTCGTATCTAACCATTGGCACCAGGGGCCACATGGTGTCATAAGTATTCATTAAAAAGCCAAATCCTCCATGATCGACAGTACTTCCAACTATTCCAGAAATATCGTATCCGTTCCAATTGCCTACCAACACGCCCCACCCCTCTCTACAGACTGAGGTACCGTCAAACGTCCATTCCAAAATTTTAGTGTAGTTGTAATCAGTTCCTTCTTCAGCGTTCAATCGTGCAGCCACATAGGCTCCAAATGGCATTAGAATTTCATAAAAACGATTATCTTTTTGTGCCAAAAGAGCCTCTAAAGAATTTTTGGCCCCAATCAAATATTTGGGCTCTTTAAATCTCTGATAGGCAGAATACAAAACATAGGCATGACCTGCTGCCGCATCCTCTTGTTTGCAGATCCAATTATCTTGAGGTTCCAAGGTGGCATAATCAAAAAAGGAATGTGAATAATTTCCTTCTAAAACCGCGTTGGCGTCATAAAACTTCTCCGCAACCGAACGCATAATTTCTGTATAATGCGTTTCATCAGGATAAAAGTTTGCGACACCATAAAATAATACGTTTGGATATACATCATACCACCAATCCCTTCCATATCCTCCACCAAGCATTGCTACTTCAGGAGAGGTGTTATTCATTACAATATCCCAATTGGTTTCTGAATTAAAATAGTTCTTAAGCATGGACACATAGTTTTTTCCATTTTGGTTTGATTTGTCGATACCCACAAGAGTTGCCCCAAACACAGAACCAACAGTTGCCAAAGACTCATGAAAAATCCCATCGTTGTTATGTGGCCCCTGTCTTAAATCGCCCATTGCCGTATAAATCCCAAAGGTTTCCTGATCAAAATTTTTCCGGGAATCGTCCATCCAAATGAGAGGCCAATACTCTCCCATTTGAGTCTCATCATAAACCAAGGCATCAAACTTTTTCGCCATGTCTTTAAAGTCCATGACCTTAAAAGGCTCTGGCAAATTAGGCATGGCATCTACTCGACTTAAATGAAGCTGATGGATCGAATTATCATCCGTGAATTGAGATGATCCCGTTTTGCAAGAAAAAAGTAGAAATCCGATGAATAGAGCCAGAAGGTAATTTTTAACAATCATTTTATTTTACGCTTATAGGGTTAGTAATTACTTTATCTTCATCAATTGGTTCCTTATTTAATAGTTCCTTCTCCAATAATTCCTTTTCTAGAGTTGATTGTTGCTTTAACAGCTGCTTGGCAATAATTATAGAAAGTAGTTGAAGACTCCCAATAATCAATAAGGCATAACGTAAAGCAATATCGGCATTTATAAAAAATGCAATAATCAAAAACGTACTTGCCCCTATAAAACGACCAACAAACAATCCGAATTCGTGATTTAGAATGTACGAGAATTCATTCCTGTTTTCCAATTTTGATAAGATATCAATGACTTTTAATTGAATCGGAAAATAGGCAATATCCAAAATTGGTCGAGCCATCAACAATAAGAACATAAATAGAATGACTCCTGTGGTATTGAACAGTAGCCCATTAAAAAAGGAGGCGAGGAAAAATGAAATCAATCCAACACTAAAAATAACCAAACGATGTTTAGGTTTCGAATATTTCCCCAAAATCAACATGATTACTGCCGCAATGATAGCTCCAATAGAAATAGCAGTCCCTAATGCGCCTTCGGAATGGAAAAACTTCATCATCAACATGGCTGGAGCTGTTACGATAAAACCTTGTGCCAGCCCTTTCAATACAGACAACTGAATCATTTTTTTCCAAAGTTTGTGAAATTTGAAATAAATAAATTTTTCACTCTTTGGTTTTTCGTAGGTTCCCAAATGAAATACAATGGAAGCGAGGAGCGTAATTAGAAATACGATCGTGGTAATAACCCTATAACCTGAATTTACAGCTTCATTGGAAATTGACTCCGAATTCCCATGTCCCTTCATTAAGTACCAACCAATCAAAAATGGCACAGTGGAAGCAATGATGGTATAGATAAAAGTCTCCAGGCCATAATAAAAATTTCGGGTTCTGTCCTGTGTTGTGGAGAGTACCAAATAATCCCGATTGGCCCAATAGAGACCAAACGACATCCCCATAATCAACCCAGCGCCTACCAATCCAAAATAATTGATTTCCTTTAATGACATCATGAACACCATGGATACACCGCTCAAAAGCATCCCTAATGAAAACAATCTTTTAATGTTAATTTTATTCAACAAATACCCATTAATCAGAAACGTAATTGGAATACCAACATAAATTGCCAATTGGTACAAGATGACTTTGGAAGGGTCATTTGAATTTCGCATAATATATGAGGCCACGAAAATATCTATGACCGGAAGTACAAATGCATAAATTGTATTGGTTATGATCAATATCTTCGCACTTCTCGTAAAATCCTTTAATCCAACCTTAGCTAAATCTATCATTATAGTCCTAATGTTTTTAATATGTCCGTGATTGAAAAATCAGCCAAACAAACATGTTCATCTGATGCCCCGTAATACATTCTAATGGTGTCTCCATCAACGATATGTCCATTAGTGAATACCACGTTACCAAAAAAGCCCGTTTTCTCATATTCCGCAATCGGTTCCATAATGGGTTGTTCAGAACGCGCAATAACGATTGACGGGTCGTATAAATCCAATAAAATAGCACCCAAACAATATCTATTTTCTTCAGTGGCGCCATGATAGATCTCCAACCAGCCCTTTTCCGTTTTTATAGGTGCTGCGCCAGCGCCCAACCGTTTGCTATCAAACTTTCCTGACCTGGTCTTGGCAATACATTTGTGATTCCCCCAATGACAACCATCTGGCGATTCTGCCACCCAAATATAATTACCTCCCAATTCAGGACTACTTGGTCTGTGAAGCGCGTAATATTTTCCGTTAATTTTCTCTTCAAAAATGGCACAATCCTTATTGTGGGGACTGAAGATCATGCCCTTCCTATCAAAGGTCTTCCAGTCTTTTGTGATGCGCAGTCCCACCCCGACTCCGTTCGGTGAGACCATGGTATAGGTTAAATAGTAGGCATCGTCAATTTTGGAAACTCTGCAATCTTCAATGCCATACGATTCGTAGACTCCCTCTCCAAAAAGTGATGGAAAGGATTTATTCTCATAAAAATGGGTGCCGTCGTCACTAAACAAAATCCTTAAATGCGATATGGTAGTCAAATAATCGACACCATCATAGTTTATCACTCGGGCATCCGATGCGTCTAATTTGGGATCATCCATCTTGAAGTCCAAAAGCTCAACTTTCCCGAGATGATCATATATGGGTACAGTGAGAAAACCCTCTTTTTGAATGGTTCTTTCTGCTACCCTTACCAATAATCCTATTTTGTCCTTAAATTGAAATACACCAGGATTTAGCAAACACTCAATAATCATATTTGGATTACTGGGACTTAGATCCTTAGGTGATAAAATTGGATTTTGATGATATCTTATTGCAATGTCACTCATTCCATATTTGATTTATTGGTTAATGAAATATTCTATAAAAACTTATTAATGAAGAAACCTTGAAACCATATCGCTTTGAAAGGAGAGGATTATCCAAATCATATGGAGATCTCTTATCCTTGAAGGATTGGCACTATTAACTAAATTCCATAAATCGAGCTGCACTAAAAAAAAGAGAAGTAGGATATCTGAGAAATACTACTTCTCCTTAATTAAAAACTAACTCAAACAATTCTTAATCTTATAATACTCCTTTAGTACCCTGGATTCTGCGTAATGGTCCCTGCGGATTTGTCCACTTCACCTTGCGGAATTGGGTATAAATAATTTTTGTCCTGGAAGTTTTTTCCCAAACCTGTTAAAAAGGATTTTGCAATTCCCCATCTCTTCAGATCATTGAATCTTTGTGATTCAAAACCGAGTTCAACACGTCTTTCATGAATTAACCAATCCTTTATTTGAGCAGCATTTGTTGAATTTGGTCTATCCGATAAAGTTCCAGAAGGTATTGCAGAACCATCGGCAGTGGGTGTAGTTCTGGCTCTTTCCCTTATATCATTTATAATAGCTATCGCCCCATCATAATCTCCAATTTCATTGAGGGCCTCGGCTTTCCAAAGTAGGACGTCCGCATAGCGAATAAATATTTTGTTGCTTGGGGCATCATCATTTCCCTTGTTATTCCCCACAGTATTGCCCAACAATTTTGAAACATTTTGATTTGGTACATCCACTGTGTATAACAATCGTGGATCATTAGGTTCGAATTCGTTTATAAAACTTTCCGTTGGTGCTATAAATCCCCATCCAATCAGTGCGCAAAGGCCATTTCCTTTTCTCGGATTCTGACTGGAAACATGATCGTATGCAAAAATGACTTCATTATCCGAAAATTCCTTATCTACATCGAAACTGTCAAAATAATTCACATTTAGACTATAAAATCCAAGAGCATCCAATTCGGACACCAAGCTTATGACAGAGGTCCAATCATTGTTGTACAAGGCAACTTTAGCCTGCAATGCTATGGCAGCGCCTTTTGAGACTCGCCATGGTTCGCTAGGTGATGGATATTTAGCATTTGGCAATAAAGTCTTTGCTTCCATTAAATCAGAATTGATCTGCTCCCATATTTCAGAATCGGGAACTCTAACCGCTGCATCGTATGCCTGGGCAAAGGAAGTCAACGGTTCGGTCAAAAGAGGTACACCCCCAAAATTATTCACCAGATCAAAATAATAAAACGCTCTTAAAAAGTAGGCCTCTCCCAACAATTGGTTTTTACGAGCTTCGCTGATACCGACTGATTGGAGTATTTCCGGATCTGTCAAATAACTTACAGCGAGGTTAATTCTATTAATCCCCTCGTAGTCGTAGAGCCAAATTCCATTAAATGCCCCGTTATCCGCAGTAAAACTATAGGCACTAATTTCATCCATCCAGGCTTGATCGCCATCTGGATTCCATTTTTTGTTCATATCACCTGAGGCAATATCATGTAAAATAAAATCATTGCGTGTGACTGTTCCATCATCCCACTGCCATTCACCAACAATATTCAATGTACTGGAAAGCAACTGATAGGAAGAAGTCACCGAAGATTCCAAAGTATTTATGGTAGGATTTGTATCCACCTGGTCCAATGTCAACAGCCCGATGGGATCTTTTGTTAATTCGTCGTTACAACCGGCTAATACTAAAAAGATACCAACTGCAATTAAACTTTTATATGTTGTTTTCATAACTGTATTTTTAAAATATTAAAACTTAACATTGACACCAAACAAGACTGAAGATGACAATGGATAAGTTCCTTTATCAACTGTATCTGTAGATTCTGGATCTAAACCTGAATAGTTCGTTACGGTAAACAGATTTTGACCTGAGATATAAAGACGGATATTCTGAACCCCCAACATCCCATTCAAGGTATATCCGATTTCTGCATTTTTGAGTCTAAAATAAGACGCATCCTCAACATAAATACTTGATTCCTTACTGCTTCCGTTATCTTCAAAGGTAACTCTCGGAATGGTATTAGTACTTCCTTCGCCATCCCATGCACCTAGAATATGGGTTGTATAATTAAAAGGCCGTGTATCATAGTCTACGATTTTTCGAGCATCATTATATTTGTCGACCCCCTCTACGCCTTGAAAAAGACAAGAAAAATCAAAGCCCTTATAGCTTGCCGACAATGACAGTCCATAAGTAAGATCCGGTATGGCATCCCCAGTAAATGTTCTATCGTCCGAATTGATGATACCATCGTTGTTTAAATCCGCAAACTTAATATCACCCGGTTTCGCAGTGGGGTTTAATGTGCCATTTAAATGGTTATCGATTTCGTCCTGATTTTGGTAGATACCAATCATTTTATATCCATAAAAGGAATTCAAGGATTGTCCTACCTCCTTAGTTTGCAATCGTTCAACGCTATTGATCAAAGTACCAAAATTGGCATTGATACCGTATTTGAATTCATTGTCCGAGTTTCGATAGTTTAAGGTAAACTCGAAACCTTTATTAATGACCTCACCCGCATTTACAATGGTAGGTGAGACATCTCCAACAATACTCGGTAATCCCACAGGCAATAAAATATCTGTTGTTTTTTTTACAAAATAATCTGTAGAGACGGACAATTTATTATTAAAAAAACCAAAGTCAATACCAAAATTGCTCGATTCGGAAGTTTCCCATTTCAGATCGTCGTTCCCATAGCGTTTGACAACAACCTTACCATCGGTTTGACTTATTAAGGTTAAATAGGCATAATTGTCAATCTCTTGATTTCCCAAACGGCCCCAGCCACCTCTTAACTTCAAATTTGATAGCCATGATAGATCTTTTAAAAAGTCTTCATCCGATATTTTCCAACCTGCAGAAATAGAAGGGAAATAACCCCAACGATTATTCTCTGAAAAGCGGGATGAGGCATCAGCCCTGAAATTGGCCGTAACCATGTATTTCGAATCGTACACATAGGTACCGGAACCGAAAAATGAAAACAACGCCCATTCCGATGCACTTCCACCATTCCACAAATCGGCTTCAGTACCACCATAATCTATATATCTAAAGGTTTTGTCAGTAATATCAAATCGCATTCTACTTGCTCCTATGGACGAATCGTAATTTTCAATAAATTCAGTTCCAACCAAAACACTAATGTCGTGTTTATCATTTATGGTTTTTGCGTAATTCAGTGTGTTGTTAAAGGTAATCGTACGAGATTCTCCACGATCTTCGTTTAAATTATTTGGACGATTTTGTCTCCCCAAACCTTTGTCTGCATCACTACCACCACCATCGTCATCACCAAAATTTTCGTTGAATCTTTTATTGTGGAAAAATGACAAGTCGACTCCCACATTAGTTCTAAAGGTGAGTTCCTTGTTTTCTAAAAACGAATATTCCGCATAGATGTTCCCAAAGGTTCTAAAATTCTTCCGCACATCATCTGTAAAGTATGCCAATGCTATTGGGTTCTGGGACCATTCGTACTTATCGCTTTCCCAACCGCCATTATCCCTATCATTATGGACATAAAAAGGCAAATCAGTAAAAGGATCCCTCACGGAATAGGTCGGATCGTTAACATCCTTATAGACGCCCAACACAGGAGGTCTCAATAAGGCATGTCGTATAATACCTGGTTCATCACCTTTAGAGGATAGGGCATCTTGGGTTGCATAGGTCAACTGAAGATTCGTTCCTATTTTCAAACGTTCTGTTAGATCCACATTGAGGTTTACCCTATAATTTAATCGTTTATAGCTGTCATTATCGTATACCACAATTCCATCTTGATGGTAATATCCCAAGGATGTCAAGAACTGAATCTTATCACTTCCGCCACTTGCGGTAAATTGTAGATTTTGGGAACTTCCCATTTCAAATAACTCGTCCAACCAGTCGGTATCAGAAAAATCAGTTCTGCCCCTATCGGCAGTATAAGGATTGGCACCCGTTCTACTGGAATTATTCCAAGCCTTCTCCACCGTATTTATATATTGTTCCGCGTTCAGCATCTTTGGAAGATTGGAAGCGTAATGGATACCTGTATAATAACTCACATCAAAACTCACTTTCCCTACCTGACCGCTTTTTGTTGTTATCAAAACCACACCACCTGATGCCCTCGATCCATAGATAGCTGCAGCCGATGCATCCTTTAAGATTGACATGGACTTGATATCCGCTTGATTCAAAAAACTAATATCCCGCGTAGGAATCCCATCAATAACATATAACGGGTCATTGTTGCCGATGGTTCCTTCGCCACGGATACGTACTTCAATAGGGTCTCCAGGGGCCCCCGTGCTGGCAGTCACCTGAACGCCGGCAACTTGGCCTTGCAAAGCCTGTGTGACATTAACTACCCGGGTTCTTTCAAGATCCCCCATATCCACAACCGAAACGGCTCCTGTCAAGGTTGATTTCTTTCTTGAAGAATAGCCCACAAGTACAATCTCGTCCAAAGCCTCCAAATCTTCCAATAATAAAACGTCAATCTGGGTCTGCCCATTTACGGCAATCTCCTTGGTCTTATAGCCTAACTGGCTAAACACTAAAATTGCTTGAGGACTTAGAAGAGTAATTCTATAATTTCCGTCAAAATCTGTAGCAGCCCCATTGGTAGTGCCTTTTTCAATAACATTGACTCCGGCCAACGGACCGTCAACTCCTGTAACAACTCCTGTAACAGTTTGTGCATATAATGCACTTCCAAAAAACAAGACCACTAATATTTGTAGGCAATACTTAATTTGCGTTTTCATAATAAAAGTGAATTAAACCAGTTAATAATTTGAGTATTTTTTTCCATGATAACAGAGATTTTAATGATTTCAATTAACCACTATTTTTCTTGATAAAGTGATCGAACAAATCGTTTCATAAAGATATATGGGAGTCCTAAAAATAGTGTACACTATATAGTCAAAAGTGTACACCACACCAATAACAAGCACTCAATCAACAAGATAGACATCAAACGATTATGTGTTTATTGTGCAATTGATAATCTTTGGGGGTACTATTGTAAGTTTTTTTGAATTCCCTATAGAAGTAAGACCGGTTATTAAATCCAGATTGATAACATACTTCAGATACTGTAAGATTGCTTTTTATAAGGAGTTCTGCAGCATGTTTTAAACGAATCGTCCTGATAAGATCGCCTGGTGAAAAACCAAATATTTGCTTGATCTTTCTGTATAATTGTGAACTACTCATGGCCAATTCCTGTTCAATATAGGAGGCATTCATATGTTCGTTCTCAATATTATCACGAATAATTTCAATGACTTGCGTTATAAACTCCCTATCATCATTATCTATAGGAAGTTTTATAAGGTTCTCAACGATTGTATCCCGAGTAAAATGTTTCAAAATCAATTCTTTTTCCTCAAGTAGTTTTTCAATTCTGACCAATAAGTGATCCGGATGGAACGGTTTAGGGATATAGGCATTTGCTCCACTTTCCAAGCCTTGAATTCGATGTATCACGTTGGCTTTTGCCGTGAGCATAATAAACGGAATATGACAGGTCTTGATATCTCTTTTGATTTTACCGCAAAGTTCTATCCCATCCATTTCGGGCATCATGACATCACTAATGATGAGATCAGGTTCATTGTTTTGTAGAACATTCATAGCCTCCACTCCATTAAACGCGGTAAATATGATATATTTCTCTTTTAGCAATTCATTTAAAAAAGTGTGGATTTCCTTCTCGTCTTCTACAATCAGAATCGATTTTCTTCTATTTATTAGATTTTCAAGAGCAGAAATTTTATTTGGGGTCCTATAGGACAGTCCCGATTCTTCTCGTATAATATTCTGTAAATGACCTGAAATTAAAACTTGGCCCTCCTCATAATCTATTTCTTGATCCTTAAACGCGATCTTACTGCAAGGCAGCACGACCTTAAAGGTGGTCACCTTATTCTCTTCGCTTAAAACAAACACATCACCTCCCAATAAGTTCACCATTTTTTTAATGTATGCCAACCCAATTCCAGTTCTGAACTTTTCATTGGACACTTTGTTATCTGCCAAGAAAAAGCGGTCAAATATGGAGTCCAACTTATCACTGGGAATACCTTTTCCCGAATTCTCCACTTCAATCTCCAGAGTATCCATATTATTTTCATCTATCCCTAAAGACAAGGTTATTTTTCCGTTTTCAGGCGTATACTTAAAGGCGTTTGACAATAGATTGAATAATATGATTTCAATTTTATCCTTATCAAACCACCCAGATAGTTCTGAAGAAATCTCCAATTTGTAGTCGATATTCTTTTGTAATGCCCATTCATCAAACAATTCAGCAATCTGTTCCACTAAATTGACCAGGTCAAAATGCTTTATGGAAATTCCCAAATGTCCATATTCCGCCTTTCTAAATTCGAGCAACTGTTGTGTCAAAAATAGTAATCTTGAAGAATTCCTTTCAATCATCCGAACGTACTTTTGATCCGTATTCACAATATCTGCAGATTTTGAAAGTTTTTGGATAGGACCTAAAATCAAAGTCAATGGTGTTTGGAATTCGTGGGCAACATTGGTGAAAAAATTAAGCCTATTTTGATGGATTTCTTCCTCTCTTTGTTGAGAAAGAATGTTTTGCCTTAAAGTATACTGCTTACTGAAATAACTCCACACAAATAGAAGAAAAAGGATGAGCAACACGCCATACACGACTATGGCTACATTTGATTGCCAAAAAACAGGTTTGATTTGAATATTTATAGCACGAACCGGTTCTCCCCATACCCCATCGCTATTGGACCACTTGAGCCATAATGAATACCTGCCTTTTGGCACATTCGTAAAAGAAAATGTTCGTCTATTATTGATGATATTCCAGTCCTGGTCAAAACCATCTAGCTTATAAGCATATTGGCTCTTCTCATTATTTATGAAAGTTAAAGCCGATAATTCGATATCAAAGAAGTTTTGATCATGGTTTAGAACAATGGAAGGATGTGCGGAGGAGTTTGGGGAAATTACCAACCCTTGAAAATAAGGCACTTCCTCATTCTGGCCACTAATTTTATCCACAAGAATGTTTGGAATAACCTCTGATTCTTTAATTCGTGAGGACATGAAATAATTAAACCCTTTAACACCCCCGGCAAAAACATAGTCGGAACCTGTAGGTTGATAAATGGCCCCATCCGAAAACTCATTGTCCTGTAAGCCTTCATTTTTAGTATAATTAATAAATTTAGACTCCTCAACAATGTAATTGGATAAACCAAAATTTGTACTTAACCAAAGATTGGAACTATCATCCGAAACAATCCCGTGAATCGTATTATTTCTAAGACCGTCCTTGGTAGTGAAATTTTGAAATACAGGAATAGTATCACTTTTAAATCCCTTTAACAAGTTCAATCCTAAACTTGTCCCTACCCATAATTTTTTTTCCGAATCCGTATGAAGGTATAAAATATCATTATTGGACAGACTCTGCGAATCATATTTGATATGTTCGAATGTCCTAAACACTTGGGTCTTTTTATTAAAAAGGTCCAATCCTCCCAGTCTTGTTCCAATCCAAAGTTCACGATCGTTTTTGGGTATAATTGAAAAAACGATATTGCTGCTTAAAGCTCCTTCCTTGCCACCCTCTGCCAAATAGTGTTTAAAGTCACTGACTTTTAGATGGTCGCCATAACGAACCAACTTAAAACGAACCATCCCATAGCCATTGGTTCCAAGCCAAATAAATCCGTCCTGATCTTGATAAATGGCATAAGTAGACTTAAAAAATGAACAATTTTCACTATTTAAAATTTCTCCCCAGTTAATGAGCTTATCATTCTTGATGTCAAATACGCTCAGCCCATTTCCATCAGTTCCAATTAAAACAAGATCGTCCTGGCCCTTATGCAACGAAAATATGGCGTTATTTAAGTCACTGTTGCTTTCGTTGTAATTTTGGTATTTTAATTTTTTCTTGGGATTTAAATAAAATCGACTTTGCAAACGGATCAAACCATTCCCTTTAGTTCCTACCCAAAATGAATGGTTTTCGACTTCCAGAAATGCCCGGACTATACCGCCTTCCAATTCAGGAATCTGGGCCCTTGAAACCAAATTGAACACTTTTTTTTGTGGGTACAGTTTAAAAAGCCCATCCCCATCGGTCCCCGTCCAAATGATGTTTTCCGTGCCCTGCAGAACAGCAGTTAGTTTTTGCTTCTGTAACTTCTCTACCCATGGTGTAGTGACTAGTTCACCCTTATTATTGATTACAGAATATCCCGAGGCACGGTGCAACAACACCCCTTCTTTTACTTTGGATATAACTCTTCCTGGATCGGAGTCATCCAACAGTTGATGCGTATCATTCTGGACAGAGTATAAAAACGCAGTTTTTGAATCCGTAATATAGTAGATTCCATTTTTGGAAAGCGGCTCAAAGTCAACGACACGATTTGAAATTTCTTTAATTTGGGTCGCTTTTTTAATTCCATCGGAGGAAGTAACAATTTGTATGGAATAAAATTGATGATTATTAAGGAGTAAAAGCAATTTTCCCGTGGTGGTGAAGGTCATTTTCTTAACAGGATTCCTCGGGAGGCCTTCGATCTCTATCAATTGGAATTTCTCACCATCATAGTATCCAATACCCCAATCTTTAACAGCACAATAAACATTTTTGGACACATCAAGTGCCATGTTGAATTCTGACTCCGTCAATGGCGGTTTGTCATCTCTCGAGAAGAAGTATCTTGTGAATCTATTAGTTTTTTTATCGTATTTATTCAACCCGTGAAGTGTCAATACCCAGATAAATCCCGATTTATCTTCGTTAATTTTAAGAACGACTTGGTTGGTAAGACTAGTCTCATTGTCCAATTCGGGCCTAAAAATTTTAAAATTATTTCCATCGTACCTGTTTAGACCATCCCATGTACCGATCCATAGTAAATCTTCGGAATCTTGAAAAATAGTGTTTACTGAGCTATTGGAAAGACCATTTGTATTATCCAACTGTTCTGTTGAATATTCAAGAGGCTCATTAAAATTGGATAAGTCGGCAGATACCGTCGTGCCCTCTTTTTCAACCAAGTTGTTTAATATAACATCCGCATGTTTTTTATTACAACCAATAATCGCAGAAAAAACAATGATTTTTAAGAGTAGATTAGATTTCAAAATCTCGCGTTGATTGATTCGAGTTATAAAACTAAACAAAAAAAACATTAAAATGTGACATTATGAAATTGACCTCTGATCAGATTGATGACGGCATAAATGGCAGCCGATGGATCAAGTCCAAAAGAAATAAATCCGATATTCCCTGAAAATGTCTTGTATTAAAAGCAGAGTTGATTCTAAAAACAACATGAATCATCAAAGAACATCATCAAGAAAAAGAGTTTCCAATTTATCCAATCAGACGTTGAATAGTTATTTGAAGGAAATTACGGATCACTGTAAAATCAAAAAAAATATAACATTTCACATGGATAGATAAACCTTTGCACCAACCGCAGTTTATCCATAAGTGTTCCGATGGAAACAGTTCAAAACAATTTGATCACACCAAGTTTGCCATGAGCCTTATTCATGCCATAGTAAGAATATGGAAGTTAGGGATGACCTGAAGATTTTAAACTAAGCTAAAAAGAAAAATCAGTTCTTAAAAATTTGTGACATTGGGCTGATTAGATTTGTTAAACGCATTTAACCGCCACAATAAACCGTAATCATTATATTATTTTTCGATAAGGATTTTTGTGTATATTAGTGATTTCTAAGGCATAATAAAATTTGTAAAATGCGGGACGACATCCGAATTTGCGTATTGTTACAACCTATTGCCAAGACAACACCAACCATCCAGATAGAGAAAATTTTATGCTGAAGTTATAATATGAATCAAAATGTGAATGCCAGCTCCCTTAAATACAAACTGTAACTTTTAAATTACGTATTTATTCACTGAAGAAAGTATAGATCCTTGAATGGAACCCTTATAATAAAGTTCATTTCTAGTGACGTCATGTCGAATTTCCAAACTTTGTAAATTACTCCCCATGATATAAATCAGATAATTAAACAGTAATTAAATACATAAAATTATTTTATAGAAAGTTCAGAAGGGGGTGTAAATTTGCATAATATTGTCGAGAAGATTTATCGTAAAAACCAATAAGGTTAGCGATATACCTTAAAGCAATCTAACAATACCCTCAATAAAATGAGGGCATTATAACGCATTATCCTCTTAAATCGTTTGCTCTTGCCCACTTTTTATATCGCTCGTATTGCGACTCATTGAGAATACTTTTTAAAATACTATCTTCTTTCTTTATTTTTTCATTAGCGGAAAGCAACTCATAAGCCTCTTCACCTTGTACGGACCCTTTCCAAAGGTCAATAGCTTTCTCATACTTTTGAATTTGATCGTCTGACATATTAAAGTTAGCATACAAGCTTTCTCTTCTTTTTGGGTCATCCAGATTCCAATTTTCTTCTATACTCGAATCATTAGCGTTAGGAATCGTAATCTTTTGAATAGTGTCAAAATTTCCGGAACTTTTATAATTGGTAGTCTTGGTTATTTCTTCATTTACAGGATCCATTCTGCCCGGTGTACTTTGGTCCGGAGAGTTGTTTTTGCCCATATTACAAGACATAATTAATAAAACAAGAAGGATGGATATGATATTAAAACGTTTCATCTTTATTTGAGTTTATTGATTAATTTCATAAAATTACTCATGAAAATCTTAAAATTGATTCTCAAATCGATAAATGATTAACTTAAAAGCAATCTAAATATTGATCACATAATAGCTATTATTCACTAGCGAATCAAATTGCTTCGACAGTAAATGATCAGAACTTTGACAATGGCTTTCTTCAGATCCAACTCACACTGGACACCTTAGCATTGATCTAATGAGAAGTAACCTTCTGACTCCAATACGGAACTTGAACAGCTCTATCTTATGATATGTTTTATAAACAATTCAATTCATTTAACAACGATTAGATAAAGGATATAATAGAAATCCTATAAAAGAGTAATTGAAAAATTACCGGATAAGTCCAAAGAAACATTTTTGTTGCATAAATCTTACAGTTTCACAAACCCATAAATAACAGATATTTTAAATCTGAACATCAACAGGATAAAATACCCTCTTATTAAATGTTACAACAGCCCTTGAAATAAAATCAGAGAAAAAATTAAAATTGTTCCTATTCTCTATACGCCATTTTCTTAAGATAAAAATTGTTAGTGGATTTCATCTCCATATCAGCAAAAACCTCCGGCAGAAAAGATCCAAAAGAATTAATATCAATTAGAAGGTGCAATAATAGTCTGTGAGGTTGAGTCCAATTGTTTCACGAAAACTCACAGAATAACTAAACTCTTTATTGTCCAATTTTGACAAGTAATGTCCATTATTCACCCTGAATATTTTAAGTAAATATATAGCGACAGGTCAAAAAAATTCGTCTACCCTAATTAAAGAATAGACGATTGATAATGGTAGATCCAAAATGACGTTTGGACCGAATACTTAACATAAATTTCGCTCACTGATTCAATTGATCAGGATTCGATTATGGCGATAATTCTGATCCGATTCCAAAATGGCCAAAACAACTTGGCTCTGAAGATGGCTCATACTCAGGGTATAGATTTCAGTGTCACTATTTAGGTCATGCGAACTGATCAATTGGCCTTGTAGCGTGTACAATTTCAATTGGATCGGCTTGCCTTGGGATTTAACCTGTAAGGTCTTGGAATTCCGAAAATAATTTAAGGACACATCATTTAAAACATTGTCAATATTAGAAAGCGATTGATGCGATTTATTATCGGAGAAGGCCAAAAAGAACCGATCGTGATAAACACCGCTTTCCATGGCCTTTTTATAACTGAGATCATTTATTTTATGATAGGTGTCACTCCAGGCATCATGTACAAATACGGGAATAGTAGTATCAAAGTGCTCAAGGGCGGTCAAAGAAATTTCAATAGGTCCGGAATTGGTC
>Ga0208015_1000525_pt1 | contig 19436 bp, 15 predicted proteins | sample 26BtaG_FD_184101 | JGI IMG/M metagenome (GOLD analysis project Ga0208015, IMG submission 184101) | Marine viral communities from Cariaco Basin, Caribbean Sea - 26B_WHOI_OMZ_CsCl (SPAdes) (version 2) | ecosystem: Environmental > Aquatic > Marine > Oceanic | place: Caribbean Sea: Cariaco Basin...
GACGAAAGCGTGGCGTAACGTTATTTTAGATTGGGCTAGGAGACGCCGGTATTCGCGGTCGTGCAGCATTTGTAGCTTTGGGCCCATTGCTGCCTTGCGGCGGTGCAGCGCCAAGCTGCCCGCCGCGAAAGCGTTTCTGGCTAACCGCTATCGGCTCGATCCAGCCCAATCGCGACATTCATGTAAGGCGCAGCGAAGGGGTCTCTGCGAGCGCGAAAGGCTTCCGGAAAGCAGACCTTCAAGTCTGCTCAGTAGGGCCAGGCTATGCTGCGCTCTAAGCTGATGTCCGCGAAGCGCAGGAAGCGCCCTTTGCAAAATTGGCCGTTTGACGCAAACAGCTGGGGAACTATGCTGCGGCGTAGCCCGCCGTTTCTTGCCGTTCGCTGCGACTGCGAGGTTCTGGAGCAAGTGAACCCACAGAGTGCGAACCAAGCAGTCGTCAGGTTTGAGACATACTTTCCCAGGACAGGCGCATGAATCTGCCCGATCTTTTCGGCAAATCAGCGCGATGCACAAGACATCCGGACACTTCGAAATCATCACTGATTCTTACAACAAGTAGCCTGTTGAAATGCCTGTCGAGGCGGACACTGGTTTGCTGCTTGCTGTTGGTGGGCGCTATTGTTTTGATTTCCACGAAATCCTTGCCCAATTTGCCGTCAGAGCCTTGGGCATAATTCTTGTGAAGCTTAATGCCGTACATGATCGCGCCGAAAAGCTCGCCGATGTCGCCGTAAACGTTAAGATGCTGTCCTGTATCGAAGAAATAGGATTCAGCAAGCGCCAGTAGATCTCGAAAATATGGAACCAACGCCAGATCAGCGTTGGGATAATTGCGGCGCAGAGACGCTTCACGCTCCAGTTCCGCAAGACGGCTATACCGGACTTCTTCCGGATCGATAATGCTATCCCAAGCCAACCATTCGCCGTCTATCCAGAACGCATTGTCAGGACCAAGTGTATCCATTGTTGCTCCAAGCCAAGATCCTAGAAGCAATAGCAGTTCATTTGGGTGAAATTGTGACCAGATAGAAGGCTTGATATATTGGCTCCACGAGAGCAGCACTTAGGGCTCACACCGGACCTCCGGCGCTGCGCGTAGGGGGGCTCAGCGACACCTCCCCCCCCCAACAAATGACGCTAGCAGACCAGAGCAGACGGTCGTGCCAGGCCCGGCGCTGGTATCGCCGCATGTGCAAAGGTCTGGGGCCAAATTCCCGAAAGCGGACCCTCAGCAGGGCTAAGCTGTCTCAGATGATGCTGCGGCTCACACCAGAGGCAGCGGAGCGCAGAAACCGGACTCTGCAAAAGCTTTATGCAAGGTCGGGTCCGAGCCGAACTTGGAATACTCAAAATCAGAGACAAGCTACCTTTTCCGGTTGCGAATTTTCAGTTACGCTTAAAGCGTACAGCCTCTGTCAGAGCATAACCGTAGTTCATGTATTCCTTTCCCAAACTGCTGCATACAACTTTCAGCTATTTGTTGCTTTCCCTTTTTTGTTTGGGTCTCTTCGCTCTTCCGGCATTGCCTATGACATTCACAGTTGAGCCATCGCTCGTAGATGGCGGTGCGACTGTGGTTGCTGGTAGAGGTCCAATTGAAGCTGGCGATGCAGCTCGCTTCGATGCCTCAATCGGCGAAGTTCCACCAGATCTCCGTGTTTTAATGGTTACTAGCCCCGGCGGCAGCGTCTCTGCTGCCTTAGAGTTGGCCGCACGAATAAAGGCAAATTCATTTAGCATCATTGCGCATCAAGAATGCGCGTCTTCTTGTGCGATGATCCTTTTCCCCGCTGGAGAGTACTCGATTTTGACGCACGGTTCTGTGTTAGGAATACACTCCTGCTCTGAATCTGGTGCTCGACACGAAATATGTAATGAAGCTATCGCCAAATATGCAGTTTCAAACGGGTTTCCCTTTGGTACGCTCAAGATGTTCTCCGATCTCTACGGCCCTGGAGAAATGAAATGGATGACAGAAATCTCGGCGCGTTGTTTTGGCTTCTACCGCAGCAGCGACGATCCCAAGCCCATACACGGTGGACGCAAGGCATGTGTTGATGGTTTCGTGGCTGCTATGGGATCAGGTATTCGACCGCGGCCGTTTGGCCCCAGTTTTAACTGTGCGAATGCAAAAACGAAAGTCGAGCGCCTCTTCTGCATGGATAAAGAATTGATGCAGAGCGATAGTATCCTTGGGCTAGTTTATGATTCGGCGATAGCCAAAAGAAATGCCAGCGAAAGGGCTGCACTTCGTTCGAACCAACGCAAGTGGATTGCGATCCGAAATAAAAATTGCGAACATCTATTTTCTTCAAGTTTAGAATTCATGAGCACGCGAGATGCAGCATTATGCTTGTTTAGGCACAACGAAAATAGAATTTACAGCTTGATAAACAACTCCCTCTGACTCAATGCTAGCCCATGCAAAGTGCGGCTCCTTGGTCAGCCCTTCAGCGGCCTAGCCGCGCACACCCAATGTCTGTCTTGGGCTGCCTGCGGCCACCAGCGGAAGCAGCTTCAGCCGTCCAGGCTCGCGATCAGGACGCTGTGCCGCCGCAAGGCGGCAGTGAGCCCAGACCTTTTGAACGCTGCGGGACGGCAAATGTCGGCTTTTCAGAAGTTCCGACGAAATCTTACCTCTAGGGTTTATGCGCCGCCTAATCCGTTTAGGCGGTTTTCAGCCATTGCCGCGCCTATTTTTCCACGCTAAATCCTACTTCCGCCCAAAGCAATGTTCGCGCTTCTTCCCATAGATCTCGCTCATCCCCGCTAATGTAGTCGAGAGCGCGATAGAGGCGTGTAACTGCCTCTTGTTTCTCACCAGTGATCAACAGGCATTTGGCCTCTTCCACCCAAGCTCGGTTTCTTTGTTTAATAAGATTGTTGAACGTATTTTCTGCAGCAACCAATTCATTCAAAACAGATCGGTTTCGGGCGATGCTCTCCCTATCATCCCGTGTAGCGTCATAGTATGGCTCGTTGCCGCGCCTTATCAAGTTCGACACGTGATTTGCTGCTTCATAAAATTCAATAATTGCCGGGAGAGCAGCGTCACAGTCTCCATTGGCTACAAGCGCCTTATAAGCGTCTTCCATATCTTGAAGGTCTGTAAGGGACTTAATCGTCTCTCCTTCTTCGAAAAGTTCATAGCGCGAGAGATCGGTCGCACTTACTTCTTGACCCATGGCAGTACTGGTGCTGGCCAGGAGCACGATTAATGTTAGAATCTTTTTTTTCACAAGACTGTCTTTCAAATTTGGCAACATTGGGAATGTCGGTTTGGGGTTTTCACAATCTATTGTTTAGAGCCTGGCAGGCCGCGCCTTGCTTGACAACACTTGGCTAGTTGGTTCAGCCCTGATGCCTTGGTGCGCAAGTTAATGTTTCCACGTCATTCTCCCTAACTCAAGGAAAAGGCTTGTGTCCGTTGCGGTTTTTTTCGACCGTATCAGTTGCAGATCCGCAAAACCCAACATTGAGCTGCAAAGCTATTACGGCTGCTTTGTCCCGCAACCTGCTCACACGATGCCAGTTTCATGCTGCGCCCACGACGTGCGGCAGCTTTTGGTCGCGGCATTGCGGCGGAAATCGTGGCCTGATCTGGCGACAGGAATGGATTTGCAAAGAGTGCATTCTGCGCTTCGCTGACGTTTGAGCAAGGTGCAGCATTGCCATGGCAGATCGGGCAGCGTGGAATGTCCGCTTCTGGGAAATTGCTCGGGATCTTTTGCCCTCGCAGCAGAGCGCTCACTGCGCCTGGCTCGAATGTCTTGTTTGGGCTGGCTCGAGCCGATCACGGGTAGCCAAGAACGCTTTCGTGGCGGGCAGCTTGGCGCTGCACCGCCGCAAGGCAGTAATGAGCCCTAAGCGGACCCCAAACGACAGGTAGATCTTTGCACGCGCAGCATGCCACGAAATGGCAGCTGACCTGTAAAGTACGAGCCTTTGAAATGCTGTGAACCGCCGATCCAATTTTCACTACAATGGCAACTTCAAGGGTGAGTAGCCCCCGCTTAGCACGGCCTTCGAGATAGCCCGAGCCTTTGGTAGCGCGGGGAGTTGACCTGGGCAAAGTAACCAGTGGGATCGGAATACCGAACTAAGCTCACGGCAGCGGACCAACGGGTCGGACCCATATCTGCAGTTTACTTCGAATGGGGAGCTTCTAGAGCAAGCAAAGCACTCTCTTCTGAGGCTCCTCGCCATTGTTCGATTTCTGACAAATGCTTCCGGGCCGACCTTCTTGCATCCTGCTCGACTGCTTTTTCGACTACTATGCGCTTGAGACGTTTTTTGACATCAATGATGCTTTCAAAAAAGTTCTCGAGAGTTTCAGGGCGCAAATTGTATTGCACGCCATCCGTCGAAGAATGCGACCAGCTAGACATCACATTTAAAACACTGATGAATTCATCATCGCTTTGGGTTTGCGTTCTAATCCACTTGCGAGGCCCTTCGGCATCGCCCAGCTGAAGCCAAGCATACATCAAAGACAAGAAGTCTGGAACCTCCAGCAGTTTCTTCGGCTGTGCCCTTCTTATACGTTGTAAGAAGACTTTCGCACACATGTCGAATTCTCGTTCCGAAAGCAGCCATCTTTCCTTAGGTTCGCCTTCATGTCCATATATTCTGTGCGCGAAAGTTGAACTTCTTATAATACCGGTCAGCCAAGCCAGAGACTTGGCTTCAGAAAACAAGTCTTGAAGAAGGGCAATTCTCATGTCGCTGTCTTCGACCCGATCAATCAACCCGAATATTTCACTTCGTTCCCCCTGCAGGAATGATGCACGACCGAAATCAGTTTTTGCAACCGGGACCAACTCGTCAATTGCTTCACCGAGTACATGAAACAAACCCGATACTTGAAGGGGCGAAACGTCATCTTTCATCGGCACAATACGGTCAAGAAGGACCTGAGCAAGTCTTCCGCCTTGGGGGCGTGGTGTTCTAATCAGCTGTCGAAACCTCGTCAGGGCCTTGTCTGCCATGTGCTCACAAGCTGAAAGGAATTGTTCAACTTCGTCGTCGCTCAAGCTACCCGACGGGCTACTGAATGAGAAGTAAAAGCGAAAATGTCTGGGGCTTGCCAGCCTCCTTTCTTTAGCCAACGCCTGCAACTCATCTGCACCTCTAAGCGAAAAAACCTTGAACGTATCGCCCTTGCTAACCAGAGATTGAGTGTTCAACCCCGGCAAATACTCACTTAGCTCATAAATAAATCGCTGTTCCTCTTTACCTTCCAAGCCGATGACTTCTAAAAGTTGCTTACCAGCACGCTCATGTGCACCCTCTGATATGTGCCCCCAATCCCCTATCGCAGACAGGTCGGACACATACCGCTCAACCCAATCAAAAAGCTTTCTGTTTTTTGTTCTAATTATTTGGAGAAAAACCATATCTCCCGGGTCGACTTGTTTCTGAACGGGCGAAAAGTTTAATTTCATTGAGTTTATAACCCGGACAACATCCCGTGGTGTTTTCAGATATTCACTGCACCAAAAATGAGAAGCATGGTTCAAACGATCCCTCGCAGAACTGGCGAGAGGGACGTCACCCAATAACATCGACACCTCTTCCATTAACCAATTGCGCAGATCGAAGTTCATTGGATTTGGCACTTTGAACGAAGCTTGCACTACTTTTTCAAGGTAGGATTTACCGTTGGGCATTCTAAGTGCCCGCTGGATGCTAATGGCGATGACTTCAGGATCGTAAGCCAAAATGTACGCGACATTTGGAAAATCTGCGACAGCCTTCACCAAGCGGAGGACCTCCACAACTTCACAAGGCTCCAGCCGATCCAAGTCATCTACAAATATGAGTATGGGTCGGTTTAGCAGTTTTAGTTTTTCCCGAAGGCGATTGTTGAGACTGGCGAGCGACTCTTTGGAGAATTCATTCGCTGTTTTACTAAATTTGTTTAATAATTTCGCAAGAACCCCAGCCCCAGACACTCCCGCAGCCGCAGCTATCTCTGCAAGAGCAGCAAGTCCTGAGGAAGCCTTTGCATATCCGGCTATGATTTTTTTCGTGTTGTCTTGTTCAGCTGCGGGGATCGCCTGTATGATCACTGGCTCTAGTTAAGCGAAGAGTTGTATTAACAACTCATTTCGGCTGCCTACCAACCATGGAGCAAATCGAACAACATGCGGTCCATCCTCCTTGTTGCCAAGTTCATTCAAGGTCATGTTGACCAGTGATGACTTTCCCGATCCCCATGCGCCCTCTACCCCAATGACAAACCCTTGGCTCAGGTCGTTTTGGAGAAATGCAGTCGCCAGATGGTGAGCTATCTCGCCAAATCCTAGCCTGTCGTGTCCGGTACAGCTGAGTGGTGTATCATGAAACACTTTAAGAAACCTCTATAGTGGTGGTGCCGATTTTTTCAATTTTTCAAAAATGAACTGCGGTCACTGTTCTGCCTATGTATACGCGTGAGAAAGGGTGGAACCGCATAGGGCGAGTCGTCAACAGAAATGCTCAATCAAAATGCGGCATTCGCTGGAAGTTCTCGTTTTGCTACGTATTGTGGACGCGACAAGGGTCGAAGGTTGCAAGCACACCGAATGGCAGCTTCGTCCCGCACACTACCAGTTCGCCGATGGCTCGAATTTGCAGGTGCCGCGAAAGTCCGCAATGACGGGCCGCACCGCAGCGTCAGACCACTGTAGCGAGCGACCGCTTTGGGCCGTCCGTGAAGACGGCCCAGCCGTTTAGATTTCGATAGCTTCGGCGATTGCCAGTGCATCTTCAAGTTCTACGCCAAGGTATCTGACAGTGCTGTCCATCTTGGTATGGCCCAACAAAAGCTGGACGGCCCGAAGGTTACCTGTCTTCTTGTAGATTTGGGTCACTTTGGTGCGCCGCATCGAGTGCGTGCCATAGGCGCTTGCCTCCAGACCAATGGATGTCACCCAGTCACGCACAATTCGCGCGTACTGGCGCGTCGATATGTGAAGCCGTTCGTGAATGCGCCCAGGCCAAAGAAATTCGGATCTGATCATCAGCGGCTCCCGCATCCACCTTGCTAGCGATGAGCGGGTGCCTTCAGAGATTTCGAAACGCACAGGTTTGCGTGTCTTGCTTTGCATAACCGATGCGCGCTCCTTGATTTTGCCTGACGCCATGACATCAACCACCTTCATCTTCACCAGATCACAGCCACGCAGCTTGCTGTCTATGGCTAAATTGAAGAGGGCCAGATCACGATGTCTTTCCGCCAGCTCAAGCCGCACTCTGATCGCCCAGACATGTTTCGGCTTAAGCGGTCTTTTCTGGCCGACGATCCGACCCTTGTTCCAGGCTGGGCGCAATGCGCGGATGGCGGGTAAGTTTGGTGTTTGCATGATGGTTCCTCCGATCCACCACGCCCTCCACACCGACAACCCGATGTTGACGATGTACAATATCACGGAATGCTGCGCCGCAAGTCGGCTTTGAGTCCCAGCTGCCATCGCCGCCTGGCTTGGATGCTGCAGGCACATTCACGACAAACATACTCGATGAGTATTGCGTGGTCGAAGCGACAAATGTGTGTTCCTGTAGCTGTCCATCAAAACGTCCGCGTCTTTTAGAGTTCTCCTGCCCACGGTGGGTTTGCACCGGCTCGCGATACAGTCACTGCGGCAGCCTTGGAACCATGTTGCATCGCCTGATGCAAGGCATCTGCCGACAGCGACGAAAGTTGCGCCTTCGTGAGGCACCCGAGTTCCGACAGCTTGGCCAGGAAACCTCCGTTGAACGTGTCCCCGGCGCCCACGGTGTCTGTGATTTCGACTCTCTGCGCGGGCACCTTAACCACGGGCCCATCCGCAATAAAACCGCTCGCGCCCTCCCCACCATGCGTCAGGATCAGGACAGAGGGGCCACGCTCCAACAGTATCGCCACTTTCTCTCGCATGGAAAGAGGAACGGGCAGAAACCAATTCAGGTCCTCGTCTGACACCTTGACGATATCGGCCCGCGAGATCATACGATCCAGCCGGGCGCGATAGCGGTCGATATCCTTGATGAAACGCGGGCGGATGTTGGGATCGATCATTACCACGCGCTTTGCATATTCCTGCTCTAGTAGCGCGGCATAGGCCTTGGCTGATGGCTCACAGGCAAGGCTGATTCCGCCGAAGAACAGCGTCGAGACCTCGGAGCAAAGCACCGGGAATTCGGCTGTATCCAGCATGCGCCCGGCGGAGTTTTCATCAAAGAAGCAATAGGTTGCGTGGCCATCAACAAGCCGCACAAAGGCCAGTGTCGTGGGTCGGTCAGAGACGACTACATGGGATGTGCTGACATGGCTAGCTTCCAGTGCCTCGACCAATTGCCGCCCGAACATGTCTGCGGAGAGCCCGGTCAGCATCCCGACTTGCACCCCCAAGCGGCCCAAAGCTATGGCGGTGTTGAACACCGCCCCGCCAGAATGGGGCACGAACCCGTCTGGGCCAGCCGTCGTCGGGGTCGGAATCATGTCGATCAGGGCTTCTCCGCAGCACAGGATCATTCGGCTGCTCCTTGATCGACATAAGCTGAAAGAGTGGCCGCGACGCCGTTTTCGCAGAGCATGCCCAGCCAACGCGTGAATGCGTCGGAAAATTGCGAGTTGTCTGCGAGACTCCCATATATTTGACGCTGCTCCAACCAAGCCGTTGGCCGCTGTTTTGCGGTTTTGGCTGTGGTGGTAAGGTCTTTCCAGATTGGATCATTGTCATCGATCAGAGATCCGTCCTCGCGAATGCCACTGCACATCCGAGCCCACAAAGCTTCGACGAGGGCCAGACCGTCGATCTCGCCGTTAGCTTCCAACGCATCACGAATGATTGGCAGGATAAACCCGGGATGGCGTGACGACCCATCAAACGCAACACGACGTGTAGTGTCACGAATTGCTGAGTTCGAAAACCTTTCGGCAATCAGGTCTGCATAGGCCGATGGCGTTATTTCTGGAACGGGATTGACGTAGGGAACGATCTCGTCCTTTTCTACCTTGCGGAAGAAAGCAGAGATCAATGGGTGCGCCATGCAGTCGGCGATGGTCGCGACCGAAAGAAGCTCGCCCGCATTAGCCAAGACCTGATGCCCTCCATTCAGAATGCGAATCTTCATGGCCTCGAATTCATGAACGGCAGGGGTGAAGATCGCGCCGACCTTATCCCAATCCGGGCGTCCCGCACAGAAGTCATCCTCAATGACCCATTGGCGGTAGTTTTCATGGGTGACCGGAGCTGCATCTGCAACTCCAAGGTTTTGGACCAGCGCCAGTTCATTTGGTCCGGTTGCTGGGACGATGCAATCCACCATCGAGTTGGGAAAGCTGCATGCGGCGTCGATCCAATCCGCCAAAGTCGGATTGGACAGTCGGGCCAGAGTCACCACTGCCTCGCGGGTGATGGCGCCATTTCCACGCAGGTTGTCACAGCTTTGGACAGTGAAGGGCCCCGCACCGCTGTCACGTCTGATCTTCAACGCGGCAACGATGGCCCCAAAAACAGTGCGCGGGCGATCCGGATTTGCCGCGTCGTGCCGAATATCAGGGTGGCTCGCGTCAAAGCCCCCCACGGAAGGATCAACGAAATATCCGCTTTCAGTCACGGTCAGCGAGACGATGCGGATGTCCGGTTCAGACATGCGTTGGACCAAGGGGGCGTTGCTGTCCTCGATCGGCAGATAGTCAATCATCGAGCCGATTACCTCGGCCGAGGAGCTGCCGGGCGACAGTTCGATCAAAGTCGTTAGACAATCCTGTGTAAGCAGGCGGTCGCGCATGGCAGCATCATAGGCACGTACGCCTGCTCCGATGATTGCCCAGTCGCCCGCAAGACCCTCTTGCATTAGGCGGTGGAGGTACCATGCCTGATGGGCGCGGTGAAAATTGCCGAGGCCAATATGTACGATCCCAGGCTTCAAGGCGGCGCGGTCATAAACCGGGCGCACAATCTCTTTTGGCAAAATTGAGAGATTGCGATTTGAAAGAGCCGTAGTCAAAGCCGAATTCCCTGCTAGTTGCATTATTCGATCCGGAGCCCATCGGCGCCGAACTTATGAATGCGTTCTGCACGTGGCGTTAGATAAACCGTGTCGCCGTGGCGTGCGCTGAACTCTCCGTCGACACGTACGGTCATGGTTTCGCTCGGGCTCACATCTGAGTGGATATAAAGGAAGGTGTCGGATCCCAGATGCTCGGCCACGCCGACGGTGCCTTTCCATTGGCCCTCGGTGGTCGAAATCGAGATATGCTCCGGGCGGATGCCAATGGTGGTGGCACCCAGTTCGGCGGCTTCCTCGCCTTCAATGAAGTTCATCTTGGGCGAGCCGATGAAACCGGCGACGAACTTGTTGCAGGGGCGTTCATACAGATCGAGTGGACTGCCGACTTGTTCGATCACGCCGGCTTGAAGTACCACGATCTTGTCGGCCATGGTCATGGCTTCGACCTGATCGTGGGTCACATAAATCATGGTGGTCTTCAGGCGTTCATGAAGTTCCGAGATCTCAAGACGCATCCCGACACGCAGCGCCGCATCTAGGTTCGACAGGGGTTCGTCGAAAAGAAATGCGGCGGGTTCGCGGACAATAGCCCGACCAATGGCGACACGCTGACGCTGACCACCGGAAAGCTGACCGGGGCGACGGTCCAGATAGTCCGTCAGGTTCAGCGCCTTTGCGGCGGCGTCGATGCGACGGTCCTGTTCGGCCTGATCAATCCCCGCCATTTTCATCGGAAAGGCGATGTTCTTGCGCACCGTCATATGCGGGTAAAGCGCGTAGGATTGGAATACCATCGCCAAGCCGCGTTTCGCAGGCGGTACATTAGTGGCATCTGCGCCGTCGATGCGGATCTGCCCGGATGTGATGTCCTCAAGCCCCGCGATCAGGCGCAGAAGGGTGGACTTGCCGCAGCCCGAAGGGCCGACAAAGACAGTGAACTCGCCATCTTCGATGGTCAGATCCAGTGGGGGGATAACCTCGACGTCGCCAAAGCTTTTAGAGACTTTATCCAGTGTGATACGTCCCATAATTCAGTCTCCTTACTTCACGGCGCCAAAGGTCAGGCCGCTGACAAGTTGTTTCTGGCTGAACCAGCCGAGGATCAGGATTGGTGCGATGGCCATGGTCGAGGCCGCGCTGAGTTTTGCGTAGAACAGGCCTTCGGGGCTGGAATAGCTGGCGATGAAAGCTGTCAGGGGTGCCGCTTTGGCAGCGGTTAAGTTGAGCGTCCAGAATGCCTCGTTCCAAGCCAGGATCACGTTCAACAGAAGCGTCGAGGCGATGCCGGGGATGGCCATGGGCGTGAGGATATAGATCACTTCCTCGCGCAGGGTAGCGCCGTCCATGCGGGCTGCTTCTAGGATCTCGCCGGGGATTTCCTTGAAATAGGTGTAGAGCATCCAGACGATGATCGGCAGGTTGATCAGCATCAAGACGATCATCAGCCCGATTTTGGTGTCCAGCATACCGAATTTGATGAACAGCAGATAGATCGGATACAGCACGCCCACGGCGGGCAACATCTTGGTGGACAGCATCCACAGCAGGATATCTTTGGTCCGTTTTGACGGTACAAAGGCCATGGACCAGGCCGCCGGGATGGCGATCAGAATGCCCAAGACAGTCGAGCCGCCAGCGATCACGATCGAGTTCCACAGGAAGCGGCTGTAGTTGGAGCGCTCCATCACCGCCTGATAGTTTTCAAGCGTCCAATCGAAGCCGATGAACACGGGCGGGTTCGCGATGGCTGCGGCTTCTGTTTTGAAGCTGGTCAGGATGGTCCAGAGGATCGGGAAGAAGATTAGGAAACCGACGCTCCAGGCGAGAAGGGTGTTGATGGCCTTGCGGCGCGGGGCAATGGATCGTGCCATGGTCAGTCCTCCTTCACGCGTCCAGGTTCTTGCCGACAATGCGCACCAGGAAGTAGGCAACGATATTGGCAAGGATGATTGCATAGACACCCCCAGCCGAGCCCAAGCCGACATTCTGGCTTTCCAGCACGCGCTGGAAGATCAGGTAGCTAAGGGTCTTGGTGCCGAATGCACCGCCGGTGGTGACGAAAATCTCCGCAAAGATCGACAGAAGAAAGATCGTCTGGATCAAGATGACTACGGTGATGGCGCGTCCAAGATGCGGAAGGGTGATGTAAGCGAAACGTTTATGTGCGAGGGCGCCATCCATTTCGGCTGCTTCGAGTTGCTCGCTGTCCAAGGACTGGATTGCGGTCAGCAGGATCAGTGTCGCGAAGGGCAGCCACTGCCACGACACGATCATGATGATCGAGGGAAGCGAGGCCTGGCTGAGCCATTCAACAGGCGTTGCGCCAAAGAGCTTCCACAGATGGGCCAGGAGGCCATAGTTCGGGTCCATGAACATGTTCTTCCAGACCAGTGCCGATACGGTGGGCATGACGAAGAACGGGGCGATGACCAGAATGCGGACCATACCTTGGCCCCACATCGGTTGGTTCAACAGTATCGCAAGAAAGATGCCCAGAACCACGGTGATGGCCAGTACTCCACCGACGATGACCAGTGTGGTTTGAACCGAAGGCCAGAACGCGCTCGAGGTCAGGAAACGGGCGTAGTTGTCAAATCCCACCCACCCAAGGTCGCCACCGCGAAGGGGCAGGTATTTCTTGAACGAGAAATAGAGGGTCATGGTCAGTGGGACGAGCATCCACCCAAGAAGAAGGACCACCGCCGGTGCCATCATGAGGCGCGCTGATGATCTGGAATGTTGAGTAGCCATCAGGCTCACCTCTTCTGTTGACGGCAGGGACGCCGTTCAGATGAACAATAACATGAGCGGGGGAAGGTGGCGGGAGCAGGCAGGATCACCCGCCCCCAGCCGGGGAGGAAATTAGCGGTAGCCCGCAGCTTCCATTGCGTCGTTGGTCAGGGCCTGCGCGTTCGAAAGGGCCTCTTCCACGGTCTGCTGACCGGCATAGGCGGCCGAGAACTCTTGGCTGACCTCGGTTGCAATTCCTGCAAACTCGGGGATTGCGGCAAACTGCACACCAACATAGGGGCTCTCTTCCACGGTGGAGTTGTTTGGATCAGCCGACAGGATCGAGTCCAGTGTCATCTGAGCAAAAGGAACCGCTTGATAGTTCGGGTTCTCATACAGAGAGATACGTGCGCCCGGAGGAACGTTGGCCCAGCCTTCATTCGCGGCGACCAGCTCAATATAGTCTTTCGAGGTAGCCCATTCGATGAACTGAATGGCGGCGTCTTGTTTCTGGGTGCCTGCCGGAATAGCCAGCGCCCATGCCCACAACCAGTTCGAGCGTTTGCCCAAACCGTTGTCGGGGGCCAGTGCGAAGCCAACTTTGTCAGCAACGGTGGAGTCGTTCGGGTTGGTCACGAAGGACGCAGCCACGGTCGCGTCGATCCACATGCCGCATTTGCCTTGCTGGAACAGCGACAGGTTTTCGTTAAAACCGTTGGTGGCGTAACCGGCGGGGCCGCTTTCGTCCATCATGCCTTTGAAGAATTTCAGAGTGTTGGCCCAGGCCTCGGTGTCGAACTGAGCGTTCCAATCCATGTCAAACCAGCGCGCGCCGAACGAATTCGACATCGCGGTGATGAAAGCGCCGCCTTCACCCCAACCGGCCTTGCCACGCAGGCAGATGCCGTTGATCTCGTTGTCGCGGTCCGTCATGGCCGCCGCAGCTTCGCGAACAAAGGTCCAAGTCGGATCCTTCGGCATTTCCAAACCGGCCTTCTCCATAAGGTCGGTGCGATACATGATCATCGAGCTTTCGCCATAGAAGGGCGCTGCATACAGCGTGCCGTCGTGGCTCAGACCACCTGCCATTGCAGGCAGGATGTCTGCGGCGTCATAGCCTTCCGACAAGTTGTCCAGTGCGAGTAGCCAACCATTGGCGCCCCAGATCGGGGTTTCATACATGCCGATGGTCATGATGTCGAAAGCACCGCCCTTGGTCGAAATGTCTGTGGTGACACGCTGGCGAAGCACGTTTTCTTCCAGAGTGACCCATTCAACGTCGTGGCCAGTTTTGGCGGTAAAATCGTCGGTCAGACCCTGCATACGGATCATGTCGCCGTTGTTAACGGTTGCGATTGTGATGGTTTCTGCAGATGCGCTTCCAGCAGTTGTGATTAGCGAAATGGCAGTAGCCGCACAGAGTGCGTTCTTAACAAACATCCTCTACCTCCCTGTTTAGATGCTGACCTAACGGTAGTGACGCAATGCCGCTGGCGTCAATTTAAATATTTACGCGCGTAAAATTTACTCAGTTATCCATTAATACTAATGCCTTAAGCGGACCCCCGCATAATCAAACGACCCTCAAACAGGGTTTCTTCGCGCGAATCACCAGGTGATCCCGCCTCGATCAGCTCCAACAAGGCCTCTGCGCTTTTCTTGGCGATCGCCTCGTAATCCTGTGAAACAGTGGTCAGCGTTGGGCAGGTGTAGCGAGAGAATGGATGATCATCGTGCCCGGCGACGCGTAAGGCACACCCAGGGCCAAGCCCAACACGCAATCCAGCCTCGTAAGCGGCGGACAGAAACCCAATTGCCAAACGGTCGTTGCTGCACAGGATGGTGTCCGTCGGCAGTGTTTTGTCCCGGAGCAAGCGGGATCCTTCCCGGAATCCGATCTCTTCAAACTCCCAGCCTTCACCCGGCGCTTGAATGAGCCGAGGCTTGTGGTCTAGCCGCTCCATCGCGGCAAGATATGCAGTGCGTCGTTTGTAGGCATTCGGGTTGGTAGGCGTTTCCATCTCGAAGAAGGCGGGGGGCTCGCCTGTTCGACACAGATAATCGACGATCAGGCCTATGCTTTGGCCATTGTTCGACCCCACGAAGGCATGTCCGACGCCATCAATATTGGCATCGAACAAGACGGTCGGCACTTCTTTGCAGAAGGCCTCGATCTGTTCGCGTTCAGACACCCGACCAAGCGGGGCAAGCAGAACGCCTGCCGGCTTAATCAGCCTCAGGTTCTCTAAATTTTCAATTTCTAGTTCAGGCCGCCCGTGCGATCCCAGCAGAACCGGGCGATATCCAGTTCGCAAGACGTGGTTCTCAAGCGTTCGTGCAATTTCAGCAAAGAATGGGTCTGCGAGATAAGGTACCACAATGCCGATATTCTTGGTCAACCTGCGGTTCTGGTTCATCGCATACAGGTTGGGCCGATAGTCATATTGTTCCACCGCCGCCTCGATGCGCTTGCGTGTGGAATCCCTGACACTGGTCGGATCGTTGAAGTATTTCGATAAGGTCGGCCGGGAGATCCCACTGACCGAGGCGAACTCTTCCATGTTCCGGATCTTGTTACCTTCCATCTACAGCCGCCTTGTCAGAACTTAGTTGTCAGTTGCCAACGCGTCGTCGGCCCTTTTGAACCATAATATTTAACGCGCGCCAAATTTCACAGCTTAAAGAGCAGATTTCGTTTTTTTGAGCAGATCCCCCTAGATGGATTTACGTTTCTTGGTTCCATTGCCGTGGCGCCTATCTGCGCGCAGCGGACGTAAGAGAAACACTAGACTGAGCTCACAGCTGATGGCGGCTGGCGAAACTCGTCCAAAACTGAGGCTTTGCAATCACGCTTGACGCTCAGCCGAACTCCGCTCTGGGCGCGTGGCGGCGTCGTAGCCTTGGGGGGCGATATCGTGGCGTGGTGTGCAATGGCGCACCTGCGGGACAACGTTCGATGTCGCCTGTTTTGGCGTTTGTTTGTCAAACTCTATTCCCGAACAGCGAATCCCGTCCGTTTTTCAGAACAGCAGATTACTTCTTGGGCAATCCCCCCGACATTCGCCGAAAATTCGAGCACAAGTGCCGAATGACCGGGAATGCCCGGCTAACGATTTGCCAACTTCGCCGCAATGCAGAAACCGTATGGGTGCCCACCACGGGGAAAACGCCCAGGGGTGTGTGACGGCTGCGCGAATTGCACCTCGGACACAACCGCCACACGTAACGCAACACATAGTTGCGGGGATCAGGTAGTAGAAGACGGCGTGTCAACGCAAGGCTTCTGTGCCGGCCCCGCCGGGAGAATCTAATGACATTTCTTAAATCCACGCTCACCGGATCGGCCGTCTTCGCCGCCATGGCAACCACTGCGTTATCGGCAGAAGACACTATCAAGATTGGCGTACTGCATTCGCTGTCGGGCACCATGGCGATCTCGGAGACTACGCTGAAAGACACCATGCTGATGCTGATCGATCAGCAAAACGCCAAGGGCGGCCTGCTCGGCAAGCAGCTTGAGGCCGTGGTGGTCGATCCCGCATCCGACTGGCCGCTATTTGCTGAAAAAGCGCGTGAGCTGCTGAGCGTGCATGAGGTGGATGTGATCTTCGGCAACTGGACGTCTGTTAGCCGAAAGTCGGTCCTGCCTGTGATCGAAGAACTGAACGGCCTGCTGTTCTATCCGGTTCAATATGAGGGTGAAGAATCGTCCAAGAACGTTTTTTACACTGGTGCCGCGCCGAACCAGCAGGCAATCCCTGCGACCGACTATTTCCTGGACGAGTTGGGCGTTGAGAAATTCGCACTGCTAGGCACAGATTATGTTTATCCCCGCACCACCAACAACATTCTGGAAAATTATCTGAAGCAGAAGGGCATCGCGGACGAGGATATCTTCGTCAACTACACCCCATTTGGGCACTCTGACTGGTCCAAGATCGTGGCCGATGTGGTCGCACTGGGTGCGGATGGCAAGAAGGTTGGTGTGATCTCGACCATCAACGGTGACGCCAACATTGGCTTTTACAAAGAACTGGCTGCGGCGGGCGTCTCAGCAGACGATATTCCGGTCGTGGCCTTCTCGGTGGGAGAGGAAGAACTGTCGGGTCTGGATACGGCCAACCTTGTGGGCCATCTGGCGGCGTGGAACTATTTCCAGTCGGCGGATACCGACGTGAACGCGGAATTCGTCGAAACATGGAAAGCCACCATGGGCGACGAGCGTGTGACCAATGACCCGATGGAGGCGCATTACATTGGCTTCAACATGTGGGTGAACGCCGCAACCGAAGCTGGCTCGACCGAAGTCGACGATGTACGCGCCGCCATGTACGGCCAGGAATTCCCGAACCTGACCGGCGGCACCGCGGTCATGTTGCCGAACCACCATCTGGCGAAACCGGTTCTGATCGGTGAGATTCAGGAAGACGGCCAGTTCGACATCATCAGCGAAACCGACGTTGTGCCGGGCGACGCCTGGACTGACTTCCTGCCGGAATCGGCGGTGCTGATCTCGGATTGGAAAGAACTGGGTTGCGGTATGTACAATACCGAGACCAAGACCTGTGTTCAGACCCTGTCGAACTACTAAACGATACGCAAGGCGGGTGTGATTGCCCGCTTTGCCCCCAAGACATCTCGGGTTTCATCAAATGTTACGACTATACCTTGCGGGCCTCGCGATCCTGTGCGCATGCCTGACTGCCAACGCGCAAGAGGCCGGTTTGCAGCCGATTTTGGGACAGCATCGGGAGATCATCGCCGAAAGCTCACGCAAGACGATCAAACCAGCGATTGACGCGATTGCCAGCAGCGGGTTGCCACAGGCGCAGGTGATGCTTGAGACATGGGCCGCCAAGGACGTGTGGATGCGCAAGTCCGACGGTCTGTTCTTTGCCGGGAAAAAAGCCGGGGGGCGGTCGTATGAACTGACCGATTTCGATACCGGAGAGGTCGTCGGGACGTTTGAGAAATCCGACCTGAAACAGTTGAAACCCAATAGCGGTATCCGCGCGATGATCGGAACGGCTTTGGTGCAGTTCCAGTTGACCGATCCAGATCGCGCTCGGCGACAGGCTGCGTTGCAATCCATCCAACGCGATCCCGAGGGGGCGCTGTTGGGACCGCTTCGCGCGTCAATTGACGACGAACCCGATGCCGATTTGAAGGCGCAGAAGCAGCGGTTGGAACGGTTGTTGACCATTGGGCATGACACCGATGTCGGCGCGCGTGTGGCTGCGATTGAAGAGATGTCCGACGATCTGGGCGTCGATGTTCGCGCGGCCCTGAACCCTTTGGTAGTGACCAAACGACAGGCCGCTGTCACGCTGCCCTCGGATATGAATATCGCCGCCGTGCTGCAACCCGACTCAGAAGATCTGCCACGCGACGTGGCATATGATCTGCTGGTTGCCAGTGATCTGGCCGCACCGCGTGTTTCGGCAGACGACAATCGCGCCGCTCTGGCCGCCAATATCGATCGTGGTCGCGTGGGGGGTGTTCCGGTTGCGCAACTGGGCTCCGCCGCTGCCCGCGCGCAGGCGTATGAGGCATTGGCTGAGGCCGGAGCCGTCCCGGCTTTGATCACGCAAACCGACATTGATGCAGCACTTGCTGCGCATGTGTTCTTTGATACCTACGCGGAGCCCTCGCCGGACGTGACCGCTGCCGCCGCGCATGCATTGGAGCGGATTGAGTTGAAGGTTGGCCTGAACCAGACCCTCGACCTGACGCTGGACGCGATTTCTCTGGCGTCGATTTATTTCCTCGCCGCCATCGGCCTGGCGATCACCTTCGGCGTGATGGGCGTCATCAACATGGCCCATGGTGAGTTCATCATGATGGGCGCATACACTGGCTATGTGGTGCAGCAATTTATCCCCGACCACACGCTGTCGATCATCGTCGCGATCCCGATGGCCTTTGCCGTTACCTTCGCCATGGGCGTCGCGATGGAGCGGCTGGTGATCCGCTGGCTGTATTCGCGTCCACTTGAGACTCTGTTGGCGACCTTCGGTATCTCGATTGCGCTGCAACAACTGGCCAAAAACACCTTCGGCACGCAGGCAAGGCCGCTGACCGCGCCCGGCTGGCTGGACGGCGCTTGGGTGCTGAATGACGTGGTCTCGATCAGCTATATCCGTATCGCGATCTTTGTGCTGGCGATGATCTTTCTGGGGCTGTTTTTGTACATCATGAAACGCACCCGGTTGGGGCTTGAGATGCGCGCAGTGACGCAGAACCCGCGTATGGCCGGATCGATGGGCATCAATCCAGGGCGGGTGAATATGCTGACCTTCGGGCTGGGTTCGGGCATCGCCGGGATCGCCGGAGTTGCAATTGGACTGTTCGCCAAGGTCACGTCCGATCTGGGCAGCGACTATATCGTGCAGAGCTTCATGACTGTGGTTGTCGGCGGTGTGGGCAATATCTGGGGCGCGCTAGCGGGGGCAGGCATGATCGGCTTCCTGCAAAAGGGGATTGAGTGGATGACCCCCTCGAACACCCTCGCGGCCCAAACTTACATGATCATCTTCATCATCATTTTCATCCAGTTTCGGCCACGGGGCATCATCGCCCTCAAGGGCCGCGCAGCGGGGGATTGAGCTATGGACCGCAGCTTTGTTGCCCAAAACCCCTCGGTGCTGGTCTTTCTGGCCATTCTGTCCCTGTTCACGCTGGGTGTCACCATCCTGTCCGAAGGGATCGGCATCGGTGTAATC
>Ga0208015_1000528_pt1 | contig 19290 bp, 17 predicted proteins | sample 26BtaG_FD_184101 | JGI IMG/M metagenome (GOLD analysis project Ga0208015, IMG submission 184101) | Marine viral communities from Cariaco Basin, Caribbean Sea - 26B_WHOI_OMZ_CsCl (SPAdes) (version 2) | ecosystem: Environmental > Aquatic > Marine > Oceanic | place: Caribbean Sea: Cariaco Basin...
CTTATACATGGTTACCACCTTTTTATAAATGGGACTTATCTATGCCAGATAAGCAATAAGTAATAAATACACTTTTAAAGCATACATATCAATGTACACGTTATAAGCAAATTAGGTTTGACTGGTCTTATCAATATTTGCCAACACAACATTCAACGCCTTAACTGTTTGCGTAATCTCTGCTTGCGTCAGCGTTGGATGCACGAGAAACATCAAGCTGGTCTCGCCAAGCTGCTTGGCGACTGGCAATCTGCTTTTTGGACGCAAACCCGTATCATCAAACGCTTTTTCCAGATATACCTCAGAGGCTGACCCAGAAAAACAAGGTACGCCTTGCTCATTGATCTCTTGAATAATACGGTCTCTCGACCAATTTTCAGGTAGATTATCTGACTGCACATAGACGTAGAGCTTATAATAGGCGTGGGTCGCATCTGCAAACTGAAGCGACTCTTCTAATCTTGGCACAGAAAGGTAACCTTTTGCTGCCCACTTAGCACACGCATCTAATATAGCGTGAGCATTGGCGGTACGAGCCGCTGTCCAATCGCTCATACGCTCAAGTTGAATACGACCGATGACCGCTTGCATTTCGGTCATACGCCAGTTGGTACCAAAGCTTTCATGTAACCAACGATAACCAGGTGGATGTTCCGTCTCATATACGGCAGCATAGCTCTTGCCGTGGTCTTTATACGCCCACATCTTACGCCATAACTGCTCGTTATTGGTGGTAACCATTCCGCCCTCACCGCCTGTGGTCATAATTTTATCTTGGCAAAAGCTCCATGCACCGATATGCCCAATACTACCAACGCTGCGACCTTTATAACGCGCACCATGTGCTTGAGCGCAGTCCTCAATTACATAGAGATTATGCTGCTCTGCCAACGCCATGATGCCATCCATATCACAAGGCCAACCTGCCAAATGTACGCACACGATGCCCTTGGTTTTATCCGTCAATACCGCAGCGATTGACTCAGCCGTAATGTTACCTGTGGTCTCGTCAACATCAGCAAAAACAGGCGTTGCTCCCGTATTGACCACCGATGAGATACTAGCAATAAAGGTCCGCGGCGTCACAATCACTTCATCGCCTGCCCCAATATCTAGTGCTTGTAAGGCTACGTCTAAGGCAAGCGTACCATTACCCATGGCAACCGCGTAACGACTTCCTGTCCAATCAGCAAACTCCTGCTCAAATTGACGGCACTCTTGCCCTGTCCAGTAATTTACCTTATTAGATAGTAATACTTGGCTAACGGCATCGGCCTCAATTTGAGTAAAGCTTGGCCAAGGTGAAAAAGGGGTGTTTAGCATAGGTTTCTCAATCTTGAGTTTAATAAATTAATAAGTTATGTTTAGCATTCTTAAGGAAGATAAATCTCAGCTTCGCCGCTCAGAACCTTAACTTTATTTACGTAACAATGCGTTGAAAAGTAAACCCTTTTTCTATCTATATCTATATCCACTACTTCTATCTCAGCAAGCACCTCATCATCAATAAATACCGGTTTTTTAAATCGCGTACTTTGGGAGACATATATAGACCCAGCACCAGGTAGCTTCATGGCAAATAGTGTGGAGAAGAAGCTAGAAACCAAAGCACCATGAGCTAACCTCTTGCCAAACTGACTCCTTTCAGCATATTCTTGATCTAAGTGAATAGGATTATAATCCTCTGATATAGCGGCAAAAGCTCTTATTTTCTCATCCGTAATTAGATGTACATTACTAGCTTTCATACCTATAGCAATATCTTTTATATTCATATCTTTAGACATAATAGTTACTCAATGTTCAAATGGGTTTAAGTTCGATACCGAATTCTTTGAGCAGCTCCTTCTCTAGACTGAGGATCTTATCAGAAGATCTTATCTTTATTGGTTTGCAGTCTACCCCAACATAGATAGTCCAAGGCTCTAAATCCTTACGCACTAAAGCGCCTGCACCAACTGCTGCGCCCTCTCCAATTGTTACACCCGGTAAGACCGTGACATTTGTACCTAAAATGACATGTTTCCCTATTCTTACAGTAGATGTTTTTACATTAGTATATTCTTTTGGAACCGTAGGATTCGTAAGGCCTCCACCTAAAAAGTCATCACTTCCTGTAATAATCCTACAACCAGCACTTAATCCAGAAAAATCGCCCATATACAGCTTACCACCGCCAATAATACTGCAGAATGAGGCAATATGTACAAAACTTCCTAAAACACTTTCTTCACCACAGTTAAAAAATACAAAGTCATCAATTTGCGAATTAAGACCTATTGTTAAATTATCTCTATTAATGATTTTAGCACCATCGTATATTTTATAATTCATTATTGCTTCCTCTAAACGGAGTTGCCGTTGCTTGACCAGCCTCATTAATATCATCACGAGAAACTACTTTACCAACCGTTTTAAGTAATATCTTGATATCTAGCCATAATGACTGATTATCCACATACCAAGTATCTAGCTCAAACTTGTGATCCCAGCTGATGGCATTACGACCATTCACTTGCGCGTAACCCGTAATACCAGGGCGCACATTATGACGACGCGCTTGTTCTTTACTATATAGCGGTAGATACTCCATCAGTAACGGTCGTGGACCGACTAAACTCATATCACCTCTTAGCACATTCCAAAGCTCAGGTAGTTCATCCAAACTAGTATTACGTAAGGCCTTGCCAAAATCAGTCAGGCGCTCACTATCAGGCAAAGGATTACCCTCACTGTCTATGGCATCTTTCATGGTGCGAAATTTAACCATCTCAAACGGCTTACCGTCTAGACCCGGGCGCGTTTGACGAAACAGTACTGGCGAGCCTAAGTTCTTTTTGACTTTGTAAGCAGTGATGGCGTATACCGGAGATAAAGCGACCAAAGCGGTGGTCGCAGCAGTGATATCGAAAAGGCGTTTGATCATTTTTCTTCCTGTGACTCTACTATATAAATTATAAACCCATCGCTTCTAGCATAGATTGATTGACAGCATTCACATCAAACTTTTCTTCTACCAATTGACGTGACGCCTTACCCATTTCAATAACAAGCGCTGGATTAACGATAAAACGTTCCATCGCAGCCGCTAATTCTTCTACCGCTTTAACAGGAACTAAATAACCGTTATAACCATCAATCACTGTTTCACGACAACCTGGTGCGTCCGTCGTAATGATTGGGCGACCCATTGCCATCGCTTCTAATACAGTGCGCGGTGTGCCTTCTCGATAAGAAGGCAATACATAAATAGAACTCGCTGCAATGGCTGGCTTCACATCATCAAGCTTACCCCAAAAGTTAAATAATTCTTCATTAATCCAACTATCTAACTCTTGTTGCTCGATAGCATCAGGGTTATCGTCGATCCAGCCTACTAAGTCAAATTGAGCTTGCGGATATTTATCTTTTACAATACGAGCCGCCTGTGCATATTCGCGTACTCCTTTATCACCGAGCAGGCGAGCTATCAATAGAAACCTAGGGACCAACATATCATCTATAGTGACAAAAGACTGGACACTATATTCTGATATATCAACGCCTGAGCCATTAACAACGGTAGTTGAGGCATTAGGCGTTAAGATACCCATAGATTTAAATAATGCCTCATCATCCGGATTTTGAAAAAACACTTTATGAGCCGATGCTAATGCTACTGAATACAGTTTATGCATTATTTTTTGTAGATTAGACTTTTTATAGTCTTGCTCATCTGCTCCTTGAAATGCGTAACCAAGACCTGTAATCAGAGCAAACCGATGCGGTACACGAGCGAGTTTGGCTGCCAATGATCCATAGATGACAGGCTTAATGGTATAACCCATAACATGGCTGGGCTTAATTTTCCTCATCAATAAGTATAAAGCAGACAAAGTTTTAGCGTCGTTTAACGGGTTGGTCCCTGTACGCTGCATAGGTATATTGTGAGTTATATAACCTAACTTCCGAAGAGCTATTACGTCTTCTGGATAAGAATTAAACTCTGGAGAAGCTATATGTATTTCGAATCCTTTTGTTTGTATTTCTTGAATGAAGGCACCCCGAAACTTAAGGATTGAAGCTGGATAGCTGGCTATGATTAGGAATTTCATTAATTATTTTTGACCTTATTATCTAGGGCGATTTATTATTGCGAATGATTTCTGTTTTTACCGACTAGTGAGATCAGCAAAAATATAAGCATAGGTGCAAACATCCATTTTTGACGTATCGCAATGCCTAAATTAGCGGTAGTCATTGCTAGAACCACCCAAGCTAAAATAACATATACCCACATGAACTTACGATTTTCAGTAAAGTTCTGCGATCTCTTTTTAATTAAAGCGTAAAGACCGACAATAAAAAGATAAAGCAAAATTAAGTTATCAATAGCGGCTGCTAAAGCAGTTATAGATCGAGCCTCAAAGATAATCGGACGAAACATATAGGTGAATAGCTGCATCGGTAGGCTCATATTAGCAATGTCTACACCACCATCACCCTCCATATTATAAGATTGGCGATTTTCAACATAATCCATTAAAGCCTCAGAGCTACTTGGGTCTGATACACCAGCATACTCTAACGCAAAAGGCACCATTGCTGCTGCACCAGCAATCGCCACTGCCCCTAAAGATATACGCTTAAGAGGACTACTCTTCTTATCGAACATAACTGACATAGCCAATGCTATTATCATCATACCTGCCATATGTGGACGAACCATAAGCATCAAAAAGATAGCAAATATCATAAGCCATACACGCTTATTAAGCTGTAGAGCTGCCCACAATGCTAGGCCCATTGCTAAAAACGAGATTGCATCCTTACCAATGGCTGATGACCAAAAACTAACAGAAGGCAAAAATACAATTAGGGTTGCCAATCTTTTTAAAAATTTACTTTTGTACTGAGTTGCTTGCTTTAAAGCACCATCAAAAGCAAGTAAACCCACAGCACCGAAAATATTAAATACTAAAAAACAACTTAATATACCAAAGCCAAATCCATGAACTAATATACTTGTTAAGCCATCAACTGCTGCAGTCCCAAATTCAAAATCAAATCGCCCAGATACTGCTTTTTCATAGTAAGCCGTTGAATCAGCCGGGTTCTTTAAAGAGTATAAGAAATACAGAAGACAAAATATTGTATGCCACAAATATAGTCCCAAGCCGCGCTTGACTTTTAAACTAAAGTAACGGCTAAAATTAGTTATAAACAGAATACCTGTTAAGAATACTAAGAAAGCGCTGATAAGTGACCATGAATTTTCAAACATATACTTCAACTTTCAGAAATGTCTTAATAGCATTTAATATATAAGTAGTCACTTTACTTCTTCCAAACATTATTATACTTCTCAACCATAATCTCTATGTCGAAATTATCTAAAATCCTTTTTCGTGCAGACTTTATTTTTATAGCCCATTTTTGTTCATTTTCTTTTTCTTGAAAACCTTTAATAATCGCATTAGCTAGTTCTTCTGAGTTATTCTCTGAAACTATCCAACCTGAATCGCCAATTATCAAGGCAGAATCCCCTATATCAGTTGCTATACATGGTGTACCACAAGCCATAGCTTCGGCTATAACATTTGGAAAACCCTCCCCGTAAGAAGAACTTAATATATGGATATCTAAAGCGTTCATAATATTTGGAATATCACTTCTTTGATCTAATAAATGTACTTGGTCATATAGATCTAATTTTTTTATTTTATGTAAGAGTTCTTTATTTTTTTCATTTAAATCTCTACCTACAAGTACAAGATCAAAATTATAACCTTGTTTTTTTATGAGGCTTAGTGCTTCTAATAATCCCTCATGATTCTTTTGAGGATCATACCTGCCTACCATACCTAGTACAGGATGCTTACCAATATTTAGCTCTTCTCTAATAGCACTTCGACTATTACTGTTGATATTGAATGTACTTAAGTCGTAACCATTTCCAATAACAATTATCTTATCTTTATTATAACCTAGCTCAACATGTGACTCCACCGCACCTTCTGCACAGGAGATAATACTTTTAGGTACAATACTACTTAATCTTGCATTTATTTTTGCAATTTTTATAGTGCTAGCTTTCGTATGATTTTCATCAAAATTGCTATGTCTTATATTCCAAAAAACCTTCTTAATACCTAGTGATTTTGCAACAATGCCACCAATTAAATCTGCATGATACATCCAAGTTTGTACTACATTTGGTTTAGTCTTTTTTAGAATCTTATATAACTTTACAATAGCCTTAGGTGAAAATTTCCCTTGGTCCATATTTAAGCAATACAACTTTACGCCTTTATCTAATAGCATCGGCCCATATTTACCAGCATCCATCATTGAGATTACTATATGTTCATTATCTTGATCATGAGTCACTAATCGGTAAAGCACACCTTCTGCCCCGCCATTATTGAGACCAGTTGTAATATGCACTATTTTCATTTTCAGAACCTTTAACTTTTACTTGAAGAGCATTTAAATATTACTTGGTATAAAGAACTATACTAAGTAATATTCTTTATACCAATTCACAAATTTCAAAATACCATCTTCAATACTGGTGTCAGGCTTAAAATCTATATCATTTATAAGCTCATCTACATCAGCATAGGTAGTAGGTACATCGCCGGCTTGCATAGGTAATAAATTCTCTTTAGCCTTTCTACCACATGCATCTTCAATAGCAGTAATAAAACGACGCAGTGTTATTGGTTGATTATTACCTATGTTGTAAACTTTGTATGGTGCTTTAGCCGAAGATATAATAGAACTTTGCGTCTTAGGCACTTTATCAATAATACGAGATATGCCTTCTACAATATCATCTATATATGTGAAGTCACGCTGCATCTCTCCGTTATTGAAAACATCAATTTCTTCGCCATTAAGAATCTTTTTCGTGAAAGAAAAATATGCCATATCAGGACGACCATAAGGGCCATAAACAGTAAAGAATCTCAAACCCGTAGTCGGTATATTGTATAAATGACTGTATGTATGTGCCATTAGCTCATTAGATTTTTTGGTTGCGGCATATAAACTAATAGGATAATCGACGACATCATCGGTACTGAAGGGCTGTTTTATATTCATACCATACACGGAGCTAGAGCTTGCGTAGACTAGATGCTTAACCTTACTGTGACGACATCCTTCTAATACATTCAAGAACCCTACGACGTTTGAATCTATGTAAGCGTTTGGATTTTCAATAGAATAACGCACACCTGCTTGGGCACCCAAGTTAATAACGACATCGAAATTATTATCAGAAAATAAGCTAGACATAGCTTCACGATCTGCAAGGTCAAGTTGAATGAACTCAAAACTGCCTATCGAGGCCCGTGACTCTAACAATCCTAAGCGATCTTTTTTTAAATTTGGATTATAGTAATCATTCATATTATCAATGCCGACAATTGAACAACTTCTATCTAACAGATTTTTAATCAAATGAAAGCCAATAAATCCAGCAGCACCTGTTACTAAAATATTCATTCATCACCTCCAAAGATATCGCGTGTATACACTTTATCTAAAACATCATCTAAGTCAGTAGAGTGTCGATTAGTCACAATAACATCGCTAATGCGCTTAAAATCTTCTAAATTATTAATAACACGTGATTTAAAAAATTCTGACTCCTGAAGAACGGGCTCATACACCACGACTTCAATACCCTTGGCTTTTAAGCGTTTCATAATGCCTTGTATTGCAGAAGCTCTAAAATTATCAGAGCCGCTTTTCATTACTAGTCTGTAAACACCAACAGTGTTAGGCTTCATGGCTAGGATTGAATCAGCAATAAAATCTTTTCTAGTACGGTTTGAGTCTACAATAGCCTTTATAAGGTTATTAGGAACACTGTCGTAATTAGCCAATAGCTGTTTAGTATCCTTTGGCAAGCAATAACCACCATAGCCTAACGAAGGGTTGTTATAATGGTCTCCGATACGTTCGTCTAGACAAACACCTTCAATAATTTGACGGCTATCAAGCCCAAAAGACTCAGCATAAGAATCTAATTCATTAAAATAAGCCACTCGCATTGCAAGGTAAGTATTCGAAAATAGCTTAATTGCTTCAGCCTCAGTAGAGTCAGTAAAAAGAACAGGACAATGCTTTTTTATAGCCCCTTCTATTAACATATCTGCAAATCTCTTGGCACGCTCAGACTGCTCACCAACAATAATTCTAGATGGATATAGGTTATCGTATAGCGCCTTACCTTCTCGAAGAAACTCAGGAGAAAATATTATATTATCGGTGTTATATTTTTCTTTAAGAGTTTTAGTGAAGCCTACAGGCACTGTTGATTTAACAATCATTACAGCCTGAGGGTTTATTTCTATTACTTGTTTAATTACTGACTCCACACTCTGTGTATTAAAGTAATTAGTTTTTGGGTCATAGTCTGTAGGAGTTGCAATAATAACGTAGTCTACATTACTAAAAGCTTTAGCTACATCAGTAGTAGCTTTAAAGTTTAGAGTAGGCTTAATAAGAAACTCAGAAATATCCACATCGGCTATAGGTGAGATTTTATTATTCAAAAGCTTTACTTTTTCAGGGACGATGTCGAGCGCAATTACTTCATTGTGTTGGGCAAAGATCATTGCATTAGATAACCCGACATAGCCAGTACCAGCAACTGCTATTTTCATATTTTTACCTTGATATTATGGTCCAACCAACTCTGGAACATTAAAATACTCCATAGTTTTGAAGAGTTGTCTTTATGACCTTCTAGGTGCTCTTTCCAAGCCTTTCTAATTTTATCCGGATAAAAGTAGCCTTCTTCTGTTAGCCGTTTCTCAGCTAGTAATGGTTCTGCCCACTCTCGAAGTGGTCCTCTCAACCATTGGGCTAAAGGTATAGAAAACCCTTTTTTAGGACGCTCAATCAATTCCTTTGGCACATACTTATATAACACTTCTCGCAATACCCATTTACCGGATTTATCACGGATCTTCATATCAAGTGGTAATTGCCAAGCTAGCTTGACCACTCGATGATCCAGCATAGGCACACGCACTTCAAGACTGTTAGCCATAGCGGCACGATCAACTTTCACCAGTATATCGTCAACCATATATTGCTGGGCATCGATACTCATCATCCACTCTTCAAATGAGTCAACGTTAGACCATTGTGATTTATCTGTCAGCGCTGTAGTTGCTTTTTTCGCCCCTATTACAAGTTGCTCAGAATTTTTCCAATGACTAGCTACTAAGTTATAAAACTCAGCTCGATCTTTAACGGGTAACACCTCTACTAGCTTTACCAACTTTTCAGGCATCGGTAGTCCTGATAATAACTTAGAGGCTAACCTACGAACAGGAGCAGGTAATGGACTTATTATCTTCCAGATCTTCGGTAATAGCTGATAGGTATTATAACCACCAAATAGCTCATCCCCGGCATCACCACTTAGCGCAACAGTAACATGTTGCTTCGCCATTTTACTCACCAGATACGTAGGTATCTGCGAGCTATCAGCAAATGGTTCACAAAAAGTAGTTGAGAGTAATGGAACCACTTCTAGAGCATCTTTAGCCGTAACGTAGAATTCCGTATGCTCTGTACCTAAATGCTCAGCTACTGCCTTGGCATACTCAGCTTCATTATAACCTGGCTCATCAAAGCCAATAGCAAAGGTCTTGATAGGTTGTTTACTTTCAGCCTGCATTAGGGCGACAATAGCACTGCTATCAACACCACCACTAAGGAAAGCACCCAAAGGTACATCCGCTGCCATCTGTCCGGCAAGGCTCTGTTTAATCGTATGCTCAAGTAAATCGATAGCCTCAGCACCAGAACCGGTAAAAGGAGCAGATACTCCCTTTTCAACTGTTTCTTTTAGGCTCCAATAAGATATAGGAGAAACATCTTCCCTAGTTTGGCCTATCTTTATTTTGACAAAATAGCCCGGCAACAGTTTTTCTATACCGCAATAAATCGAATAAGGTGCTGGTATATAGTTATAACGAAGTAATAATGCTAAAGAATCTCTATCTATTGCTGCATTAAATACTGGATGTGCTTTTAATGCTTTAAGCTCTGAACCAAAGAGTAATGTTTCGCCTGACCAGCCCCAATATAAAGGCTTCTCACCCATACGATCACGTGCGAGCGTTAGTTCTTTTTCCCACTGATCCCACAATGCAATAGCGAACATACCCACTAGTTTTTGCAGCGTCTCTTCCCAGCCAAAAACCTGTATTGCTTTCAATAAGGTTTCGGTATCTGAATGCCCTTTCCAGATGATAGTTGGAATGGCACTCTCGATTTCTTGACGAATTTCTAAATGATTGTATATCTCACCGTTAAAGGCAATAACGTATCTATCATCGTCAGAGAGCATAGGTTGATGACCAGACTCCGTTAAATCTAATATGGCAAGTCGGCGATGACCTAATGCAACTTGATAATTAAGCTCATACCAAAAACCTTCTGAATCAGGTCCTCGGTGTCTTATAGCATCGGTCATATTCTCTAGAGTTCGTTGGACTATATTTGCTGAAGAAAATACGTCACCTTGGAAAAAACCTGTCAATCCGCACATAAATTACTCTTCAATTTTTAAGAAGTTAAGAAAATAATCTGAAAACCTGCTAAGGGTAAAATTTTTACTTATATTTTCATAGTTAGTATAATTAAATTCATTAAAAACAATTGTCCTAATTTCTTCAGCAAAAAACTTTGGGCTTCGACTATCTAAAATTATATTATTTCGGGTATTAATAAAAAGTTTTTGTGTATCGCCGTCAGCTGTACAAATACAGTTACAACCAAAATACATTGCCTCCATTAAAGATTGAGAAGGATAGTTATCATATTCTTGTAATGAAAAAAATAATTTAGCTTTACTTAATATATGAAAATACTCATTTTGCTTTCCAAATATAATAAAACCGTATTTCTCATTATCTTCTTTAAGTACTTCTATCTGCTTTTTCAATTCTCCCGATCCAAAGATATATAACAAAAAATCACTTGGTAATATATCAGAGGCAATTGCCTCTTTTATAACCTCACAAGCAAGCAAAGGATTTTTAGTGCTTACTAAAGCACCTGAAAATACAGCTAAATTAGATTTATCACTTATCTTTTTCTCATTATATGACAATAAACGTGAAGGAAAACTACATGGCGAGACTGAAATTTTATCTTGCCATTCAATTAAATCATGACTTGGGTTAAGTACATCAATTTTATCTACAAAATCCAACATCTTGATCCACTTATTTTTTGCATCTATATTATCATATGAAGCCATATCTAAAGTTCTAGAAGCAAATGTACAGCTGATTTTTAAACCTTTCAATTTTGCTAGCTTAATAGTAGGAATGAATAGATTACTTCCACCTGCTAAGTGAATACCTTTTATCTTATTCTTACCTATCATTCTTAGTATAAATAAGTTCTTAGTAAAAACTTCAGCCCACCTGCTGACTCTATCATCTATAATAATAAGTGAAGGATCCTCTATGTCTATACCTAAATGCTCAACTAATGAATAAGTTGTGAGACATTTAACATTATATCCTCTACTTGAAAGCTCTATACTGATAGGTACAAACCTTTGCGCCATTCCACCAATACTACCTTTATATTTCCATTGAACTGCGATTATTAAGTACATTTGTAAATTACAGCCTTCTAATTGATTCTAATAAAAAAATAAAGGATAAGAAATATCCAAGTATAAACTAGACCTCTTTAATAAGTCATCACTAAGCATTAAAGTTACGTTAATGTAGCTCAATAAATTAGTGCTTTTACAAGCACCCTATTGATGTCCTAAATCCCACAACTTCTTTTAAGAAAATATCATTAGTAGTCCACCACTAAGTTTCGCTAAGCATTCATAACCTTGCTGCCTTAAGACTATTTTTTGATTATTAAATCGCTTAGTAAACACTTGCATTTAGTTTACGCCAATCTCAACTTATCGTAGGCTTTTGATTTTTATAGAATTTAAAATTCTAATTGTTTTAACTGAAATTTTAAAAACTAAGTAAACCAATACCTTAGAAAAATAAGTTGAGAGTGGGGTTTAGTTTACTAAAACCTTTGATTGTTTTAAGGCTAATTTAATAGATTTACTAAATAGTAGTATACCTGTGATAAATAGCAATCCCCAAATTAGTACTGATAAATAATTTATATGGGAAAATAAAGAAGAAATTATTGTAAAACCTAATAACACAGTAATCACAACATAAGACTTAGCTCTAGGAATATCTCTCCAAACCTTACAAGATAATTCTGTTCTCAAAATATAGAAAAACCAAAATGAAAAAGCGGTAGAAATAGCCGCCCCTAAAGCCCCCATTTCAGGAACCAATAAATAATTCCCTATTGCATTGGATAACATGGCAAGTATAGATGCAAGCATTGAATAGCTTGTTTTTCTAGCAATAGCTATCCCAACTGAGGTGGTTTCTGAAAGGGTATAAAAAAGTGGTGCTAATAAACATGGGGTAATTAAATACTGTATGGCTGCATACTCTTTTGGGAGAAAAAATGGCAGAACCCAAGAGAATAGACCAGATAAAACGATTATAAAGTAGATAGCTGCTAATAAGTGCTCTGATATTTCATCAATCTTACTTAGATTCACCTCTTCAGTTTTAACCCACTTATAAACCAAAGGCGCCCATATAGTATTAAAAATACCAGAAAAAACGGTAGCAACAGCTGCGATACTCATGGTAACTGAGTATACACCCAGCTCTGCAAACGTCGACAGGCTACGTAAAAAAAGCCTATCCATAACATTCAAGCCCCAAGAGGCTAAGCCTCCTACAACTAAAGGTAGTCCAAATAATAATAAAGGCTTGAATCTTAACCAATTAAATCTGTATCTAAACGAAGCTAACCACTCTTTACGAGTATTCCATGAAAATACTAAAAATACTGCTAGTATAGATAAGAAATGCGCGGTAACTAAGGTATAGATATCTTTTTTGAATCCTAACCAAACTGTCGAAATAATGAATATTAAAAATATGACTTTAGGTAGGAGTTGACTCATCGAGAATGCTAAAGCCTGCTCCTGCATCCTTAGTACTAAAGACAGAAAACGAGAGACAATGCTTAAAATAAAACAAGTAATACTTATAACACTTAGATAGACGCTTGGAATTTCGTATAGCCACTCAGAAACTAAGGTAGGCTTTATGATAAATACTAAACTATATGCTAGCATTGTTAAAAATAATCCAGGCATAAGTGTAAGCTTTAACAGCTCTGGCGTATCTTTTACCTCATGGTATTCACGTACATATGCTTGATCGAGACCTAAACAGAAAAGTAACACCGAAAAGCTTGCTACTACTTGTAGCATTGATATTCTACCAACGTCTTCTACCGAAAAAAACCAAGTAATTATTGGTAGAGAGATTAAGCCAAGGATTCCAGAACCTATAGGACCTAATGCATAACTTAAAATTGTTCTTTTGTTCATTCATTAGGCCTATAAAACAGTGCTGTTTTCTGAAGTCATTTAATGTGGTCTTAAATCTCTAGCATTTTTACAAGATAAAGGCTGAGTTCGAGTAGATCAAGCTTGTACTAGTGAGTTAATTAGTTATAAGACTTAATTAAACTGTTAACAACTCTACTTAGCTGTTCATCACTAATGCCATACCACATAGGTAGTCTCAACAGTCTTTCACTTTCTGCAGTTGTAAATTCATCTTCACCATTGAACATTCCCAAATTCTTCCCAGCCACTGAGCTATGCAGAGGAATATAATGGAATACAGCCATAATATCGTTATTTCTCAGGTGTTCGATTAGCTGAGATCTGACTTCTATATCTTGAACCTTTATATAAAACATATGGGCATTGTGCACACAGTCATCGGGTACATCAGGTAACTGTATCTTGCCAGCTGTTTGAAGAGGTTGCAGCTGCTCATAGTAATATGACCAAGAAGCTATGCGGTTGTTATTTATTTCATCAACCTTTTCAAGTTGACCCCATAAATAAGCTGCTTGAATATCACTAGGTAAATAACTACTGCCAATATCTACCCACGAGTATTTATCGACCATACCTCGGAAAAACTGACTGCGGTTAGTACCTTTCTCTCGAATGATCTCAGCACGTTCTTTGAAATTATCATCATTTATGATTAATAAACCGCCTTCACCGCCACTAGTATAGTTTTTTGTTTCATGGAAGCTAAAAGCGCCTAGATGACCGATGGTACCCAAGGCTTTACCTTTATAAGTACTCATCACCCCTTGAGCGGCATCCTCAATGACGTATAAGTTATGACGCTGTGCGATATCCATTATGGTATCCATTTCACAGCTGATTCCGGCATAATGGACAGGTACAATGGCTTTGGTCTTATCTGTGATAGCAGCTTCGATTTTCGATTCGTCAATATTCATCGTATCTGGGCGGATATCTACAAAGACTGTTTTTGCACCGCGTAATACAAAAGCATTAGCTGTACTAACGAAAGTATAGCTTGGCATAATAACTTCGTCACCTGGCTGGATATCAACCAAAATAGCAGCCATTTCTAAGGCTGCAGTGCATGAAGGGGTGAGTAATGCTTTTTTACAAGGCAGATTAGATTCAAACCAAGTATGACAGCGTTGAGTAAAAGGCCCATCACCCGACATTTTATCACTACGCATGGCTTGTAGTACGTACTGGTCTTCATTACCCGTATAAGGTGGTTTATTAAATACGATCATTCTTAATTGCCTTTATATTGTAAGCGACTTCTAAATGAGATGTTAATAACTGGTTGTTGCTTCAAGTCGTCAATCATAGAGTTTATTTTAATTAAACCTCTTCCACAAACAACAACCGGTAAGCCTTCTTCCATAAATATAATTTTTCCAATGTGATCTTCACGAGACTGAACCTCAACATCAGGATATAGACTAACATCTGTTAGCCTAACCTTAACCTCGTTTAGATACGTACTTGCACCCTTAAAAGGATACCCTACAGAATCGACAAAGCGCTGAATTTTATCAGACGATGAATTCCAATTAATTTGATAGTCATCTTCATTCCTCCATAAGCTATAACTAGCATCTGCTTCATTTTGATATTGAAGGGGTAAGTCTATACCTTTAGCTATCTTAGCTATTATTTCTATTGCAAGAGACGCATATAATGGAGAGATTATACTAATAGCTTCCTGAATCTTGATAGGGTAATTAATTTGAATAGATCTTTGAGAGATAATTGGACCTTTATCATACTCCGACACAGCTTTCAAAGCAGTAACACCTAAAGTTTTTTCACCACTTATTAGCATATTTACGAGTGGAGAAAAACCTCTATATTTAGGCAGAATAGAGTCATGAAAAACTATAAGGTTATCACTATTGATAATCCATCTCCAACCTATTGCAAAGCAAGTTATTGAATCATTACAGTAGTTATCATTTTTATGGTAGTAATTTATACTATTTTCTTCGCATAGACTTAGACTCTCATCATAAAAATCTTTATAAATATTCTTATCTTTTGCCAAAACAACAAATGCAATTACTTCATTGCTAAACGTATTTAGAATCTCTTCTAAAACTCTATATGCTTTTTCACCGAGTAGATATAAACCTATTTTTTTCATTTAAATAGAAGCTTGTATTGTTCAATTAGGGTTTCTTTAGAAAAGTAGTCTGCTGTGTTTTTTATATTCCTTTCTAAATCTTTAATATAGTTGAGCTCAAAACTCAGAGTATTTAGCACTTCAATATTTTTATCTTTAAATAACTGCCATTGCGTAGTATCACTACGTATGAATACCGTTTTTCCTAACCCAAGTAAGGTAATGGTATTTCCCATCGCCTGCTGTCTTTTATGATTAAAGATAGCGATATCAATACTACCTAAAAACTGTAGGTACTGTTCAAATGGCATAAACTCTGTCAGCGCTATAAATTTATCGCCAAATAACTCTTTACCTTTAGCTATAACCTCTTTAGCATATGCTTTATCGCCATAAGATAGTGGAGCATATATCCGTATGTTTTTATCTTTAAAGGGTAATAGCTTATCCAATATCTCAATGTGGTTATTTGAGGGATCTGCAGAATTACCAATCTGAATATTTATCTTATCACTTTGAGTGTTTGGAACATCCAAAGTCTTATAAGTATTGCTAAGATACATCAAACATTCATGATACTCGCCTTTGGCTCCATACCATTTTCTAGCTAAATCCACGTCTCCTTTAATATAAGTCACCAGATGACCCATATTTTTTATTACAGGTCTACGAAAAAGCCCTATTATCTTACGCTTCCAATTACTTTCCTCAAGCTGATATGCGTATAGGTCTCCACCCCATATAACCCAGTAAGACTTTTTAAGTAACCAAGGCATAAAAAAAAGTATAACAAGGGTCTTTAAGTCGAATAAGCCATGAATAATAATCTTTTCTGCTTTATGCATTTCAATTACTAATTCTAAAGAGTATTTAATTCTACCTTTTATATTATATTCATACTCTTCTATCCTAATCACCTGAGGTAGATTAACCTTATTAGGACTCGGAGCGACAATTAAAGCATGTTTATCATGTTCAAAATAGCTATGCAGCATATTTAAGAAAGGAAGCATAAATGTGCTATAGCCGGCAACATGCAGTATTTTATTATTCATTAGCTTTTACTTCTTCTAAAAAATATTGTAGACCTTAAAGAAGTCTTTTTTAATTTAATAAAGATATTAAATATTGGCCATAGCTATTTTTGCTGAGCTCAATACCAGTTTTTTGTATCTGATCCTTGCTTAACCAACCATTGTTATAGGCAATCTCTTCTAAACAAGCGATTTTAAAGCCTTGACGTTTCTCAATAGTCTCTACAAACATACCCGCTTCTAGTAAGCTCTCATGCGTACCCGTATCTAGCCAAGCGAATCCACGACCTAGTAGCTCCACACTTAAATCACCACGCTCCATATACATCTGATTTACTGTGGTAATCTCAACTTCGCCGCGATCAGAAGGCTTTACCTGCTTCGCAATCTCTATTACATCGTTATCATAGAAGTATAAACCCGTCACTGCATAATTAGATTTAGGCTTAGACGGCTTTTCTTCTATTGAAATAGCCCGCTTATTTTCATCAAATGCCACGACGCCAAAACGCTCTGGATCTTTGACTTGATAGCCAAACACAGTCGCACCTTTTTGACGATTGACTGCTTGACGGAGTAATGGAGTAAATCCTTGACCATAAAAGATATTATCCCCAAGTACCAAGCAGACATTACTATCACCAATGAATGCCTCACCAATAATAAACGCTTGAGCCAACCCATCTGGACTAGGCTGAACGGCATAACTGATATCGATACCAAGCTCTTGACCATCACCTAGTAAGCGCTTAAAACCATCTATGTCATCTGGTGTGCTGATAATAAGCACCTCACGAATACCTGCGAGCATCAATACAGATAACGGATAATAAATCATCGGTTTATCATAGATAGGAAGCAGCTGCTTAGAGACGCCTTTGGTGATGGGATAAAGACGCGTACCTGAACCGCCTGCTAAAATAATACCTTTTGTATTCATTTATTCACCTGCTCCTAGTCTTTCACGTTGGTAGCTGCCATCTTGGACGCGGCTGCACCATTCCATATTATTTAAATACCATTCGACCGTTTTTCTAATACCGCTATCAAACGTCTCTGTCGGCGTCCAATTTAACTCATTAGCAATTTTGCTTGCATCAATAGCATAACGTAAGTCATGTCCTGGACGGTCTTTTACAAACGTGATTAATGATTCGTACGGCTGACCATTTGCCTGTGGTTTTAGCTCATCTAAGATGTGGCAAATCGTTTTGACTACTTCGATATTTTGCTTTTCGTTATGCCCACCGATATTATAAGTCTCACCAATTTTTCCCCCAGTGACCACTTTATATAAAGCATGTGCATGATCTTCTACATACAGCCAATCACGTATTTGATTGCCTTTACCATAAATAGGCAAAGCTTTACCATCTAGAGCATTTAAGATAACCAACGGAATGAGCTTTTCAGGAAAATGATAAGGACCATAATTATTAGAGCAGTTAGTGACTAAAATAGGGAGACCATAGGTACGATGCCATGCGCGAACCAAATGATCTGAACTTGCTTTAGACGCAGAGTAAGGTGAGCTTGGTGCATAAGGGGTAGCTTCAGTAAATAAATCCGTCGTGCCTTCTAGATCGCCATAAACCTCATCTGTAGAGATATGATGAAACTTAAACTGTTGTTTATCTAGGTCATCAAGCGTTTGCCAGTATTGACGCGCGACCTCTAATAAATGATAAGTACCGACAATATTGGTATTAATAAATTCAGCTGGTCCATCAATAGAGCGATCTACATGTGACTCTGCTGCTAAATGCATGACAAGATTAGGTTGGAAACTTTTAAAGGCTTCCTCTAACGCTTCTTTGTCACAGATATCAATCTGTTTAAACTCATATCTTGAATTCTGGTCAATGTCTTTAAGGGATTCTAAATTACCCGCGTAGGTTAGCTTATCAATATTTAAGACTTCGTCATTAGTATTATTAATAATATGACGTATAACAGCAGAACCGATAAAGCCTGCGCCACCAGTGATTAATATTCTCATTGCTTTAATGCCTCAACTATTGAGAATTGATTAGCGAACTCCAAATATGGATGCATAGGCAAACTCATTACTCGCTCAGCGACCGCATCACCTACTGGTAGAACTGCATTACTATCTACAACAGCAGGCTGCTTATTCAACGGGATAGGATAATGTACTGCTGTAGGGATACCTTGCTCTTTTAGCTTCGCTTGTACACCATCACGATTATCAACTTGGATAGTGTATTGCGCCCACGCACTCTGATTGTGTACCTCGATAAAGGGTATCGTCGTAATACCTGCTTCAGTAAAGAGTTGATTGTAAGTTTCTGCCACGCGCTGACGCGCTTGCATCTCATCATCTAGGATTTCAAGCTTAGGCAGCAATATCGCTGCTTGTAAAGTATCTAATCGGCTATTGACCCCTACACGTATATGATGATATCGGCGATCTTGACCATGGCGTGCTATTTGACGAATTATTTTAGCCAATTCTTCATCATTAGTAAAAACAGCCCCACCATCACCGTAGCAACCTAGCGGTTTACTTGGGAAAAAGCTAGTGCAAGCAATAGTTGTTAAATTACAAGATTTTTTACCTTTATACGTGGCACCAAAGCTTTGTGCTGCATCTTCAATCACTGGAATATTATGTTTAGCTGCAATAGCATTGATAGCATCATAGTCTG
>Ga0208015_1000531_pt1 | contig 19245 bp, 10 predicted proteins | sample 26BtaG_FD_184101 | JGI IMG/M metagenome (GOLD analysis project Ga0208015, IMG submission 184101) | Marine viral communities from Cariaco Basin, Caribbean Sea - 26B_WHOI_OMZ_CsCl (SPAdes) (version 2) | ecosystem: Environmental > Aquatic > Marine > Oceanic | place: Caribbean Sea: Cariaco Basin...
TCATTTTTGCTAAATTATTGAAAGGTAATGCATCGACACTGGAGAAATGGCAGAGCGGTCGAATGCGGCAGTCTTGAAAACTGTTGAGGGTCACACCTCCGGGGGTTCGAATCCCTCTTTCTCCGCAAAAGGAAACCCACGACTTTTTTTAGTCGTGGGTTTTTTATTTGGTGCAACGACTCAAGCCCCTTCGCCTTGAAAGGAGTGGAACCAAATAAAAAACACAGCATCGCCTTTTTCTGGCGATGCGCGGGTTTCTATGCTTGCAAAGGATTTCCTTTTGGGCATCAACGACGTTAATCCCTCTTTCTTCGAAAAATCAACTGATAATCAGATGGTTATTATTTTTACACCCGAAATTATGCCCAATTCTGATAGAGTTGGGTGTTTTTTTATATATTGATTTGGACTTTGAAGATCACGTTCAACTTAGATTAAAAATTATTTTGGATTATAATTAACATCGATCCAAATAATAGAGTTGCTTTTAAGTAGAATTTGGACATTAAAGTAAGAGTTTTATAATAGGTCAATCTCATTATCTGCAAACCAACCGTAAGTCATAGCATTTGTTTTCACTAGATTAGGATTGTCTAAGTAAGCTATTATTCCATTTATTATAGGCTTTGACTTTCCCTTCTTCTTTTTATTTCCTTATCTATCAAAGTTAGCTCCCGCGTTGTTTGGTTTCCAATCGAAGTGTTTTCTTCAGCTCTTCTAAATAGATAAGGAATTACCTCTCTCAATGCTCCGAAAGGCACATATTTTGACGTATTATAATCATTAACAGCTAAATTATAACTTATGTGGTCACTCATACCATAAAGTTGTCCAAACCAAATTCTATTGTCATTATTTTCAATACTCTTTTCTAACATACCATTCATAAGGATCTGACAACTTAATTCATTATGGGTGCCTAAAAACAGTTCAAAAACTTCCAAACGATTTAAAGAATAGGAGACGGCATTATTAAAATTTAAATCTGTACTGGCTTTATCAGGGCATATCGGACTTTCATAACCATTTAGATCTGCCATTTCGCGTTCTTTTTCCATATATGCACCCCTAACAAATTTGACACCTATCTTGATTCCATTTTGATTACCAAGACCATACAAGTATTCTAAATATGAAAGCCTGTCCCATCTATACATCTGAAGTGTTGTAAATATAACTGTTCGATCTTTATTATATTTCAACATCATTTCTTCCACGAGATCATCTATGGCTTTCTGCATCCAAGATTCTTCAGCATCAATCATAATTTTCAAATCGTCAGTAGCTGCAGTGGAACGACAAATAACATCGTAACGCTCTCTTATTGTTTGCCACTCCTTTAATTCCATTTCTGTTAATTCAGCGTTCAAGGATACTTTTTCATAGATTTCAGACCTTCCCAATCCCGTTGGTTTAAAAACCAAAAAGGGAACTGCTACAGAATATTTCGCATAATCAGAAATTCTCAACATGGTCTCTAAGGTATCCTCGAAAAAATGCTCTTCATTCTTTCCTTCAACAGAGTAATCTAAAATAGAGTAAACACCCCCAGACTCATATAAATTATCAACCGTCGACTTACATTCTTCTATTGTTTCTCCCCCGCAAAATTGGTTGAAAACGGTATTTTTCAATATAGATTCAATTGGAAAATGAAACCGTAAGAAAAAAGTAATTATCGGCTTTGCAATCTCCACAAGCCAGTCCTTACTCATTAGACTAAATAGAATTTTTGATTTACGTAATTGTTTGATAGACTTCTTCGCAAAAGCAATCTTTGTGTTGTCTAAATCAATGATCTCTTTCATAACATGAGATTTTATAATTAAAAAATTCACAAAAAACAATAACAATTTCTAATTCATAGGAATCCCTTGTTAAGTAATTTTGTACCATTAACTTTTCTTTTCTTATCATTCCCTTGACATCAGACAAACATTCTCTGGAATCACAAATAATTTCATATTTAATGGTTTACTTACTCCTCCAACATAAACAACCCTGTTGTTTTTTATCAGTTTTATAAGACCTGTTCCGTAAAGGGTCTATAAAATCTACAAAGGATTTTCTTCTACAATGACAAAAGCAGCCAATTTCCAAACTTCATTCGATCTAAATTCATTTTCCATTCCCAATATCTGGCCACCGAATCATGTGACCGCTATAATAACCTCTCATGGATGGAATCCTGCCTCACGCAAAAGCCCAATTTTACGAGGATAAAGAAACTTTTAAACACCACATCTGTAACTATCGTTGCCTTCACCCCTATTTTTGTAATCGTTGACAAAACTCATCCAGAGCCTATAATTGAATTCTTGAACAGCAGCTTTATTAAAATCTTCATATAAAACAGAATTATCTCTATAAATAAACCTATTTAACACCCAATAAAAGTTCTGTAAATCCCCGGAGAAAAACAGTGAAATACAATTAAATTTACTTCATTACCGTTTTTTTCATTTTCTCTACTTCATCAAACTCATTATCAACAATTAAATTTGGTTCATATGTAAATCTTGATACAACAATATGGGCTATCAACGACAAAGTAAATCCAGGAATCAACTCATACCAGTCTTTAAATGGATGTTCGAAATAGATCCAAATCAAAACAGTAAAACCACCTACCAACATTCCAGTGAGTGCTCCAGCCTTACTTGATTTTTTATACAAGAGCGAAAGAAGTACTAATGGACCAAAAGCAGCTCCAAAACCAGCCCAGGCATTACCTACCAGGTTTAAAATATTGTCACGAGGTTGTAAAGACAACGCCAATGCAATAACAGCCACAATCAATACAGAAATCCGACTGGCAATTAATAAGTTTTTAGGAGTTGCTTTTCGATTTATAAAAGCTTTATAAATATCCTCGGTTAAGGAACTAGATGTCACCAAAAGTTGAGACGAAATGGTACTCATAACGGCCGCCAGAATTGCTGACAAAAGGAATCCACCTACAAACGGATGAAATAAACCTCTAGCAAAATAGATGAAAATTGTTTCGGCTTCTCGATTGGAGGCGTCAAAAATTTGCATTGTTGAATTGTCAAACTTAATCAAATATGCAATTCCGACTAATCCTATGCTCAAAGCACCTAATACGGTCAAGACCATCCACGAAATTCCAATATTTTTGGCTTTGATTAAGTCCTTAGGGTTATCTATGGCCATAAAACGAACCAGAATATGAGGTTGTCCAAAATAACCTAATCCCCAAGCTAAGAGCGAGAAAATCCCTATAATGGTTGTGCCTTTAAATAAGCTTAAATAATGATCTCCTTTGCTTTGGATGAGCGCAATTGTATCTGCCGTTCCACCAATTTCAAAAATGGCAACAGCTGGAACAATTAACAAGGCTACAACCATTATAGTTCCCTGAATGAAATCCGTTAAACTTACGGCTAAAAAGCCCCCTATAAAAGTATAGAGAATAACGACCAGACTTGTAACCAAAACACCCGTCAAATAATCCATTCCAAACGCAGATTCAAACAACTTCCCACCAGAAACCATTCCAGCAGAAGTGTAAAGTGTGAAAAATATCAAAATAAAAATCGACGATGTGATCTTTAAAATATGTTGTTTATCTTTGTATCGATTCTGAAAAAACACTGGGAGTGTAATGGCGTTTTGTGCAACTTCAGTATAAATTCGAAGTCGGGGTGCCACTAAAACATAATTAAGATAAGCGCCAATAGTCAAACCTATTGCTATCCAAGCACTGGAGAGGCCTGTAAAGTACATAGCGCCAGGAAGACCCATCAAAAGCCAGCCGCTCATATCCGCTGCACCTGCAGAAAGAGCAGTTACCAACGGGCCTAATTTCCGTCCCCCTATTAAGAATTCTTCTGACGTTGAAGTTGATTTTCGATAGGAATAAATTCCAATGGCAATCATTAACAACATGTATAGTCCAATGGAAATCGCTTCGTAGATCTGCATAGTATATTTATTTTAGATTCCGTTTAGTAATTGGTCATTTATTGATACTCTAACATTTATTCCCATTTGGATTTCTAAACTAAATTCAAAATATAAACAAAGCATAAACCCTAGTAGTTGATCTCGCTTTAAGAGATGGTCTTTCATAAAACCAGGATTGGCTAACTAATCCTTAGGTATTCCTGGCTGAGTTATCTTATAGCCTTTACTTTCTTTATCTTTTCTAACCATTTCTTTGACATCCAATAATAACTTTTTGGCATCGTAAATAATTCCATCTTTTATGGTGTATTTTACGCCTCCTATTCGAACGACCTCATTGTTTTCAGTTATTCTTATAGCACCTGTTCCATAAAGGGTTTGAAAATTCTCCAATGGATTTTCTTCTACAATGACAAAATCGGCCAATTTACCAACTTCTATAGAACCAATATCCTTTTCCATCCCCAAGGCTTCAGCCCCATTTAAGGTAGCGGCTTTTATGACTTCCAGTGGATGGAAGCCCGCTTCACGTAAAAGTTCCATTTCTCTTGGATAGGAAAACCCATAAAGTTCATATATAAATCCAGCATCGGTACCTACGGTTACTCTTCCACCTCTATTTTTATAGTCATTAACAAAATTCATCCAAAGTTTATAATTGGCTTTCCAGTCGATTTCCTGTTCAGTTCCCCAATTGAGCCAATAAGATCCATGAGACTCACGACTTGGGGCATAAAATTCCCATAAGCTTGGAAGCGTATATTCTTGATGCCATTCAACAAGGCGAGCTCGGGTTAAATCTCTATTCGCCTCATAAATCACAAATGTTGGAGTTAAAGTAAAATTAAGAGACAAGAGCTCGTCCATCACCTCATTCCATTTTTTGCTATTGGGTTGTGCAGCTTGTTTCCATAATTGTCCTGCTTCACCAAATCGATCTTGTTCATTTTGGTAATTGTAATCCAAGGAGTAGTCTTGGACAGTTCTATCAAAAAACAATGCTTCAGGCAAGCCATACCAGTGCTCCATTGAAGTAAGCCCTAATCTTGCACTATTCAAAACATTCCAGTTTCCGACATAGGTTTGGGAATGATGCATTTTTGAGCGTAAACCCAATTTTTTGTTTTCTTCCAAAGCTGCAGCCATTACTACAGGTGTTGCTCCAAAAAACTTAATACCATCCGCACCTAATTTTGCGTTGTTCCGTACCCATTCTCTTGCCTGCTGGTCAGTAGCAATAGGAGTCTTGCTTCCCTGACCAAAGGAGGTATAAGCTTGGATTCTTGGAGCCGTTATTTCATTCCTCTCACTTCGTTTTTTCTCCTCCAAGGTCCATGCTATTCCATTTCCACTACTTGGATCAACTATTGTTGTGATCCCATGGCCCATCCATAGCTTATATACATATTCGGCCGGAGTTCCTTGATTTTTTCCCCCAATATGGGCGTGACTATCTACAAAGCCAGGCATAATGTACATACCTTCAGCATTCAGTTCTTTTCCGCCTGACTTTAAAACTGGTCTTCTGCTTTCTTTAATTGGTACTCCGGGATATCCTACCACTCGAACGTCTACAATGCGGTTTTTTTCTATAACAATGTCTACTGGCCCCATAGGAGGCGCTAAAGTTCCATTTATTAATGTCGCACCTCTAATAATCAATTGTGGCCATGGCCCTTCACCTTCTTGTCTGTCGGGTGCTTTTTCAATCTGCGCTTGCAGACTTATACTCAACAGGAAGCAAATTGGAATTAGTAATTTATTTTTGACACTATTCATATGAATTTGTAATTAAATTTATTAAAAATTTAGAATCAACTAAAAGTTATGATTTTAGCTTATCTTTTGTATTCTGCAGGTTGACCATCCTTGGGTGTTGATTTTACGAGAAACTCCCTGATATGTTCATTAGAAGTAGCTAAATCTTCACTTCGTAAGTACATCATATGACCGCTTCTGTAGCCTTTCCATGTCATTCGTTCGCGTAGCTTCCCACTCGTATCCATTTGCCATTGATTGTACTTTGAATTGAAATAATCTGTACCTCCGTCATAATAACCAGCTTGCACCAATAGATGTAGGTATGGGTTTTGTGCCATGGCCTGGCGGAGCTCAAAACCAGTATTATTATTGCTACTATCCCAAGGATGGACTGGCCCGAACATATTGTACTTTAAATCGGTTTCATATTTCAAGTGATTTTTTATATAATAATTGATTGCAGGTGTAAACGAATGAAGCCAAGATGTTAGTTCAGCAGAATAATCAGGTGAGCCACCTGCCACCATTTTGTCTATGCCAAGATATCTCGAATCTAGTCTTCCAATATTAAAACCTTCATCTCTTAACAGCTCTTTCCAGTAAAAGCCTTTCGGAATTCTTAAATCGTGTTCCATTACTACTTTTTCCGATAAGCCTGAATATCTTGCGATGCGAGCAGCAGCTTTCTTTTTTTCTGCTTCAGGCAAAAAACCTCCCTTAGCCATAATTGGAATTAGTTCATTTACTGTATACTCTTCCACTTCCGTTAAAATGTCTGTAAGATCTTTAGACTGTAAGTCTGACGGTAATTTTTTGTGGTGCCAAGCTGTAGCTGCATAATATGGAAGAAGGTTGGCCGCTTCTACGGCAGTGCCCCGCTCTATACCTAGGCCCGTAGGAGACACTAAAATCACTCCGTTAAGATACATCCAATGGCGATTTTGAAGTTCTAAAGAAAGGCCTGAAACTCTTGGTGCACCATAGCTCTCACCGATAAGATATTTAGGTGATTCCCACCGATTTTGACGTGTTACAAATGTATTAATCCAGCTTGCCAAATATTTTATATCAGCATTAACACCGAAAAATGTTTTTCTCTTCTCGGCATCATCCATGGTGTCTATAGCTCTGGAATAGCCTGTATTTACAGGATTTATATAAACGATATCTGCCACGTCAAGAATAGAATGCACATTATCTTTAATGCCATAAGGTTGTACAGGATATCCTTCATCATCAATCTTTAGCATTTTAGGCCCCGTGTAGGCTATATGCATCCACACTGAAGCTGAACCCGGCCCACCATTTAACGAAAATATAAGCGGTCTTTTTGCTCTATTATTTACACCCAATCTCTGGTAATAAGTAAAATACAACCCTGCTATAATTTTACCTTTCTCGTCCCATACAGGTTGTTTTCCTGTAGTTGCTGAATATTTTACAGAAACCCCTTTTATAGTCACCTCACCATTGGTAGTTACTGTAGAATCCATCGATGTGTTCAACTGTTGAGCGCTCAAGTTTAGGCTCCACAGTATCAAGATAGTCGCAATTGTATAAATTTTATTCATCTTCATTTTTTGTTAATTTTAAATTCGTTTATTTCCAGGCAATGTGTACTTATGATATAATTTTATAGTCCCTATTTTTAACATTATTTTCTGATGTATTCCGCCGGTTGATTTTCTTTTGGGATAGATGTTTTTATGAACTCTCTAATATGTTCATTTGAAGTGATTATATCTTCAGATCTCAGGTACATCATGTGTCCACTTCTATAGCCTTTCCAACTCATGCGATCACGTAATTTCCCACTCGTATCCATTTGCCATAAATTATACTTGGAGTTATAATAATCTGTTGCTCCGTCATAATATCCAGCTTGTACCATCACATGCAAGTATGGATTCTGTGCCATTGCCTGACGTAGATTCTCACCCGTATTATTATTGGACCTATCCCAAGGACGTGTTTGTCCACCTATAAAATATCTTAAATCTGTGTTATAATTAAGATGGTTTTTAAAATAATAATTAATAGCAGGGGCAAAAGAATGTTCCCACGATTTCATCTCTGGTGAATAATCAGGCCGATCACCAGCATTCATCTTGTCTATTCCAAGGTATCGGGAATCTAATCTTCCAATGGTAAAACCTTCATCTCTTAATAAGTCTTTCCAAAAAAATGCTTTTGGCACTCTTAGATCATGTTCCCTTATTACTTTTTCCGATAGGCCAGTATATCGAGAGAGTTCGACAGCCGTTTTTTGTTTTTCAGCGTTTGAGAGAAAGCCCCCTTTAGCCATGATGGGAATTAATTTATTTGCGGTATAATCTTCTACCTCAGTTAAAACCTCAGTCAAATCTTTCGATTGTAAATCGGCAGGAAGTTTTTTATGAAACCATGCCGCGGCGGCATAATACGGGATGAGATTTGCTGGCTCAATTGCTGTACCGCGTTCAATACCCAGATCGGTAGGAGATACCAATATCACACCATTCAAGTACATCCAATGACGATTTTGTAGTTCTAAAGAAAGCCCTGACACCCGAGGTGTTCCGTAACTTTCACCTATTAGATATTTAGGTGATTCCCAGCGATTTTTTCTTGTGACAAAAGTGTTGATCCATTCCGCTAAATACTTTATGTCGGCATTCACACCAAAGAAAGTTTTAGCAATCTCCTCATCGCTCATACTATCAACAGCTCTAGAAAAGCCAGTATTAACAGGTTCGATATAAACGATATCGGCCACATCCAGTATTGAATTTGGATTTTCCTCAACTCCGTACGGTTGTACTGGATAGCCTTCGTCATCAAGTTTTAACTTGTACGGCCCTGTATAGCCCAAATGCATCCAAACGGAGGCTGCCCCTGGCCCGCCATTAAAGGAAAAAAAGATTGGTCTTTTCGAACGATTTTTTACGTCGGATCTTTCATAATAAGTGTAGTAAAGACCTGCAATAATTTTTCCTTGGTCATCCCAAACAGGCTGTTTACCTGCTGTTGCCTTATATTTAATTGGAGCGCCTTTAATGGTTACTTGTCCAGAAGTTACCACCATAGTATCCATACTTGTATTGAGCTGTTGTGCATTTAATGAAAAACAAAATAAGAACAGTACGACCATGTAATGATAAATTTTTTTCATGAGATTGATTTATTTTTTATAGTTAAGTTATATATTGTAAAGTGCCATAGATTTAAAATGGCACTATTAAAAACCCTCAAAAATTGAAATTTATTTCACAAAAATTAGCTATCAGCGACATTAGAGGATATCCTCTAAAACCGCTCAATTGCTGATAAGAATAGATTATTTAAAATCTTCGTACCGTTTTAAACAGTACTCTTAGTGAGATGCTCCGTGATTCTGGATTGAAATTAATATTTGTCCCAAAAAAGCTTTGTTGTTAACAAGTCGCCACCTATATCTGCTGCTGCAGCTTCGTAATTACTTCTATTTAATGATTGTTCAGATATAGGATAAATAAGACGAACTGGTACCGTATCAACATATGCCCCTGCAGGTGCCGAAAGTTTTGGATAATCTAACCTTCTATATTCTGTCCATGCTTCTAATCCTTGGTTATATAATGCCACCCATTTTTGCATTCCTATTTTTTCTTTCCAGTTTCCCGGAGCTGTAGAATACGCAACTTCTGGTTGTGCTAAGTACTCGTCCACGCCTGAAACCCCGTAATACTCAAAAGAGGCTTTAATTGCGTTATTATAATGTAATTCGGCATCGGCTACTCCAGCTATATTCCGTTCTGCCGCCTCTGCAAGTAAAAATTCTACCGTAGAATAATCAATAAAAATGACTGCCGTGTTAGGTTGGTAGAACAATGTCCCCATCTCAGAATAGCTATCATAGTTTACGACCATCCCAGACTCAGCACCTATATAATCACCATTCACAGATTTAAAAAAGACGCTTCTTCGTGGATCCTCCAGACTATTCATATAATCAATAAATGGTTTAGCCCCCACAAAATCTTTTCTATTTCCGACGGCCAAATCAAGATATAGGGCGGTAGTATTTGGTTGAGCATCTAAATGGTCCACCGTAGCATTATCCGTATTTGACGTGAATACTCCAGGAATTGCTGCAATAATATTAGTTTCTGCAACCTGTGGATTGCTATCGACAATACGCATGGCCATCAGTAACTGTAATGATCTTCCAAACTTTTTCCAAAGCTTGGTATTGCCGTTATACATAAGATCATCGTTCCAGCTGGCCCCTGACTCATCGATATTATCCAATGCGGTATTTAAATCTGACAACAAGTCAAGATAAATGGTTTCTGCATCATCATAGGTAGGTGATATATTATTCACATCGAGAGCTTCTGAATAAGGGATATTCCCAAAAGACTCTACAAGCTTACTATAGGAATACACCCTTAATATTTCTAGAATAGACAGTTTATTTTTAAGTGAAACAGCATTCATTGGAGTTTGGACCGTACTCTCAATTACTTTCTTACTTTCTTGTAAATTAATTAGGACTTCCAAATAGACATTGGTCCAATTAAAATTTGAATAATATGTAGTACCCTCGTTGTAAGTCACGGATGATATTTGTTGTGACCATAGCCTCGAAAGCGTATATGGACTGCCGTTAGCACCGTAGGTAAGATCACTTTCTAAATTGGACATGTTTTTTAAAGCATAGTTAAAAAATGTTTCAGCTGGGGCTGAAGTCGCATTTTTTTCATCGACGTTTAGATCTTCCAAGTTACCGGAGCAGCTGACGAAAATAAAAATGATGGATATAAGAATATATTTTTTCATGATATTCGATTTATATTAGAATTGTATTTGAAGATTGAAACCCAAATTTTGAGTTGAAGGTAGTACCCCTTCTTGATATCCTTGAACATTTCCTGAACTTAAATTGGCTTCAGGATCTGAGAACGGTAAGTTTTTGTGAATAATCCAAAGATTTGAGCCTACTAAGCTTAATTTCATAGCCTCTACTTCCATTTTATCAAGAAAACTTAATTTTGGAAAAGAATAGGTTAGTGATACCTCTCTCAATTTAACATAAGATGCATCATAAATGAAATGTGCTGAAGGTGCTTTAACACTTCCCGTGGCGTTATTGTATGTATCCATTGCTGTACGGACAGTGTTTGGCTGACCATCAGGCGTTACACCATCTAGTATTATTCCGCCTCCATTCGCCAACGAATTACGCATTGGATTACCTAAATCGTTTAAACCTACTGAGTAGTTATATAGGCCAGATCTATTGCCTACTGCAATATCACGTGAATAAAGATCACCCCCCATTTGCATGTCGATCAAGAAGTTAAGACTAAGATTCTTATACTTCATTGAATTAGTAAAACCACCATTCCAGTCAGGGGTGACATTTCCAATTACATTGTTTGAAGTTGTTGTACGCATATATTCACCATTGCTTTGATTAATTACTCGTTTTCCGTCAAGATAAATATAATCAGTCCCCTGAATTGTTCCGTAGGGCTCACCGAGGGTGGCATTAATTGTTACTCCAGAGAGACTTCCTAGCTGTAAGTTAGAAGCTCCTTCAAAAAGAGAAACTACCTCACTCTTGTTAGTGGCCCAGTTAACACCAACATCCCAACTAAAATAGTCAGTTTTTACTATCGAGCCAGATAAAGCAATCTCCACCCCCTTATTTTGTATTTCTCCAGCATTAACAAATTTTCTAGAATACCCCGTAGTAGTAGATATAGCAACAGGTATAATTTGATCTTTAGTATTGGTTTTATAAACCGACATATCCATTTTTAATTTACTGTTAAAAAAACGTAGTTCCACTCCTAATTCGCTACTTGATGTACTTTCTGGTAACAATTCAGAATTATTTTTAGTACTGTTCATGCCATATAAAGGAATTGAACCGAATGGTGTTGGTTTTTCTAAAACGTCCTTTAGACTATTTGGCGGTGCGGAGCTTCCAACTTCTGCGTAGTTCAATCTCAGCTTACCAAAAGTCAAAATGTCGCTATCAATTAGATTTGAAAATATAAAACTCGTCGATACTGAAGGATAGAAATAAGTACTGTTTTCTTTTGGTAAGGTAGAGGAATGATCAAATCTTCCTGTAAGATCTAAATATAACAAATTGTTATAACCGAATGAAACAAGACCGTAAAATCCATCGACTCCGACCTTTTCAAGCACTTCAACAGGAGCAGCAGGTAAATTCACAGAATTTGATAGTGAATATAGTCCAGCAAGAACCAACCCTCCATTAGTTACAGAACTTATGGAACTAAATTCGTTTCTTCTAATATTTGTCCCTATAACCCCACTAATGTTCAATTTTTCAGTAACGTGTTTATTGAAATTTAACATCAAATCATAATTCGTTTCACTAAAATTTATATTTTTTCTCTCATACTTCCCTTCCCTTCCTCTAGTTCCTGTATTTGCTCTTTCCTCTTGCAGAAATGAATAGGTATCTAATGAGGCGCGACCTTCAAGGTTAATCCAATCATTTATTTTATAAGTAAGTGAAACATTTCCAAATATTCTACTTCTAGTATCGTTTTGGTAGTTTTGATATAATACCCAGTATGGATTATCAATTGTACCCCCCATAAAAGGAGTGATGTTGGTGCCAGTATTAAAATAAGCATCTTTTAACTCTTGAATACCAACGTTCATAGGCCAGTATTTACGCATAGCTGCCACAACATTGCCTCCATTTCCAAATGCAGATTCATTACCCGTTCGATTTCGGCCTAACGCATCCGTCTTTATATAGTTTGCACTACCAGATGCTTTTAATCTTTCATTAAAATCAAATCCTGTACTTATTGCAATATTATTTCTTGAAAGCTTACTGTTGGGTACAATTCCCTCCTGTTCAAAATTAGTATATGAAATTCTGTAATTGGCCTTTTGACCACTTCCAGAAATCGAAACACTATTAACAAAGGTCACTGGCGTATCGAAGAAGGTAATAAGCTTGTCTTTTGGAGCTTCCCAAGGAGTAGGCTGTAAATAATAAGGAGATTCTGGATAGAAGGAATCCCATTGGTATACCATCAAATTTGAGTCGAATGGCGCTCCATAAGAGCCATAGGCAGTAGAAGGTGAAACTAAATCTAGTGTTCCATCACCATTGACATCTTGTTTGTTGAAATACTCATTTCCATTAGGACCATATATAGATCCATATCCCGTACCGTATTCATGTTGAAATTTTGGCCAAGTAGACTTATCAATAAATCCAATGGTAATACCGGAATTTATGGTGATTGTTGTTTTATCCTTTGCACCTGCTCCAGATTTTGTCGTAATAATAACCGCTCCGTTTGTTGCCCTGGATCCATACAATGCCGTAGCTGCGGCACCTTTTAAAACGTTAATTGACGCTATGTCTTCAGGGTTGATATCCGAAGCTAAGTTGCCGTAGTCAAACCCGCCACCAGCAGTTTGTTGACTACTGGTATTAAAATTAGAGTTACTTACAGGAACTCCATCAATAACAAATAACGCTTGATTATCACCAGTTAACGATGTGCTACCTCGAATTATAACATTACTTGAACCTCCTAAGTTAGTATTGTTCTTAATTTGGACTCCAGATACTTTTCCCGAAAGTGCGTTTACAACGTTATCCGTAGGTACCCTATTGACATCATCTCCACTTACTTCTTGAGTAGCATACCCGAGAGATTTTTTCTCTCTGGAAATCCCTAATGCGGTTACAACAACTTCATCCAGCAGAGCCGCATCCTCTTCTAACGTTATATTAATATTGGTTTGGGTACCAACGTTAATTTCTTTAGATTTAAATCCAACGTATGAAAAGACTAGAATTGCATTTTCTGGAACGGTAATTGAAAATTTACCATCAAAATCTGTTTGTACACCATTGGACGTACCTTTCTCTATAACATTTGCACCAATCATAGGCATGCCGCTAACATCTGAAACAACGCCTGTAACCTGTTGTTGAAATTCATTATTTTCTATTTTCGGATCAAAGTTGAGGGATTGTACATCCGTATTATTATTGTTCTGCTTAATTAAGATCACCTGTCGTCCTTTAATACGATAATGTATTTCTGTATTATTGAAGATAGCATCAAGCACTTCATTGATCTCTTTGTTTTTTATTTTTAAAGTAATCTTTCTTTGATAATTAATTTGTTTGGTTTCGAACAGAAATCGGTAATCAGAAATGGATTCAATTTCTGCAAAAACTTTCAATAAACTCGCCTGCTCTATTTCTATGCTGATTTTTTGACCATCCTTATCAAAAACAGTATGTGCCTTAATTTGAACGAACGACACAAGCAAAAAAAGTGCACTTAATTTTAATTTCAGATCAATTCGGAAAATCGAAAAGAATGAGCTACTTCTTCTATTTTTTTTCATAATTTATTTGATTTTAATTGGTTTCCAATGCAGTTATAAGATTTTAATAAATACTCGCTAAAAAAGCTTGCAACATTTCGTGTTCTTTTATTTAAGACTTTTTAGTGTTTCCGAAAATTCCATAGGTGTTGATTTAGTAACTGTTAATATATCAATACGCGTTGGTCAGAAATTCTATAATTAAATGGATATATTTCCGATATATACTTCAAAACATCTTCTATACTCTCAACGTCCTCGCTGAAACTCGCATTGAAAACCTTATTGGACAGTGCCGAATTATTGTTTTCGATTTCTACATCATATTTACGCTCAAGTTTTTTTAACATGTTCGAGAAAGGTGAATTTCTAAATACCAACTCTCCTTTCATCCATCCTATATAATCATTTATATTTACTTCTTCTAAGCTCGTTTTATGGTTGTTTTTGTCCCATGAGCCTTTTGTTCCTGGTGTAAGGGTTATAATTTCCTCAGGAAAATAAGAGTTAGACATACTTATAGACCCTTCTACTAATACCGCATTTATTTCAGGATCTTCAGAGTAGGTGGATATGGTGAACTCAGTTCCTAGCACTTTTATAGAAACATCATCTGCATTGACGATAAAAGGACGACGCTTATCTGACGAAACATCAAAATATGCCTCTCCTTCTATAAACACCTCTCGCGATAGTCCTTCTAAAAAGTTGACCGGATATTTCATTTTACTTCCTGAATTCAGATGTACAACCGTACCATCTGATAGTTCTATGTCAAACATTTTCCCGTGAGGAATTACAATTTGATGGAAAATAAGCTGATCTGTTACAGCCTTGGTATTATATTTAATAACACTCCCATTTTGACGCGCAATAATTTTACCAGAGACAATAATATCCTCATTGCCAACATAATCCAAGATTCTGGTTTGCTCATCCCCTATCAATAATTTGATCCCATCATTGTGAGAGATTTGCTGCTCAACCTCAACATTACCTTTATTATAAATCGCATAACCTACAGCAAAAAATACAACAATCATTGCCGCGTATTGTATTATGGACCTCCATAGTGGAATCACCCGAGTCTTGGGTATTATTCTTTCTGATTTATTTAATCGTTCCTTTAGCGACTTCCAATCTTCACCACTATCTATTTCCTCCATAAAGCTCAAACTTTCGACAACCATATCTTGTTGAAAAACGGTTTCAATAAGTTTTTTTTCATCTTCAGTTAAGTCAGACAATGATTCTGGCGATAATTTTCCAGTGGCAGCAATAATTTTTAAAGCTGTTTTTATTCGTGATTCTGATGTCATAATATATTCTTCTATTAATATGTTATGATAAAGTTAAATTAGGGTGACAACATTTATAATAATTTTGAATATTTTTCATCTTAAAACTTAAAAAAAATGAAAAAGCCTATACAATCATCTGAAAATTAAACCTTTTTCGTTCACGTGTAAAATCTAATTATGACATCTCGTCCAAGATCTTAAGAATGTTTTCTATAAACGGTTGAAAAAAATATAATCCTTATGACACCAGATTAGGTTTTTGTTGTCTTATATTGTCTTCCAATCTTTGTCACTCTTTGTAAACATTATTTTAATTAAAAAAATCTATTTATGGACAGAAAAGGTTCCACCTAATACTGTTTATGCAGGGCCTCAACTTTGCGGATGAAAGATCCACGTTTTATGTGGCAAGGGAACAGGGCGTTTTTAACTCTCACTAAATTTTATATTTATATTAATTTTTTGACCGCTCCTCTATCTGCTTGTCAACCATAAGCTCTACGTCATGCAATAATTTTTTAGCATTGTAAATAATACCATCTTTTATAGTATACAATACACCACCTACCCTCTCTGGCTTTCCTATTTTGTCATTTAACCTTATAGCACCAGTGCCATAAAGCACTTTCAGGTTCTGTAAAGGGTTTTCGTCGAGTATTACAATATCAGCCAATAAGCCTGGTCGGATTACTCCAAATTCGATCTCTTTATTTAACGGTTTGAAAATTTCTTCTGCACCATGCATGGTGGCAGCTCGAATGACCTCAAGTGGATGAAAACCTGCTTCTTGCAACATTTCAAGTTCTAAAATGGTACCAAAACCATATAATTGATAGATAAAACCAGAGTCTGAACCTACGGTTACTTTACCTCCTCGATTTTTATATTCGTTTAAGAACTGCATCCAGACCTGATAATATTTTTTCCAAGCTACTTCGTCTTCAGTGGTCCAATCGAACCAGTAAGCACCATGATTTAATCGACTTGGCTCGAAAAATTCCATTTGAGAAGGTAATGTATATTTAGCATGCCAATCAGCATTACGTGCTGCCATTACATCCCTCCCTGCAGAATAAATAGTCATTGTAGGATTAAGATAAAAATCCAATTCTAAAAACTCCGCGAGTAGTGCATTCCATCTTTCACCTCCCGGCTTTACCAAATTCCATTGTCTAGCAACTTGTCCGAACCGGTGTTGCTCATCTCCATAATTAATATCTATAGGCCATGGTTGTACATCATTGTTCTCATACATAGATTCAAAAAGACCATAAAAATGAGTCATGCTTGTAAGCCCAAGTCTAGCAGCATCCAAAGCATTCATTTGTGCTACACCGCTTTGTCCAAGATGCGCAGTGCTTCCCATTCCTAAACTATTCGCTTCATCAAGCAAAGCTTTCATTATCTGAGGACGATAAGAACCCAATTTCAGACCATCAACCCCTTTTTTCTTAGCATACTGAACCCATTCTCGAGCATCCGCAGGGGTTAATAATTTCCTCCCCTCCCATTCTATTCCACTTCCAGGACGGTGAAATGAAATGATTCGTGGCGCAACAATTTGATTTTTTGCACTTCTTGCACGTTCTCTCAAGGACCATTCGAGCTCTCCCGAAGGTACACCCCTAACCGTAGTAATGCCATGAGCAAGCCATAACTTATAAACATATTCAGCCTCAGGAGCTTTTGGCACACCCCCCGTATGGACATGTAAATCAACAATCCCCGGTATAGCATATTTACCATTAGCATCGATTTCTTTAGTATTCCCAATTCTTAATTTTGGCCTTTTTGATTCATTGATTTCAATTTTCGGAACTCCGACTGAAACAATGTCTACAATCTTATTTTTTTCCACAATTATGTCCACGGGCCCCGTAGGAGGGCCACCGGTCCCATCTATAAGAATAACACCGCGAATAATTAATTGATCATAAGGTCCTTCGCCTTCTGCAGGTTTTCGATCAGGTGCACCTATCATTTGAGATAATACTACTAAAGGAGCTAAAAAAAGCATTAATAACATGTGATTTTTCATAGTGATGAATTAAAAATTTATATTGAACAAAAGATTATCTTTTATTTAAAATATTAACTTATGATTTAAATATTCTTTAAATATTTAAGAATGTAAACTCAAGTTTATCAAGACTACTATCCTATAGTTACAAATACCACGTTTAAGGGTGACAGGTTTTTAAACTTTTTAGGTAATAATTGATTTTCTTTTGCGAAAAACTTTTATTACATTTAAAAAAATATAGCGTTAATTTTTTATTAAATTTTGCTATTGCCTCGAAGAGTTTTTGTCGATTATATTCGTTCTAAAGTGGCACAACACAATTTTTCAGAACGGTTCATGTGTGAAAGTTGAAATGAGGTAGGATGTTTAATCACATTAAATTCATAATTTAAGAGTAGAAGAGTTTTCATCAAAAAATAATAATTGGAATTAAAAGTATCCTACATAGCCATGTAATGTAGTCTGCGACCTAATTCCTCCGTTTAAATGTAGTTATTTTCAGAAGTTGAATTTTATTATAATATAGACTATTAAAATCGACACTATAAAACCCACCATACCTTCTAATTTACACACTACTTGAATGTTATGAAATCAAAGAAATTGGACCCAAATACTTCGGAAATAGAACAATTATTTACTACTCATCATTCTTTTTTATGTTTAGTAGCCTACACAATAGTTAAGGACAAAGATGTAGCAAAAGATGTAGTGCAAGATTTTTTCATTTCATATTGGCAAAAAAAGAATACTTTATCTATAAAAATATCTTTTCAAGCCTATGCTGTTCGCGCAGTAAAAAACTTAAGTTTGATAGCTGTTAAAAAAACGATCAAGCAACAACCACTAGATTTCATTTTAAAGAACCACGTTGAAGAAAATCATAATATCGTCGAAACTCCCAGTACCTATCGAAGGTTATGGGAGCTTGTCAATAGACTTCCGGTTAGCAGAAAAGACATTTTTATTGCATTTGTTGTACAGGGCCATAGCTATGCAGAAATTGCCGAATTAAAAGGAATATCCATAAATACAGTTAAAACTCAAATGAAAAGAGCTTATGCTTTCCTGAAATCCGAGGCAAACGAAAATAATTTTTTATGTATTTATTTGTTCTGTATTATGTCCGCTAAATTATTTTGAAAATAATAAGGGTTTTGATGCACCCTGTTTGTTTTTTTCATAGGGATTTAGCGTTTTCAACAGCTTTCATAGAGTCCCGAAAAATTTCCAATAAGGTATAGGTTACATATATAACTGACTATTAAATTTCCATTCCTTAAATTAATAATAACCATTATACCTCATTATGGGCTTCTAATGATAAAAAGATTGTTCCTCTAAAAAGTTTAAATAATCGTGAAGGTGTCGCAGTTGCATGATGATCAAAATCGCAACCAAAATATTATTATTGCCATGCAGCCCTTCGAATGCGCTCACGGTAACATTGAACTAAAGAATTGGCTTGCAGAAATGTTTTTTGGAACAAAATGGAACAACTGACGAACTCCTTATTGCTTACCCCCTTCAAAATTATAACGATTTACGTTTTGCCAACTTTGGTAGCGTGAACTCTTGACCCGTCCTAAAAATCACAATATTTCGCAATCGCTATCGAATATGCAAGACAACTTGTGATATCATTTTGTAAATTAGTAATGAAACTTCAGAAAGAAACCGGAACGCTAAATGGCACTCATTTAAGTCCTTCCTTAAATCGGGTTCGGATACATTAAGTTTATGCTATATTTGCTTAGACATTTGACGAATTATCAGGTGATCCCTTTTTGGGAATCCCGTACAGAAAACTTTTTATTTGGAGAAATGTATCCCTGAGGCTTCTTAAAAAAAGAAATTATGGAAAAA
>Ga0208015_1000532_pt1 | contig 19212 bp, 19 predicted proteins | sample 26BtaG_FD_184101 | JGI IMG/M metagenome (GOLD analysis project Ga0208015, IMG submission 184101) | Marine viral communities from Cariaco Basin, Caribbean Sea - 26B_WHOI_OMZ_CsCl (SPAdes) (version 2) | ecosystem: Environmental > Aquatic > Marine > Oceanic | place: Caribbean Sea: Cariaco Basin...
ATGGGAAAGCGCAGAAGGATGCGGTGGTCGCCCAAAGGGGCTCACCGAGTAGCCGTCACAAGGGCCGCAGTTCTCGATGGTCGGCTGACCGTCGCAAACAGAAAACGCGCCGCATGACCCCCATGTTCTGTCCACTCCCGCGCAGTGGCAGCATTCGGGCTCTGAGGAGTTCTGGTCCGGCGCGACCGTACATGGCGCGCTTGAGGGTCTTCAGGCGATTGACTTGGCCCTCAGCCTGACCGTTGCTCCACGGAAGTTCGATGGCATTGCGCACGGCCTCGATGTCGCGGTGCAGCGTGCGGGCAAAGCGCATGATTGGTGGGATGCCAGTCTCAATGGCCAGGTCGATCCATGCGTCCAGCGGGGCGGACTGGTCGCCGCGCAAAATGCCCTGAAACCGCATGGCAAGGCTCCGCATCGTGGCAAAGCTTGGCGATCCGGCCTTCAATGCATCTACCTTTTGGGCCTGGTCTGCGGTCAATTTGCGTCGCGGCTTGATACAGAGCGCCGCTGCGACAACCGGCGAAATGGCGTGACCGGTTTGCGGGTCCCGCACAGGCGCCAGGGGCAGCGGCGTGTCGGTCGGGCCTGCTAGAACGGTTTGTTCATCCCTTCGCCATCCGGCCAGCAGACGTTGCAAATGAGACAAGCTGCCCTCATAGCCATGGCGTTGAATTTCGACCAATAATTCCTGGCCGGACCGGATACCCTGTTTCCAGAGATCGGCCAGTATGCTCTCAAAATACCACGGCGACGTGGGCTTCAATGCAGCTCGGCGGCGGTCTGGTGGCGAGTCGGAGCTCAACCACTTCGCCACACTACGACGCGGGAAGCCGGTCCGACGTCCAATTTCGCTACAAGACAGCCCTTGATCACGAAGCGCATGGATGTTTCGGAAAATTTCCTCACGTGATTTCCGATGAGCAAGACGCGATCGCAGTAGATGATTGGCCGTGCTGATGTTTTCGGCATCTGACAATAGCGCCCGCCCGGTGGCGCGGCCATGCATATTCATCTGCTCTTCAATGGCCTGGCGCAGGTTCTGGACGAGATGGAAACGGTCTGCGACCTGCAGGGCTTGCGGTGCACCCTGACGTGCGGCCTTCGCATATCCGCCACAACGATCCCGACTGATGACTTCAATCTCAGGGTGCTGCCGCAGCCAGCTCGCACAGCTTTCAACGCTCCGATCCGGAAGAATATCAATTACGGTCTGCCGCTCGAGATCGACGATGATGGTTCCGTAAGTCTGCGACTTGCGCCAGCTCCAATCGTCGATGCCAATGACCGTTGGCGGCGGGGCGACGCTTTCCGCACACTTCTTGAGGTGTCGCAGCACCGTGTCATTGCTGACACCGACGCCTAAACGGCGCAAGAGCCGCTCGGCAGGCCGTCCACCCGTGGCGTGCCCCAGATGAACTACAATGTCATCAGCACGCGAAGTTCGACGTGCAAATGGACGCGCAATTGACGAGGTGTAGTCCGAAAAAGTCCGCCGCGGGCACGTGGAAGCGCGACATCGCCACCTGCAGACCCAGAGTGCGATTGTTACCTTGTCGCCAAGTGCAGGTAAATCCTGTAGCCGCCTTTGCCGCCACCCGTGACGACGCCGAGAATGCAAACCACAATCTGGGCAGATGCCTCTGGGTGCCAAAACACCGGATACAAGCCACCCGCCGGAATCACGTCGCTTAACGCCTTGAACCGAAACGTCGCTCCCGGGCGACCAGTGCTTTTTTGAAATCACGACTATCCCTCCCGAATGTTCCAAGCTCAGGATAGTTGCGCCACACAAATTGAGGCAGAATCCAATTATGGGCTACGCGACAGCCACCTTGGCCTTAAACTGATCTGTAAAATTCCGGCGCTTCGCCATTTTCGTATCCCTTCATAGGTTTGGGATACACCTTAGCTAACTGTCCAGTTTTCTGGGACCGCTTCAGCTTCTGCATGACGTGCGACGTCCTACAATTTCAGGCTATCTTCAATAGCTCGCCTGCGTCTTCAAAAAAGTGCTTTTGGCAGCCATGTCGCCAGATCCGGCAGTAGCCATATCAACGTGATGCCCACAATCTGCAGACAGATGAACGGTAGCACGCCTGCATATATCTGGCCGGTCGAGATTTCATCCGGGGCCACGCCGCGCAGATAGAACAGCGAAAAGCCGAAGGGCGGCGTCAGGAACGAGGTCTGCAGGTTGATCGCAATCAATACGCCCAGCCAGATCGGATCATGACCCAGTAAGATCAGCGACGGCGTGATCAGCGGCAGCACAATCACCGAGATTTCGACGAAATCCAGAAAGAAGCCCATGATGAAAATCACTATCATGCAAAAGACCAGCGCGCCGTTGGCCCCGCCCGGCATTTCGGCCAGAATGCCCGCCACGCGTTCCTCGCCGCCCAGTCCGATAAAGACAAGGCTGAAGAACCCGGCGGCAATGATCGTTGCAAAGATCATCGAGGTCATGGTCATGGTCGATTTCACCGCCTCTTGCACCATTTGCTTTTGCAGTGCGGCGCGCAAGGCCAGCAGTACCGACAGCCCGCCAACCACCGCAAGCCCGGCATAGAAAATGCCAAGCACATATGCGCCCGAGCTCAGGTCGCTACGCTGAAACCGCACCGGAAAGGCACCCGCCAGAATACCCAGCGCGATCAGGGCAACCGTGCCCAGCAGGATGATGCGTGGGGCGATGCCAATGCGATAGCCGGTCATCAACAGCGCACCGACAGCGCCGACTGATGCGGCCTCGGTCGGGGTGGCGATGCCGCCCAGAATGGCGCCCAGCACGGCGAAGATCAGCAGGACAGGCGGGATCACCGCGCCGACGACCTCGCGCCAGTCGGGTTTGGCGATGTCGAGGGGCGCAGGGGGCATGTCCTGCGGGCGCAGCCATCCGCGCGCCACGATATAGATCAGGTAAAGGCAGACCAGCACCAAGCCGGGGATTACAGCAGCGGCGAAAAACTGGCCGACCGACAGCGCCTCGACCGAAAACTTGCCCTGTTCGTACTGCGCCTGCTGGAACGAGGTGGACATTACGTCCGCCAGAATGATCAGCAGGGTCGAGGGCGGAATAATCTGCCCCAGCGTGCCAGCCGTGCACACGATGCCCGATGCGACCCGCGCGTCATATCCGGCGCGCAGCATGGTGGGCAGGGCAATCATCCCCATCGCCACCACGGTCGCCCCGACAATGCCGGTTGACGCTGCCAGCAACGTGCCGACCAGCACGACCGAAATGCCCAAGCCTCCGCGCAACTGCCCGAACAGCCGGCCCATCGTGTCCAAAAGCCCTTCCGCAATGCGGCTTTTTTCCAGCAAAGCGCCCATCAGTACGAACAGCGGAATGGCGATCAAGACGGGGTTGGTCAGAACGCCAAACACCCGTTGGCCCAACGCGCCCAGCAGGGTGATGTCCATTTGCCCCAGCATCCAGCCCAGATAGGCAAAGATCACGGCAACCCCCGCGATGCTGAACGACACAGGGAACCCAAGAAGGATCGCACCCATGAGGGCTGCGAACATGATAAGGTCGAGATATTCGATCATCAGGTCTCTTTCACGGCCAAAAGGCGGATCAACAGGGCTAGGGATTGCAGCATCACGAGGACACAAAAGGCGGGCATCAGGGATTTCAGCAGGAACACCGCCTCGATCCCGCCCACGGAAATTGGGCCTTCAAGGATCGCCCATGAATTGCGCACCGACGGCCACGACCAGTAAATCAGTGCAATCATCGACGGCATCAGCAGGAACAGATGGCCGAAAATGTCGATCCGGCGGCGTGTCTTTGGCGTTGCCTTGGCATAGAACACGTCCACCCGCACATGCTTGTCGACCAGCAGCGTATAGCCCGCCGCCAGCATGAACAGCGCGGCGTGCATATAAAGAACACTTTCCTGCAACGCGATGGAATTCACGCCGAACGCATAGCGCCCGACAACGATGGTGAACTGCACCAGCATCATGGCCAGCGCCAGCCAGCGCACCACATGGGCGACACCGATGTTTACCTTGTCCAAGGCGTTTGCCAGTTGCTCCATCACCTGCCCCCGATGCGAAAGGTCACGAAGGGCGCAGCCATCGCCGCGCCCTTGTTCGATAGGTCTTAGTACCCCATGACCAGATTACGTGCGTTCATCTGACCGTTGTCAGCATAGACCATGTATTTACCGACCGATGCACGATAGGCCACGAAGCTTTCGGTGATCCGTTTGACCAGCTCGTCATCGTCATTGCGCAGATCGTCGATGACCTCGGCGGCGGCTTTGCCCATGCCGGTGATGACGTCTTCGGGGAACATTTTCACCTGAACGCCGTGCTCGGCCACCATCGCTTGCAGCGACAGGGCGTGCTTGGTGGTGTATTCGGTCCAGACCTGATTATACAGGCTGTCACAGGCCGCTTGCACAACCTGTTTCAGGTCGTCGGGCAGGTCGTTGAACACGTCTGCGTTGACGCCGCATTCCTCGGCCGACGATGGCTCGCCCACGCCGGGCCAGTAATAGTTCTTGGCGACCTGGTAATAGCCAAGCGCGCTGTCGGTCCAGGGGCCGATAAATTCGCCCGCGTCCAAAGCGCCGGTTTGCAGGGCCTGGAACATGTCCGGGCCGCTCATCGTCTCGGCCGCCATGCCCATTTTGGCCGCCATTTCGGACGCCAGACCTGTGGTGCGGAACTTCATGCCTTTCAGGTCTTCGGCCGAGTTCACTTCGTTGCGGAACCAACCGCCCCATTGCGGGCCAGAGTTGCCGCACAGGAAAGGCTTGATGCCAAACCGGCCATACATTTCGTCGTAAAGTGCCTGACCGCCGCCATGCACCATCCAGCCGACTTGCTCGTCCGCGCGCAGACCAAAAGGTTGCGAGCCGAACAACAGGATACCCTTGGATTTCGACCCCCAATAGGCGGGAACAGCGTGATACAGCTCGGCGGTGCCTTCGCTGACCGCGTCAAAGACGCCGCGACCGGGCACAAGCTCTCCGGCAGGGAAAAGTTTGACCTCGATCCGGCCCCCCGACAGGGTCGTGATCCGGTCGGCCAGTTGTTGTGCGGCCACGCCCGGCCCAGGCAGGTTCTTGGGCCACGCGGTGACCATCTTCCACTGGCGCTTGTCCTGCGCGATGGCTGGGGTTGCCAGTGCCGTTGCTGCGGTGCCGATAGCACCCGTGGTCAGAAATGTCCGTCTTTGCACGCGCCTCTCCTCCAATCAGGCAGTTGCGACCTTGGCGTTGGCTGAAGCCATCCCTTGGTCAAATCCGTGCATAAAGCTATTATGTAAATACATAATAGAGTCAATCATTGCGGCGAGAAAACCCGGTCAAGCCAGCAATCCTCGCGCAATGATTGTGCGCTGGATCTCGGATGACCCTTCATAGATGCGGAAAATCCGCAGATCGCGCAGGTAGCGTTCCAGCGGGAAATCGCGGGTATAGCCATAGCCGCCGTGAATTTGCAGCGCCCGGTCGGCAATCCGCCACGCGGCTTCGCTGGCATACAGCTTGGCAAAGGCGGATTCGCTGGAATAGCGCACGCCGGTCCCGCGCAGGGTCGCCGCCTGCATCGCCAGCGCGCGGGCGGCGGCCAGTTCGGTGGCACTGTCGGCCAGAATCCATTGCAGCCCTTGGAAGTCCGCAATCGCATGGCCGCTGACCTGCCGTTCCTTGGCATAGGAAATCGCGGCCTTCAGCGCGGCGTCGGCAATGCCGGTGGCCTGTGCAGCGACTTCGATCCGGCCATTGTCCAGAACCTTCATTGCAGTACGGAACCCCGTGCCTTCGTCGCCCAGACGGTTTTCGTCCGGCACCCAGCAATCAAAGCTGATGCCAAACACATGCCCGCCCTTCAGGCCCATCGTTTTTTCATTGGGCGCGACGGACACGCCGTCGATTTTCTTCGGTTCAACAATAAAAGCGCTGACACCGCGTGCACCGGCGGCGGGGTCGGTCTTGGCGTAGACCACCATGAAATCCGCCGCGCCCGCGTTCGAGATAAAGCACTTGGACCCTTTGATCCGATATCCATCGCCTTCGCGCTTGGCCGTCGTGCGCATATCGGCGGGGTTCGATCCGGCCTGCGGTTCGGTCAGGGCAAACGCGCCCAACGACGTGCCCGCCGCGGCATCGGGCAGAATGCGGGCCTGCAAATCGGCATCCGCCCCCAGAAGCAGCGAATCCGTGGCCAGAAAATGCGCCGTCAGCATGGATGCGGTGGACCCACAGGCGCCCGCGATCGCCTCGACCGCCGCATACAGCGCGGGGCCGGACAGGCCGATCCCGCCGTGGTCTTCCGGCAGGTTCAGACCCAACAGGCCCATGTCCGCCATCGCGTCCAGATGGAGGGTGGAGAACAGCGCCTCTTCGTCGATCTGCGCCGCTTTCGGGGCCAGAACCTCGGTCGAGAACCGTTCGATCTGCGCGACCAGCGCGCGTTCGTCGTCGCTCATGGGATAGGTGGTCATGCGCGTTGCTCCTTGTTCAACAAATTCAGAATATCGCCTGCATCAGCATTCAGGGCCGGGGCCGGCTTGCGCCCGCCGCGCCCTGCGCCGTTAAAATGCACCGGCTGTTCAGGGACGTTCAGAACGCCCAAGTCGGGATGCGTGACCGTGGACGCCAACCCGCGCTCCACTGCTTGAGGCGACGCCCAAGCCTGTGCCACAGATTGGATGGAGGATGCCGGAATACCTGCCGCTGACAGGTGGTGCACCACCTGATCCACCGGCAAGGAACCCGCCCACTGGTCGATATACTCGGCGAGCGCAGGTTCGTTCTCGCGGCGCAAAGGATCGCTGGTAAACCGCGCGTCCTGTACCAGTTCGGGCTGGCCGATTACGTCGCAGAAGGTGGCAAACAGCCGGTCGTTCAGAACCGCCAACGCGAAATGCCCGTCCGCCGCCGGATAGGTGCCAAAGGGCGCGGACAGCGGGTGGCGGTTGCCGGTGCGCACCGGGGTCTCGCCGCCCATCAGGGTGCGGCAGGCCAGAATGGGCATCATCGACACCAACCCGTCAAACAGCGCCACATCCACATGACGCCCCAGCCCGGTGCGGCTGCAGTCAAACAGGGCAACCATTGTGCCCCAAGCGGCGAACAGGCCACCGGCCACGTCGCCCAAAGCCTCGCCCACCATCGTCGGTGCACCGTCGGGTTCGCCGGTGGCGTCCATCAACCCGCTCATCGCCTGCACGATGATGTCATAGGCGGGTTTTTTGGTGTTTGGCCCGGTCTGCCCGAAGCCGGACACTGACACGTAAACCAGATGGGGAAAATCCTTGGCCAGCGCGTCATAGCTCAGCCCCAGCTTCTCCATCACGCCGGGGCGGAAGTTCTCGATCAGCACGTCGCAATCTGCCAGCAACGCCTTGACCGTCGCAATCGCGTCGGGCGATTTCAGGTCCAGCGCAATTGACCGCTTGCCCCGGTTGATTGCCTGAAACAACAGGCTTTCCCCGTCCTTGAACGGGCCGATATGGCGGTAATCGTCGCCGTGGGCGGCTTCGACCTTGATCACATCCGCGCCCAGATCGGCCATCATTGCGGTGCAGTATGGACCCGCCAGAACGCGGGTGAAATCAAGCACGCGCACCCCGCTGAGGGGTTGGGGCGTTTGGCTGTTGGGGGGCTGAGTGGGCATATGATCCTCCGAGTTTGATCGGTTGAGCATAGGCGCGGTCATGATATAAGCAGAAATACAGATTATTGATAGAGTGATAAATGCAAGCTATACCCGTCAGCCTTCGCCAGATCGACTATGTCATTGCCGCCGCGGACACCGGCAGCACCGCCGCCGCCGCGCGGGTGTTGAACGTGTCGCAACCGTCAGTGTCGCTGGCGATTGCCAAGGTCGAGGAACACTTTGGCCGCCCGCTGTTTGCCCGCAGCGCAGGCCAAGGCATTGCCCCCACCGCGTTCGGGCTGCGCAAACTGGGCGCCTTGCGCAGCCTGCGCGCACAGGCGCAATCGGTGCTGGATCACAAAGACAGCGGGGCCGAGGTGCTGAACCTTGGCGTCTTTTCCACCCTTGGCCCACGCTATGCGCCCGCCTTGGTGGGCAGCTTTCAGAAAGTCGCGCCCGACGCCCGGATCGCACTGCACGAAGGCGATCTGGACCGCCTGACGCGCTGGCTGGAAAACGGGCGCATCGACCTCGCATTGATCTATGATTTCGGCCTGCCGTCGTCGCTTAAGATCACACCGCTGGCCGATGTGCGGCCCTTTGGGCTGGTTGCGCGGGCGCACCCTTTGGCGGGGCGCGGGACGGTTGCGATGGCGGATTTGCTGACCGATCCGCTGATCCTGATGAACCTGCCGCACAGCCGCAATTACTTCCTGACGCTGGCGCAGATGAACGGCATCCGGCCGCGCATCGCACATGAAACAAGCTCGGTCGAGATGTTGCGGGCGATGGTTGCAAATCACATGGGTGTGGGGCTGGTTGCCACCGATATTGCGCAGGATACGGCCTGCGACGGTCAACCCGTCACGCGGCTGGAACTGTCAGACCCGCTTGTGCCGCATCGCATCGCGCTGGCCCGTGCGCCGCATCCGCATACCGCGCCACTGGTGGCCGCGTTTCAGGATCATGTGGCAAGCGCCTTCAACCCCTGACACGCTATGTCTGGCCTTTTACGCCTTATGTCTATATCTTTTGAGAAAATCCGCCGGGATCACCCGGAACCGCACGGTCGAAAGGCACAGCATGTCCATAACCTATCGCGAGGTGAAAGCCGATATCCTGCGCCAGATCACACAAGGCGAACTTGCCCCCGGCAGCTCGATGCCGAACGAGGTTGATCTGGCCGCAAGCTATGGCTGCGCGCGGGCGACTGTCAATCGGGCAATGCGCGAATTGGCGGATGACGGCATCATCGAACGCCGCCGCAAAGCTGGCACGCGGGTCAGGCTGAACCCGATCCGGCAGGTGCGGCTGAACATTCCGATCGTCGGGCAAGAGATCGAGGAACTGGGCGCGGCCTATCGCTATGCGTTGGTGCACGGTCAGGCCGAACCCGCCCCGAACTGGCTGCGCGCGCGTATGGCGTTGAAGCGTGACGACCGGGTGTTGCATCTGACCTGCATGCACTATGCCGATGGCGCGCCGTATCAGCACGAGGATCGCTGGATCAATCTAGGCGCTTTGCCCGAGGCTGAACAGCATGATTTCTCGGATATCGGTCCCAACGAATGGCTGGTGTCGACCGTGCCGTTTACCGAGGCGCAGATCAGCTTTCACGCCGTTCAAGCCGACGCCACTATCGCGGATTATCTCGACTGCACCGAAGGCGATGCCCTGTTCCAGGCCGAGCGCATGACGTGGCTTGAGGGGCAGACGATCACTTTTGTGCAATTGACCTATCGCCGCGGCCACCGTTTGACGATGCAATACTGACCGCGCGTGAAAAAGCCTGCGCGGAGTGCTCCGCACAGGCCATTGGTTACTTGCCCCAAGATGGGTAAACGCCCTGAATCAAAGGATTGCCGGCAGGTTCAAACCATTCTCGCGGGCACAGTCTTTGGCGTCGTCATAGCCCGCATCGGCGTGGCGCATGACGCCCGTGGCCGGGTCGTTCCACAAGACACGCTCGATCCGGCGGTCTGCATCTTCAGTGCCGTCACAGCAGATCACCATGCCGGAGTGTTGACTGAAACCCATGCCGACGCCGCCACCATGGTGCAGTGAAACCCAGGTTGCGCCAGATGCGGTATTGAGCAGCGCGTTCAGTAGCGGCCAGTCCGACACCGCATCCGAGCCATCCAGCATCGCCTCGGTTTCGCGATTGGGCGATGCGACTGAGCCTGAGTCCAGATGGTCGCGTCCGATTACGATCGGGGCTTTCAATTCGCCATTGCGCACCATTTCGTTGAACGCCAGGCCCAGCTTGTGACGCACGCCCAGACCTACCCAGCAAATCCGCGCGGGCAGCCCCTGAAACGCGATCCGCTCGCGCGCCATATCCAGCCAGTTGTGCAGGTGGCTGTCCTCGGCCAGGATTTCCTTCACCTTGGCGTCGGTCTTGTAGATGTCTTCCGGGTCGCCCGACAGGGCCGCCCAACGGAACGGACCGATGCCACGGCAGAACAGCGGGCGGATATAGGCGGGCACGAAGCCGGGGAAGTCGAATGCATTGTCCAGCCCCTCTTCCAGCGCCATCTGGCGGATGTTGTTGCCGTAATCGACGGTCGGAATACCGGCGGCATGGAAATCAACCATCGCCTTGACCTGCACCATCATCGAGGCACGCGCGGCCTTTTCAACAGCTTTTGGGTCGCTTTCGCGCTTTTCGCGCCATTGGGCCATCGTCCAACCCTGCGGCAGATAGCCGTTTACGGGATCATGGGCACTGGTCTGGTCGGTGACGATATCAGGGCGGATGCCGCGCTTGATCAACTCGGGATACACATCGGCGGCGTTGCCCAGAAGCGCGACCGATTTGGCCTCACCGGCAGCGGTCCAGCGTTCGATCATCGCAAGCGCCTCGTCCAGACTGTCGGTCTTTTCGTCCACGTAGCGGGTGCGGAGGCGGAAGTCGATGCTGTCGGGGTTGCATTCGACCGCCAGACAGCAGGCCCCGGCCATCACAGCCGCCAGCGGTTGCGCCCCGCCCATGCCACCCAGACCGCCGGTCAGGATCCACTTGCCCTTCAGGTCGCCACCGTAATGCTGACGCCCCGCTTCGACAAAGGTCTCATAGGTGCCCTGCACGATACCTTGCGAGCCGATATAGATCCAGGAACCCGCTGTCATCTGGCCATACATCGCCAGACCCTTCTTATCCAGCTCGTTAAAATGATCCCACGTCGCCCAATGCGGCACGAGGTTTGAGTTGGCGATCAGAACGCGCGGCGCATCCTTGTGCGTCGGGAACACCCCGACAGGCTTGCCTGATTGCACCAGAAGGGTCTGGTCTTCTTCCAGGTCCCGCAAGGTGGCGACGATCTTGTCGAAATCGTCCCATGTGCGCGCGGCGCGCCCAATGCCGCCATACACAACCAGCTCATGCGGGTTTTCGGCCACGTCGGGGTGCAGGTTGTTCATCAACATCCGCAGGGGCGCTTCGGTGGTCCAGTGCTTGGCCGTCATTTCGGTGCCGGTTGCGGGATAGATGTCGCGGGTGTTCTTGCGCGGATCGCTCATGATGTTCCTTTCAGATCAGGTGCCAGATCGGCCAGAGTTGTCAGAATGGTTTTCAAATACCCGCGCAGCCGCGCGGATTTTTCGGTGTCATAGGTCCAGGGCGCAGCCTCGTCCTTCAGATAGGTGCTTTGTGCCAGCTCCATCTGAATTGCGTGCAGCCCGTCCGCCGGTCGTCCGTAATGGCGTGTTGTCCAGCCGCCCTTGAAGCGGCCGTTGGTGACGCTGGAATAGCCCTCTGCCATCTCGCACAGGTTCTGAACAGCGGCTTCGATCTCTGGGGCGCAAGTGGTGCCCAGATTGGTGCCAATGTTGAAATCGGGGAGCGTGCCGTCGAACAGAAACGGGATGTGCGACCGGATCGAGTGGCAATCATACAGGATCGCAACCCCGTGCAGGTCACGCACCCGCTCAAGCTCGGCCTCAAGGGCTTCGTGATAGGGCGCATGGAAGGCTTGGCGACGGGCCTCGACCTCATCCTCGGTGGGGGGTGTGTTCCAGATATCCTGCCCGTCGAAATCGGTCAGCGGCACCAGCCCGGTGGTGTTCTGACCGGGATAGAGCGATACGCCCGATGGGTCGCGGTTGGCGTCGATCACGTAACGATGGAAGGTTGCGCGGACCGTGGTCGCGCCGGGCAGCAGCCCGTCATAAAGCGTGTGGATGTGCCAATCCGTGTCGTCCAGCCCCTGCCCCCGCGCGTTCAGCCGCGCCTTGATGTCGGCGGGCACGTGGGTGCCAGTATGGGGCAGGCCCAGCACGATGGGGCTGTCGCCCCGGTGGATTTCAACGGGGGTCATGGGTGAAGCTCCGGCATGTGGGTGTTTGTGGCGGCCACAATCGCGTTGGATGCGATCAGCGCTGCCGCTTTTTCCAAGTCAGGCGCAAGGTAACGGTCGTCGCCCAGCGTTTCGACCTGTTCGCGCACGGCGGCGATCACGGATGCCAGCGGCGCACTTGTCTCCAGCGGGGCGCGGAATTCGACACCCTGCGCGGCGCACAGAAGCTCGACGCCAAGGATACGTTCCAGATTGGCGACCATGCGCGACAGGCGCACCGCGCCGTGGGCGGCCATGCTGACGTGATCTTCCTGATTGGCCGAGGTGGGCGTTGAATCCGTCACGCAGGGGTTGGCCAGATGCTTGTTTTCGCTCATCAACGCGGCGGTGGTCACTTCGGCAATCATATAGCCCGAGTTCAGCCCCGGATTGGGCGTCAGGAACGGCGGCAGATCGTGGCTGAGCACCGGATCCACGATCAGGGCAATCCGGCGCTGCGCAATCGCGCCGATCTCGGCAATTGCCAGCGCGATCATGTCAGCGGCAAAGCCCACGGGTTCGGCGTGGAAGTTCCCGCCCGAGACAATCAGCCCGGCTTCGCTCAGCACCAGCGGGTTATCGGTGGCGGCGTTCGCCTCGATCTCTAACGTGCGCGCCGCCATGCGCAGCATGTCCATCGCAGCCCCCGTCACCTGCGGCTGGCAGCGGATGCAATAGGGGTCTTGCACGCGCGTATCGCCTTCGCGGTGGCTTTCGCGAATGACCGAGCCATCCAGAAGCGCGCGCATGGTCGCGGCGGCTTCGATCTGGCCTGCATGGCCGCGTAAGCTGTGAATTTCGGGTTGCAACGGCGCGGTCGATCCCATGATCGCGTCCGTGGACATGGCCGATGTGACCAAAGCCGAGCACATCGCCCGCCACGCGCCAAACAGGCCGATCAGGGCATAGGCGGTGGTGAATTGCGTGCCGTTGATCAGGGCCAACCCCTCTTTCGCTCCCAGCACGATGGGGGTCAGGCCTGCGCGGCGCAACGCCTCGGCCCCCGGCAGAACCTTGCCTTCGAACGTCGCTTCGCCGTGGCCGATCATTGCCGCTGCCATATGCGCCAGCGGGGCCAGATCGCCGGACGCGCCGACCGATCCCTGCACCGGGATCACCGGCGTGACGCCCTGCGCCAGCATCCCTTCCAGCAGTTCGACCAGCTCCATCCGCACGCCGGACGCACCGCGCCCCAGCGACAGCAGTTTCAGCGCCATCATCAGGCGGGCGTGGGGTTCGGGGATCGCCTCGCCCACGCCGCAGCAATGGGACAGGATCAGGTTGCGTTGCAGGGTGGCAGTGTCGGACGGGTCAATCTTGACCGAGGCCAGTTTGCCAAAGCCGGTGTTCACGCCGTAAACCGCGTCCGTCCCATTGGCCGCGTCAGCAATCTGTGCCTGCGCCGCACGGATGCCGTCATGGCAGGCCGGATCAAGGCGCACGGCAAGCCCGTCGCGCCAGATCATTTCCAGATCGGCCAGAGTGGTGGCGCCGGGTGTCAGGGTCAGTGTGGTCATGCGATTTCTCCGGTGATACGAAACGCCAACGGATTGAAGCCGATGCGATAAGACAGTTCTGCCGGTTCGGCGATGTCCCAAACGGCTAGATCAGCCACCTGACCGGGCGCAATCGTGCCCAGATCCGTCAGCCCCAGCGCGGCGGCGGCGTGTTGCGTGACGCCGCGCAGCGCTTCTTCTGGTGTCATGCGAAACAGGGTGCAGCCCATGTTCATCGTCAGCAGGATCGAGTTCAGCGGAGAGGTGCCGGGATTCAAATCCGTCGCGAGCGCAATCGGCACCCCATGCTTGCGCAGAAGGTCAAGCGGGGGCTGCTGGGTTTCACGCAGGGTGTAGAACGCACCGGGCAGGATCACGGCCACGGTGCCAGCGTCCGCCATCGCGCGCACGCCGGGTTCGTCCAGATACTCGATATGGTCCGCCGACAACGCGCCATAGCTTGCCGCCAATTTCGCGCCGCCCAAATTGGACAGTTGTTCGGCGTGCAGTTTCACCGGCACGCCAAGGTCGCGGGCCACGTCAAACACGCGGGCGATCTGGGCGGGCTGAAAGGCGATGCCTTCGCAGAACCCGTCCACCGCATCCACCAGCCCTTCGGCGTGGGCGGCGCGCAGGGCGGGGATGCAGACCTCGTCAATATAGTCATCGTCACGACCGGCATATTCGGCGGGCGTGGCGTGGGCGCCAAGGAAGGTGGTCTTGACGCGGATGGGGCGCTGGTCGGCAATCATCCGTGCGACACGCAGCATCCGAAGCTCGGTCTCCGTGTCCAGACCATAGCCCGATTTGATTTCGATGGTCGTCACGCCTTCGGCGATCAGCACGTCAACGCGGCGCAAGGCCTGCGCCAGCAACTCGTCCTCGCTGGCCGCGCGGGTGGCCGTGACGGTCGACACGATGCCACCCCCGGCGCGCGCGACTTCTTCATAGCTGGCCCCGTTCAGGCGCATTTCGAATTCGACCGCGCGGTCGCCGCCATGCACGATATGGGTGTGACAGTCGATCAGGCCGGGTGTCACCACGCGCCCGCCCAGCGACCGTTGATCCAGTCCGGCAAAATCTGCTGGCACGTCTGTCTGAGGCCCGACCCAAGCGATTTTGCCATCCTGAATGGCGATCGCTGCGTCGCGGATCATCCCATAGGGCGCATCGCCATGCGCCATGGTTGCTACGTGCAGATCGGTCAAAAGCTGGAGCATCGCCGTCATAAGATCGGTCCTTTTCGCGAAGTTTCGCCTTTTCTGGTATAATTTTATGTGCAATATGTCTATACATAAAATGAAATACACAGGATAAAGACCATGATCCACGCCCGTCAGGCCTTGCTCGCGTCCGGTTGGGCGCAGGATGTTCGCATCACCCTTAAAGATGGCCGCATTGATCAGATCGCGCCCAATACGGCTGCCCAGACGGGGGACGTGCGCGTTGATACGCTGCTGCCCGCCTTGGGCAACCTGCACTCGCACACGTTCCAGCGCGCGATGGCGGGCATGACCGAGCTGCGCAAGGCCGGGCGCGACAGTTTCTGGACATGGCGCAAGCTGATGTATCGCTTCATGGACCGCCTGACCCCGGAGCAGATCGAGGCCATCGCCGCGCTTGTTTTCGTCGAAATGCAGGAGGCCGGGTATGCCAGCGTGGGCGAGTTTCACTATGTCCACCACCAGCGCGGCGGCGCGCCCTATGATGCGCTGGCCGAATTGTCGCTGCGGGTGATGGCGGCGGCGGGCGAGACCGGCATCGGGCTGACCCATCTGCCGGTGCTGTATACCTATGGCGGGGCGGGCAAGGTGGCGCTGGCCGAAGGGCAGATGCGCTTTGGCAATGATGTCGACCGCTTTGCCGATCTGGTGCAAGGGGCGCGTGCGGGGCTTTCCGCCCTGCCCGATGACGCCCGCGTGGGCATCGCGCCGCATTCGTTGCGCGCCACATCCCCCGACGATCTGGCCCGTGCGCTGGCGGATCATCAGGGCGGGCCGGTGCATATCCACATTTCGGAACAGCCCAAGGAAGTCGAGGACATCCAGAATTGGCTGGGCGCATGTCCTGTCGAGTGGCTTTTGGCCAATGCCCCCGTCGACGCGGGCTGGTGCCTGATCCACGCCACCCACATGACCGAGGGCGAGACCCGCGCGATGGCAGCCTCCGGCGCGGTCGCGGGCCTGTGCCCCATTACAGAAGCGAACCTTGGCGATGGCCCCTTCAACGGCCCCACCTTCCTTGAGGCTGGCGGCGCGTTCGGCGTCGGGTCGGACAGCAACGTCAATATCTCGCTGACTGAAGAACTGCGCACGCTGGAATATTCCCAACGTCTGCGCGACGTGGCACGCAACGTGATGGTAGTCGGCGAAGGCTCGGTCGGGGCAACGCTTTACACAGGTGCGGCCCGCGGCGGCGCGCAGGCTTTGGGCCGCAACGCGGGCGAGATTGCGCCGGGGCGTCTGGCAGATTTGGTCGCCATCGACAGCACTGACCCCACATTGTGCGCCCTGACACCTGACCAGATCCTTGACGGTCTGTGTTTCGCGGCGAAAGACACCGTCATCACTGACCTGTGGTCTGCCGGGCGGCACAATGTGACTGGCGGGCGGCACATCGCGCGCGACGCGGTGGTCGCGCGGTATCGCAGTGCGGTCGCGGACCTGCTCGCCTCGCTTTAGTCTTTAGGGCGCAGGGTGATGGTCAGTGCGACCGCATCCTGCGCCAGATCGAAACGCAACGGCGCGTCGGTGCGGATCGCCGTGTCGCCCACGTCCAAAGCCTTGCCTTCCACCGACGCGGTGCCCGCGATCACATGCAGCACACAGGTCTGCCCGGCTTGCCCGACCTTATACGTGCCAGCATCGCGCAGGGTCTGCGCATCGCCTTCGCACCGCGCGGTGTCGAACATCAGGTTGAAATCACGGATCGGGCCTTGGGTCAGCGTGGCCGTGACGGGTGCCCCTCCGTCGAACCGCACGGGCTGCGCATAACCCGCCTGCAGATCGCCATCCGGCCCATGCAGCACCATGCCATCGCCCTGAATGACCGTCAGGATACGCGTCAGGCCCGGAAAGATGGAAAAAGCCCCGTCGCCATCCACATCCGCCATGCTCAGCCGCCACAAAGTGCCCGTTTTATCCTGTTCTTTGGCGATATTGCGTGTGATCCCGCCACCGTTTTTCCAAGGTGTTTCCACCAAGTCGCATTGTCGAAAAATCATGATCTCTCTACGCAAAACTCGCTTAAGCGCCTCATTTTTAATACTCTCACGCCGACAGAACCACTTCACGACGAGTCCCATTTTACTATTGAGGACGCTCTTGATCCTCACCAAGCGAATCCCACTCCGTCTGCAAGCTTCAGGGAAATATCGGTTGGACGCAAGAAAGACACAGCCATTGACTGGAGGCCAATACCATCGACGTTAAGCCGGCAAACGATTGGCGACGTCAGCCTTTGCGTTTCTGATCATCTAGGGTCAGGATGCATTGATTTCGGTCGCACTGCGTGATTCACGGCTCCGAAAAGGAGCGGCGACATGAGTGATATTTTCTGGCTGACCGACGAGCAGATGGCCAAGCTGGCACCTTTCTTCCCGAAGTCTCACGGCAAGCCAAGGGTCGATGACAGACGGGTCTTGAGCGGGATTATCTTCATCAACCGCAATGGCTTGCGCTGGCGCGACGCGCCCGAAGTCTACGGACCCCACAAGACGCTATACAGCCGCTGGAAGCGTTGGAGTGAAAAGGGCATCTTCGCCAAGATGATGGCTGGGCTGGCGGCGGGACACGGCGAGCAGATGACCGTGATGATCGACGCGACATATCTCAAGGCTCACCGAACGGCGACCAGCATGGCCGCCAAAAAGGGGGGCGTGGTCGCCTGATTGGTCGGACCAAAGGCGGCATGAACACCAAGCTGCACGCGATCTGTGACAGTCAGGGGCGACCGATCTACCTGTTCGTTACCGCCGGACAGGTAAGCGATTACATCGGCGCACGGGCCCTGATGAGCGGCCTGCCAAACGTCAAATGGCTGCTCGGGGATCGCGGCTATGATGTTGACTGGTTCAGAGAAGCGTTGCAGGACAAGGGGATACGCGCCTGTATCCCTGGCCGGAAGAAACGCAAGACACCGGTCAAGTACGACAAGCGCCGATACAAGCGGCGCAACCGCATCGAGATCATGTTCGGCAGGCTCAAGGACTGGCGGCCGGTGGCGACACGCTATGACCGCTGCCCAAAAGTCTTTCTCTCTGCCATCGCTCTCGCTGCTCTCGTAATCTACTGGTTATGAATCCTGACCCTAAAGCCAGGCTGACGCGGCACGCCGAAAAGTGCGTTTGCACACCGGGAGGATAGGAAGGCAAACCTGTTCCCTCATGCAGGCGCTTCACACAGAGCGTTCAGCTCGCTGCACGCCACATCCGGTACCGCCCTTCCCCCGTAACTTCTCGGATTAAGCCTCGCTTTTCCATCCAGTTGAGGTTGCGCTGAACGGCGGCACGGCTTGCGCCGGTCAGGGTCTCGGCCATCGGTGCGGAGACAAGTGGCCATTCGGTCAGTGCCGTGCACAAGGACGGGGGCGTGCGGCCCGAGAGCGCGCTAATCTCGTCTTCCGCCCGCGTCGCCCACGTTTCGATATCGTCGAGGTGCCGCATCGCTGTCAGGAATCCCGCCTCCATCCCGTCTAGCCACCGTATCAGACGGTCAGTGGGTGGGCCGCCGGCACGCAGCCCCCCTGCTCCGCCCATGGCCACAGGCGCGAATGCCGCTCCCCTGCACTCACTGGCCGCGATCCGCGCAGCAGTGACAGCTGCTTCCACTCGGTCACCGTGTTGTCCGAGACCCGCCAGGCCCCAAAGATGAAAGCCCATGCAAGCACGCGTGATCGGGTGGAGCTCGGCCGCGGCTGCCATTACGTCCAGCCATCCGCCCGCGCGATCTTCGAAACGCTCGGCACTGCCTTCGATGTTCTTGGGATCACGGCGATCCAGAAAGGCTGCTAGGTCTATCTCTGGCCCGGGACCGCCTGTCAGGCGCCGGACAGCCCATCCAATCCGTGTCAAGGCATTTGGGTCATCCTGTGACCCCGATAGTCGCATCGACATCCAAAGCGCCAGACGATCAGAACTCACCCGATCCCCTGCGAACCAGCTAAGGTCCGCTGCCTCGATAAGAGCGAGGCGATGCCGCCAGCCTTCCGGGCCACGCAGCAGCCTGTCATCCAGAGCACCCAGGCGTCCAGCCACTCTTGCCAGTCGCGCAGCGTGAACGCCTTCTGCCTTTGCCCAGTCTTCGATGACGGCAGAGTCCGGCGGTTCTGCACGCGGCCCGGCAGGCAAATCATCTGGTTCTTCTTCGAATGGTCCCGGCAGAAACCAGAGATCCTCTTCGTGAGCCTCTTCATCCTCCTCGATGGTGAGGAGGGGATCATCGAAATCATCAGTCAAAGCGGATGCTTGGGTCTTCATATGTGCAAAATACTGTTCTTTTGCACATTACCCAAGTGATTTTGTGGCGGTTGCCTTCGCTCTTTATATAGTATGCGCGCGCGACTGCCGGTGAAACCTCTCCGATCGCGCTCAGCGCAAGGAAACCAAGGTTTTTTGGACGAGCGCGACGAGAGAGCACCTACTTGCATTCGTTTACAAACGGTCGTTTATTCGCGATATATTAAATTGCAAAAGGCCCAGTTTCATGCCCCTGATTGGCTATGCGCGCGTCTCCACCGAGGATCAGACCCCCCTGCCCCAG
>Ga0208015_1000533_pt1 | contig 19194 bp, 12 predicted proteins | sample 26BtaG_FD_184101 | JGI IMG/M metagenome (GOLD analysis project Ga0208015, IMG submission 184101) | Marine viral communities from Cariaco Basin, Caribbean Sea - 26B_WHOI_OMZ_CsCl (SPAdes) (version 2) | ecosystem: Environmental > Aquatic > Marine > Oceanic | place: Caribbean Sea: Cariaco Basin...
CGGCTTCGGCAATATTATGGTCCCCTAAAAGCCTTTTTATTCTTTTAAGTTTATCAGACTGTTTTTCTTGATATTCAAGCAGATTTTGAAGCATAAGATATTCCTCATAATACTCGGTTTCACGAAGCAAAGCCACCTCCTGTCTTGCCTTTTCAAAACATTGAATCATTGTTGCGTTCTTTGGCAATTTTCTATAGTCATTTCCGGCTTCATAAATCATCCGCAATTGAGAAGACATCTCAAAAATCAAATCCTGAAATCTTTTGACGTATTGAGGATGTGCGTTAAAAAGCGCATCCATCCGATCATAGTTCACCGGATTTGCAATGGCCGTTTCCAACATTTCTATCAATTGGGCAAAAATCAACAAGCGTTTATTCTGATAATTGGACCAACCGGACGCCTTTCTTGAAAGTATTAAAATCTCCCTAAGGGTTTCATGGTTTGTCGTTAGATCGCTTTGCAGTTTAAGTAATTGAGATTGTAATTTTTCGTGGTCCTCATTTGGGTCTATCAATTTCCCTCGTGTTTCTATAAATTCTGCGGTAAGCAAATAAGTTTCGGACAAAAACTCCTCGGTTTCTGCCTTTGGGTTAATGCGATACCAAAGCTTGGACAGGAGCAAATACCAAAGTCCGCCCGCTCCTAACAACAATGCATACTGATAAATTTCCAGTTCGGATTCGAGTGAAAAACTCAATACAAAGGCCATAAGACCCGAAAAACTGATAAGCGAAGCACGAAAACCATATACCGAAATTAAAGCGATGGCAAAAGTGATCAATCCCAAAACCGGAAGTAACAGCCACAGTTCAAAATGTAGATAGCCCTTTATGAAACTGACAATCATAACCAATGTCGCCGACATTAGAATGCCAAACTTTTTATGACGGAAGCTGCCAATAACATCGCTGGGCGAACTCCAGAAGGCTCCAAAACTGAGCGCCAATCCAATTTCAAGATATCCAAGCTCTATGCCTATGAGTACAGGTAAAGTAACCGCAATGCCCACTCGGATGGCTTTTGAAAAACTAATACTTTTTATAAACTGGAGCAGTTCCTTAAAATTCTCGGAAATAAAAACTCTTACAGTACTCAAGGTAAATTGGTTTATATGCTAATATAGGGTTTTATGCAAAACCGAATCTAACACAAAAATAAATAAACCACTTTTGGATTGGAAATCCATTGTTTTATATTGGCAGACTCAAAGTCTGCTTCGTGAAATAGCGGGTAAAGAATATGATAAAACACATAATTATTTGTGTACCCGTCTGAACGGACGGGCAGGTTGGCGGCTAGAACATTTATAGAAACTAAAGTAGTCGCAATGAATCCGGATAGCTATCCAAAGCAGGACTTTAATCTTTAACTAGATAATAAATTAGTGATTATTTCATAATTCAAAAAGTTCAATTCTCCTGTTTTTTGTAGCCTCCTTTCCTGTTTTTTAAATACAATGCATCTCTAAATATTCCCCCGATAATATTCCAAGATTTTAATACGTAGTGCATATTCATACTTTATATTAGCCAAGTTTGTTTGAGCGTTATCCAAATTATTCTTACTGATGATATACGCCACACTATTAGAAACGCCGTTATTAAAACGAATCTCATTGATCCGGAAGGATTCTGTGTAAGCATCCACTTGATCTTGCAACAATTTGTATTTCTGAAAAGCAGATTGCATAGCACTGTACGATTGTTTAATTGATGTTTTAAGATCTAATTTAATCTGGGCCAATGCCGTTTGAGCTTCCTCCTTTTTGATTTTCTCTAAAGCCACATTATTTTTAGCCTTGAAACCATTAAAAATAGGAATACTGACTGAAACACCTACTGCGGAGTTGCGGTTATTCTCAAACTGTTCCGAATATGGAATAGGATCACTTGTAAAATTAGTTTCTTGAGTGAAAACAGAATAATCCTGATTATTTATACTCACAAAATCACCAGTTTCAACGATACTCGTCCCTGTATCGTTAAAAAGCTGTGCAGCACTCGAGTAGTTGGTGTTGAAATTTGCAAAAAGGCTTATTTCCGGAACAAATTGAGATTTTGCCACAGCAATAGATTTTTCAGCCGCTTCCAAACTTAAATTCCGAGCTTTTATGGTTGGAAAAACCTGCAATGCCATTTCATAGACATCTTCCGCTGTGTAATCGTAAACATTAAGCGCAACTTTTACATTTAAAGGTGCTGCAGTAATGGTTTCCACTGTATTGACCAGTGCATTGAGATTGGCTAGTTCAATTTCAAGATTGTTTTTACTTTCAGCGATATTAGCTGCATCCAAGGCCAGTTGTCCTTGGAGGTCATGATATTCTGCAGGATTCCCGGATTCCTCCTCGTACAGACTTCTTAATCGATCCAATTGGCCCTGGGTAGTCACCAATCGGGATTCCGCCAGAGTCACCAAATCCTGTGCGTTCAATACTTGTAAATAGGCCAAAGTCACATTTAGGATCAGCGATTGTCGGGCGGCTTCAACTTCCATTTCGGCAGATTTCAAGTTCAATTTGGCCTGTTTCCATCGATTAATCAGCCTAAAACCGTTAAAAACTACTACATCAATCCCTAAATTGGCATTAGAAAAAGTAAGCTCCTGATTAACGATTCCGTTGGTAAAAGGATCAATACTTCTACCATTTGATACGCCTAAATTATACAACCCGTTCACCCTCGGTAAAACAGCATTTTTTTCCTGTTTGAAATTCACATCCCAAGTTTCCCTACTCAGTTTTGTGGTTTTGAGATCTAGATTGTTTTCTATCGCCAAGCCAATACATTCATCAAGCGTACGAGCCGTTCTTTCTTGAGTTTGTGCAAAAAGAAAGAGAGTTGATGAAAAATATAGCCCTATGAATAATTTAAATGTCATGATTTTTAGGATTAATGATTTGTGTCCTCGGTGTTATTCCGTCTTCCATCCAAGAGATGTAAAATCCGAGATCCATAAGCGGCATTGCTTTCAGAATGGGTGGCCTGGATAATGGTGACGCCCTCTTGGTTAAGTTCTTTAAAAAGCTGCATAATCTCCTCACTCTGTTTGGAGTTTAGGTTTCCCGTTGGTTCATCAGCCAAAATGAGTTTAGGCTTCGCTATCAAGGCCCTGGCGATTCCCACCAATTGCTGTTGCCCACCACTCAGTTGGTTAGGAAACAGATCTTTTTTACCAACTATATTGAATCGGTCAAGCATATCGGCAACCAAAGCTTTGCGTTCTGGCGATTTTACATTTTTATAAAGCAAAGGCGTTTCAATGTTTTCATAAACCGTCAGTTCATCAATAAGATGGTAAGCCTGAAATACAAAACCAATATATTCCTTGTACAGCTTAGATCGCTCTTTATCTTTCATGGCGTGGACAGGCTGATTCAAAAAATTATATTCACCTTCCTGAAATCCATCCAACATGCCTATAACGTTGAGCAAGGTCGATTTTCCTGAACCTGATGGTCCCATTATGGAAATGAATTCACCCTCTGCCACTTTAAAATTTAGGTCACTCAGAAGATAAATATGCTTTCCACCTTGATTTACCCATTTAAATATGTTTTTTAGTTCTAATAGCATATTTTTTATTGTTTATTTTCTATTATTATTGTTAATATTCTGACTTCTTAGATCAATTTGAAAAAATATTTTTCATCGTTAATGGTCTTACTGCTCTCTGCTAGCTGACACTGTTTACTTTCTTTTACTCTGTTTTTAAACTCTCTACAGGATTACGAGTAGCTGCTTTTATCGCTTGAAAGCTTATTGTAATCAAAGCAATCAATATAGAAACAAAACCCGCTATACCAAATACCCACCAGGTAACCTGTATTCTATTTGAATATTCCATCAGCCATTTATTCATCAGCCACCAAGCAATGGGTGATGCAATAATTAGCGAAAGCAAAATCAGTTTTACAAAGTCGATAGAAAACAGCTTAATAATGGAAATAACAGAAGCGCCCAATATTTTACGAATACCTATTTCCTTAACTCTTTGCGCAGTTGCCTGTACAATCAATCCAAAAATGCCCAAAGCAGCCAGTAACATGGTTAAAGAACTAAAAAAAGCAAACAATTTTTGCAACTTGCTTTCTGCTTTATATTGTTGGGCAAGTATTTCATCTACCCATTTTATATCAAGTGATTTTTCGGGATAGAATTTTTTAAGTAAATCATAGGTCGCTGTTGCCACTTCTTTTTCTTTTCCCGGTTGCGCCCGCACAAGCATGCCCCCATAATTTACTTCTTTTTCGGCAAGGATTACGATAGGACTTTTCTCATTCTTAAGGGATTCAGGTGTAAAATCCTCTACAATCCCTACTGGTGTATTTTTAATGGATTGGGAAGGTTGATTAACAGCTTCGAGGTTCAAAACTTTTGCCGTGTAAGCTGTTATTAAAGATGATTGCAAAATAGCAGTGCGGGCATATTCAGTCGAATCCATACGTTGAATATCATCATCATTCATCGCATCAAAACCATAACCAGTATTAAGAAAACGGCCTTTTTTTAATTGCAAGCCCATAGTTTTTGCCATATCTGTATCTCCTGTAATGTACCAGATTTTTATTTTTTTGCCAGGATTTCCGGGAAGTTCCACATCACGGGTCATAGTGCCTTTTCTCCCAGGTGTCCATGACGTAAGACTTACACTCTCCACGCCAGGTTGGCGAAGCAATTCATTTTTCAGAGCTTCACCTTTTCCGTTCAGGTTGATCCATTGTGTATATAGCAAATGATTTTTATTAAATCCTAAATCTTTATTGTTTAAGAAAGAAACCTGCTGCTTTACAATGATAAGAGCCACCAATACAATTGTTGAAATGGCAAATTGGAAAACCACCAAAGCTTTTCTGATTGTATTTTGTCCTGATGTGCCTCTTGAGAATAAATTTCCTTTTATTGCCAAAGCTGGATTAAAATCAGACAATAAAAGAGCTGGGTACAACCCGATTAAAAAACTAAGAACAAGGATGCAGACCACGGCTTTTCCTGCAAGCGCATAGGATGAAAACAAAGTGACAGATAGCGCATGTTCCAAATATTTTTCTACTCCGGGAATGGCCGCTTGATAAATTACTATTGAAAGGACGGCCGCAATTCCAAAGAATAGAGCCGACTCAACCAGAAACTGCATTACCAACTGACTTTTGCCAGCACCTAATATTTTCCGTACTCCTGTTTCCTTGATACGGTATATGGCACGCGCAGTGGTAAGATTAACAAAATTTACACAAGCTATCAGCAGTAAAAAAATAGCTACCCCCAACAGAATGAATATGTTTTTATAATCTCCCTTTACAGAAAGAGTTTCCGCAAATTCGGAGTGTAGATAAATATCTTTTAGAGACTGAAATTCAAACTGGTAAGGATCTTTTACCTCTACAAAATTGGCATACCATTGATTCACTTTTGCGGTGAATTGCTTCATATCCGTTCCAGGTTTCATCAGAATATAATTCTGAGAAAACGTACCCCATTGCTTCTTGTTAACTTCTTCATTACGAGGTTTTTTCAATACAACCATTTCAGAACGCAACACCGAATTGGAAGGCAAATCCTCAATGAGCGCGGTAATTAAATGCTCGGTAGGTTCATCATTGTAAATTGGAATGCTATATATTTTTTCTCCAACTGGATTTTTATTGAGAAAATATTTTTTAGCGAAACTTTTTGTAATCATTATATTGGAAATTCCATCCACATAATTTTTGGGAGATCCATCTATTACTTTAAAATCTAGCATTTGCAAAGCAGAAGTATCCGCTTGAAGTGTCACAGCTTTAATCCCCATTTCATCCTGTTGGGCAATCCTGAATTGTTCGTCACTACTAATAGATAACTCTGCCACGGCTTGCACTTCGGGAAAATAATTTTTCAGTGCATTTCCCACGCCTGTAAATGAAGATCCAAAACGATCATACAGACCATCTCCCATCTTGTTTACAGAAATGATACGATACAAATCATCTCCGTTACTCCAATGCTTGTCGTAAGATAAATCATTCATAACCACCGTTGCCACTATCATACACGCACATAACCCAATAGTTAAACCCAAAATATTGATAAATGAATACATCTTATTTTTGGTAATGGTGCGCAAAGCGGTTTTGAAATAATTTCTGATCATCTTTAAATTATTTATTTTTTATTTCTATTTTTTATTTTCTCAGACCTAACAGGTCTCGGAGACCTGTTAGGTCTTATCTGGCTGTCCTTATTCCGTCCGTAAACTATTCACAGGATTCGCAATCGCAGCCTTGATCGCTTGAAAACTTACCGTAAGCAATGCAATAAGCACTGCCGCAATACCGGCAAAAGCAAAGACCCACCAATTAATCTCCGTCCGAAATGCAAAATCCAATAACCATTGGTGCATTAACCAATAAGCCACTGGAACAGCGATCACGAACGCAACCAGCACCAATTTCAAAAAGTCTTTAGATAGCAATTGTGTTATGCCTGAAACCGTCGCACCCAGAACCTTCCGAACGCCAATTTCTTTTTTGCGTTGCTCTGCGGTAAATGCCGCCAAACCAAACAGACCAAGACAGGCAATAAAAATGGCCAAGGCTGAAAAAATGGTAACCGTACTGGCGGTTTTTTCTTCAGAAGCATATAACTGTGCCACATGTCTATCGAGAAACTGATAATCGAATGCTGTATTGGGTAATGATTCGTTGAATACCTGCTGTAATTGATCCATAAATTGTGACAAGTTTTGGGTATCATAGCGCACTAAAAGCGTACGGATACCCTCGGGGGCGTCACTTGCTTTGTAATACATATAGCCACCAACATCTTCCTTAAGCGAATTGAAATTGAAATTCTCCACGACACCACTTATTATAGCCCTTGACCCGAGTTCAGTGTGAATGATTTTTCCAACCGCTTCATCAGGCGATTTATAACCTAAATAATTAAGGATCTTTTCATTGATCAAGCTATAGATGATAGAATCTCCCTCAGCAATAGTTTCAGGAAGTTCATTACCAGCCAATATTTTGAGCTTCAAAGTTTTAACAATATTGCCATCAGTGCGGCAACTTGCTATAGGCATTCCTGTATTATCTGTGGCCAATTTGCGCACTGCCCTCCCACTCTCGTTAGCTCCTGGTATAGATTGCACGGCTGAAATGCTTTCAACATTTACCTGTCTTTCTAAGCCTTTCATTAAGCTTTGAATCTGTTGCCCAGTTTCAGCAGATTTCACCGAAACGGCAATGATCCCATTAGGATCGTAGCCCAAATTTTTATTTTTGATATACGACATCTGCTGAAGGATAATCGTTACCGCAATGATTAAGACAATTGAAGCTGCGAATTGAAAGACTACGAGTCCCTTGCGTACCAATTCAGAAGCTGATCCTTTTTTCTTGGATTTATTAACCAAAATAAGCGGGGAAATACCCGACATCGAAATCGCCGGATAACTGCCTGCAATGAGAGTGACCAAAATCCAGATAATTAATAACCCGATTAAAATTGGCGTGGCGAATAGATCTTGATAGACAAGTTCGTTGCCCGTAATGCTCTTAAATAATGGAAGTGCCAAGAAAGACGCGGAATAGCCGATGACAATGGATAAAAACACCATTATTCCCGTTTCTACATAAAAGAGCGACAGCATCTGGCGTCTGTTGGCGCCCAACACCTTATTCATTCCGATGCCTTTTGTACGTTTTTGGGAATTAGCGGTGGCGAGGTTCATATAATTGATACAAGCAATAAAAAGCACCAGCAAGGACAGAAAAAGTAGGCTTTTAATGGTGGTAATATTACCGAGTTTTGTAGAATACCCTTCTCTGACATTGGCCGAATAGAGGTGAATTTCTGTTAGTGGCTGCAGAAAGAATTTCGTAAAATACTGGCCTTCCTTATCAACATGTTTATCGATTAAAACAGTTGCCTGTTTTTCAATTTCGGAAACATCTGCGTTAGGCTCAAGTTGCACGTAAGTTTCATAACTGGCATTGCTCCAGTACACATTCTTTCCCATCCACGAATCCATAATGTTATAGACCATATTAAAGTCCATCACACTGTTTTTGGGCATATCGGCATAAATTCCTGAAACCTGCAATGTGTCCCTATTGTTTACTGTAACAAGCTGCCCCATCGCTTCTTGATTACCAAACAAGCGATCTTTAGAAGCCTGCGAAAGCACAATGGATTTAGGTCTCGAAAAGGCAGATTTAGCATTTCCTTCCAAAAATTTAAAATCGAACATCTCAAAAATCGTGGAATCGGCTAAATACAGATTGTTTTCAGTGTAATTCTTATCGCCGATTTTTAAGGAAGCAGTTGCGCCAAAGTCGTCTTTGGCCAGTCTTGTCATTCTTTTTACCTGCGGAATATCCTGTGCTATCGCTGGACCCACTGCGTTTGGCAGTTCTGACCACTTTTCAAAATCATATTCTTCCGTAGTCTCCATATTCACCCGATAGATATGTTCAGAGTTTGAATACATCTTATCAAAGCTGAGTTCTGTATTCACGAAAGAAAACAGAATAATACACACACAAAGTCCAATGGCCAGACCTGCAATGTTCAGCACGGTGAAGAGTTTATTGGCGCGTATGTTACGCCAGGCGATTTTGAAATAATTTCTAAACATAATTTTATATTTTCTTAGACCTGACTGTCCCGATAGCAATCGGGATAAAACCTTTCAAGTCTGATTATTTTCATTCAGTCCGTAAGCTTTTTATAGGATTGGCCAGCGCCGCTTTCGCTGCCATAACAATGATGGCCAAAAGAGCAATAAAAAATATTACTGCATACATTCCCGACATTAAACTAATATTGATTCCATCGTTAAACGCGAAAAAATCAATGAACAAGTAAGCAATGAGATAACCTAAGGGAACACAAATGACCGTAGCCAAAACGATCAGTTTCAAGAAACTATAGGAAAGTTCCTTAATGATGCTAAATATGGATGCGCCAATAACTTTGCGTATTCCTATTTCATTATAACGTTTTTCGACGGTATAGGTAACAATTCCCAACAATCCCAAAATGGCTATTACAAATATGATCATGCTCACCATCCCCAGAAATCGCATGTCAGCTCCTGGATAATAGCGCTCGTACAGATCTCTTTCAAAATTTGAAAACCCCATTTCTTTATATGGAAACTGTTTTTTCCAAAGTAGCTCCATCTCGCTTTTAAAGTGTTTTTCATCTATCTCCCCTTTTGTTTTTATACTCATCAATCTAAATTGAGAAGGGTCGTACTGCATAATCAAAGGTTCTGTAGCAAATTGATAGTTTGAATAGCAAAAATCGCGTACCACACCTCGCACAATAGCTTGTTGTGTGTCATTTAAAATAAGAGGAGTGCCAATAGCTTCCTTCGGATTTCCCATGCCTAATGCAAACAAGGCCTTTTCATTAAGCACGACAAATGGAGAAAGTGAATCCCTTTTTGTATCTGGAAGATTTTGTCCAGCTAAAAAATCAAGATTCATATTTAAAATGAAATTGGCATCCACGGCAAAATAGTTTACTGCGACGTTCTCTTCAAGTTTCTCCCTTTTTGCTGCATATTTTTCAGAACTCCCACCAAAAGCACGGGAGGCAAGACCAATCCTTTCAACATCTTTATTTTCAGCAACATTATTTAAAAATGGCTCAAAATTATCCTTCACCAAAATATTATAAATATGCTGTCTGTTAAAATTTGTATTGTCAGTAGCCATAAATTTAAACTGGCTATACATATTCACAATTAGAAATATAAAACAGGCGGTCACTACAAGTTGAATGACAACGAGGCTTTTTCTAAAGCCCATTTTACCAAAACTGGCTGGACTTACCTTACCTTTTAAAGTATCCACGGGTTTAAAACCTGACAAAATATAAGCAGGAACGACCCCTGCAAAAATACCCGTTATTATTGTAAAGGATATAAAAATCATCCAGAGCAAAAATGGATGGTCCACTTGCCAGGTAATCCAATTTACGTGGATAAAGCGGTGCATTATTTGTAAAACCAGATACCCAAAGATCAATGCGAGCGATGCCATAAGAATGGCTTCACAAATGAATTTAACTATGAGTTGCTTTCTATTAGCTCCAGCAACTTTGCGGATTCCCACTTCTTTTGCACGATTGATAGATTGAGCAAGCGTAAGATTGGTGTAATTAAAGCCAGCGAGCAAAAGAATGACGAAGGCAAGCATAAGGTTGACTGACAGATCCCGCAATGACTCTACATAAGGGTTATCTTCCAAATCTCTAAAATCGGGGGAGATTTTAGAAAATGCTTGGCTTTCAAAATGAAGCTCTTCCTTTGAATCAGGATGTAATTCATTGATGTTTTCCGCTATTTGTACCAAAGCAGCTTGAAGGTTTCGCTCATCTGATATCGGATTCATTAACACGTAGGTGTAACCATTTAGTTGATTATTGGCTTCATCTTTATACAAATCCTTGAATGTTTCCGAAGACACCATGACATCACTTCGAAAATGGGTGTTTTCCTTATAATGTTCTAAGACTCCTGTAACGGTAAGGTCTCCATAATCAGGATGTGAAAGTGTTTTTCCGATCGGGTCGGAGTCACCAAAGAATATTTTTGCCATTTCCTGACTTAGAACCAAGGTATTTGGAGCGTCGGGAATACGTCCTTCTTTCAGGGGAAAAGCAAATAAATCAAAGAAGTTATGATCTACAAAAAGGGTGTTCACTTCAATGGTCTTAACGCCGTCGCTGAGTTCCCAACCAAATGCCCTATTGGTGTGGGTCACCTCTTCCAAAAATGGATAATTGGTAGCGAGGGCATCAGCTACTGCATTAGGAGAAGATCCGTAACCCGTGGTCTTTCCGTTAGCTTCTTTTATATGGGTTATAACTCTATATATTCTATCCGATTTTGGATGGAAATTATCGTATTCATAAGCACTCTGTACTTGCATCAAAGACAGCAATGCAAAGGGAATGGCAAGGCCCAATCCCACAATATTTATAAATGAGAAAAGTTTGTTCTTCCACAAATTCCGCCATGCGATTTTAAAATAATTAGTAATCATTTTTAATTTATTGATTTTTTATTTCTATTTTTTATTTTCTCAGACCTGACAGGTTTTCCTCCTTCGCGGACAGGTAAAAACCTGTCAGGTCTAGTTAACTTTATTCCGTTCTTAAGCTTTTTACTGGGTTTTTACTGGCCGTAGAAAGTGTTTTCACACTCATGATGACCAAAGCCAATACGGTTATTCCGAATCCACTAACGGCAAAAATCCACCAACTTAAGTTAGTTTTATAAGCATAATCTTGTAGCCAATTGTATAAACCATACCAGGCTATTGGTGCGGCAATGACAAAAGCCAAAAGCACAAGAACTAAAAAATCCTTACATAATAATAGATTGAGTTGTGTCAACGTAGCACCTAAAATCTTACGAATCCCGATTTCCTTGACACGTCTTTCAGTAGTATATATCACCAATCCCAAAAGGCCGAGACAACTGATAAGGACTGAAAAAACGGTCGCCCAATTGAGCAACTTTGTCATACTGCGTTCTTGCTTATAAAACTTCTCGATGGTTTTATCAATAAACTCCATTTTAAAATCTGACTCTGGATAAACACTTTTCCAAGCCTCTTCAGTCTTCGCAATAGCCATTGGCCAATTTTCTGAGTTTGCTTGAGTCAATTGAAGATGTAGGGTATTGAATTGCGAATAGCGTTTTCTGTGCCAATCGCCCACATAGGCCATAGGTTCAATTTTTGATTTTAAGGAACGCTGATTAAAATCTTCCATCACTCCAACAATGGGCACGGCATCTTTACCCTGACCAATAATTTTTCCAATAGCCTCCTGAGGAGTCTCAAATCCCAATAATTTTCGATAAGTGTCATTGATAATATATTCACGAATGGTATCATTTCGTAGTTGGCGTCCTGCCAAAAGGTTGATGCCGTATAAATTTAAATAGTGATCATCACCAAATAATAATTCCAGATCGGTTCGAATTTCCTTTTTTCCATCAATGTAAACAACACTAGTGCTATGTGTGTTATAAGATGCTGGTGGAGAACCACCAAGGCTTACTTTTTCTAATTGGGAAATGGTGCTTAATTTCTGTTTCAACACTTCTCGTTTTTGTAAAGACCAATCCGTCCAAGGCGTTCTAATGTAGGCAATGGCTTCAGTTTTAAAACCCATATCCTTTTTCATCAAAAAATGGATCTGTCTTCCTACAGCAATTGTTGAAATAATAAATACTTGAGCAATGATAAATTGAAATACAATCAATCCCTTTCTCAAGGAAATATGACTATTGGTTGATAAGACACGGTTTTTCAATACTGAAATCGGCTTGAATGAAGAGAGCACCAAACCTGGATAAAATCCTGAAAGCAGACTGATGATGACTACCAGAATTATAGCGAAGACAATAATTATCGGGTCAGTAAACAGACCAAAATGAAGTCCTTCTGGAGTGAAATCTGCAAATATTTTTAGCAATCCAGCAGCCAAAACAATGGATAACAATCCAGAAATAAACGTTAACAAAAACGTTTCCCATAAAAATTGAAAAACCAATTGTTTTTTGGAACTACCCAAGGTTTTACGAATCCCGATTTCTTTGGCACGCTGCGTCGCTTGGGCAGTGTTGAGATTGATGAAATTGATACATCCCAAAAGCAACAAAAATGCGGCAATCCATAATAAACCAATCAATATGCTCTTGTTGGCCATATATTCGGTAAAATCGAAGACGCCATATTGCTTACCGAAATGAAGCTCTCTCAATGGCTGCATATAAAAATTTCGATATTCACCATATTTTACTGCATCTTTACTTTCGTTTTTCTTGGCTATATCGCTAAGCTGTTTTTTTACTGTAGGTAACGCATTTTTATTATTGAGTTTTACGAACAATTGCGTCATTGAACTTGTGCTGTTCCAATTTCCGTCCACTATTTGATCTTTTAGATAAGACTGCTTCCCTGTTTCCAAGGAAATAATCTCCTCAAAGGTAAAGTCGGTGCGTTCCTTGAAATTCGCAACTATGCCGGTAATTGTTGTCGAAACGGAATCGTCATAAACAAGCGTTTCACCCAAGATGTCTTGATACTTCTTATTGGGAAAGTACTTTTTAGCGCGAGTTTCAGTAAGTATCACCCGATTGGGAGACGCAATGGCCGATGCAGGATTTCCCGCAAGCCATTCATAATTTAGGAACTTAAAAAAATCGGGATCAGCATAAATTACTTTTTCTGGATTATTGAACGCTCTTGAAAAACCACTGTTCATGACCCGGCTCGGTTCTGCTGTAAAAAAAGCAGTAGACATCTGTAATCCGGAAACATTTTCCTTCACTTCTGCAATCAATGGCACAGAGACACCAGGATTATAATCCTCTCCTTCCGGTGAACTGTAAACGGTTGTAATTCGATAAATCAGATCACTGTCCTTATGAAACGTATCAAAGGTATAATCATAATATACCATGAGGCCAATTACAAATGAAGCACTCAAGCCAATAGCAAGACTAATCACATTTATTAATGAAAACAGTTTGTTCTTGCAGATGTTCCGCCATGCGATTTTAAGATAGTTCTTAATCATTTTTCTATGTTTTAAAAACCTGTCAGGTTAGTCACAAAATTCACAGAATAGTGAGAATTCCCACTTCTAGATCCGATAGTTATAGGGATAGGAGACTCGGTGATTAGGGCACCTCCATCAAAATATTCTCCGTCACCTTCTGCCCATCCAACATTCTAATAATTCGGTGGCTGTATTTTGCATCATGCTCGCTGTGAGTGACCATGATAATTGTGGTTCCAGTTTCGTTCAGTTCGGTCAATAGATCCATAACTTCATTACCATTACTGCTATCCAAATTTCCGGTAGGCTCATCGGCAAGAATAAGTTTGGGATTATTGACCACTGCACGGGCAACGGCCACACGCTGTTGTTGCCCTCCCGATAATTGTTGTGGAAAGTGTTTTCTACGATGCATGATTTGCATCTTTTCTAAAACTGCGTCCACCCTTTTCTTTCTTTCCGCAGATTTGACACCTGTATAAATCAGTGGAAGCTCTACGTTTTCAAAAACTGTTAGTTCATCAATCAGATTAAAACTCTGGAATACAAACCCAATATTGTGTTTTCTCAAATCGGCACGTTTGCGTTCGTTGAAACCTGATACCTCTATCCCATTGAAAACAAAACTTCCGCCATCGGGATCGTCCAACAGTCCCAGAATATTCAACAAGGTTGATTTTCCACAGCCCGAAGGCCCCATAACGGCAACAAATTCACCTTCCTTCACTTTAAAGGACAATTTGTTTAAGGCAATGGTCCGTACCTCTTCGGTAGCGTAGTATTTTTCTAAATCGGTTATTGTTATCATAATTTTATTGTCATTCCGAGCAAACCGAAGGAATCTGTCATCGTTATGCTCATTTTTTAGTTACACATTCAGAGCAAAGTCAAATGAGTTTTATTCGATTGCTCTATTTTATTGATCAGTTTTTATTTTATTAAGTATTTTAATATTCACATCTTCCAAGTTAGACCTACAAGGATCGCTCGTTCCTCGCTCATACCTTGCAGGTCGAGAGATACACTCAATCTTTCAACACCAGTTCCTGTACGTCGCCATAATTATCATAGCTACTGGTGATCACTTTATCGCCGGGTTGTAGTCCACTCAAGACTTCGTAATATTCTGTGTTCTGACTACCCAAGGTAATATCTACTTTATAAGCCTTATCGCCATTTTCGCTGATCTTAAAAATCCAGTTGCCACCGGTCTGCTGAAAAAATCCACCCTTTGGAATCATCACCGCTTGTTTTTCATCACTTAAAGCAAGGCGTATCTGCAAGGTCTGACCGCGACGGATGCCTTCCGGAACCTCTTCTTCAAACTGCATGTCGACTTGAAATCGGCCATTTGTCACCTGTGTGTACACTTTTTTAATACTTAGACTAAAACTTTTTCCGCCTACAGTAAATCTTCCTGTTTGACCGTTATAAATCCTCGTAATATAATGTTCGTCAATATCGGCACGGACTTTAAATCCGCTCAACACATCGATCTGCCCCAAACGTTCACCTTTGTTTTTGGATTGGCCAATTTCAGCATCCAAAGAGGTTAGCTGTCCATCTACAGGTGCTTTTACGACAAGATCTGCTACTTTTCTACGCATCAATTCCAATGCGTTTTGGGTCCGGGCGTAACTGCTTTGTACTTGATTTTGCTCTTGCTTTACGGCAATAGAATCTTGACCTAATATTTGTTTGGACAGTTGCATCCGCTCTTTTTGATAATTGTATTCATTTTGCGCCTTGATCAGATCCTGTCTTCCAATGGCTTTTTTCTCGTATAACCTGCTATTAAGATCAAAAACCCGCTTTGCTTCTATCAAGCCACTTTCCACATCTGTATATTGGTTGAGTTTATTAATGGTATTTTGGCGGGCAGCATTTTGCGAAATCTGCATTTGGGTCAAAAGGTTATAAACCTGAGTTTCTTGGTTTATTAAGCTCAATTCCAGATCGGTATTGGAGAGTCTCAAAATAGGCTCTCCTTTTTTGAGAATGGCACCATCTTCAACAAATTTCTCTTCAACGCGACCACCTTCCAAGGCATCTAAGTAGATGGTTGTAATAGGCAAAACAATACCGTTGACGGGAATATTTTCCTGAAAAACACCCTTTTCAACCGTATTAATGCTGATGCGTTCCTTTTCGACGTTCAGTTTTGAAGCGTCCATAGACGATAAAATCACAAAAACGATGAGTGCCAACAAAAGGATAACCCCACCTATAATGAGTAGTTTTTGGTTTGAGAATCGCTTTTTTTCTAATTGGATGTCCATATAATGTATTGTTTTTCAGTTAAGATATACTGAATATGATGCCACAAACACAATTAACTCATTCACAATATAATAGCTATTTTTGTGTAATTGTAAAGTGTTCGGTTTTGAGACACTCTCTGTTCGGTGTTGATACACTTTTATTAATTCACAATTATGGATTGAGAATCCGTCAATAAAAGACTTGAATTTATTAATATTGTAGTGATGCTACTTCATAATGCCAAAATATTGGTTGTTGATGACGATGAGGATGTCCTTATTGCACTTCGTCTTTTTCTAAAATCAAAAGTCAAAGAGGTAGTTACCTGCAAAAACCCTAATACGATTCTCAGTTTGATGCAGGAACATGAATTTGATCTGGTCATCTTGGACATGAATTTTAACGGTTTGGTCAATACGGGCAATGAAGGGATTTTCTGGCTGAATAAAATAAAAAAACAGAAAGCTGAGATTGACGTTATCCTGATTACTGCCTATGGCGACATTGATTTGGCCATACGGTCGTTAAAAGAAGGCGCATCCGATTTTATTGTCAAGCCATGGCAGAATAATAAAATACTGGAAACGGTTCGTGAACATGTTGAGAAACAGAAAAAAAAGCAACCACAAAAACTTCACTTGGATGCTGAGACTCAAATTATAGGTGAAAGCGAACCCATGCAGAATGTGTTTGTCAAACTGAACAAAGTAGCGCCAACCGATGCCAATATTCTAATTCTTGGCGAAAACGGAACTGGTAAAGACCTTATCGCCAAAGCCATCCACGACAATTCCCTTCGGAAAAACAAACCTTTCATAAAAGTTGATGTTGGCTCTTTAACGGATTCACTTTTCGAAAGCGAACTTTTCGGATACAAAAAAGGTGCCTTTACAGATGCTCGAGAAGACCGCAAAGGCCGATTTGAATCTGCTGAAGGTGGTACTCTTTTTTTGGACGAAATAGGCAATATCACCCTCCGGCAACAAGCAAAATTATTAACGGTTCTACAAAATAGGCAAGTCACACCTTTGGGTGCCAACCAACCAATACCAATTGATATCCGCTTAATCTGCGCCACCAATGTGCCGATTAAAGATTTGGCCGATGAAGAACGTTTCAGAAAAGATTTAATCTATCGCATCAATACAGTCGATATCACCATTCCACCTTTACGCGAAAGAGGTTCGGACATGACACTTCTTGCCAACTATTTTGTCGATTTTTATGCAGAAAAATACGGGAAAAATACTTTTAATCTTTCTGTAGAATTTCTTAATAAGCTTAAAAGCCATCAGTTTAGTGGAAACGTGCGCGAATTGCAATATACTTTAGAGCGCTCAGTTATTATGGCAGAACATCAGACTCTGGAAGCTGAAGATTTAATCTTTTCAACAATCGAACAACCCCAGTTACAGGTGAGCCAGAATGAAACAAATCTGGATGCGCTCGAAAAAAATACCATACTTACGGTAATAGAAAAAAACAACGGTAACATCTCTAAATCTGCTAAGGAATTAGGCATTACCCGCGCCGCACTCTATCGCAGACTCCATAAATATGACCTATAAAAGCTATTTATTTGCACTTACTCTTCGGGTTTTAGGACTGTTAATAGCCTTAATGCTTTTGGCTTTTGGAATTGTATGGCTTCATACTTATGCGATTTTGGGCGGGACACTTTTATCTGTTATTGCTGTATATAATTTATATCGGTTTGTGATCAAACGCTTTTTGGAGGTGGATGATTTTTTTGAATCGGTGAAATATCGAGACTTTTCGAGATGGTTTGTTGAGACCAAGGGTCCGCAAGATATACGCCAATTGCACAAAGGTTTTAATCTCGTCAATAAAACAATAAAAGCCATAGACAGTGAACGTCAGGCACAGTTTGTATATCTACAAAAAATACTGGAGATGGTCAATATAGGGATTATCGCCTATAACGTAGAAAGCGGCGATGTGCTTTGGTCAAACGACTCTTTCTTAAAGACCTTAGACTTCCCTTCCTTCAAAAACATAAGCTTTGTCGAAAAAAGACGACCAAAAATCTATGACGAATTGTTTGAGACCTACCATTCCAACACTGTCTCGGTTACTTTGGAAATGCGACAGGAAACCTTAAAAGTTTTGATTTCTGATACCGTTTTTGAAATGGCTGAAGATTCGTTTAAGCTCATTGTCCTTCAGAATATAGAAGAAACATTAAACAGAAACGAAAGCGAGGCTTGGAAAAAATTGTTGAGTGTGATGACTCATGAAATTATGAACAGCATTGCGCCAATCACTTCCTTAGCCGAAACACTTCAGAAAAATATTCAGGAATCCATGGAACAATCTCATCCCGAAACTTTGGAATTGGAAGATATCAATGCAGGCCTGAACAGTATAAAAAAGAGAAGCGAGGGCTTGATGAAATTCGCAAAAACCTATCGCAGCCTGAACAAAGTTACGCATGTCAACAAAACAAAAATAAAAGCTTCCATTCTGTTCGACAGCATAAATGAGCTGATGAAACCATCATTGGAAAACAAAGAAGTAACGCTTGTTTTTAAATTGGATGATCCCAATCTGACCTTTGAGCTTGACACTTACCTTATAGAACAAGTACTCATCAACCTTATTTTGAATGCTATTGATGCTACCGATGGTGTTAGCCATCCGCAGATTTTTGTTTCAGCAGATTTAAGTCACAAGGCTACTGGCCAAATAAAAGTAGCGGATAATGGCCGTGGTATTCCAGCTGAGATCATGGACAGTATTTTTGTACCTTTTTTCAGTACTAAAAAAACCGGAAGTGGCATTGGTCTGAGTCTTTGCAAACAGATCATGTTATTGCACGGTGGTAAGATTCAATTGCAGAGTTCAGAAAACCAAGGTACAGTAGTTAGCTTGCTTTTTTAGGGTGGTGTTTTTTGTTTCCCGCAGACTTTCCAATATACAGTTGTCCGCATTAAACTAAGCAACCTGCTCTGCAAGGAGAGTAATAGTTTTTGTTTCCTGCAGAGTACACTGATTTTCGTTGACATACTGATGTCCTGTATTGATCTGCGCTATATGCGGCCTATACCCACTCTGCATTAAACCTGTAATTTGGTTATCCCGAGAGCTATTGGGAGCGGGATTATTCTGATAGCTCCGGGGTCAACCAACAAAACCCAATGCGCTTCGCTTCTGCGTTTTGCCTGCTTGGCAGACAGGGGTTTGGATCCCGCCCAAAAGCGGGATTAGTTCAACCAACAAAACCCAATGCGCTCCGCTTCTGCGTTTTGGGTTTCACTAAAAAAAAAACCGAAGACAAGGCTTCGGTTTCTTAAGACGTTTTCCAAAAATTTTATTTAGTGTTTAATTACCCTTTCTAATC
>Ga0208015_1000534_pt1 | contig 19153 bp, 18 predicted proteins | sample 26BtaG_FD_184101 | JGI IMG/M metagenome (GOLD analysis project Ga0208015, IMG submission 184101) | Marine viral communities from Cariaco Basin, Caribbean Sea - 26B_WHOI_OMZ_CsCl (SPAdes) (version 2) | ecosystem: Environmental > Aquatic > Marine > Oceanic | place: Caribbean Sea: Cariaco Basin...
TACGAATCAGGATTAAAATACTAGTACTGACAAAGAGTAGAGAAGTCAATAACCAAATTACACCGTACGTTTTTGAAATTGGTTGTGAAATGGGACTAATTTCAGATAGACCAAATGCTTTGAAAAACCCTAATAGATGGATTAATCCGTGAATTCCAATCCCTATAATTAAAGCTATTCGCATTGTTCTTTGCTTGTGGTAATTAAATATTTATTGGCATTTGATCCGCTCTAAATTTGACGATACTATCCCACCTGTGTTAGGTATCATGTGCAAACACTAAAGAATCGCACTACTTGATATAGACACCAAAGCTACACCGTTTTTAATCGTTCAAAATCTCCTTCAAAATTTCATTAAATCGTTTCGGATTTTCCATAGTCAATAAATGGGCTACATTGTCCACTTCTATTTTCTTTGAGTTTTCTATTCTACTATGATATTCTTCAGCGATTAGCAAGATATCCTCCGCATCGTGCTTTCCGACAATAATATAAGTTGGCACTTTAATATGCTCCAATCTTGTTCGTGCGACTATAGTATCCAAATCTGACCAATCCTCTTGCCAATGTCTGCTCATATTTCGGACTATCAAATCCAAACTTTCTGAATAAAAATCCTTATCTAACTCTCCTTCTGTTCGTCTTGGACCAATGACCCAATTCTGATGAAATAATTTGGCAGCTTTTAAAGTGTCCGAATTAGCGATGGCATTTTGTCTTAATTTGTAGTTTTTCGAGGCTAAACTATCTTTAAAATATGGCCATCCATTTAGACCAGGAGAAACCAAAATCAACTTTTTTACTTTTTCTGGGTAATTCAATGCAAAGTCCACACACAACATGGCACCCCAAGAAAGACCTACCAGAACATACTTTTCATGTGGATACCGAATGGTTAATTCATTTATTATCTCATAGCCTAACGTCGAAGTATCTGAGCGAATGGTCTTTCCGTGTCCCAAATCTGAAAACCTTATTATTTGATTGGAATTTTTAAATGCTTCTACTTGGGGGTCCCACATTTCTAAATCGAGATAGCCTCCGTGCGCAAATATGATAGGGAATCCCTCACCTGTAGTCCTTACCTGAATTTTATGCTGATTTTTGTATAGATAAGTATCATTTTCATCATACCCTGTGTCTTGACAGGATGCTATTAGTAAAATAATTATGACAAAAATAAATCTCATTTTTTAATTGATTTAGAGCGGTTGAACCAAGGATTCGTTGTGGAATTGTCCAAAGGACTTATATTCCCAGGACCACACCTTCATTGCAAAACAGGAATTTTTGGAAAAAAATTCCACCGCGATGAATTCTATCCGTTATTGCGCACTGGCTTTAATGTTTTTTTCTGTTCTTGAGAGGCATAACAAATTTTAATCCCGACCAAATCACGTCTACAGCACAAACTTTAATATCTACAAGTCCATTTTTCAATCCTATTTCTCTAACAATATTCCCATTAAGATCTGTTTCGATTTTGGATGCTTTTTTAGGCCAAGAAATCCATATAATTCCATTTTGCTCTATTTCCTGACTCAATTGCTTGATATCTGTCTCAAGTTCTGAAATTGTTTTAGCAAAATAATGTATAAAATCCTTCTTAATTTTTGAATCTGTTGCATTCTGAGTTTTGGAAGGGAAATCGGTGAAGAGCTTAAAATAATAGTCCGGATGGTTTACAATCTTTATTTTGGAATCATTTTTAATTCCAAGTTTTTTTGCTAACGGAGTCCCTGAATAACCTGCAGCCTTCATACTATTAATACATTTATTTTCAAGCTTGTGTAGGACCTGCTTGTATGTGTTTAGTTGCGAGGGTTAAGCTAGTAAGTTAATAAATAAACCACAGATAGAGAAACGGAAAGACTCAAGATATATGGTGTCATAAACAATTTTTTATTCACATAAAAGGTTATAGTCATCTACTAATTCAATCAGATTGTTTTGACTGTAAAGTTCGTTATCCAAGTAATACACCATTTTTTCACAGTCAGAGAAATATTCTTTGGCTTTTGAAGTGAATGACCCAAAACTATTTGGACCTGCAATTAATTTAGCAACTTGTTCATCTTCTCTTTTCAAATAGTATTGGAAGTCATCATCATAATAACCAGACCCTGTCATGTTTGGGGCGCCAATAAATGTACTTTGGAATTTCGAAACAGTTCTTGCATATAGACTAACTTTTCCACTGATTACTTTTTCCAATAAGACATGCTTTTTTGCTTGAATAGGAACATATCCATAATGCACCGTTGCAAATTCCTCATCACCGAAGATTACTTCTTCGACAGTTTCGTAGCCATATCTTTCGGTTTTTCCTTTTTTCTTTAGCTTGTATTTAAACTCTGTACTGCCTATTGATATTAAACCTCCAGAATGTTTAGGGAATTTTACCAAACCTCGGAATGAGGTTCCATTTTTCAAAATGACTTTTGCAGGAGTCCAATCATATTGCGCATGGACTGTTGAGAAGCATAAGATTGCAATAAGTAGAAGAGTGTTTTTCATCACTGAAGAAGGTCTTTAAATTAGTCAAACTCAATTCTTAAAAATTGCGAAGCAATGCATTAAAAACTGATAGTTGTCCTGATAGCTATCGGGATAATCCCGCTTTTCTGCGGGATCATTGGGTATTATTCCCCGACGCTCTGCGTCGAAGTTAAAAAAATATTTCTAATTTGAAACCTCGTACCCTTGGGCCAAGGTAGTTCATATGTTCGGGTACTGTTATAAAACGCTTTTTAATTCTATCGAGACTCAAGTTTCTTTCCAACTTCTTCTGAGCTTGGGTCTTACATTCCGCCACCGCAATGGTAGGTTGTGTTTATACCTTCGGCACATTTTCAATTAAGATTTCATTTTCAGCCTTGTCATAATAGGTACAAGTCATTTTATCGAGATTCACAACCCACTTTTCAATTCCCGTTTCAGCGCAATGGTTACAAAATGTAAAATAGTCCGTTTCCCCTTGTTGATGGATTTTCAAGTAGTGACTGAATTTTTCTTTGTTACTCTTGTTGGCAATGGTCATAGCATCATATTGCGGTTTGGATGTTGTATGAAATCCGTTTTTACCATAATAATTGGTATGACTGTCAGCGACCCAAGTTTCAAATGCGGTAACGCCAATGCCTTTAATTTCCTTGATGTAATTAGGAAAGTCTGCTCCTGATTTAATTTTGCCATGAGCCAATTCAATTGCTTCTATTGTAAACATCGTTCCTGTTATTTAAATTGTTGAATGCGTTTTCGTTTGAAGATTGCCATCGTTTATCAATGAGAATATTGCAAAAATTCAAGTATCTAATTTAGCAAAATAAGACTGGATAGAAGCCCGACCAGTCTTGGTATTTGGCGATGAAGATTTCTAAATTGGTTTATTTATCTCAAATAAAGTTAAAGCCCCGCCTAATAGGGTCGGTTAAATATGGCACTTTAGTCCATAGTGGTTTATTTTAAGCATTTCAAAACACGATTATATAAAACAGTAGTACTCCTCTCCAAAGATGGCTTTGCGTAGATCAATGATGGATAAATTAATTATGATCAATTGACACCATTGGGTTTTTAGGACTTGAGGTTGTAGTGATCGTGGTTGCTAAAATTCAAAATGAATGGGATGGTTTATTAGAGGCACGAGCGGGACGCTCACTTCAGCAAAGTGTCATCCACTCAATTTTGCCCTGATCATTTTTAGATATCTTTTCTATCCACTTTATTCATTCTTTCTTTAAAATATTCCAATTTCATTTCATTCCCATCAATGATGTAAAGTTCGGATTTTTTGAATAGTGCAGTAATTCCACCAACAATTGCACCAAGAGTACCTCCGCTAATTAACCCGAACAATGCTTTATCAGTAGCTGAAAAAGAAAGAAAACCTTTGTCATCATCTCCAGATAATAAGCCCAATAAAGCAAATGAACCTCCGCCAATTAAGGCCCCTTTCCCTATATTATTGCCCGCCGAACGCTTGGTTTTTATTTTTCCTATTTTATTTAACGGTACGGTCACCGTTTCTCCTTTTAAATATAATTCCATAGACGTTGTGGATACAGACTTTAACTTGCCTTTATTTATTTTTTTACCTTCTAAATTATAAATTCGAACAAAAATGTTGTTATATACTTCATTTTGGGCAGATAGGTTGTATGATAAAAATATAGCGATTATAACGATTGCATATTTCATGTGTTTAATTTTTAAAAGTTCTTGGGTTTTCAGTATTTTCTCTAACGCACAAAACTGTGTATCACTAAAATAGCGAATTTAAAAGCACAATTATATTAATAGCAATACTTCTTTGCAAAGACATATAAATTATCATTGAATTGTGAAAAAGAATTAAGTGAAGTAAAGAAGACTAATATTACAAGTATGTTTTTTTTCATATTTTAGGTGATGTTCGTTAAGATTCATCAAAAATAAATTTCACATGGCTAAACAAATTGGGCGAACCTGGAGTAGTCCATAAAATAGGAAAGCCCTTTTTCGGAATACTTATAATGGTTCCCATGATGGTGTTGCTATTAAGAATGGTGGAGTTGATTTTAATCCTCTCAATCCTTCAAAATCTATAGTGTTGGCACTATCTCCTAAAATCTTATTAGCTAGATTTAACCTTGCATGAGTATAGCCAAAGCTACTATCGTTTAGAGCTTCATCTATCTCGTAAATAACAGGAGCATTTTCTTGAAGCGTATGATTGGTATGCGCTATATATTGCTGTTTCTTATGGTCAATAACTTCAATTTTATCTTCCCAAGTTTCTACTGCAATCGCAGTTTCTCTATCAGCAATTAAGTAATTCATTGAGGCTCCAAAATCTACTTTTTTGAGATATTCAAGAGATTCAGTAATGTTCTTTGACTCCAGTATTTTTCGTACATTAAATGAAACAGGAATTCCTTTATTAGATACGGGCATATCTATTATTGTATTTATACCTACTGCAACACCATAATTGTTAACTCCATTTTGACCAATCTGACCAGCAAATGTTTGTTGGAGTATGACTAAATCTGAATTTGGGTACTTAATTTTTAAGACAGTTACTGCGCCTTCATGATAACTCGGAAGGTCATTATTATGTGTAAGGAAATTTGCTTGGTTTTCTCGGCCAAAAACACCTGTTGTTGTGCAATTTCCTTCATTGGTCTTAAAGTGATTACCAGCTTCTAAATAAGAATAGAACTCATCAAAACTTTGATAAGAAAAAAGTTTATCAAAATCAACTTGAGCTCCATCAACAATTCCTTGAAATTCATTGAACAATTCAGGCAATTGGTCTTTGACTGATTGAATATATCCCTTACCGGTCGCAAATTCAGAAATCGCTTCTTCAGGATCTTTTATCGTTGTATTTTCCTCTATCCAGTTTTCAAAATTCTTCAAAGATCTTTTGATGACAAACTCTAAAGCTCTTCCATGTTGAAAGCCTCTTTCGTATGCAGTATTACCATCCAATTCTAAATAGTATATCCCTTGTCTGTACTCGACAGTAGGTGTTTTTATTTCCTTTATTTGTGATGATGCCGAATAGCCAATACTTAGTAAAAGAACAAATAGTAAAGTATATTTTTTCATATTTAGAATCTCAACCCTTATCAGGTAATTTTGTCATTTTATTGCTACTAACAAAAGTGTAGATGCAGCATTGCACATAATGACCTTGTGTAGACACTAAAATACTGCATTTCCGCACACTTTCCTATAAGTAGAACTACTAATTCAAAAGTTAGTCAATAGGTTGTAGTGGCCAATTGTGTTAGCTAAGGTTCTTGACAGAAGAAAATGGCCGTTTTTATTAGCGGGTGTGTTGGTGGACTCGAGCGGGAAATTCGCACCTGCGGGGCAAAAACTAAACATGCGGTTAGAAACAATAAAACGTTTTACATTTATTCTCATTTAAAATAATAACGGCCCTTTTCTAAAAAAGAGCCGTTATTTATTCTTATTCCTGAAAGCTAATTCAAGCACTGTGTTAATACCCTATAATATAGCGCATATGGTTTTAGTTGGCTACCAAAGGAAAGTCAACATCAACTTTAGTAAGCGCATACGCATAATTTGTAAAAGTAATAGCGGTTACCACGGCAAGAAAGTCCATAAGTGCCTTTGCATCATAGCCTTGATCGAAAAAAGTTTCTCTCACATCAGCATCAATATATCCCGCTTTCTCAGCCACTTGTTTTGCCATGGTGGTAAGTACTTTTAATTTAGGATCCGCAATGGTGGCGTTTCTTAACTCAACGGTTTCTTCATCTGAAAATCCGTGGGATTTAGCAATAGCCGAATGGGCAGATTGACAATAAACACAGCCATTAGCTTGAGAAACGGCAAGCTTAATAGCTTCTATTTCTTTATTTGTGAAACTGCCTTTTCCTGCATTTCCTGAAAAGGATAAGAAGCTTTCCAAGGCATTGCTGGAATAGCCAATGGTGGCATATAAGTTAGGAACCATTCCTAATTGAGACTCCATTTGATCAAAGATCTGTTGACTTTTTTCATTAACATCTTTTTTACTTGGGACGGCAATCTTAGTTACATTTTTTATTTTATACTGTTTTGTTATTTATTAATTTCTTACAGTACAAAGGTAATGTGGAAGGGGGCTTGGGAGCTAATCAATACTACCTACTTTGTTGGCAATACTTCCCTGTTTCGGAATTTTTGTGGAGAATGACCTTCTTGTTTGCTAAAAAACCGACTAAAGCTTTGTAAGTCTGAAAATCCCAGTTCAAAACCTATTTCAGAAATAGGCTTTTCGGTATAGGTCAACATCCGTCTTGCTTCAAGCATCAGCCTATTTTGAATAAATTGTTGAGGTGTTGTATCACCGTATTTTTTAAATAGATTGGAAAGTGTTTTTGGAGATTTAAATAACAGATCAGCATAGGCCTTTACCGTATGCTTTGTCTTAAAATGTTGTTCCACCAGGTAATTATATTCCCTAATGGTATCAATACTTTGTGTTCTCAGATTAGACACCAAGTTTTGGTCTTTATAAATACGTGTACATAAAATGAGAAGGCGTTTGAGCATCATCTGAAGCATTTCCAATTGCAAGTTATCTCTCGATTCCATTTCGATATATAACATCTTAAATAAGGTGGTTAAAATATCCACGTGCTTTTCATCAAGACTTATAATAGGAACCGTAGAGGCGCCGTAATACAATATACCTTTGCAGCCTACTTCACTATCGTGATCTACCACACAGTAAAAGGACCTATTCCATTTAATGAAAGTGGCCTCCTGTAGGCTTTCTGCATTGATGGTATGAAATTCGGTCAAACTGATGATATCATTGTTGTTAAAAACATAATCAACCGCATCAATAGTCACTTTATTATTATCTGATTTAAACCAAATCAGTGATAACTCACTTTCCTTGGTATCGTTAAGTAGGTTTGCATTCGCTTTGTTAATCTCAACGATCTCTATATATTCCTTATTTTGACCTGTAAATTTCAAATTTCTTTTCGTTTTTAAATGTTTTCATTTTCCCGAGACCGTTGGTTTTAATTGGCTACAACCTATTTGTACCAGCCAAAAACTCTGACCTATGCAATGGTGTGTATAGGATAAAACAGCTTTGATATTTTAGTGATGACGAGTACAGATATGCATTGGGAGTCAACTAAGATAGTAAATTTCAAAAGGCAAGCGTATAAAATATTATTAGCCCTTTCTCATAATGGCTTTGAGCATCTCAATAATGAATAAGACTATTACGGAATATGGCCACTCTCCTACTATTAAGACCTGAGAATGCGAAATACTGATCCTGCTATGGTTATGAAGACATTTGGGTGCGGGAGAATTGCTCGCATCAACGGGTTGAAAATCCATCATTATTTCATGCAATACTATCCTTACAAAAGTTGTATATTAGTGGTTATAAGCTCATTAAAACTATTTGCCTATGCCATTATTCATGGACTTTCATAAAATCGATTCTGATGCCATTACTGAAGAAGATGTGTATAGGGCCCATTTGCGGGATATAGCAGTTCAAAATAAACACGGCTTGGTATACAAGAGGTATTATCTAAATCTACAACATAAAACCGCCTTTTGTTTAATGGAAAGTCCCAATAAGGAGGCCTGCATTGAGAGTCATAAAGAGGCTCATGGTATTGGTGCATGCAATGTCATCCATGTCTCACGTGAGAATGAATTTATTCCCTATCTGGGAGAAGGTGATCAAAATGAGCAGGATTTGGCCTTGACTTTATCAGGAGAAATTGATAGTGGATTTCGGACTATTATGATGGTGGATTTTTTGGAATTAACCAAAAGTCCGGCATTGACCACCAAGATCATAAACTCCATTAAGAATCACGAGGGAAGTGTTGTCAAGGCGCCTAGCGAGAAGATCATGGCGTCTTTTATTGATGCTTTTGATGCTGTAACCTGTTCGATTGAAATTGCCCGATACTTCGATACTTTAAAAGACAACATGATATTTAGTATCGCTATGGCCACCGGCAAACCAGTGGATAAACATAGCCAGGATCTCTTCCAAGCAACTAAGAGAAAGGTTAAACTTATATCAAGGCTCGGTTTCCAACTAAGAATATGTATGGATTTGGAAACAAAACTCTCTGCTTTCCAACACAAGGATAGCTCCACATTAGATATCGCTGGAATTACTGTAATTAACCCAACCTCCTATCTCGAAATCCAAAACTTAGATCAGGTATTAATCAAGAACCTCAATAATTCGGCTTTTAATTGTGATGCTTTCAGCAAGCAGTTAGGACTCAGCAAGTCTCAAACCTATCGTAAAATCTCCTCTTTATTCGGAGTGCCGCCTAATAGGTTGCTCTCTGAATTACGGTTAATTCATGCCATTAGAGCTTTAAAAGAAGGCGGTAAAACGGTTTCAGAAGTCGCTTATGATTCTGGTTTTAACAGCCCGACCTACTTTACAAGGGTCTTTCGGAACAGATTTCAAGTCCTCCCCACTTTGATTGCCAAATCTTAATTCAATTAGCTTCAAAACCTGCCTTAACAAGGATGGAGTGTCGAATTTGTTTCAGGTTTTGGAACAATACTTACATCTTGGCTGTTAACAACTGTTTAGTTTTACAATACTGTTTTAGCACGTTATGACAACTGCAATTCATAACCACAGCATAGCTTGCTGAACAGCTATTAATCAATAAAACATAACATTATGAAAACTAAACACAAAATTTTTGTACTCATGGTTATATCGTTATTTATCTTAGGATGTGATAATGATGACGATCAAAACAACAGCCGAGCTCCAATTGATCTCATTAATACGCAATACCCTGAAGCGAAGCAAGATGTAATTGAAACCTGGGATGCCATTGAACAGGCCTTGAGAGATGGGGATATGGATAAACTTATTTCCTATCACGGGTATAGCCCAAAGTTTACCGAATATAAAAACGGAGCAGCAGTAGTGGGTAGTGCAGCCAACGAAGCTTACGAACGGGCTGCATTTGGTGCCGTAACCGAAGTGGTAAAGTTTGATACACAAGATTTAAAAGTCGCCGTTTATGGTGATGTTGCCAATTTGACTTTTCAGTCAGATTTTCATTTGAAGTTTGGAGAGGACTTAGTAATTATCAATGAACAAACCTCCATTTTATTCGTAAAAACAGTCAATGGATGGAAAATAGTCCACGAACATCATTCCCCTTGGATCCCATAATGGCTTAAGCACACCGATAAACGAAGTAGCTCAAAAACAACCTAAAAGTAAAACCAATGGATATCGAAATCAAAAAACTAAGAGGTCAATTGCAGGGTCGCATTATTTTACCAAATGATTCGGAATATAAGGCGTCAAAAACCATCTACAATGCAATGATTGATAAAAAACCCGCCCTTTTTGTCAAATGTAAAAATAAGCATGATGTGGCAAAGGCCATTCATTTTGCCAAAGATAATGGACTGGAGGTATCTGTAAAAGCAGGTGGCCATAACGGCGCCGGACTTGCTTTGGTTGAAAACGGTTTGGTGATTGACCTTTCAGAAATGAAATCGATAAAGATAAATCCTGACGAAAGAACTGCCATTGTAGAACCTGGAAACACCTTGGCAGATGTCGATAAGGCTACCCACGAACATGGTTTGGCCGTTCCCGTCGGCGTAAATGGGAATACGGGCATTTCAGGATTGACTCTTGGCGGAGGTTTGGGGTTTTTGACCCGAAAGGCCGGATTGACCATTGACCATTTGAAAGCTGCTGAAGTTGTTTTAGCATCAGGTGACATTGTCATGGCCAATGAAAACAGCAATCCCGACTTGTATTGGGCCTTGCGAGGTGGCGGTGGAAACTTTGGTGTTGTCGTATCATTTACTTACAGCTTGATTGCCATTAAGGATGTTTATGCCGGGCCAATGTTCTGGCCAATAGAAAAAGCAAAGGACGTGATGCGCTTCTATGATCGCTATACAAAAGACGCTTCAAATGACCTTTACGGCTTTTTCGCTTTTTTGAATGTACCTGACACCGAACCATTTCCTGAGCACCTGCGAAAAAAGAACGTTTGTGCCATTATTTGGTGTTATACAGGAGCTAAAGAAAAAATAGAAGAAGTCTTTGAACCTATCCGACAGTTTGGACCACCAATCCTTGATTTTGTAAGTGAAATATCAATTCCGGCACTCAACAGCCTTTTCGATTGGCTCTACCCACCGGGATTACAATGGTATTGGAAAGGGCACTATCTTAATGAATTGACCGATGTTTGCATAGACGAAAATATCAATTATGGTTCTAATCTGCCCACTCCCCGATCTACGATGCATTTGTATCCTGTGGATGGCAAAGCCCATGAAATCGGTCACCAAGAAACCGCTTGGGCGCATCGGGATATCAGATGGGTTCAAGCAATCATAGGGGTATCTGACGACCCGAATAAAGCTGACTTAATAAGAAATTGGTCCAAAGCATATTACGATGCTGTCATTCCTTATAGTAGCGGTGGCGGATATGTCAACTTTACGATGCAAGATGATGAAGCCCGTGTAAAAGAAAGTTATGGGGTGAATTTTGAAAGACTTCGCAGCCTAAAGAGAAAATATGACCCTGAGAACTTCTTCCGCCTTAACCAAAACATCAAACCAGCTGATTAGAGACGCAATGCCTTGCGTCTCTAATGCATTGCGTCTCTACTGAATTCAAAATGTCACCAATTTCCAATAGGTTCGTTTCGCCATTCCAGTTATTTATTCTTAAGTGCTGGAATTATTCGGTCTTGCAAAACCCTCCAAGTTGACTTTTTTGGTTTATTATTGATATTCCAGCCATTAAATACGATTATTAAATTGTATTCAGGCACCATCATTAAATATTGTCCGCCATAGCCATTTCCTGCAAATATTTCGCTTCTACCATTAGATTGTTGAGGAATCCACCATTGATAGCCATAGCCTCTTCTGACGTTGCCGTCAGGATTGACATCTTCAATTATGGGACTTGTTGATTCCTTAACCCAACCTTCAGATACAATTTGACAGTCATTCCACTTTCCGTTATTTAAAAATAAAGCACCAATTTTAGCCAAGTCTTCAGCCTTAAGATATAATCCGCCTTCGGTGTCAATTTCCCCATCTGGAGTTTCTTTCCAATAGTAATCTGTGATTCCAAGGGGCTCAAACAATTTTTCTTCAGCCCATTTGTCAATGCGTTTACCTGTAATAATTCTTAAGATTTTACCTAATAATACGGTCCCCCCACCATTATAAATGAATTTTGTTCCTGGTACAGTATCCATAGGCTTGCTCAAAACATATGCTATCCAGTTGTCGCTTGATTCCAGCCTAAAACAGTCATTTGTAGTATCATTATGGTCCGTCTCCTCGTTCCATTTTATACCACTTCGCATGGTTAACAAGTCGCCAATGGTGATACTATCTCTTCGTTTATCCTGAGATTCATTATGATAATCTTTGAACAAAGGCATTACCTTGGTATTCACATTATAGTCCTTATTCAAATCCAACGCAATACCAAACAGGATTGAGGTAATACTTTTAGTGACAGACTGAAGTGTATGCAATTCAGTTTGTTTGTAATAGGGATGCCAGTCCGTACTATTGAAGTTATATTGACGATTGGTGGTATCATACTTTTGAACAATGGTTTCATAATCCTGCACATATTTAAAATCTGCCAATAACGTGTCATTTTGTATGACCATAAAACGATCAATGAGTCCATAGTCACCATTTATGATCTCTGAATTAATAGAATCAATTTCAGCGGTAATTACATTTTGAGAAGCTAATGGATCTGTTTTTTTTAGAGGTACCTTATCCTTAGTGTTTGTATTGCATCCAATAACCGCAACTATTAAAAACAATGAAAATAACAACGTTTTAATTTTACACAATAGTGTTCTCATAATGTTTTGTCTTTATCAGGTATAAGGCATTTATACCAGCCCAAAACAAGCACCTATCCAACTATCAGCAGTGGATACAAGCCGTTTTGGCGCTTTTTTATAAAAGTAGGAATGCGAATGGAGTGGCACTAAGGTACTATATTTCAAAATAGCATCAAAAAAGAGCATTACACCAAGATAGAGATAGTATTGCTATTAGAATGTCTACTGTACTATTAAATATGTAGGGTAATGAATTGAAAGCACTAGCAGGACGTTGAGAGTTTTCCATATTTTCGTTGAGGTAAAAGATCCCGTCATTTTTTTTCTTGGTAATCATGAAATTCGCCAGTCTTCCATTGCAATGGATTGTTGATGATATACCGTTGGATGTTTTTTAATGCCCTGTCATTTCTGATGATGTGATCGTGAAAACGGGATTGCCATGCGAAATCTGGATTTATTTTACGTGCATTTGTGGTCACCCCAATTTTAAATCCACGAATTACCGATGCCAAATTTTTTGATTGTGGGCCGAATTGATTCGTACCGATTTTCACCAATGCCAATTATCGCATGAAAATGATTGGGCATAACAACGTATTCATCCATTTCCAAATTCATATCCGGACGCATATCAATTGTTTTGATCCATTCTGATTTTACAATGTCACCAATTTCCGATAAATTCATTTTGCCGTTCCTGATGTCACCAAAATAATGTTCGCGATTTTTGGTACAGATGGTTATAAAATACAATCCACTGTTACTATAATCCCACGATTGTAAACGGGTAGACGGTATCCGATATTTGTTATTGAATTTATCCCCCATATTATTTTCTTATTATCGATTGGATTTTTTAAGCAGATAAAAGTTTTCGTTTAGAATCTCTTCTTTGTTGAGTTGAATGACGTTCCCATATTTTGCTGACAAGCTAAAATAGTCTTGGTGGTCAATCAGTTGATAAGTTGGCTGAGATCGGTAATAGTCATCTGCAATGGTTTGATAATCGCTTTCTTTTGTTTTAGAAACGATTTGATTCAGAAAGGCCATCAGTTTTCGAAATGCCAAGCTTTCTTTGAGGGTATCCTGGAAAGAAACACTTCCTATAAAATCACCCGGCTTTTGAATCATATTAAAAAAGTCGAACAACATATCGGTTTCTTTTCTATCCAAAAAAAATAGGACACCCTCAATGAGGATAAAGCACGGTTTGTTGTTTTTTATTGAGAATATTTTAGTCAGCAAATCTTGTTTGTAATCCTCACTGAAATCAACGGCAATAAAGTGAATGTTCCGTTTGGGGAGCGTATTGGTTTTTTGCCAGTTCATTAGTTTCGATTTTTTATAATCGATAATTTCCGGTTTGTCAATTTCTATATGTATCAATCGTTCATCCAATAGAAACGGATACATACTGAAACCACATCCAAAGTTGATCAGGACTTCGACGTCGTTATCATCAACCAGTTTTTTAATTGTATCGAGAAAATATCTATTTCTTAAACAATGGGTATTGGTCTCTTCCGAAGACACCAGGTCGAGATATTTTTTGATCCATTTGTCCGATTTAGTGTTGCGCCATAGTTTGGCAAAATAATCTTGGCTCAGATCCTCATTTAAAGAACGAAGCGTTGAAGTCAAAAACGCTGTCTCATGTATTTCTATGTTTTTTTCTTTTTCCATTCTGATTCAACACAACGAGTTATAGCTAAGATAGCAAATATCAAAAGAGAGTTTCAAAATAACATTGCTCCTCTCAAAAGATGGCTTTGTGCATCTCATTAACGAATAAGAAAATTATGGACAATTGCCCCCTCTCCTGCTTTTTAGACTCGATGTCGAAAATATTGGTGTTGCCATTGTAGCGATGGTAGTTAATGCAATTTAAAATGAAAGGGATAGTTCATGAAGGCACCATCAGAACGCTCGCAACAGCGAGTATTCTACTTGTCAGTCCGTTCTTTGGTTTTTTTAGATTCTGAAAATCTTTATCAGTGTGTTTTTCTAATCAGAAAATCCACAAAAGTCTCTCCACTTGGGTCGTGATAATACCCATAAGATACGGTATTGGGAATACCAATACGATCGCCCCATTCTTTTAGTGTCCGCGCGTGAAAAGAATGATGGTTCAGGATATTGGGCCGTGTTGGCTCCACTACTGGTGTCTGTGGATTTGAAACCCAAAATTCGGGATCGTCTGCACTCATCATAGCCAACATATCAACTTTTTGTCTATATAAGAGTATATGCTCTGAATAAAATTCGTTTGATGAGTCCATACCATAGAATGAATTAAATCTTGGAATCATATCGGGGTCCTCTTGAAAATAGTCGTCCCAAGTAAAATTGTATTCGACAAAAATATCGGTTTCGTATCGTTCCAAATCATAAGACGCCTGGGTAGCTTTAACGGCAATCCCTTTTACTCGCGTAGATTCTCGCAATACAGCATCGGGATTTGTTGGGTCCGCCATATCATCTGAAAACGCCAACCACTCCGATATGCCACCTCCGGCAGAACTACCACAAAGCACTATATTGTTTTTATCAATGTTCAGCACATTACTAATGGATCGAATATACTGTAAACAACGTTTGCCGTCGTTTAACGGTTTTAAAACGCCGTCTTCGTCACCTTCAAATGCCAAAAGACGGTAATTGATAGATACGAATGCTATGTTATTAGTCAATAAGGTTCTGATTTCGCTAGGAAAATCCCAACTTCCACTCCACATTAGGGAATAAGGGTTTTCTTTTTCTCCACCTAAAAATCCACCGCCGTGTATGTACAACACTAATGGTGTTGACTCGGTAGATTTGGGCATAAAGATGTCAAAAGTGTTTTCTTGATATGGGCCATAGGAAATGTCTTTTGAGAATTTCGCATCGATTCCATTCAACGCAATAGGCGATGGACTAAATTCCAAGGTGGGGTTTTCAATTTCCGTGCCGTTGATATCGTCTTTTTTATTGCAGGATTGTAAAAACAATAGAGTCATAAAAATTAATATTATTTTAGTTTTCATTTGTTTCCGTTTATTGATTTAGACCATTTAATCGATAAATAGTTTAAATATTGTGGTAAGTTATTGACTTCCTTATTAAATGTCTTATCCACCTTCGTTTCCCTGATTGCCAATAACTTATCAATACCTACACGAATTGGACCAATAGCCAAATTTTAGACACGCAAACAAGCTCCTTTAGTGTTTTTGTTTAGGTAGCTCAGATTCAAATTGAGCATCACTAAGGGTAACTCATTTCAAATCACGAGCGTATAAAACAGCATAGCCCCAATATAGAGATGGCAGTGCCGTTGTGGTGAGGATGATTGCTGAAATTTAAAGTGAATAGAAGGTTTAGTGATGGCGTGACCCTCCTGCTCGCGATAGCAGGATTCCTTTAGATTAGAATCAATACAGCTTTACTGATTTTTCAACACAGTACTTTGCTGGCATGTCGTTGCTTTTACACGGTATTGAAATGACTTTATTTTACTTATATTCTTGAAACCCGTAGGCCATTATAGCATCTAAATCATTTTTATTAACCTTTAAGATAATCCGCTTGCCGGTTAAACAACCACATCCAAAACAGTCTTGTTGTGTTCCTTTGTCATCAATTTTCAGATTGGAGATAGCAATATTTTCTGACGCGAAGTAGGTGCTTATTTTGACAGTTAATTCTCTGTTGTCATCGATAGACTCCCATGGATCACTACAGTACGTTTGGTTGTATAGGACAAAAACAGCATCTGATGCATCATCATCTGTTGAGCAACCTAAAGCGATTAATCCAATTAGTAAAATGAATAAGTATTTTTTCATGATGACGTATTATTTATAATTTCGAGATGTATTCATCACCAAGATAGCAAATTTCGAAACATGTGGGTATAAAATAGCATTACTCCTCCACAAAGATGACTTTGAGGCTGAGGGTGTTTACTTCAATTGAAAAGGAATTGGATGGTTTATGAAGGCACCAGCGGGACGATCGTGCGAATGGGACACTTTAGATTAGAATCAATATCATTTTACATGTTTTTCAGCACAGTACATCTTAAGTTTGATTTTAATTCACTTCTATTTTTTGCCCCAATAATTATAAAAAATTCTACCAATTTCTGCTGAAAATTCAAATCCCGCGTTCGTTGAATTTAGTGGTTTTGAATCATCCACATTTGTACATTTTAGGCCGATAACATATTCACTTTTAGTTGTTTTGATATAAGCAACATCTCCTCGATAACCTGGTGTATATCCTGCTTTGCCATATAACTCAATACCTGCGTATATGGGTTTGTATTTTCGGAATCCTTCCATAGTTGTCACTTCTTCAACAAATGGACTCCAAGGCAAGTGACGAGCAAGTCCATTATCCTCATAATGTTTTAGCATAATGCTTTTACATAAATCAGCTGCTTTTTTCGAATATCCATATTTTTCTGGTCGAGCTAATATTTGCGCTGCAGTTGCCAATGACTTTGCCGAAGTTGATATCCACTCTCCTCTAAAAACTTCTCCGTTTACCTCAGTATCATTAATACCAATTTTTTTCAGGAATTTGTCAACCGCTTCTATGCCTCCAACTTCCCTTAATAATATATTGGTTGCCACATTATCAGAAATAGACATCATTAAGTATGCAACAAATGATAGTGAAACTTGATTTCCCACTATTTCGAAACGCAACACTCCGGAACCTAAAACTTTGTCTTCTTCTGTTAGTGTTATCCGGCTGGTTGGGTCTAAAGTGCCACTGATAACTTGTTCGGCATAAGTAAGTAAAATGTAAAGTTTTGCTTCACTTGCCGCATTATGGACACTACTTGCATCAATAGCTATAATTTGTCCAGTTGTAAGATTTTCTGCGTATAAATGAGCAACGCCGTCGAAGTTTTCAATCAATTCATTTAATTGACTTTCAAGGCTATAATTCTCTTTAACCTTAGTATTACAAGATAGAAGTAATAGAAATAAAGCTAGTGTTGATAGTATAAGTGGTTTAAATTTCATCAATGATGGTTATTCTGTTGATTAGTTTTGTCAACTGACACAACTTATCATTTACAAGTGCTAAGAGTGCCCATAACCACCCTCTGTGTACACATTGGATCAATTTTAGTTATTTATCTTTTATTGATCCAAAATTTTATTCCTCAATTTACCACCTTTCCCTAAACTTTCCTATAAGTTGAACTGCGTTTTTTCAAAACTATCCTATGAGTTATAGTGGCCAATAGTATTTGTGAGCACGAGCGGGACGCTCACGCCGGCGGAGGAAGATTTGTTCCTTTTCAACGATGCCAGGATCGCATTTGTCAAATTTAATGAAGAAAAGGCTTGTTTTTTACCTCAGTTCTTTGTTGGCAGTTGTTTTATTTATTATTAATTGTGTTATTTATTAGATTCTTTTTCCCTTGAAATTCAATTTTTGTTTCATAAGTACGAAGATATCTTATCATTCCTTTTATACTCATCAAATGTTCATCCTTAGTTTTTTCTTGACTTTCGGATGGTTTCCATTTGTAATGTATATAAGCGTTTCTTAATTCAGATGTTTTTGAAATTGTTTTTAGATGTTTCTTATTTATTGGTGGTAAACCTAATATTCTAATCAACCATGTTGCTTTTCCATTCATATTCACACTTCTAATAATTTCGGTTGTGGTTTTTCTGTCTATTCCAGATTTTAAACAAACAGAGTGGATAATAGAGTTTAATGTATGTTCTATGAATGTAGCATATAATGTAATTGATAAATCAAAATTACTTTTTTCATATTCTTTAGCGGTTTTCAGTATTGAGCTTCTATGGTCAATTAAAGTCTCAATTTCAAAGTCATGGTTGTTTACAAAATGTTTCATTGTTTTTTGATAAACAATTTCTTTGTCATCTAGCTCACTTTCTTTAATTTTTCCGCTTTTAAATAAATCACTAATGATGTATGGCAATAATTGATCAGCAATTTCTTTTTTGAATTCATCTAATGCCAAGTTTTCTTTTTCAAATTTACTCATATTGATTATTATTCCGATTTTTAATAACTGCCAAAGGTTGGTATATGAAAAGTAGGCGATTTCGGAGCATAAAACTTTCCGTTAAGCACGAACTTTTATCCGAGCCACAAACCTTAAATTTAGTACTGTTTCGCCTATTTTTTATATACATTGTGTGTGCCCAGTATGGGCATCTTTACCTTACTGCAAAGTAAGATATTAATTTAGAGGGTGCAAGTCCCTTATGCGCTGGAGTAACGTCTGGAAGCATTAGTAAGTCGCAAGGGTGTTGACCATGAGTCATAGTACCCAAAAGAAACGAGGTGCAGAAAACTGCATAGGTCTCACAATTGGGGAAGGACTGAACGCAATCCTTTCAGAAATTAGATAAGGAACGGAGATATCTGTAGCCTTATCATAAAGTACGAAATAGTTTCAATTGGTGTAAAGAGCGATTGGAAAGATGGGTTGCGAACCGCCGTATACGAGACCTGTACGTACGGTGGTGTGAGGGGTGCACTCCGTCATTTGATGGCGGAGCCATCCACTCGATTAGCCATGGCATTATTTTAATAATCTTGAATTAAAACTTCAGTTGGAATATGTAAATTAGTGTTAAGTTTTCTGATCATATCCAAAGTCAGTTTCCTTTTTTTATTGAGAATTTCACTTACTCTACTTTTAAAACCAACGATTTCTGCTAAATCTTTTTGGTTCATTCCCATTTGTTCCATACGGAACTTAATAGCTTCGATTGGGTCAG
>Ga0208015_1000537_pt1 | contig 18992 bp, 15 predicted proteins | sample 26BtaG_FD_184101 | JGI IMG/M metagenome (GOLD analysis project Ga0208015, IMG submission 184101) | Marine viral communities from Cariaco Basin, Caribbean Sea - 26B_WHOI_OMZ_CsCl (SPAdes) (version 2) | ecosystem: Environmental > Aquatic > Marine > Oceanic | place: Caribbean Sea: Cariaco Basin...
TACCCATTGGGAAACGCGTGTGCGAGTCACCACCAGTACCTACGGTATCTGGAAGTAGCATGCGGTTCAACCAGCTGTGAATGATACCATCACCAGGACGTAAGCTTACGCCGCCACGGTTCATGATAAAGTCAGGGAGCGTGTGTTGAGTTTCAACGTCAACTGGCTTTGGATAAGCGGCCGTGTGACAGAAAGACTGCATTACTAGGTCGGCTTGGAAACCTAGGCAAGCCATGTCTTTTAGCTCATCACGCGTCATTGGACCTGTAGTATCCTGGCTACCGACAGTAGTCATCTTAGGCTCACAGTACATACCAGGACGAACGCCCTCTAGACCACAAGCTTTACCGACCATTTTCTGTGCTAGCGTATAGCCTTTACCCGTATCAGCAGGCTGATCTGGCTTCGCGAATACGTCTGAATGCTCAAGACCCATATACTCACGAGCACGGTTGGTTAGACCACGACCTACGATCAATGGAATACGGCCACCGGCACGCACTTCATCAAGTAGCGTTGGCGAGTTTAGCTCAAACGTAGACAATACTTCGTCAGAGTCATGCTTAGTGATTTTGCCATCATGTGGGTAGATATCAAACACGTCGCCCATTTCTAGGTTATCAACGTTGACGTCTTCGATTGGCAATGCGCCAGAATCTTCCATAGTGTTAAAGAAGATAGGAGCGATTTTGCTACCTAGTACTAGACCGCCGCCACGTTTGTTCGGGACGTTAGGAATGTCATCACCCATCAACCATAGTACTGAGTTAGTCGCAGATTTACGGCTAGAACCCGTACCAACAACGTCACCAACATAAGCCAATTGATGGCCTTTTTTCTTAAGCTCTTCGATCATAGTCATTGGACCACGAACGCCCTCTTCGTCAGCAGTGATGCCGTCACGAGAGTTTTTATGCATCGCTAGTGAGTGCAATGGGATGTCTGGACGACTCCAAGCATCCTGTGCTGGCGACAAGTCATCAGTGTTGGTCTCACCAGTAACTTTAAAAGCAGTGTAAGTCATTTTTTGTGGCACTTCAGCACGGTCCAAGAACCATTCTGCATCTGCCCATGACTGGATAACGGCTTTGGCATGTTCGTTGCCATTTTCAGCTTTGTCAGTCACGTCATTGAACGCGTCAAATACTAACAAAGTTTTCTTTAAGGCTTCAGCTGCGTCTGCTGCTAGTTCTGCATCATCTAACGCATCGACCATAGGCATGACGTTATAACCGCCTTGCATAGTGCCTAGGATTTCGATCGCTTTTTTCTTATCGATTAGCGGAGAAGTGGTTTCGCCTTTTACGATAGCAGCCAAAAATGCCGCTTTAACGTAAGCTGCTTGGTCAACACCGGCAGGAACGCGGTTGACCAATAAGTCCAATAAGAACTCTTCTTCGCCGGCAGGAGGAGCTTTTAATAATTCAGTTAAGTCAGCGACTTGGAATTCTGTCAATGGTAGCGGAACAGTGCCTAGTTCAGCGCGTTCTTGGACATGTTTACGATAAGCTTCTAACACGTTTGTCGTCCTCGTAGGTTGGCGGTTGCACACCGCGTGGGCGGTCAGGATGACGACCTGCGGTAAGTGTGCGATAAGGATATGGAATATCTGTATAGGATAGCTTAAATCCGCCAAAAAGTTAATGCCGAAACTGTAAAACCCTTAATCCACGTGCCCATATTCACTATTTATTTTTGAAATACTACTGCTAAGTTTGCTTGATAACCTTTCTATGGGTAAGGAGTGTGTAAGACAACCCTTAAGTTATCAATTAACCGAGTTATCTCAGATAAAAAGTAACTGATTAATGAAAATATAGGATCGATAAATACAGGGTCGATAAATACAGTCGTGATAAATATAGGCTCAACAAGAAACTTATTATTAATATAAGGAAAGCTGTTGAGATATCCCAAAGCGACTATTAGGAGAAATAACTTTAATTAAAAAGCATAAAGCTTTTAGCGGGCCTAACCCTATAACTCCATTCGGTGATCACCTAAGTCTATGCTTAGTTATCATTGCCGTTAATACTCATAGAATAATGTTTGCACATTAAACACTAGCCTTGATAACCCTTAGCTTATAGAGGGATTATTGCCCATATTCATATGGTATGGCAGGTGTTAGCGGCTAGCAAATTTGTTATACTAGGCGCATTAAAATTCTGCTAATACTTCACGGATTCTAGATCATCCTCTACTATAGTACCGTTTCATGCAGTTATCTTTTGCACCAGGTTTCATCTTGTACTCGTTAGGCAGACAGGCAGTGCTTGTTACCCAGCTGCAAACGCAAGCTATGAAACAGGGTCATCAACGATAGGCTATCAACGGTTAGGATACCTTTATGAGCGACATTGCTATTCAGCGCGATACCCCTACTCGACTAGCGACTGTTCAGACTTACACGCCAGCCGCTAAACCAAAACCTAAAAAAGCAGTGCAGGGAGAAAAACTGCGCGGTTATGACAAGGTAGCGCGTATCCCAATTAAAGTCCTGTCGGGGACTGAAACGCTAAAAAAACCCGACTGGATTCGCGTTAAAATGTCTTCCCCAGCGGAAGTAGCTCGAATTAAATCAACTTTGCGTAAACAGAAGCTTTATACGGTTTGTGAAGAGGCCGCCTGCCCAAACTTACCGCAGTGCTTTGCCGATGGTACCGCCACCTTTATGATTATGGGTGATATCTGTACCCGTCGCTGCCCATTCTGTGATGTGGCGCATGGTCGCCCGAATAATTTAGATCCGGATGAGCCGCTACACACTGCTGAGACTATTGAAAATTTAAAGCTTAAATATGCAGTAATCACTTCAGTAGACCGTGACGATCTTAAAGATGGTGGCGCGCAGCATTTTGTGGATGTGATTAATGAATCCAAAGCGCTAAGTCCGAATTGTCTGATTGAAATCCTTGTCCCTGATTTCCGTGGGCGTATGGAGATTGCCTTAGATTTATTGACCGAAACAGCGCCGGATGTGTTTAACCATAATATCGAAACGGTGCCGCGTCTTTATAAGGCGTTCCGTCCAGGTTCGGATTATCAGCATTCGCTCGATTTGCTTAAGCACTATAAAGCGCGTCGCCCTGATATCGCTACCAAATGCGGCTTTATGGTAGGTCTTGGTGAGACGGAAGAAGAAGTTTACGCTTTACTTAACGATCTAAAAGCTCATGACGTGGATATGATTACCGTGGGTCAGTATTTAGCCCCAAGTAAGAGTCATGCGCCTGTGGATCGCTATGTGCATCCTGACGAGTTCCAACGTTATATGGACTATGGCAAAAAGATTGGTTTCTTTAGTATTTGGGCGGGTCCGATGGTGCGCTCTAGCTACTTCGCTGACCGTCAGTACTACGGTGAAGATTGCCCAGCTCCGATTCGCAGTAAAAAAGCTTTGGAAGCGGAAGGTAAATTGGGTTGTTAATACCTGATAAATGACTTTAGTGGTAAGCGAAAAAGAGACCTAGCAGCGGTCTCTTTTTTTATGCAAAACTGATTAAGATCTAGATTTTGTAAGCGTTTTTCTTATTAAACAACTAATAAATCAACTACTAAAGTCAATATCAGCTCTGTTGTTTCTACGGAAAGCTTCTACACTATTGAGCTAAGATAATGCTATATTCTTAACCCGCATTTAACCCCTCTTTATAGAAAATGAGGGGAACAATCGCCCTTTTCTTCCCTCTTATTAAGGACTGACCTATGAGCAGCGAATTTATCCCACAGGAAGGCTCTTGCTCCTGCCAAACTAACACGTTTACCATTAACAATAAGCCAGTTGCTCGCTTTATCTGCCACTGTACCATTTGTCAGGAGTTCACTGGACAGGCTTATAACGATGTGACGGTTTTGCTCAAGCCCGATGTGAGTGACTTAAACTTGGTAAGAACGAAATTTCGCCGTTGGAAAATGCCACCGAATGTCAGTCGTGGTCTGTGTACCCGTTGTAATAAACCCAGTTTAGAGACGGCTTTAGGCGGCAACCTTATCTTAATTCCTACGAGCAATTACCCTGATGTGGCTGCTTTACCTAAGCCTAGCATGCATCTGTTCTATAACCGCCGCGTCGAAGATATGGATGATGACTTGCCCAAGTACAATGGCTTTGCGCAGAGTCAGGCGATGATTGTGAAAGCGTTAGCTAAAGGTTTGGTTAAACGAGTGGTTAAACGCTAATATCTCATAGTAACTATGGTTAGTTCTTGAACATTGCTTATAAAAAAGAGGCTTATTACGGCCTCTTTTTTTATTGCATTAGATAGTTACTATTGATAAGCCTTATTAAGCAGCAGACGGGGTACTCACAGACTTATTCGCTTTCACATTCCAAGCAGCAATACCTAGGACAATGATACCTCCTGCCAAATCCGTCATTAACTCAGGATAGATGAGTAATAGGGCACCAACGGCCAATGCTACCCGCATTAACGGGTTCATGACGCCTTTAAAATAGCCTTCAACAGCAGCACTAAGGCCAATGACCCCCACGACTGAAGTGATGACGACCATTACTATTTCCATAACCGGTGGCAGTGGGAATTCTTTCGCAGTGACGGCTAAACCTGCGGGGTCAATCATTAGCATGGTAGGGTTATAGATAAACATAAACGGCACGATGAATCCTGCAAGCGCTAGCTTTAACGATTGGAAGCCGGTCTTCATTGGATCCCCGCCAGCGATACCTGCTCCGGCAAAGGCGGCTAAGCAAACCGGTGGGGTAATATTAGCAAAGATACCAAAATAGAAGACAAACATATGCGCTGATAAGATAGGAATATCAAATCCTGCTAAGGCAGGCGCAGCCATAGTCGCTGTAATGATATAGGCCGGAATTGATGGTAGTCCCATTCCTAAAACCATCGATGCAAGCATTGTTAGAATCAATGTTAGTAACAACGACCCTGCCCCTAACGTGACGATTGAGGAGGTCATCACGGTACCAAAGCTGGTCAGACTAACCACACCAATAATAATCCCGACGACCGCACAAGCCGCCATGACGGCAAGCGACAATCGCGCACCATCTTCTAACGCCCCAAGGACATCCATAAAGCTCATGCGCGTTTCTTTACGCAGCATACTCATGAGCACTGTAAAGCCAATGGTGTAAGCAGCAGCGAAGCCTACTGGGATAGACTTGGCCAACAACACCACCAAAAACACAATCGGCAGCAGCATATGACCGCGGGCTTTCATGACGTCTTTTAGTCTCGGCAGACTCTCTTTAGCAATCCCTTTTAAATCTCGACGCCCTGCCCGGAAATGCACCTGAGCGATGACCCCTAAATAATATAAGAGTGCCGGCAATACTGCCGCTAGGGCAATCGTGCTATATTTCACCCCAGTTGTTTCTGCCATAATAAAAGCACTAGCACCCATAATAGGCGGTAACACCTGACCCCCGACTGAAGCACTAGCCTCCACTGCCCCAGCAAAGTTACGGTGATAGCCCACCTTTTTCATTAAAGGAATAGTAAAGGCACCTGTGCCGACCACGTTTGCCACCGCAGCACCGTTAATACTGCCCATAAAACCACTAGAGATTACCGCAACTTTAGCAGGACCCCCTTGTTTGTGACCGGCTAATGCGAGGGCTAAATCGTTAAATAACTGTCCCATTCCTGAGCGCGATAAAAAGGCACCAAATAAAATGAATAGAAAGATAAAGGTCACAGAAGCACCAATCGCAGTGGAATACAGACCTTCCGTTTTTAGATACAGTTGACCGAAGATATCGCCCATATCATAGGGTCGGGTCAGCAATCTGTCGGGCATAAAATCTAAATGACTAAAGAAGGGATAAGCTAAAAACACTAATGCAAACAGCGGTAGGATAATACCAGTAATCCGCCGCGTCCCTTCTAGCACGCATAATACCGTAATAATAGAAAACATAATATCGAGCTGATTGGGGATGCCACCACGCACGGTCACAATATTTTGATATTCAAAAATTAAGTACCCGGCTCCGGCTAAAGACAGTAAAAACCATAGCCAATCGTACCAAGCTACTCGGTCGCGGCCACCCCTTTTAGTGGCAGGATAGATAAGGAAGATTAAGGAAAAACCTACCCCAACGTGTACTGCGCGCTGTAATAAGGCAGGCATAGGGTTAAAAGTGATATATAGGTGAAACACCGCATAGAGAATACATATTGCTGCGATGAACCATTTGATATATTTATTACTAACTTTACGGGTAATTGACTCTCGGTCAAATTTTTCCAGTATTTCCTGCTGCTGGGCGGCAGAGGGAGCATCCGGATCAGTAGCAGCTGCTAGTGGCTCAGCGGGCGAGGTGCTCATGGCAAGGTTCCTGTGACAGTCGCGTCCATAGAGAAATCTTTTGGGGGGCGATATGAATATTGGTGTAGTCGTCGACCCATCGATAAACGGGTAACGGTTGTCCTTGAGTGGTGTTGCCCCTGCCCTCATTTGGAGTAATAAGGCTGGCTTGAATATTGGATGACACCATCCAATCGAGATAAGGGAGGGTCGTATTAATTTGATAACGCACGTAATCTTGATATTCAGGGCGAGTATTCTTGAGTGCCTTTTCAGTAGAAGGCGTCCCTGCTCCAAAGGTCTGCAGGTAAGTATCCGTCAATAAGAGCTTATCGCTCTTAGCTTGATAAGACTCAACCCACCATTGTTTTTCAACCGAATGTAGCCACTTTAGCTCAAACTTATCGCGGTCTAGATAGCAGGTCTGCTCCGCAAAACTAACCTGTACCCCTTGGCGACCTGGGAGCAACAACAGCCCCGCTACCAATAAGCCTGCTAAGAATGTGAGACCCATTAACGCAAAAAAACCAGTACAGCCACTCATGCTGTACTGGTCATCGTTATCACGGTCAATGCGGTTACGAAGCATCTGTTGGCTGCTCACTAAGTTTATTTACTGCTATAGCTATTAATAGTTAATCATTAACAGCTACTAATTCACATAGCTATTAACTATGGTAGCTACTTAGCCGCTTGCTCATCATAGTATTTCTTGGCACCAGGATGCACAGGTGCCACCATACCTTGTTGGGCAGTCTCTAAACTGATACCAGCCGCTGCTTGGTGAGCCGTTTTAAGCTTATCTTGGCTTTCAAAGAAAGTCTTGGTCAGTTTATAACCATCCGCTTCTGATAGATCTGAGCGTACTACAAAAGCGTTCATAATCGCTGCGGTAGGAATAGCCGCTTCATTACCATAAGTGCCGGCTGGAATTTCTTTAGCAATAAAATAAGCTTGGTCTTTAGCGATTTCAGCCACTTTAGCAGGATCAATACCTACTAACTGCAAATCAAAACCTTGTTCTAGTTCCATTAATGAAGAGTTTGGCAAGCCACTGGTTAAGAAAGCGGCATCGATTTTGCCAGACTTTAACGCATCTGCTGCTTCTGCATAACCCAAGTAGTCAACGGTCACGTCGTCATAGGTCAGGCCAAAACCTTTTAACAAGTTACGGGCATTCACTTCAACCCCAGAGTTTTGTGCACCGACAGCAATACGTTTGCCTTTTAAGTCTTCAAAGTTGGTAATACCCGTCTTTTTAGAGGTCACAATTTGCACGTAGTTTGGATAAAGCGTGGCAATTTGCTGCACGTTGCTAATAGGTGCTGAGAAGTTATTTTCGCCTTTGATAGCGTCACTTAAAACATCACTCATGACGAAAGCCAATTCGACTTTTTCTTGGTTAAGCAAATTCATGTTCTCAACAGAAGCACCAGTGGTCTGAGTTTTAGAGTTGACCCCATAAGTCTGGTTATAAGCTTCGGTCAACGAGGTACCGATAATGTTGTAAGGACCAGAGGCCCCACCGGTAGCGAGCGTGGCAAATTTAGTATCTAATTTGTCATTAGCGGCAGCCGCTGTCGTATCTGAATCGCTAGTTACCGTAGCGTCGTCGGTACTGGCAGTCTCATTGGCTGAATTTGAACAAGCGGTCACTGCCAAACTGGCTGCAAACATCGCTAACAACAAAGGAGATTTATTAGAAAATTTCATTGAGCTCATCCTTGAAAGAGTAAGTCTAGTTATGGTCACACACTGCTTTTGTTTAACACAAGCACTGCTCTTCTTTAATAATAGTTTAGAATGATAACGTAAATTTATACAAATTAAAATGATACTGTTACATTCATTTTAGTCCCTCTATTTAATAGTCTATCTATAAGGCCCTTATTCAGTATGATATTCGATCAATTTTAAAGCTCAAAATGAATTTTTCATATTTATAAAAATTAACAATTAATGCTTATTAACTTAATAATATTAATTTTTATCTCTTAATTATCAATCCTCTTTTCTCTTTGAATGATCTAGCCAAAAACTCAGCGTAACCGAATAACGCTTGAGTGCCCCTTTTGACTTCTAGTATGCTTATCTCATTTATCCATTGGCTTTATCCCGTTTAACTGAAGGAAGTAAGACCCTTATGACTGCACCTATCCTCTCTTCTGACCGTACCCACACTTTGCACCATCAGTTTTTTGAACCGAGTAGTGAACCTACTGCCACTCTCCTTATTGTCCATGGTATGGCCGAACATAGCGGTCGTTACGCCCTACTAGCACAGTATTTAGCCGAGCACGGAGTGGCGGTCTTAACTTATGACCAACTCGGTCACGGTCTTACGGCTACTGACACAGCAGAACTGGGCTATTTTGAGCGCAACCATCCGATGCAAACGCTCCTTAGAGACGTTATCTTAATGGCCAACGAGCTTAAAGAAAAACACCATAACGTACCGCATTTTGTCATGGGCCATTCAATGGGCTCATTCATAGTGCGCACCGTGCTACAGCATCATAGCAGTGAGTTTGCAGGCGCGATTTTGATGGGAACTAGTGATACTGACCCATTGGCACCGGTCTTCTTACCTATTACTAAAGTGCTCAATAAAGTTAAACCAAAACATAGAAATTCAGTGTTCGCTAAAACCACGAATGTCATCCTCAATAGCAAATTAAAAGACAAAGAATCAGACTCGCAATACGCTTGGGTTTGCAAAAACGTAGCCAGTCGCCAAGAGTATGAAAACGATCCCTTGTGCGGTTTTGAATTTACCAATAATGGCTTTTTGGGTCTATTCAGCTTAATGGTCAAAGGCTTAGCAAAAGACTGGGCGAAAACTATCGATACCGACTTCCCTATGCTGTTTGTAAGCGGTGAAGAGGATCCGATTGGTAATATGAGTAAGGGCATTGAAACGCTAACTAAGCGCTTGCAAGAGCAAGGTTTTACGCAAATAGACCAACGTCTCTACAGTGGCATGCGCCACGAGCCTTTGCATGAGACTGAGTGCAAGCAAGTCTATGCTGATTTGTTAATTTGGTTAGAAACCTATAGCGCAGTTGCAGCTTAGGTCAAAAAACTAAGTATTTTTTTAAGCACAGTAATTTACCTAAAAACGGCTGTGCTTAAATATTTAATACCCTGATTTAAAACAAATTTTATTAATTAATTAACCAAGAGTCTTTAGCAGATAAGCACAGGTGAATATCATTATTGATAAACCTTATTTGCGAAAACGCCTTAAATTAGCGACAATACGACGGCACTACCTTCTTGCTTACAGGCTGATATTACAGCCTAATAAGTGTTGCTAATATTTTTAAGGATTTTTATGTCATTGCAACAAACTATTGAACAAGCTTTTGAAAACCGTGCAGACTATAGCCCTGAGACGATGCCACAAGACGTCAAAGACGCGGTCAACTCTGTATTAGAGCAGTTAGACAACGGCAGCTTGCGCGTAGCAGAAAAAAAGGATGGTGAGTGGGTCGTCAATCAGTGGGCGAAAAAAGCGGTATTGCTATCGTTCCGTCTGAATGACAATGTGCCTATGCCCTCTGGCGCTGATTTGCAGTTTTATGACAAAGTACCGACTAAATTTGCCGACTGGACAGATGCCCAATTTAAAGCGTCTGGTATCCGAGTCGTTCCCCCTGCTGTAGCACGTCGTGGTTCATTCATCGCGAAAGGCGTAGTGCTTATGCCAAGCTATACCAACATCGGTGCCTATGTCGATGAAGGCGCTATGGTAGACACTTGGGCAACCGTAGGCTCATGTGCCCAAATCGGTAAAAACGTGCATCTTTCTGGCGGTGTTGGTATCGGGGGCGTCCTTGAGCCTTTACAAGCTAACCCAACTATCATCGAAGACAACTGCTTTATCGGTGCGCGCTCTGAAATCGTTGAAGGCGTCATCGTAGAAGAAGGCTCAGTGATTTCTATGGGCGTTTATATCGGTCAATCGACTAAGATTTATGACCGCGAGACCGGTGAAGTTCATTACGGTCGCGTACCAGCCGGCTCTGTAGTAGTATCAGGTAGCTTGCCTGCGAAAGATGGCTCTCATAGCTTATATTGTGCCGTTATCGTCAAAAAAGTCGATGCCAAGACTCGTGCGAAAACCAGCATTAATGAGCTGCTACGTTTGGCGTAACGCTTGATGCTAAACGTTTAGCAATAATGGCTTATCTAGCATTATCTGCAAACTATCATTGCTAAAATACAGTGACTAAAAAAGGCCAAGGTTATAATAATCTTGGCCTTTATATTGCTAGTGAAGCTTTATACTGTTAGCTTAGATTTTTTACGCTCAACAATTTCTTCGCTTAACCCTTTTCATGCTTAACTATAGGACACCCTCTTTTGAACGCCACCCTTACGCCATTGCGCAGCCAAGCTATCCCTGTTACTGATCCTGAAGCCGGATTGCGTATGACTGAGATATTTTACTCTCTACAAGGAGAGGCATTAACGGCAGGCTTGCCCACCATCTTTGTGCGTTTGACGGGGTGTCCGTTACGTTGCGTTTATTGTGATACGACCTATTCTTTCACGGGCGGCGAGCGTTTATCGTTGGATACTATCTTGGCCAACATTGCTCAGTATCCGTGCAAGCGCGTCTGTATCACGGGTGGCGAACCGCTGGCTCAACCGAACGCTATCGAGTTGATTAAGCGTTTACTGGCAGACGGCTATGAGATATCGTTAGAGACAGCAGGCGCGCTATCGGTGCATAATGTGCCGCCAGCGGTCAGTAAAGTTATGGATTTAAAGACCCCTAGTAGCGGTGAGTCAGATAAAAACTTATGGTCAAATTTGGACTATCTAACCCCGCACGATCAGCTAAAATTCGTCATTATGAACCGTGCAGATTATGACTGGGCGAAAGCCAAAGTGGCTGAATACGCACTTGATAAAAAAGTCAGCGCTGTTTGGTTTTCCCCCATGTTTAATGTCGATGAATCGCAAGTAGCTGACGGCTATGTGCCACCCGTGCCCAATCTAGCACGGGAACTTGCCGAGTGGATTATAAATGACGCCCTACCCGTACGCTTTCAGCTACAGTTGCATAAGATTATCTGGGCAGACGCTAAAGGCAAATAGCTTATATTAAGGTTTAAAAAACTAGTTCTAAGTTAACCACATGCCTATTAGCTTATGTTAGAACTGAGAACTGACCTCATCCCTATTTTACGACGGTGATTTACCTCTAAAACCAATAAAAGACGACACTACCCTCTAAATGCTATGAGCCAAGACTGGCATAGCGTTTAGGGGGTTTATTGAGCGTAGCATGATAAAGGCGAGTGACTTTGATTAGATTGATCTTATTGGGCTTATTAGCAGGCGCTTTTTTTAGCTCTACCTTTGTGTTAAACGAGTTGATGAGCGTTGCGGGTGGTCATTGGTATTGGTCCGCTAGCCTGCGCTACCTATTTATGCTGCTTATGCTCTCGCTAATTATAGCTGCCAGACATGGTGTAGGCAGATTGGTTGAGCTGAGCCAAATTTTTACTCGCCATTGGCCATTTTGGTGTGTGACCGGGGGTATTGGCTTTGGGCTATTTTATGCTGGTATCTGTTTTGCCGCCGATCATGCCAGCGGTTGGGTCGTTGCCTCGACCTTTATGTTTACCGTAGTCGCTAGCCTATTTGTCTTACGCGCCTTTAACCAACGTTTTGACAAGCAAGTGATTGTCTATGCGCTGATGATTTTCTTCGGCGTAATTATGGTTAATATCAGCGAAGCATTACATGCAGCTACCCAGACTGTAGCGGCGCAACCGATGGTAGAGACATTACTGTTTGGTGCCTTACCTGCGCTAATTGCTGCCTTTAGTTATCCGATTGGCAACCAGTTGGTTTGGCAAGCGTCGCATAACGCTAAGTTGCAAAACCCGTCTGTAGACCATACCGTGACTGAGTCTCCCACTAGCGTTCAGCCTTTAGCCTGGATGCGCCATATTCCCACGATTAAAACCTCGCTATTAAACGATGCCTTTAACAAAGTCTGGCTCATGACCTTGGGCAGTGCGCCCTTTTGGCTAGTATTAGGCGTGATTTTACAGCCGGAGTTGCCCAGCGCCTCGCAAACCTTTAATACCTTTTTAGTCGCCTTGCTATCCGGCGTGATTGCGACCAGTCTATTCCTATACGCGCGCGAACATGCCCACAGCTCAAAAGAAGTCGCCAGTGTCGATGCTACCCAAGCCAGTGAAGTGATTTTCGCCTTGATTGGCGGGATTTTATTGTTAGGAACGCCGCTGCCCTCTATAGCCGGTGTCATAGGAATTATTTTAATTATCTTAGGTTTGGTCCTGTTTGCTCGTAGCGGTTAAGCGTTTGCTTTAAGACTTCTTTAAACGCTTTTAGTCACCTTTAGTCACGTACTGATAGTCACGCACTGACCGCTTAGATTGATTTACGACGAGACTATTCGGTAGTATTTGCTACCATAGCCCCTATTCGCCTACCGACATGCTAATACTATGACCAGTTACTTTATTTTTCCTGATATTTTACTTTATATGCTGGATATGGTGGGCGTGATTGCCTGTGCCATTGCGGGCACGTTGCTCGCCCAGCATAAAGGGTTTGATATTTGGGGCTGCATTCTAGTATCGATGGCCAACGCTATCGGTGGCGGTACTTTTCGCGATATGGCACTAGATCGGCACCCTCTATTTTGGATGACTGACTTGTCTTATGTCATCGTCATTACTCTAACCTCACTGGTGCTACAGATTTTCTTTCATCTATATCATAAAATCGATCGCGCTCTTAAGCTCTTCGATGCTATTGGGCTAGCTGCTTTTAGTGTGATTGGCTTTAAGGTAGCACTCGCACAAGGGGTAGCGCCTGTGATTGCCATTATGATGGCGGTCTGGACAGCGATTATTGGCGGGATGATTCGCGATGTTATCTGTAATGAAATTCCGCTCGTCTTACAACGTGAGATTTATATTACGGCTAGCGTCTTTGGCTCTTGCCTGTATTTACTGCTCACCAAAGTTGGCGTCAGTACAGGAATTAGCGAATTTATTATGCTCATCGCTATTTTTGGTACGCGTATGCTGGCCTTACGCTTTGACTGGCATTTGCCTTCTATCCGTTTGGTAGATTAAGCTTGCCGTGATGCAACAATAGCTTATTCTGCTGAGACCTGCCTATGTTTACCGCTGCCCTCGACTCAACGCTAATCACTACTTTTGACCCACGCTCGCTACTGTTCCTATTCGATATGATTGGCATTGTAGCTTGTAGTGTTTCGGGCACTATTCTCGCTAAACATAAAAACTTCGACGTCTTCGGCTGCTTATTGGTTTCGATGGTGACGGCTATCGGTGGCGGGACCGTACGCGATGTCATCTTAGATCGGCATCCGCTATTTTGGATGGTTGATATGAGCTATCTTATTGTCATCACTATCACCTCATTAACCATGCAAATCTTTTTTCAAACGACGGCTCACCGCGTGGATAAATTTTTGAAACTGTCCGACACGATTGGACTTGCCGCTTTCACATTGATTGGTATTAAAGTGGCAACCAGTATGGGCGCAAATATACCCGTAGCCTTACTTTTGGGGGTAATTACCATCATCGTAGGGGGGATTATTCGTGACATGATTTGTAATGAGATCCCGCTAGTATTACAGCAGGAAATCTACATTACAGCCGCATTGATTGGCGGTGGGGTATTTTTCGTCTTACGTGGTTTAGGGGTGACGGATTGGATTACCGAGATTGCGACCATGGGCACTATTTTTACGCTGCGCATGCTCGCCATTCGCTATGACTGGCAATTTCCACAGATTGAATGGGTACGGCGCTGATAGTGGTCTTCACTTAGTCAAGCATTAATCTTTTGAAGCTAAGCGGAGTAAATTTCAGGTCGACTTAGCCGCTTTATAAAAATAGAAAAGCATGCTTAGCCATTGTAAGAAACCCTTGGCAATAAAACAAACTACTAGCCATTAACAGCCAACACCAGAATTTACAACTATTGAATAATCGCTAAGTCTTTGACCATTAATTGCACGCTTTGTTTGCCATTCCATTCATTGATATCCAGTTCAAATAAGACGTGCACTTGCTGCGCCTTATAGTCCCAAGCAGCTGCGTCAAAATTAAACCAAATCGCATCGATAGGATACTGCACGCCAGGATACTGCAGCGAGAGTTTTAAATGCTTGTCTTTGAGCACGCGAAAACTGGCTACGCTAAACACCCCATCAAATACGGGTGGCACAAAACCATGACCCCAGATGCTGGCGTTTTTTAGCATATCAGCAAAGCTTAAGCTAAAGTCTACTGCTTGCAATTGCCCATCGGTAAAGGCTTCTTCTGAGAATACGGACGCCTCTACACTCGCCATTACTTCTTCAAAAGCAGCAACGAATTGATCAAAATTGCTGCGTTTTAGCGTCAACCCAGCTGCCATCGCATGCCCACCAAAATGGCTAATCAGCTCTGGATAGGTCTCCGCAACCAGCTCAATAGCGTCACGAATGTGGATACCCGGAATAGAACGCGCCGAGCCTTTGATGGCATCGTCTGGTCCTGTTCTATCAGTATTGGCAGGGGCAAAGACAATGGCGGGACGATAGTAACTCTCTTTGAGTCTACCTGCTACGATGCCAATCACCCCTTGATGCCAATCGTCTTGATAAAGGATAATACTGCGACGCTCCTCTAAAGAGGTAGGTGCCGCTAAAGATTCTTGCTGACGGTCATGAGAGCTGTCTTGTTGAGGGTTATCAACAGCTTGCAAAGCCACTAAAATCTCATCCGCTTGATCGCGCATCTTACCCTCGACCGAGCGGCGCTCTTGGTTCAAACTGTCGAGTTCATGAGCTAAACGCTGCGCTTCACGACGATCCTCTGTGAGTAGGCAATCGATACCAATACGCATATTGTCCATGCGTCCCGCCGCATTAATTCGCGGGCCTAAGACAAAGCCAAAATCTTGCGCGGTTATCTTGCTATGATCGCGGCCGGCTTGCTCAAGCAACGCTAAGATACCTTGGCAGCAGCGCCCTTGCCGGATAGCTTGTAAGCCATGATAGACCAAAGTACGGTTATTCTGATCGAGCACACCCACATCAGCGACCGTGCCTAAAGCCACTAGGTCTAAATGACGGCTGACTTGTACGGTAGACTTACCTGCTGTACGGCGTAATTTTGCCAAGCGACCTAGCAGATAAAAGGCCACCCCTACCCCAACGAGCGACTTACTGACAAAGTCACAGCCTAATTGATTGGGGTTGACGACCGCATCGGCAGGTGGGGTGGCTTTGGTGGTGAGATGATGGTCGGTAATGACGACGGTGATGCCATTCGCCTTAGCGCGCGCCACGCCTTCATGACTGGAGATACCATTATCGACAGTGACAATCACTTCCGGGTTATAAAGCTCGATACCCAGTTCGACAATCTCAGGCGTCAGGCCATAACCATATTTAAAGCGATCTGGCACGATAAACTCGACGTTTGCGCCCATCTCGCGGAGCACACGAATCATCAAAGCCGTACTGGTCGCGCCATCACAGTCGAAGTCACCAACGATAAGGATACGTTGACCCGTATCGATAGCCTCGTCCAAAATTGTGGCGGCAGCGTCTAGCCCTAGCAAACCCTCTGCGGGCAAGAGTTTAGCCAGTTCGGTGCCCATATCTTCTATAGCAGTGATACCACGCCCTGCATACAGCCTAGCCAACGTCGGTGCTTGGGCGGCTAGCGGTTGTAAACTGGGGGGCAAATCGTCAGGCACAGTGCCTGTAAAGCGGGGGGTTAAATTTAGCATGGCGCTATTCTACTGGCTTTACTGGCCGCACTCAATCACCGTTATTTTATTTTTTGCCCTAGCTGTTTTTATACAGCTAAGGGATACTAATTTTAGATACCTAACTTAGACACGACCCTAAAATAAAATCTATTTTATTTACATAACCTTGAATTAACGGGGTAAAAAAGGGTTTTTTGATACAAAGTGACGCTAGCATACGAGCTATAAAACCTTAAAATACCCTGATAGAATAATTACTCAAAGCTATAATAAACTTGTGTGTATAAAGATTTTAGTCATAGCAAGCTAGAGGTTAATGCTACTATCAAGCTAAGTTATTTTTATACCGTGTTGCCTTTATTAGCTAGCCCTGTTAGGGGTGCAGCTATTTTATGACTTAGAGAGCGCTATTATTAGCCTATACATTATTTAAATCCGCTTATTGATGCTGGATTTATTACTTTACCCTTATTAGGAGCCAACTATGCAAACTACGCCTTCTGCTGAAAAGTTACCCAACACTATTGATCCAGAGTTAAACCTAGAAAAAGTTAAGCAACAGTGCCAAGAATTGGTCAAGAAACGCGCTAAGTATTCTGCTGGTGCCGCTATTGTGCCGGTGCCATTTTTAGACGTAGCAATCGATGCGGGTCTACTCACTAGTCTGCTTCCTGAAATTAGTGAGCGCTTTGGTCTTATCGAAGGTCGTGAGTCTGCAATTGACTTAGAATCACGCGATGTGCATTGGAAAGAGTTGAAGAACCGTGCAGTAGATTTCGCCGGCTTGATGGCGACTCGTGGTGTTGTGAAAAAGACTGTGCAAGGGTTTGGTGGTCGTATTGTCGCGAAGCAAGTGACTAAGTTTATCCCTTTAGGTGGTCAAATGGTTGCAGCCACTATGGGCTATATGATTTTCAAAAAGATTGCTTTTGATCATATCGAAGAGTGCTATAAATTGGCTAAAAACATTCAGCAAAAACAACACGGTAAAAACGTGTAATTTGTAGCATTGGTTTTAATTGGTCGTTTACTGCCGTACTTTTTTTATCAGAAATAGCATGGCAGCTAAACGACAGACATAAAAAATCAGCTAGGCGATTGCTTAGCTGATTTTTTTTGGTTCATCCTATTCTATTCAGTCTGTTCTAAAATAATTCGTACATTGGGGGTTTTGTCTTTCCTATCAATATCGACAAAACCCTGCCAACGCTTAGATAAAGGCAAATCTTCACCAAATTTTAGCTCTGAGCGTTGCTCTAAAGCCTGTAGTGCTTTTAATTGCTGATTATGTTGTGCAAGCGGGATTAGCGTGGCTAGAACTTCTGAAAATACTGGCAAATTTTTGCCCTGTTGCGGGGTAATCTCATAGTAAACCGTACTTAAATCACAGCCTGATAACGTCGCTTCAATGTTGAGCCCACTCGTCTGCACCGACTCCGTAATGATTTGAGTATAGTCATGGATATCAATATCTTCGTGTCGTGCGCCAACGTTATCTAAGTTTAATAAGGTCTTATTTTTAATACGAGCTAGCTGGCAATTATCGCGGTAATGGCTGCTAATAGGGCTGCCTTTTTCCCAGTTCACTGTAAACTCAAGCGGCTCCTCTAGTAACTCTCCGTTATCATCATAAGCTTCGGGATGACTACGGTAATTTGGAATAGCGCTGTAATTAATCTGCTTACCCACGACCTTATAAGTCACTATGTGCTCGCTAAAAGGGGCATAAAGCAGGATCTCATGACTGCCAATGATTTGTTTTTTCTTATCTAGCAATAGATACTCTAACGAGCTATTGCTAAACACACTACCCCCCAAAGGCCCCATAGACTCCACTTCAACCGCTAAGTCTTGACTGCCATCTTGGTTAAAATCTCCGGTAAATAAGGGGTGTAGGCGCAGACTGTAATCCATACTCTCCTCTTCGCCGTTTATATCCTCATATTTTTCTGAGCAATCGTATTCTAATATCGGCTTGGATAAGGAGCCCAAACGTGGATTGGGATCGGGGTTGCTACAGCGACTTTCAATGATGGCAATGACGAGCGGTTTAGGCATGGTCTGGTCAGCGGCATGAGCGCTACTAATCAGCGCCCCTGGATAAGCACTTATTAACATCGCCGACAGTATTAGTGAACGTGGTCTCATACCGTGCTCCTTTTGCTTGTGTTTATACTTACCCGTAAGTTCAATTAAAAAATTCGACTAGTCTATTCGCCCTCATTTTCTTCTATGAAACTTACAGCGATATAACCTATTAATACCTCTATCTTTTATTGAGTATAGCAATAATAATTAATTACAGTTCAGTCAAATTTTGTCTTTGGCATAAACGGAATTCAATCAACTTACTTAGCTTAACTCATCTAATTGCACCCTTTCTCCCAATACATTCCTAAAGCAGAGGTTAGCTCGTTTTCAACAACAATGATATTGTCCCCATAAGGTCTATACTTTTTAAGCACTATCCTCGCCACCGACTTACCCTTCAAAGTAATAACCCCTTTTTTAAGACGCATACTGTCATCAAAAACCAAGACATCTCCTAACAAGGTTTCGCCACTGCCGCCCTTCCAATAGCACTGGCTAATATGATAATCAGAGGTAGCATAGAGACCACGACCTATCAATAAGACGGGCAGTAAAGCTATTATCATAAGTAGGACTTTTATATTTTTATGCATAATATTTTTATTCCTAGCTGTCTCAATATTCATGCCCATTTTTATAGTAATAAAAAAGCCCATCACAGGGATGGGCTCTCTTGGCTACTTAGTTTAATAACTGTAGTGTCATAATAAAATCGGACAGCTGATAAGAGGTTATACTAACTTAAAAAGGATTCTAGTATGACCAATCATCGCAGCAAATTTACCCGAGAATTCAAGCTTGAAGCCATTAGTATGGTCATT
>Ga0208015_1000538_pt1 | contig 18974 bp, 15 predicted proteins | sample 26BtaG_FD_184101 | JGI IMG/M metagenome (GOLD analysis project Ga0208015, IMG submission 184101) | Marine viral communities from Cariaco Basin, Caribbean Sea - 26B_WHOI_OMZ_CsCl (SPAdes) (version 2) | ecosystem: Environmental > Aquatic > Marine > Oceanic | place: Caribbean Sea: Cariaco Basin...
GAGATGCGGTTGAAGCTGGCCCCGCCGTCGAGGTAAAGCTTCACCATCTTTAATTTGAATGCTTCACTATGTGTTCTTGTCATGTGACTCCCCAAAAGTCGGTGTCCAACTTTCGGGGGTCACTTCAGTACATTTTGCCGCAGCAAATGTATTGGGGGTCTGACCCCGGTCGGTTATCGGCGGGCGGGGATGAACCAGAGGCACACCCGGGCCAGCCATCTCAGTATCAGCAACAAGGGTAACAGGATCAGGAACCAGCCGGGCACCTGTATCATCCACGGTGGCACACCGAGGACTTTTGCGGCCCCGGCAAACAGGTCGTTCAGTAATACCGGATGGCGCACGGCTACGTAGGCAAGTGCCGCCACGGCCGGCCACTTGGCATAGCCGATCATGGTTGATGCCATCTGCCCCGCCCTGGCCAAACGGGAGCCATAGGCAGCTGAGCGTGCGGTTACGGTGGTTGCCCGGGCGGTAGTGGCCGCAGCCCGACCGGCTTTGAGGAATTTTATCGCGCTGCCGATCACTACGGCATCCACCGCTGCCCAGCCAAGATCACTGGCACGGATGGGCTGGTCGGTTCGGTATCGGGACTCCAGGGTGTGAATGCCGCTGGTGAAAAACCGGGTAACGCCTTCGGTGATCCGCTCGGTCCAGATCCATTCAATGCTGCCATCCGGCGCCACCACAAACTGGCCGGTGAAATCCTGCCCTTCCTTGTTGGCAAAGTTCACTGCGTACCAGGCCCGCTGCTCGGGAGTGAGGGTTTGTCGGGTTCCCGCCACCCGGTTCAGCATCTCGATGGAGCTGACCGGGTTGCGGTAGAAGTGGATAACGGGCGGAATCAGGTATTCGCCGTGGGTTTTCAGGGCTTCCCGGAACTCCGGCTCTTCACCGAAAAGTTCCAGCAACTGCCGGGCATGCTCCGGGTACACCTGCAAGGCCGCCTGCGCCTTTAACAGCAGCAGGCGATCACTCCGGTAATCCAGCAGCGTGGCCTGCACCGGCAGCGGCTCTGCAAGGAGCTGAGAATCCGCCCCGAACACTTCCTGGGAATGCAGGCGCACCAAGCGTTCTTCTACCGGTTGTGGCGGTAAACGAAGCGCTACAAGGACTGCCACAATCAGCGCAAACACCGCCAGCCAGGGCCAGCTCCGGCGGCGATGGGTTCTGAACAGCACGGGCTCCGGCATTCGCCACTCCTGCTACTGCGAAAACCTCAGTCTACACGGAAAGCGTCCACCATAGGCTCGATGCCCGGGAACATTCCGATGGCCAGCATAACCACGCACAGGATAACAAAGACAATACCCGGGATGATCCAGCGGCCGATATGGCCCAGCTCTTTGCCGCGCTCCTTGCAACCGATCAGCCCAAGGTTATCCAGCAACACCGTCAGCGACCAGCCAAACACCGGATTCACCAGCGCAGACGAGAAAATCACGATGGCTGCAGACTCAGTGGTCTTGCCCTTGCGGGTCATCTGCATGCCTGCCTCCAGCAACGGCAGGAACACGCCCACCATCAGCGCCACACTCAGCACCGGCGGCCATACCGCCAGGTCCATCGGGTAACCCAGCACCGCGGTAGCCGCACACAACAACCCGGTAAGCACCGCACCCGCCGCAATGGGCCGCTTGGCAATGGCTGCGGGCACAATGTAAGTACCCCAGGATGACGCAATGTTACCGCCACCCAGCGCCGTTCCCACTACCTGGCGGGCCGAGGCAGAGACCATGGTATCGTCTATATCCATCAGCACACGCTCGGTTTTTGGCGGATAATTCAGTTTCTGGAAGACCTGGTGCCCCAGAAAATCCGGAGACCACATGGCTACCGCCAGCACCGCAAACGGCGCCACGGCCATAAAGCTGTAGACGTCCGGAAGGCCCAGCTGCCAGCCGGTGGTTTCGCCCCACCAATAGGCCGGGTTCATATTGGGAATGCCCGGTTCGGTCACGAACTCGAACGGCGCACCCAGGGCAAAGGCCACGACACCGGCTATCAACGATCCCAGCGGGATCGCCAGCCAACGCATTTTCACATGCTCCAGCCAGGCGTACATCACGATGGTCAGCAGCACCACCACAAAGGCGATGTAGCCCTTATCGAACCCTTCAGCCCAGGTGAATAGCCGTCCAATCTGGCTGGTTACCCCGATAAAGCCGAGATACAGCAGCAATCCACCACACACACCGTTACTGGTTAGCCGGGCCAACAGGCTGCCGCCCCGGGTAATACCCAGAATAAACCCCAGCACACCGATCATGATCCCCAGCGCCATGGGATGTCCGCCAGAGGCAACAATCAACGGAATCATGGGAATCAGCGGGCCGTGGGTACCGGCCAGGTTACTGGTGGGGTTCAGAAAACCGGAGATCAGGATGACAAACAACAGCGCTGCGATGATCATTTCGAAGCGCACGTTTTCAGTTACGAATTCTTTCGAAAGCCCCAGCGGGCCGGCGAACGCGGCCACAATTGCGGCAACCATCACCACTTTGCCGATGGTCGCGGCCATGGCGGGCACCAGGTCTTCCCACTCGAAGCGGTAATCACGGAACGGCAGGTTTGGCCGCCACCGCCTCGGCGCCATCACCTGCAGTTCATGCTCCAGGTATTCCCGACGCGTTGCAAAGTGCGACCGGGGTTTTCGATCAGATAAATAGCTGTTGTCAGCGTTGTTGTCTGTCATAACCACTCGCGATTTGGAATTTTTATTAAGGCGCGGATACTAGAGAGACAGAAGCACACTAACCATTGGCTCTTTGGCTAAGGCTGGAGTTAAGATAGAGCTGTGCGACCGGAGGGTGTGACCACAAACGATGGATATACTTGAACAAAAGCGCCGTGTAATCGCCACGGCCATCATCGCAGTGGTGCTCACCGGCATTGTGATTGCTGCGATTGTCGCCACCCCGCTGATCAACCAGCTGCATTCCCAGGCCTCCCGCTCGGCCGGCAATGTTGCCGACGCCAAGACCCAGAACATCCAGGCCATCCTGGACCAACACCAAGATCTGGCCCGCCAGACCGCCAGCCGATCCGAGCTGGGCCGGGTGATGAGTGAATATGTAAACGGTAACCTGGCGGTTGGCGTCGCCAGGACCTTCTCCCGGCCCAGGCTGGAAGACGCCGCCAACATCATCGACAACCTGGCGGCACTGATACGCTACGACGCATCGGGTGAGGAACTGGTCCGTGTCGGCCCCCTGGCGGCGTCATTGCCCGGCAAGATAACCCTGCCAGGCGGCCTGGATTTCCGGGAATATCGCCTGGCCAATGGCGAAACCAGCAAACCACTGCTGCATGCTTCCGGAGCCATCATGCATGATGGCGAACGGGTGGGCACAGACCTGCTGCTGTTTGATCTCTCGCCGCTTCAGGGAGCATTGCTGACAAACACCTGGTCAAACATCTGCATTCTCGATGACGCGCGCACCCGCCGGGTAGAGCTGGACCCCATCACTCAGATGCCTGAGGTCTTCCCGGCCAGCGAGTGCCTGACCGCCAGCGAGCGCCTGACGGGCGACAAACAGCCCCGCACCTTCAAACTGACTGACCCGGACGGTGCCTCGGTACTGGCGTTCATGAGACCCTTGGGCGATTACAACTGGGAAGTTCACATGAATTCCCAGGTCTCTGAGGTATACGCTCAAGTCACAAACGATATCATCATCAGCATCGCCATCATTGCGTTGCTTTCCTTGGTGGCCGGGCTGGTGGTGTGGCGCTCCCTGCAACCTCTGATGCATGCACTGGTGTCCCAGACATCCGAGATCGCCAGATCCACCGAAGAACTGCGATTGGCCCACCAGGTGTTCGAACACACCCAGGAAGCCATAGCCATCTGCAAGACGGATTTCACCATTGTCCGGGCCAATCCGGCTTTTCTGGACAGGGCCCAGACAACAGCACGGGAGCTGTCCGGGCGCAACATGATGGAGTTTCTTGATGCAGGCAACCAGGACCGGGATCCCGTCGGCGAACGCTTGCACCGCCAGCTCATCGCCGAGGGTGCCTGGCAGGGAGAAATCTGGCTCAGGAACCCCAAGGGTGAGGTGTTCCCCAACCTGCTGACGGTGTCTGCGGTGCGAAACAATCAGGGCCAGATAAGCCAGTACATTCTGACCTTCAGCGATATCAGCGAGCGGGTGAAAAACGAAAAACAGATGGCCCGGCTGGCACACTACGACCAACTCACCGGCCTGCCCAATCGTGCGGCCCTGGAGAATTACCTGCAACAAGCCATAGAGCAGGCCCGTCGTTCCAATGGCCACTTTGCCCTGATGTTCCTGGACCTGGACAAGTTCAAGCCGGTCAACGACACCCATGGCCACCCGGTGGGTGACGAACTGCTACGAGTAGTGGCCAAGCGCCTGAAACACTGCATGCGTAGTGGCGATATCGTGGGCCGGACTGGCGGAGACGAATTTGTGGTGATTACCGGGCCCCTTAACGGCGACGACGGTGCCCGGCACATTGCAGAAAAAATGATTGCAACCCTGAATGAGGTATTCCAGATTCAGGGCCACACGATCGGTATTGGCGCTTCCGTCGGCATTGCCCTGTATCCGGATAACGGCATGACCGCCGAAGATCTCATGAGGGAAGCCGACTCTGCTATGTACCGGGTAAAAGCCGGTGGCCGGAACAACCTGGCCTACGCCTGACCGCCCTGCTCGTACTCCTGAACCAGCTGGTCAAGGAAGTACATACCAGCTGAGCTCAGGAAATACCGGCCAGCCCCGGAGCGGAACACCAGGTTACGTTTTTCCAGGTAATCCAGCGCTTCGCTGAGGCCCTTCTCGAATCGAGCTGCACGCAGAATGTCCTGGTACTCCTCATCCGCTCCCAAGTTCGACAAATCCTGCTCGTTCAGGCCGGCTTCCGGCCGCCCCAGGTAATCCAGGTCCCGCCCGCTACGGGCAAAGTAACGGCCAATCAGTAACAGCACCACCTGCACCCGGAAGGCATTCTCATCGTGCTCTTCGCTTTCATCGTCACTGCTTTCTTTCAGGAAGAAGAACGAGCCGGTTTCGTTGAACACCAGTTCGCTGCCCAGGTGTTCGTAGAAAGTGCGGAAATGCGAAAGATAATTGTATAGCAGGTTGTAGAGCGGATTGGCCCGCAGCTCGGAACGGTTGGCATCCCAGACATCCCGCACGATCACGCGGCCCGCCTGGAATTCCCGGTAGATGGCAGCACTGTGGGCCGGCAGGATCTGGTCGAAGCTACTGGTTTGTGGTTCGTTCAGGTTGTTTTCTGCATCCCGGGTTTCCGCGAAATCAGGCATGGTCTGGCTCTTGTTCGGTGTGAGTCGTAGTGGTTTCGAGGCGGCGTTTTCGGTAAACAAACTGCTCGCTGTCGGGCGCCTGTTCCAGGGTTCGGAAACGATTGGTGGTCGTTACCTGCATCCCCTCGGGCGGTGAATTGACCAGCCGGTTTAACGCCGCCAGCAGGTCCGGAAAGCGATAGCCGGGAATAAACCCGTCCAGCCGGCCATGGAGTTCCCGTACCAGGTCGGTCGTGGGTCGTAATTCCAGCGTTTCCAGCCACTGGTACAACTGGTTAATACGCTGAACGTCGATGCGACTGTGGCGGCCGCTGCCGTCCACTTCCTGAAGAACTGGCACCTCCGCTTTACGGCGCAGGTCGCTCAGGCGCAGGTCCAGTTCGCTGAACAACAACTGGTAGTAACTGGAGGACTGGCCAAAGGCGTAATGTTTCGGCCGCTGCTGCGCCCGCAACCCCACCAGAAAACCTGTGCTGCGGGCAAAATCGCCGCCTTCCAGCCATTTGCGGCGCAGGCTCAGGGTTTCGGTGTCGTCTTTCAGCTCCCGCAGCTTGCCGTAGAAATGCTCCATGGCGTTGTACTGGGCCATGCCCCGGCGAGTTTTGCGCAGGAAGTGTTCCACCTCCTGGGCTACGGCCTGGATGGGCTTATACAGGGCGTTCAGGCTGATAGACGAACGGAACAACTGGTCCGCCAGACTGTGGTCGTCATGGCTCTCCAGCAGGCGCACCATGGCTTCCAGGGTTTCGAACAGGTTGCTGCCGTCCGGCAGGCGGGTGTCCGGGTTCAGGAACACCAGCGTGGGCTTGATGTGGCGCTCGTACAGGGTGACGATCTGCTCGAACAGGTTCTGGCGGAACTCCAGGTATTTCTCCGGCGCCCGGCTGGCATCGCCGGACAGGTCCGCCAGCTGGGCACTGATGGTCTGCATCCGCAGCACGTTCTGGCGCAGCAGGCCGATCAGCTGGCTGACCCGTTCGTTCAGGTCGTCCCGCAGTTCGGTGTAATCCGGATCAACCTCGCTGAAGCTGCTGATTTCCAGGCGGTTGCGTACGTCCCGCAGGGTCACCAGGTGGCCCCGCAGGCGAGCGTCGGTCAGTTCCTGATAGAGCGAGGCGTTGCAGGCCCGCATCAGGTTGATCAGGGCATCCTGGAACACCAGCCGGCGCTCGCCCTCTGCCTTGATAATGTCGATGATCAGGCCACTGCGGAACAGGTTGTCGGTGTTCATGGCCAGGCGCACCCGTTCCCGGTCCGCCTTGCCCAGATTACGGGTGTAGTCCATCACCTCGGCCACCAGGTCGCTTTCGCGGATGTACCGGGCTTCGTTTCGGTCCATGCGCTCGATCATCCGGAACAGGATCTTCGGGTGTTCGAACAGCAGCCGCGTGGTGTCCAGGGTGCTGAAGCGTTTACTCATCCGCAGGCTCCAGCAGGCTGTTCTGGGTCTGGTCCGCCCAGTGGCTCAGGGGCTCGCCGCCGGTAAAGCCTTCCGCGCCACCCCAGAACACCAGTGTGCGTTCCTTGCTGTAAGGCCGCGCGGTGCGCATCTGCCCCACTTCCAGGTGCCGGCCAATCAGGTAGATCACTTCGGCACTGGCGCTGTGGGTAGCAGCGGAGAACAAGTTGAAGCCCTGTTTGCGCAGCCGTTCCAGCAACGATGGCATCTGGCTGATGTCCACGCTGGCCAGCTCGTCCAGCACCATGGGGAAGGACAGCTGCACGCCCGGGTACAGCACCCGTTTGAGCAGCCGGTACACCAGTTCCAGGTTGATCAATGCCGTGGTGGAGGTGGACTGGCCCTTCTTATCCAGGTTCGCGGCGTTTTCCTTGCGGGTGCGGTAGGAAATACCGGTGATCACCTTGTCCATGGTCAGGCGCTTGCTGCCGCCCTGCTCCCCGAAAAAGTCCGCCACAAACACCCGCAGGCGGTCGTAAAAGGCATCAGACTGAAGCTGGTTGCCATACGGATCGATGTTGTTGGCTTCTTCCACCAGGTTGCGGAATTTCGGATCGGTGTGGATATCCACCCGGATTTCCACCAGGTCGTTGATGTGCACCCCGTCCAGCTCGCGGTTCAGCTGGGCCTCGAACCGAGCAATGTGTTCGTGGTTGGATTTCAGGGCCTGTCGGTAACTGGCCACGGTTTCGTTGTGAATGCCAACCTGCTGTTCCAGCACGCTCCAGCGCTCGGCCATGCCGGCGAACAGGTCCGACAGGCTCTTGAAGGTTTCCCGAATAACCGAGGATATCGGGCTGTCTTTCTGCAGTTCGCCGTCGCTGTCTTCGTGAATACCCAGGTACACAAACTGACGCAGGTGATCGAGGATGTTACGGCGGCGCTCCTCCAGGTCGTCCAGTTGGCTTTGCAGGTCATCAAACGCGGCGGCAGATACCTGCTCGATGTCTAATGATTGTTCTGCCTGCACTGCTTTTAAGTGCGGGAAACGGTGTTCCACAGTTCCCACGCTTTTGCTCAGGGCCGCCAGTTCCCGCTCCCGTTCCTCAATGCGTTCTTTCTCAGCCCTGGCCCTGGCGGCTTTCTGCTGCAGTGCATCCTGCTTTTCCTGCTCCAGCCGGGCCTGTTCGTCCAGCTTCGCCAGCTGCTCTTCGGCCGCCTGTTTTTCTTCAGTGGCGTCCCGCAGGGTGGTGGCAGCGGCTGGATAACGCTGAAGCGTCTCAAGATCTTTTTCGATGGCGCGGATTTCTTTTTCCGTGCGTTCAATCAGCTTGGGCCGGTCGTGTTCCTGGTTGGTGGTGTCTGCCAGCTCTGAGCGTTCTTTCTCAAGGCCGTTCAGCTCGCCCTCAATATGGTGGCGCTGCTCGGCGAAATTGGTGTGCCGGGCCGGTTGGCTCTGGTACTCGGTATCAAACCAGTCAAAGCCGCGATCGTTGGGCGCAAACAGGCGAGCGAAAGCTTCAATGGTGGCTTTGCTGTCGGCATCCAGATCCTGGCCGGGGCTCGCCATCATCAGCCGGGGGTCAACCGCCCGCAATGGCGCGGCGGTGGCTTCGTCCAGTTGATTCTGCAGCTGCCACTGCTGTTTGCTTTCCCGGTCTTTCAGGCTTTCCAGCTGGCGTTCCAGCTCCAGCTTCTTGCGCTGGATCTGTTCCAGGCGAATCTCGGCCTGGGCAGCACTTTTCAGGGCGGCCAGGTGGCCCCGCTTGCCTTCGAGCTCTTCCTTCTGGATGTCCGCAATTTCCTGCAGGGTCATCTCGCCGTATTGCGCAACCAGCAGCTCGCCGTCTTTCTGGTTCTGTTCGGCCTGCTTGATTCGCCGGTCAGCAGAGCGGATCTCGCCTTTCAGTCCGCTTTCTTCCTGTTCCAGCTTTTTCAGGGTTTGCAGCACATAGCGCAGGGTTTCGTTCTGCTCGTTATACGCCTCCAGCGCCACCCGGCGTTTGGCGCCAATGTCTTGCAGCGCATTCGCCACGCCATCCCGGAATGCGGCAAAATCGTGCTGACTGCGCAATAACGTTTGATAGGCCTGGTAATCGCGGTTCAGCTTTTCAAAGCGGGGGCGCTCCTTCTCGATTCGATTGAGCTGGCTTTGCTGTTGTTTCAGCTGGTCGTGGCGATTCAGGAAGTCGTCGATGTTGAAATCAAAGGCATCATCAGCAAACTTTTTGTCCGCCTCGATGATACTGGCCACCGCGTTGGCCATGGCCTGGTCGTCGGCCTTCATCTCGAACAGCAGCAGGATCAGGGTGCGCAGGGATTGCACCCGGCGCTCGTCGGATTCCCCCAGCGGCAGTACGGAATAGCGCACCGCATCGGCGTTCATCAACTCGCTGCTGTAGAGCATGGATTTGAGTTTGGCCGGGTCATTGACCAGCTTGGTGTCTTTGGACAGCTTCTTTAAAGCCTCAGACAACCGGCTGAATGACAGCTCCGGCACTGCCTGGCCAATGCCGTCTTCATCGTCGCCGTTCCAGAACAGCGGCCGCAACTGGTCGTAACTTACCGGTACAAAGGCACGGCCATAGCTGAGCTGACTGGCATTGTCCCGGTACAGAATCTGGCAGTGGGTGCCCGCCGGGTTTTCCGCTTCCATGATCAGGAAACTGAACTGGCTGGGAAAATAGTGCTGGTAGCTTTCTTCGTTGGTGTAGAAACTGCCGGCGCTGGCGTTGCGGAAGGCGAATTTCTTGCGGCTGTTCTTGAAGTTGTTTTCCGGCAACAGGAACAGGCGCAAGCTGTTCAAAAGGCTGGACTTGCCCAGATTGCCCGGCCCCAGAATCAAGCCGTGGTTGTCCACCGGAATTTCCACGTAACAGAAGCCGGCGGAATCCACCAACACCAGGCGGCGAATGCCGAAGTTAAAGGTGCTCGCGCTCGCCTGTGAATCACTCATCCAGAATCATCTCCTGCTCCATGAATTTGCCGGTGGCCCGAAAGGCCTGCGCCAGCGACACAAACCCCAGATCTTCCGCCAGCATGATGGCCTTTGTAAACCTTTCGGTGGCGTCCGGGGTTTTGCGGAAACAGCCAAGCCAAGGTTTCCACTCAGCGGGCTGGAGAAAACAGGCCTTGTCGCCCAATACGGACTGCACCGATGAAAACATCTGCAAACCGCCGGCATCATAATCGAAGGCGCAGAGTACCTCATGGTACCCATTCAGCCAGTTCAGATCTGACGCGCGGGTAATCCGGTTACCGCCACCAAGCACAACATCGCAATTATTGAGTTCCAACGGTTGGCCAAGGCAGTCACTGGCAAAGGCCAGCATCTGGCGGTAATGGTAAAAATTCCGCTCGTTTTCCACCACCAGCACCCGGGGTGCTGGCCTGAAGCCGATATCCACCGAATCCCCGGTAATCACCACCGAATCCGGCCGGTTGCTCGCCAGGGCCTGATGGTAAACCAGCAGGAAACTCACCTCGGTGCCATGGCGGTGGGAATCTCCTTTCCTGGCTGCATCCACCCTGCTCACCGGAGTTGCAGCCTGTTCCCGAAGCGTTTCGAATACAGCCTCATCCAGAACGGTAACTCGCCAGCGGTTCGGCCCCGTTTTCTCGGTCGAAAAAAGCTCCCGGTGCCGCTGCCGCAGGGCATCCGGCAGCTTTTTAAGAAAGGCCTCGTAGTTGATCACCTGGCCCTTAAGGATTTTCTTGAGGTAGTCGTTCAATGGCTCACCTGTTGCCGCCTTGGTAAACTTGCCGAAAAGTTTACAACCCGAGGCAGATTATGTCCCTGAAGTACCGCGTGATTCCCGTCACCCCCTTTGAACAAAACTGCACCCTGCTCTGGTGTACCGAAACCAACAAAGCAGCAGTCGTGGACCCGGGCGGGGACCTGGACCGCATTCGGGCGGCGGTGGAAGCTGAGGGCGTTACATTGGAGAAAATCCTGCTCACCCACGCCCACATTGACCACGCCGGCGGTACAGCGGAGTTGTCCAAATCCGCCGGGCTGCCGATTGAAGGACCGCACAAAGAAGATAATTTCTGGATTCAGGGCCTGGCCATGCAGGCGCAGATGTTCGGGTTTCCGGCACCGGAAGTGTTCACGCCCAACCGCTGGCTGGAAGACGGAGACACGGTAACGGTGGGCAATGAAACCCTGGAAGTGCTGCACACCCCGGGCCACACACCGGGCCATGTGGTGTTCTTCCATCGCGGCTCAAAACTGGCCCAGGTGGGCGATGTGCTGTTCAACGGTTCCATTGGCCGAACGGATTTCCCGAAGGGCGACTACAACACCCTGATTCATTCCATCCGGGAAAAACTGTTCCCGCTGGGCGATGATGTGGCCTTCATCTGTGGCCACGGGCCCATGTCCACATTTGGCAAGGAACGGACAACCAATCCGTTTGTATCAGATCACCGGGGCTGATTGCCCCGGTGTTCAATAGCCTTAAACCTGAAACGGCGCCGGATCACCCTTGCCAACCCGGGTGACTTCCGGGGCATCGCCGGTGAAGTTCACTACCGTGGTGGCTTCCATTCCGCAGAAGCCGCCGTCGATGATCAAGTCCAGCTCGTGTTCCAGGGTATCCCGGATTTCATAGGGGTCGGTCATGGGCTCGCTTTCCCCCGGCAGAATCAGGGTGCTGCTCATGATCGGCTCGCCCAACTCGCCCAGCAACGCCCGCACAATCTCGTTATCCGGCACCCGCACACCGATGGTCCGGCGTTTGGGGTGCAGTAACCGGCGAGGCACTTCGCTGGTGGCATCCAGGATGAAGGTGTAGGGCCCAGGAGTGAACGTCTTCAGCAACCGGTACTGGGTGTTGTCGACCTTGGCGTAGACGCCGATATCAGACAAATCCCGGCACACCAGGGTGAAGTTGTGCTTGTCATCCAGCTTGCGGATACGCTTGATGGTATCGGCCGCCTGCTTGTCGCCAAGATGGCAACCCAGTGCGTAGCCGGAATCGGTGGGATACACAATCACGCCACCCTTGCGCAGAATTTCCACGGCCTGGTTGATCAGCCGCTTCTGCGGGTTTTCCGGGTGAATCTGGAAAAACTGACTCATGAATCTGCTCCCTGTTCCAGTTTGGCCGCCATGGAGGCATCACCCTTCGAGCCACCCATGCAGTTCGGCGAATCCGGCGTAGCCTGGCCACTGGCCTGCCATTCTTCCGGCGTAAACAGGTGCAGCGACAACGCGTGCACCGAGCCTGCCAGTTCGTCTGCCAGCAGCTTGTAGATCGCCTGGTGCCGCCGAACCTTCATCTGGCCGGCAAAATCCGGTGAAACCAGGGTCACCTTGAAGTGGGTTTCCGAATTCGGCGGCACCGAGTGCATGTGGCTCTCGTTCTCTACCTGAAGCAACCTGGCTTCAAAGGCATCTGCCAGTTTGGTTTCAATGGCACTCTGTACTTTCATCTTCGTTTAACTCCCGCAATTCCCTGAGTGGTCAGTCTACTACACATTGGCCCTTACCCCCGAAACCTTGACAGCAATCCGGCAAAGGGCCACATTCCCGAACCGATCCAGCAACGCCAAGACCCCATGCATCTTTACATAGCCGAAAAACCCAGCCTGGCAAGAGCCATTGCTGCCGCCCTGCCCGGCCCGCACCAGAAAGGTCAGGGCTGGATTCGTTGCGGCCAGGGCAAAGACGCCGCCACAGTGAGCTGGTGCATCGGCCACTTGCTGGAACCGGCCGAACCGGCCCGCTATAACCCGGCCTGGAAAAAGTGGCGGTTGGAAGACCTGCCCATGATTCCGGAGCCATGGCAGCTGTCCCCCAAAGACAGCGTGCGCCAGCAACTGAAGGTGCTGGAATCCCTGATTCGCCAGGCCGACACCATTACCCACGCCGGCGACCCGGACCGGGAAGGCCAGCTGCTGGTGGATGAGGTACTCCGTTATGTGGGCACCAAGGCGCCAGTGCAACGGATACTGATCAACGACCTGACCCCCAACGCCGTTGCCCGGGCCATACAGGCGCCCAAAGACAACCGGGAATTCCGGCGCCTGTCCCATTCGGCCCTGGCCCGCCAGCGCGCAGACTGGTTGTATGGCATCAACCTGACCCGTTTCTACACGCTCACCTATCAGCAACAGGGCGAACAGGGCGTGTACTCGGTCGGCCGTGTACAGACACCGGTATTGGGGCTGGTGGTGGAGCGTGACAACACCATCGAGGACTTTGAGCCGAAACCCTGGTTCCGGCTTGAAGGCGAATTCCGTGCCCGTGAAGAAGACGCAGACCAACGCCCCTTCACCGCACGATGGCTGCCAGACGAACAATTCCAGGATCACCTGGACGAAGAAAACCGCCTGCTGAGCCGTGAAATCGCAGACCAGATTGCCGCAGAAGTAAACGGCCGCCCGGGCACCATTGTGGAATCCCGGTTCCGGGACCGGCCGGAAGCGCCGCCACTGCCACTCTCCCTGTCTGCCCTGCAGATAGAAGCCGGCCGGTTGTTCCGCATGGGTGCCAAAGACGTACTGGATACCGCCCAGAACCTGTACGAGCGGCACCAGCTGATCACCTACCCCCGTTCTGACTGCCGCTACCTGCCCGAAGGCCACTATAACCAACGCGAGCAGGTTATCCGCGCTATCGGCCGTGTGGCGCCGGAGTTGGAAGCGCAGTTCGGAGAATTGGACACCAGCCGCCGCTCCTCCGCCTGGGACGACAAACAGGTGGACGCGCACCACGCTATCATTCCTACCGTGCGGCCGTCGGCCAACGGCAAGCTGACTGCGGCAGAGCAAAAAATTTACGGACTGATCAGCCGCTACTACCTGATGCAGTTTGCGGCAGATGCCGTACACCGGGAAGGCAAGCTGACGGTGAAAGTGCTGGAGCACAAGTTCCGGGCCACCGAAACCGCCATTCTCACACCAGGCTGGAAAGCCCTGGAGCTCCGGCTACGGGAAAACAACAGCGAACCGGAAAAGCCACCCCTGCCAAGGCTGGAGCGAAACGAACCGGTGCTGTGCACCAACGCGGGCGTAAAAGAAAAGAAAACCCAGCCACCCCAGCATTTCACCGATGCCACACTGCTGTCAGCGATGACCAACATTGCCCGTTTCGTGGCGGACCCGGAGCTCAGAAAAACCCTGCGGGAGACCGATGGCCTGGGCACCGAGGCCACCCGGGCAGCGATTATCGACACTCTTTTCAAACGGGACTATCTGTTCCGGGGAAAGCGCTACATTAAGGCCACAGACAAAGGCAAAGCGCTGATTGCCGCCCTGCCGGATTCCATCCGCACTCCGGATCGTACCGCTGTCTGGGAGGCGACCCTGGAAGGCATCCGCCGGGGCGAAGATGACCCCCGGCAATTCCTGGCCAGCCTGAAGGAAGAAATCACCGGCTTTATAAACCGGCGCCCGAAGCCGGCCAACGACGACAGCGTTGCCGGCAACGAACCCATCCACTGCCCCAAATGCCGGGCACCGATGGTCGAGCGGGACGGCAAGTTCGGGCGCTTCTATGCCTGCACCCGCTACCCGGATTGCAAGGGCACCCGGCCGCTGGAAGACAGCCAGCCGAAAGACGGCACCAGCCAGAAACCGGTACCCTGCCCGCACTGTTTTTCACCCCTGGTGCGCCGGCACAGCAAGAAAGGCTGGTTCTGGGGTTGCAGCAACTTTCCCGGCTGCCGGCAAACGGTGGACGACGACAACGGAAAACCGGCGCTCACATTAAGGAAATAGCCCCTGCAGGGCTGATCGAACATTGAATTTCTGGAATAATGGCCGGATATTGCAGATAGCCCTAATAACGAAGGAAACGCCTGATGCGCATTGCGCTTCTTGAAGATGAGCACGAACAGGCCCAGAGGATACAGACCATCGTCTCCGAGAAAGGCCACCATTGTGACAGTTTTCCCACCGGCCAGGCCTTTCTGGGCGCGGTTCTGCACCGCAGTTACGACCTTATGATCCTCGACTGGCAGATCCCGGACATGACCGGCATCGACGTTCTGGAGAACGTGCGGGCGCACCTGAACTGGCCTATTCCAGCCATCTTTCTGACCCAGCGAGACAGCGAATCAGACATAGTGCGTGCCCTGGATGCCGGCGCCGACGACTACCTGGCCAAACCGGCGCGGGCTGCCGAATTGCTGGCCCGCATCAATGCCCTGGCCCGCCGCAGCAACCCGGACAGCGAGAAAGAAGTTCTGGTATACGGCCCGTTCGAAGTAAACACCCAGCAGCGCAGCATCAGCCTGCACGGTGAGCCACTGAGCCTGACCGACAAAGACTTCGACCTGACCCTGTTCCTGTTCCAGAACCAGGGCCGCTTGCTCACCCGTGAAATGTTGCTGGAACGGGTATGGGGGCTGACCAAGGACATCAACACCCGCACCGTCGATACCCACATGAGCCGCCTGAGAAGACGGCTGGGGCTGAATCCTGAAAACGGATTCCGCATCAAAACCATCTACCAGCGCGGTTACAGGCTCGAAGCCGTTGCTTGACCGGAAGCTCTCACCGTGGGGCCTTGGCCTGCTGGTCTTCGGGGTGCTTGCTGGCAGCTACGTTCTGACGCTGCTCGTATTCGGCTTCCAGCTTTCACCTACCAACCTGCTGGCGATACCGCTGATCGCCTTGCCGGTAGCCGCGGCGGTGCAACTGGCTGTAACCAACCGGCTGCTGAACCGGCAACTCGACAAAATGGTCAGAACGCAGACCTTGTCACTGCCGGAACCGTCGAAAAGACAGCCCCATCGCTTACTGGAACATTTCCGGGCCCTGCTGCGCCCGGAAGGCTGGTTGCTGGCAGAAGACGGCGACTTACTCGAAAACCATGGCATGAGCCTTGCCGAGGCCCCGCCACTGCCGGAACCCGGTGAGTGGCAGCACCAGCAGCAGCAAAGCTGGATCCGGCTGACCCGGGGCGAAACCAGTTACGTCATCGGGCTCACCCTGCGCAATGACCTCAGCCGTGAAGTGATACAGCACTTCCTGCACAAACTGGAACTGGACTCACAACCCGCTACCGGCCCGCTCAGCCCCGGGCTCGGCCACTCGCCGCGCTTGCGCAAGGTGATCCTGGCCAGCGAACGCCTGGCCCAGATGCAGGCTTTTATCAGCAACAGCTTCGAACACATGCCGGATGGCATTATCGTGACCGACGAACTGGGGGTTATCCGGATTGCCAACCAGCACATCGAAGACTGGTTCCGGGAGCCCATGCCCAGCATCACCGGCATGCCCCTGACCAGCCTGCTGGAAGGCCACGACCCGAAGGATACGCCGCCCTGGCACGAAGTGATTTCCGAAACCCTGACCCTGAAAGAAAGCCGGACCCTGGACCTGACCGTGCACGGCAAGGACTTCCTTGTTCACTTTGCGCCTTTCGAGCTCCCCGAACACGGCCAGTTCGGCATCATCGCCAACATATCGGACATTTCAGAACTGCGGGAACAACAGCGGCAGCACCGGGAGGCCATCGACTTCATCTCACACGATGTGCGCTCGCCGCTGGTTTCTCAGCTGGCCCTGATTGAGCAGTTGAAGCGGGACCCGGCCAGCATAGACGAACTGCACCTGGACCAGCTGCGGATGCTGGCCCGGCGCAGTTACAACCTGGCGGAAGAGTTCGTGCAACTGGCCCGGGCCGAACAGCTGGCCGAGCCGCGCTTCTACGAGTGCGAACTGCTGGCCATTGTCGAAAACGCCCGGGACAGCGTGTATGAGCAGGCCCAGCGCAAGAACATTTCACTGCAACTGATCGGCACCGAAGACCTGTGGATGCGAGGCAATGCGGAGTTGCTGGAGCGGGCGGTCATCAACCTGCTGACCAACGCCGTGCAGTACAGCCCGGAAGACGCCACCGTGAGCATCCACGTGTATCGCGCTGCCCACCTGGCCTGCCTGGCCATCGCCGACGAAGGCTGCGGCATCGACACCGATGAACTGCCCTACCTGTTCGACCGCTACCACCGGCAAAAGCGCAGCGAGCTGGCGGGCACCCTGGGCGCCGGCCTGGGATTGTCGTTTGTGAAAACCGTGGTGGAGAAGCACCGGGGCGAGATCAAGGTAGACTCCCTCCCCGATGAAGGCACAACCTTTACCCTCAGGTTCCCGATTTCGGATCCGATGCTTTGACCACCGCTTCACAAACCTGGTCCTGGGTAAGGTCTTCGCCCTTCACTGTGATATCTGCATAGCGGGAATAGAGCGCAAAACGCTCGTCGAACAACTCGGAAAGGGACTGGTCCGGCCGGCGGGAAATGCCCCGCAGGCTGTAGTCACCGATTCTCTGAATGACCACATCCAGCGGAATATCCAGAAAAACCACGGTGCCATTGGCTTTCAGGTGGCGCATGGCGGCATCACTGTAAACAGCGCTACCGCCGGTGCTGATAACCTGGTTTTCCACGGACAGCTTCAGCAGCACCTGCTCTTCAATGTGGCGCAGGGCCTGGTAACCGTCCTGGTCGACAATCTCCTGCAAGGTGCGGCCCGCCTCTTCCTGAATCAGAAGGTCGGTATCCACAAAACCCATACCAAGCCGTTTTGCCGCCAGCACGCCCACGGTACTTTTTCCGCTTCCGGGCATGCCGATAAAAATCAGGTTTCGAGACATCGCCCTGTTACCCCTCTTTGCGCTCGGCCGCGCGGCAGGCGGCTGCGGTAAACAGTACATCCGTAGAAGAGTTCAGGGCCGTTTCTGTGGAATCCTGCACCACACTGATCACAAAGCCGATGGCAACCACCTGCATGGCGATATCGGTGGAGATACCGAACAGGCTGGTGGCCAACGGAATCAACAGCAGCGAACCACCTGCCACACCGGAGACCCCGCAGGCCGCCAGCGCAGACACCACACAAAGCAGCAACGCGGTACCGAAATCAACCGGTATACCCAGAGTGTTGGCCGCAGCCAGGGTAATCACAGAAATGGTGATGGCAGCGCCAGCCATATTGATGGTGGCACCCAAAGGGATGGAGATGGTGTAGGTGTCCGGGTCCAGCTCCAGGCGCTCACAAAGCTCCAGGTTTACCGGAATGTTGGCGGCGGAACTACGGGTGAAGAATGCGGTAATGGCGCTGCCCCGAAGGCAGGCAAATACCAGGGGAAACGGATTCTGGCGGGTTTTCAGGAACACAATCAGCGGATTGGTCACCAGCGCCACGAACAGCATGCAACCCACAATAACACCCAGCAGCCGGCCGTATTCCAGTAAGGCGCCAATACCGGCCTCTGCCAGAGTGTTAGCTACCAGCCCCAGAATACCAAGGGGCGCAAAGCGGATAACAATATGAACAATGCCTGAAACCGCATCAGATACGTCATTCAGTACCTTGCCGGTGGCATCACTGGCATGGCGCAGCATCATCCCGAGGCCAACCGCCCAGGCCAGAATGGCAATGAAGTTGCCCTCCATCAGCGCAGTAACCGGGTTGGCCACCATACTCAGCAACAAGTCCCGGAGGATCTGGATGATGCTCTCGGGCGGATTGCCACTCACCTCCGGCATATCCAGCGTAAGCTCGGTGGGGAAAACAAAGCTGGCCACCACCGCCACCAGCGCTGCGATCAAGGTGCCAACCACATACAACACGAGGACACCGCGAATATGCGTGGGCTGGCCTTTCTGGTGTGCGGCAATCGCTGCGGCAACCAACACAAACACCAGGATGGGTGCGACGGCTTTAAGGGCGGAGATGAACAGCTGGCCCAGAATCGAGAAGGATTTAGCCGTTTCAGGCGACACCACGGCCAGCAAGACACCGGCAATAATGCCTAGCGTGATCTGCGGAATCAGGCCAAGTTGAATAAGGGGGCGGAAAAGCTTGTACAGGCCAGACATCAAAAGCTCCGGTTGCTTGGTAGGACGGAATACTTGAAACCGCCGCAAATATCAGGGAACTCCGCACCCGGAATTAAAAAAAGAAAAGCAGATCAGAACATTACTGATCTGCTTTTCTTTTGACAACAAGCGGCGCAGATTTTGACCGACAATGATACAGACGCCTTACATTGGTCGCAATCTGACACGTTCAGCGTAAATAGGCCGAAATCTCACTACAGTCCCGTCATTCAAAGCTCTGAAAGCTCCTTCGGGCGACAATTCCTGGTTACGATCATCCTCAGGATGGAAGATCAACCAGCTAACCAATCGTACCCATCTGAAGTGGACCCCGAAATTTGGACAGGTGCCTAAGCTCTGATTCATCATCTCCACAAGGAGGAGAATCATGAGCAAGAAACGCAAGCAATACAGCCCATCGTTCAAGTCCAAAGTTGCCCTAGCC